>Ga0075467_10000070_pt1 | contig 64212 bp, 46 predicted proteins | sample DEB08_DNA_9_FD_75067 | JGI IMG/M metagenome (GOLD analysis project Ga0075467, IMG submission 75067) | Aqueous microbial communities from the Delaware River and Bay under freshwater to marine salinity gradient to study organic matter... | ecosystem: Environmental > Aquatic > Marine > Coastal ... | reverse complement strand
CTAAGCTCACTGGCATTATCGAAGTCGATACACGCCCAGCCAATGTCGATTCAGTAATGCAGGAAATAAAAGCCGCCTTCGAAGAGCAAGAAGAGCGCTTGCAGCGTTTGCAAGACGATTAGCAAGCATTGGTTGCTCGGGCGAGATTTAACGCAGTGAGCGACGCTGTTACAGAATCATCAAGCACTAATTTGATTAAACTTCAAAGCGCTGAAAGTTATGATCAGCCGCGATGCCTTGAATCGATAATTTATCAGCAAATACCGAGAAGGCTAAGTAGCCCGCGAGACCGCTGGTTTTTGCCATCCATGGCGGTAGATATCGCGGCTGTTTCAGAGTGCCATCATTGAACAGTGGCTCTAATTCTATTGCGTCTGAGATGGTCATTCGGCCTGCTAGAAAGTAACGACATAGATCTAATTTTTGATGACTCATTGCCCAGCTAAAAAAGGTGTGAACCTGCATTAAACCATGTAGGTAAACGCCGTCTTTAGTAAACGCCGCGCCTCCGGTAACCGGGGCACCTCTAAAAATTCGCATGGTCGAGTTGAAGCATTCATCTTCTGGCTGCCCGCGCTCTAGAAAGAACTTAAATACCTGGATAAAGTCTGCGCCATTTAGCGCTTGGTCAATTGCTATAGTTCGGAGCGCGATTCGTTCTAGTCGATCTATGTCGATCGACCCAGTTACCAGTTCTGAAAAGGTTGCAAGGCCCTCTTGGGCACCGGTAGTGCGGGGCGCACCCAAGCCAAAGCAACTCGCATTTTGTTGGGCTTGGCCGTTTAATGCGGTTAGGCTGTGGATGAATATCTCGTGCTGCAGCAATTGCTCTAAATCATACTCAGTAAAGCAGGTTGCATCACGCAGACGAATTCGAGTGGCTCCTGCGGCGGCCTTTGATACTAGGTTAGGGTCAGTAACGACGCTTAAAAGACCCTTGGGGAAAACCTCAGTCAGTCTGCTTTCGAGGTCTTGTTTAATGGTCTCGGCTGGTAAGCAGTAGGCCGATTCATGCAGGTGTGTGGCACGGCTGAACTGATCACTGGATTCTAGAAAGTGATGCGCGGCTTGTAGATTATTGAAACGACCATCAGCCAGTAAATCACCTGGGGCACCATATAATTCACGGCTGGGTTCAAGCATATCTTGGCTGCCAGCAGATTCCAGTAAATGGCATAAAGTTTGGTAGGAATCGGCTGTTTTATGTAAATAGCTCGCTAGTGGATGGTCGAACACAGACAGCTCTTGCTTGGCTTTGCGCAAGGATTCTGCCGAGGCTTTCAGGTCATCACTAATGTTATATTCAACTTGCGGTAACCGCGGGTTGCCACGTTGCCAGTCGTCGAGGAATGTACGCTTAACCTTGGCTGGCCAACTTAATCGCGTTAGCACTTTTATGTCTTTGGACGCAGCAACAATTGCGTTATCAATCGGCTTAAGTAACTCTAGTTCTGTGTTTTTCATATTTTAGTTATTTGAGACTTCTTCATAACTCTAGTGCAAAAGGAAAATGAGAAAATATTTTCAAGATTTTTATCAAAATTGAGTGCAATAGCTAGCTATTGCCGGATGTTTTGGTAAAAATATCGGAAACTATTAGCCATTTTATCTTGTGCTAGAGTTATGCAGAGGCCTCTATTTATAACCTAGCGATCAAGGTAAGTGGCGTTAGGACTAAGGATGTGCGGATATCTTGTCTCTAACAATCTTTGCATCTTGCGGGCTTAGCTCGACACTTGCCTCGATTATTTTTTCGGCATGCGTTGTATCCCATGTGTTTTCGCCGTTTAAGTAATAAATATAGAGCTCGGGAAAATCTTCTATTGCCAGCTGGTCTTCGACAAAAAGTTTTTCGATTAACATTGAGTCTTCACCTTTACGTCTATTATCGTAGGCGTCACCCGCTGGTAAAATGTCTTTACGGCATAATAGGCTACCTTCCCATAAACGAATGTTAGAGCAGTAAATTTTATTACTTTCTCGATGATGGATTAACCAGCGTGGTAAAATCGAAGCCGGTTTCTGTTGTTGCAAGGCTGAGTTTAATTGTTTCGAAAGTCTTTGAGGGTGATACCAATCATCGTCGTCCCACTGGCAAATGAACTGCCCCTTGGCTATTTTTATGGATAAATTTCGCAGATCACCCAAGCTTTGTTTTGGGTCAATGGGGGCGACATGGTGGCGGATCTCTTTAATATTCAGCTGCCGCAAAAGCTCGTTTGTTTCTAGGTCATCTGATTCACTAACCACAATCAGTTCTTTACGCGCATAGGTTTGTGCTTGAAAACAATCAATCGCACGCTTTAATAGTGACACTCTGCCACGAGTCACGCATAGGCATGATATCAGTGGGGTGTGGTCGTTTGCCTGCAGCGGTTTATTAACCGCGCTATATTTTGAGGTGCGGGCGTTATTCGTGAGATCCCGTTGCGCCGTCGAATGGTAGAACGATTTAGGCCGTTCGTAGTACATGCTTAAGAGCGACAGGTTGCGGATATAGTTTTGCGGATCAATGCCGTTGAGCTCGCTAGGTTGATGCCACAAATGGTAGGCAACGCTGTTTAGTGTTGCTACTTGGGCGGCAAAAAAAGCCACCCGTTTGGACATTGCATCGTCTTCAGCGCCCCAACCTTCAAAACGTTCATCCATGCCGCCTGTAGCGTTGAAAAGTTTTCGTGTAATAGCGAACGCGCCTCCGCAGAACGGCAGGTGTTGACCAATTGATTTTCGGTTTAGCTGTTCTGGAGACCGATCAATATGTAGCTCGTGGGCTTGGCTTAGTAACTGCCGGGTCTCTTGCTGGCTGAGGTCAACTAAAACGTCATACGGGTTGATGGCATCGGCACCATCGTCCATTTTTTCGCTAATTCGGTCTAATGTGGCTGCATCAATTAGCATATCTGAATCAGCGAATAAAAGGCGCTCGCAGCTCGCGTGGTTAGCGGCGATATTCAGCCCCCATGATTTATTAAATCGCCCCGTATTCTCAATAAATACATAGTTAATATTGGTTTTCGGTAAATTCCCTACTTGGCTTTTAGCATCTTGTTCAACAATAATGATTTCCAGTGTTGGGTCAAGACAGAGCTGTTGCAAAAGATAGTGCAGGTTGCGTTCCCGACTTTGATCAGATTTACGATAGGTTATTAGGTAAGAGAAGCGATACATAAATATTTTAATTAGTGGTGGTGTCGGGCGCGCATGAGATAAAATAATACGCTAACAATATATCTGAGAGTCGTATCATAATGTTAATAGAGTAAGATGGTTCATGATCGCGGACGACCGCCTTCTTTTTACTAGCAGCGGTCTCTAATAATTCAAATTAAAAAGCACTCTATGAAACAAACGCAAGCCCCAAATGTTTTAATTGGAACACCTGCATACAATGGCATGCTACATACTGATTATTTGCATTCGATACTCGGATTTGTACATAATAATATCCCCCACGCAGTTATGACGATTGGTAATGAAAGTTTAATCACGCGTGCTAGAAATACTATTTTGGCCAGTTTTTGGGAAAGCGAAGCGTTCACGCATCTTCTGTTTCTTGACGCAGATGTATTTCTTGATCATCAGGGCCTCACCCAGATGCTTAACCATAACAAAGATGTTATCGGCGCACCGGTTTACCTAAAGGGTAAGGATGCGCAAGGGCAGCAGACCCCAAATACAGACGCGAAACTCAATGTTCTACCGATTGTTCAATCGGTGACTCGAGTCGGCACTGCAGCGCTATTACTATCACGTGCGGCAGTGAAATCCTTAGTGGAGCATGCGATCAAAGAAGATCGGACCTATAAGATAAATAAGTTACTCAGGCGAGAGGGGATGGCGGTCACTCACTACGATATCTTTAGAGTAGGAATCTCAGATGATGAATATTTGTCGGAAGATTTCTGGCTTTGCAAAGAGTTGGTTGAGCTCGGTTACGAAATCCATGTAGACACATCAGTCTACACCCGCCATAACGGAATGGTGACCTTTGACTAGTTACATTTTGAATTGAGCTAGCCCTATCACAATTGGCATAGGGCTATATTCGACTTGTCTTAAGAAAGACTGATTTATGACCAGATAGATTTCGACAAACTAAAATTAAACGTGATATTCGAGTTCGGCATTGATGTTGTAGTCGGTGTGGGCGTTGTTGTGGCTGCCGGAGTGGTAGTCGGTGAAGGTGTTGTTGTGGGTGCGGATGTCGTAGTTGGTGCCGACGTAGTCGTAGCAACCGGCGCACAGACTGGGTCAGCGGTTGAGACACCAAATGTTCCAGTCTCGCCAAAGCCACTAACAGAGCCAGTCGCGCTGGTTGGCACAGAAGCGCTATTTAAGTTTGCCGTGACGGTGTATCCAGAATGTAGGCCTGAAACACTAACCGCTGTTCCGTCAATAGTGCCGGTTTTGGTATCAACTTCATTATCGTTTAAGGTCAGTGAAACAGTTGCAACCGAGCCCTCTAGGGTGAGTAGTAAGCAACCGCCTTCCAATGAAGCAGCACTTGTGGCATAAGCTTGGCCGATGAAAATATCCAGAATATCGTCAACTTCGAATCCGTTATTGTCAGCTTTAGTGACTGAGATGCCACTGCCGCCGCCCATAACTATGATCGGAGCGCTAGTTTGCGCATGGCCCGGCAAGATTACCGAATCAAGCAATGGCTTTTTCCATTGGTCTGGGACAAAGCTGGTTGAAATAACGGCACCACCACCAATCAGGGTGTTGCGTAATACTGTACGCCTAGCGTTTTTTTGCTCTACCCCAACAGTTTGCTCTTGTTCGGTGGTTGAACTAGACAAAGATACATCTTTGCCGCCTAATGAATCATTTTTCTCGTTGGACATATTTAAGCGCACTGGATAGAGTTAATAATTAGTAATAATGTAACCCGATTATTACTTCGATGCCAAGTGATACGTCTTATATATGAAGTAATTTGTAAATATAAACTTAATGACACTTCAGCATAACTAGACTAACGGACAAACCTGTCCATAATGTCTTTTTACTTTGTCCCTGAGTTAGGTTGAGGTCTCTTATGGTTAACTTCTAGACCACTCTTTGCTAGAGTGACGGTGCACTCTACTTGGGCGACGATTTACTATGATCCCTAAAATTATCCACCAAACTTGGAAAACCGATCAGGTTCCAAGTGAATGGACGGCGTTTGCCCAGTCTTGGAGGCGGTATCACCCTGGTTGGCAATACAAGTTGTGGAGCAACGCTGATGGTGCTGAATTTGTCGAGCAATTTTATCCGCACTTTAGCCGCACTTACTTTGCTTATTCGCGTGATATACAGCGCGCTGATGCGATTCGCTATCTGGTGATTTATCATTACGGGGGGCTTTATGTCGATCTTGATTTTGAATGCCTGCAGCCATTAGATGGTCTGTTTGACAGCCATAACTTGGTCATCGGTCTAGAACCAAGAGAACATGCGCGCGACCAATCACTCGATCAATTACTGTGTAATGCGCTATTCGCATCGCAACCCGGTTCTGCGTTTTTAAAAGCAGTCATTGATTTTCTCATTACAGACGAGACCTGCGCGGGCTTACACGACGATGTGTTGAATTCCACTGGCCCTGTAATGTTACAAAAAGTCTATGAGCAAGTGAAAAGGCAAGGAGTAAATGTTTACCCTTCAAGCTATTTTTGCCCGTTCGTAAATAATGCGCCGGAGTTATCGCTGCTCGCCGAAAACTCTTATCTCGCTGAAGGCTCTTATCTCGCTGAAGGCTCCAATCTCGCTGAAGGCTCCAATCTCGCTGAAGGCTCCAATCTCGCTGAAGGCTCCAATGCAAGTGACACTCTCAGGAAAAAACTAGTAAGTCAGGGCTGTTTTGCAGTACATCACTGGGCCAACTCGTGGACTACCGGTTCAGCGGCCGAACTAATTAATCCAAGACCAAATTCAATTGACGGTTTTGATTTTTATCCAATGCATGATTCTCCTGGAATGGATTTATTCAATGGTGGCAGAGATATTGAAGCTCTTGCCGAACAATGTAGAGCCGATTCACAAGTCGTAGCATTCAACACCGACGGCTTTGCTAAACACATGATTTGTCCAACTACGAATTTACTCGCGATGCAAAGCGCCAATTCTGATGAAGGGCTCTACGTAAAAAAGGCCACAACTAACAGTAATCGCGTTTTAGCGCCTAGCGAGCATAAACAACTGGTCTATATTGCCAATGCCGGACTTAGGCCATTTAGTTTGCTGGTTTATGAAGCTGGCGACCAAGTAATCAGTCACACTCTTAAGACCGACCACATTTGGGAGCCGGTTGAAACTGCTTTAGTTAGCAAGCTGATCTCGGTTGGCGATAACGTTATCGATATCGGGGCTAACATCGGCTATTTCACGGTGCTTTTCGCGCAATTGGTTGGTGAACAGGGAAAAGTCTATGCTTTCGAACCTGAAGCGGAGAATTACTCCCTGCTCGAGGCCAATATATTAGCTAATCAATTAGACAATGTAATAATTGAAAATCATGGTCTATCAGACAATTCGGGAGTGATTGATTTGCATCTATCGAGTTGCAATAAAGGCGACCATCGTCTCAACTATAGCGGCGATTATAACGGCGATCGAGAAAAGCAAAAGGTTAGCATTATTGTGCTTGATCAATATCTGGCAAACTGCAGCGAACCGATTGATTTTATTAAAAGCGATACCCAAGGCCATGAGCTTAAAGTGCTGAAGGGAATGACCCATGTAATTGAACGAAATAGGGATCACCTAGGGTGTGTGTTTGAATTTTGTCCTGGACTACTATCGGCGACTGAGCCTGACGGGCTTGAGATGTTCATCGATTTCTTTGATTGGACCGAGGCTGAAATATATTGGGTTCACGAAAGGGGCCATAACCCCGAGTTGGTTTTGATGGATAAAGCCGCATTACATCAACTGGGGCGGACCATGCAAGAACATGAAGAGCCAGACCATTCATGCAACCTTGTTATTTTTTTTAGCGCTAAAGCTCGAATTAAATATTTCGGTAAAATGGGTTGGTGAATACCAATGGCATAAAATACTACTCCTTGCTTGAGTCATCGGGCTATGGCTTGGCGGCAATCAGTTACTTGAATGCGCTGCTAGATCTTGAATGTTCAATTTATTGGGTGCCGCTTATCTTGACCGAAACAGGTTACCAACCTTGGTATCGATCACCATCAGCTAAACACGCAGTTCGCGAATTACTCAAACAGTGTCTATCTGAAGACAGTCAAATTGAAAGGTTAATAGATTGTCTCACGCCGATTAGCGATTACCATTGCATAATAATGCATACAGTGCCTGAGTATTGGCCTTTGCTAAAAGAGCGCAATCAATATCATATCGGCTACAGCGTTTGGGAAACCAGTTGTCTGCCTAAGCATTTTCCTGATCTTATAAATCAGCTCGATCGGGTGCTAGTGCCGTGTGCTTTTAATCGACCAATATTCGAGCGTTCGGGCGTCAAAATTCCGATAGATGTGGTGCCTCATATTCTTAACAAAATGCCCCCTATCGCCGATGCCTCAGTGAGCGATATGTGCAGTTTGACCGGGGTCCCGAGCGAAAACTACGTTTTCTATTGTATTAATGATTGGACTGCTCGCAAGGCGCTGTGGAATTTGGTTAACGCATATCTGAGCAGTTTTAGCGCGGCTGATGCGGTTTCTTTGGTATTAAAAACATCCGCTCGAGGCCCTCGCTCAGAAGCCGATGCAAGTGAACACGATACCCAGCAATTGCTTGCTGAGATTGCTGCTGGCTATGAGTCACCCGCGCATATCGCGTTGATTAATTATAAAGTCACTAATGACGACATCACGGCATTGCACCAACTCGGAGATTGCTTTGTTTCTACTAGCCACAGCGAAGGGTGGGGCTTAGGTATGTTTGAAGCGGCCGGCATGGGTAATCCTGTGATTGCGACTGGCTGGGGAGGGCATCTGGATTTTCTAACAGATGAGGCAAGTTATCTGTCGTCATATGAATTGACAGACGTAATAGATGGAAGAGGTAACTCGTCTTATAGTGGCGACCAACAGTGGGCACAAGCTAGCGAACTGTCTATTTCGGAGCACCTAAAAACGCTGTTCAACGCGCCTGATAGCGCACGGCGAAAAGCTGAAAAACTCGCATTAGATTTACATAAAAAATATAACTCAGCACAAGTTGGTGCACAACTCTATAAAGCAACTATGGCGAAATCAATTAGGGCGAAATCGGCTAAGGAAAAAACAACTCGGGAAACTAATATTCCGAAAATTTTTCATTTTATATTCGGGCTTAAAGAGCAATCAGAACCGTTTCATCTTGCCTATTACCTTTGTTTAAAATCCTGTCTAGAGGTTAATAAACCGAACGCATTACATTTTTATTACCACTATCAACCGTATGGTGAATATTGGGAGTTGATAAAACCTCACCTTACTTTAATCGAAGTTGAGCTGGAATCGTTTGTGCATCAGCACGCCGCATATCAAGATCATCAGGAAGGTCAGTTTATTAAGGCGTCTAAACTTGATTATGCGCATCAAGCTGATTTTATCCGCTTGAAAAAATTGATCGAGTACGGTGGTGTGTACGCCGACATGGATACATTATTTGTAAACCCTATACCCGAAGAGCTTTATCAGCACGCGTTTGTAATAGGTCGTGAGCAGGATGTTATCGACTCTGTTAGTAATCAACAAAAGCCTTCGTTGTGCAACGCGCTGTTGATGTCTGAACCCAATTCAGAGTTCGCGCAGCGATGGCTAGAGGCCAGTTATAAATCATTTGACGGCACTTGGAGTTCCCATTCTTGCCAGCAAGCGGCGTCACTGGCGTTAGAATTTCCGGATAAAGTGCATGTAGTTCCGCAGCGTTTCTTTTTCAAACACATGTGGACGAATCAAGGTATCGGCACGCTATTTGAAGGGCTCGATGATGATTTTCAAGAAGTCTATAGCATGCATATGTGGAACCATCTTTGGTGGGACCAATCCAGAGTAGACTTTTCTAACTTTCATCAAGGACTGATCACCGAAGAAAATATTATGTCGCTAGACACAACGTATAATGTTGTTGCTAGACAGTTTTTACCACAGAGATCGGCTGCTTCAGCAATCAGCGTTTCAGCTACCCAGGCAACTAAAAACGAGCTTTCCAAAAACTTGAAAAAATCATCCTCTTCGATTTTAATTCCACAAATAGTGACCGGCTGGGAACTATCTCGAGAACACGATTCGAGCCGCTTTGAAAACCTGCAATCGGGGCATTGTTTTACTACTAATGAAACAACTAATTTAATTATTGAGCAATGCGATGGAATTAAGAATGTTGATTCTATTATTGAGTCTCTTGGCGAGCGCTTTCCAGCTGACATTGAAAGCCTAAGCCAAGACGTTAAAACCACTTTGCGTCACCTCGCGCTCAATGGCGCGATTAGTTTCAAAGAAACCACACCTTATGCACCCGCAATTGAGTATCTGCCGCCGCCGGTATCATCAAAAAAGTACAAGTTATGTATCGGTATGGCAACCTATGACGACTACGATGGGGTGTATTTTTCAGTGCAGGCAATCCGCTTGTACCACCCAGAAATATTAGATCAAATAGAGTTTGTAGTGCTCGACAATAATCCCACCGGCATTTGCGCCGATGCGCTTAAGTTGCTTGGCGATTCGATGCCCAACTACCGCTATATTCAAGGCGATAATTTTCAAGGTACTTGGTCTCGATTTTCATTGATTAATCGAACTAACTCGCCTTACATTCTGTGCATGGATTCACATGTGATGATTGTGCCCGGCGCAATCAAACAATTGCTGGACTATATCGACGCTAATCCCGATACACACGATTTGCTTCAAGGGCCATTGGTCAATGATGATATGCATTCGCTGTCGTCGCATTTTGCGCCTAGTTGGGGTGCTGGTATGTATGGGAGTTGGGCTACAGACCCGAGAGCCTACGAGCTCGATGGCCCTGGTTTTGATATCCCAATGCAAGGGCTCGGTTTGTTTGCTTTTCGCAAAGATAGTTGGCCGCAAGTAAACCCACGTTTTAGCGGGTTTGGAGGCGAAGAGGGCTATGTACACGAGAAAGTTCGCCGCGCCGGTGGCCGAACTCTCTGTCTGCCGTTTTTACGCTGGCTGCATCGCTTTAACCGACCGATGGGCACTCGTTATGCGCTCAATTGGGCAGACCGTATGCGTAATTACATGATTGCGCATCAAGAATTGGGCATTGATAATGGCCCGATGATTGAACACTTTAATTCACATATTGGCGAGGCTGAGACCGTCAAAATCGTAGCTAACATTGAAGCCGAAATTGATAATCCATTCTTCTATTTTGATGCTATCTACTGTATCAACCTAGATCGCGATCAAGCTCGGTGGAGCGCGGTAAAAGCACAATTCGATCTACTTGGTATTGGCCATCGAGTGCAGCGTTTCTCGGCAATTGAAACACCCGAAAATCACCACATAGGGTGCGCCTTGTCTCACCGAACAATAATCCAAACGGCATCGATAAATCGGCACCAGAATGTGTTGGTATTGGAAGACGATGTGATATTTGATGCGGCCACACTTACCAGCCTTGCCAACAGTCTGGCGGAGGCGAAAACTGAGAGCTGGGACATTTTATATTTAGGCGGGCATTGTTGGGGAAAGCAATATCCATTGTTAAGTGGCTGTAACCATCTTAGAGAAACTGCAAGCGAGGGAACTGGGCCAACCACAACCCATGCCATTGTTTATAAGCAATCAAGTTATTCATCATTACTTGAGGAATTCCCAGATACTATTGCTGAGATGACAGCTTATATCGAGCATACACAGCCTGCCATTGATCAATATTTAGCGGTCGAGACCGGTCTTAAAAAACTGATTACAGAACCCAGAGTTGTAAGTCAGCCGCCGCTGCTAATACAAGAAGCCGAAAGTTTTACTCCGATGCTTGCTGACAGCTAAATGCGTAACGCCATGCCTTTACCAATCTGGCCTTATGTTTTTTTGCGATTGTTGCGATCTTGTTGATGCAATTCAATTTGGCACATTACCGACAATATAGAGAATAAAATACCATGCAAATTAAAAACCTTCTGATTGCAGTTAGTCTTGTGTGTATGATCGGCAGCCCAGTGTTTGCCAAACAAACTAAGCCTTTGGCAAGCGAATTAATCGAGCTTATCGATAACAAAATGGACGATTTTCACGCCGCCGCTGACCAAGGTGATAAACGCCGTTATCTTGACCATTTCAGCGAAGACAGTGTCTTTATGGGCACCGATGATTGGGAGCGCTGGCCATACGAGGCATTCGCCAAATATGTAAACAAACACTTTAAGGACGGCAAAGGTTGGTCGTATACACCGATTAAACGCTTCACCAATTTCAACAGCCAAAAAACAGTCGCCTGGGTCGACGAGATAGTCGAATCAGAAAAGTGGGGCCGCTTCCGTGGCACCGCTGTGCTTGAGAATACACCGCAAGGCTGGAAACTAAAACACTACTCACTTACCAAGCTTGTGCCCAATGAATCATGGGTTGAGGTCAGTGGCATTACCAAAAAAGCCTTCAAAGCACGAACCGTAGACGCTGGGGTAGAGCCCCCAAGGGCAGAGTGATTCGTTAGAGAGCTTATTAGAGTTTTATTCAAGTTAGCATAGAGACACTATGCAATACCCTGAGTAATTACACGCAGTTTCAAGGGCTGGTCAACTTAACTTTTTGTTTGAATGTATTAAGCGTGCTAAGAACTCCGTTATCACACAGTTCAGACAACCAAAAAGTTAACTCGTCGCAAACTCGCGGGTCGGCTATTAAGTCGCTTGAAAAAATATCTTGTATGCTTAAAAAACCGATTACTTGCTTGCGAGGGTCCCCTTTTTTATTGTTGGCGACTTGCTTTAATATGACCGCCATAGGGTCTTGAACTAGGTAACTTAGTCCGTTTTCGTCCTCCGCCATCACATACCGCATCCAAGCCGCAACAGCGAGGCAGCAAGCGCTAATTACGCCGTTGGTGTTTAACTGGTGGCGCAAAGTTCCGAGTAAGCGTTGAGGTATTTTTTGGCTACCATCCATGGCGATCTGGTAAGTTTTGTGTGCTAGTGCTTTGTTGTCGTAGCGAGCTTGTAGCTGTAGCCGATAGTCATTGAGGTCCATTCCTTTTTGGGTACCAAGCGATGGCGCTGCTTCGTTGGTCATAAAGGTATCAATAAAGTAACGTAAGTCGGGCTGGGTCATTGCCTCATGCACATATTTGAAGCCAGCAAGATAACCTAAGTAGGCGAGTGCTGAATGGCTGCCGTTGAGCATTCTGAGTTTAGCTTCTTCATAAGGCTCTACATCGCTTACTAAGGTGACACCTACATCTTCCCATGCGGGTCTAGGGCCTGCAAAGTCGTCCTCAATTACCCACTGAGTAAAGGGCTCTGTTTGTAATATCGCTTCATCGACTAGCCCCGTACGTTGAAAGAAATCATTAACGCTATCTTGTTCCATTGCCGGTACTATTCGATCGACCATGGTGCTTGGGAAGCGCACATTGTGGTGTATCCAATCAGTAAGTTCTGGCTCGATTATAGACGCAAAACGCAGCACCAATTTAGCGACAGTGGCTCCATTTGAGGGAAGGTTGTCGCAACACAGAATAGTTAGCGGGCCACCAGCGTTTTTTTTACGTTGAGAAAGCCCTGCGACCAGAAAGCCAATCGCTGATTTTAGTTGGCCAACGGATTCGGCAAAGTATCTTAGGTCATTGACGATGTCGGGGTGTTGCTTGTTTAACTCACCGGTTGACGGGTCATGGCAATAACCTTTCTCAGTAACTGTGAGCGACACAATATGTGTAGTCGCGGCGGCCATAGCGTCGACAATTTCTGTGGATTGCTCAGCTGCGTAGAGCACGCCAGAAATGCTGCCGATTACCCGTTCACAATTATCGGCATTACCCCTAACCGCTACGGTGTATAGGCCATCCTGTGGATTTAGCTGCTGTTGAATTGTGTTGCTACGTAATGACACGCCGAGTATTTTCCAGTCACCGCCATGCGTCACCAATACATCATCAGTGTATACCGCCATATGGCATCGATGAAACGCGCCAATGCCTAAGTGAACGATGCCTATTCCCAATGCCTCACGATCATATAAGGGTTTAGAAATTTCCGCAGGAAGCTGTGCTAGAGACTTTTCTGATAGCCGCATTATATATTGTAGCCTTGTTTAACTAAGTTGTAGGTTAGGTCTTCGGCTAACTGCTCGGCTTCGTTCAGGCGAATTCGTCCCTCTGCCACTAAGGTGGCTAGAAAACGGCAGTCCATACGCCGCGCGACATCATGGCGTGCGGGAATAGAGAGAAATGCGCGGGTGTCGTCATTAAACCCCACTGTATTATAGAATCCAGCGCTTTCAGTTGCTTGCTGGCGAAATCGCTGCATGCCTTCAGGGCTGTCGTTAAACCACCATGGAGGGCCAAGCTTTAGGCATGGAAAATGGCCTGCAAGCGGCGCCAATTCACGAGCATAGGTTGTTTCGTCTAAGGTGAATAAAATGATCTTGAGGCTAGGCTCATTGCCGTATTTATTAAGCAGTGCCGACAAGCCATCAATGTAGTTGGTTGACGAAGGCATATCGGCGCCCTTATCTCTTCCAAAGCGCTCGAATAGCGGTTTGTTGACGTTACGCTTGGCGCCCGCATGTATTTGCATCACCATGCCATCTTCCAGGCTCATGCCGGCCATTTCAGTTAACATTTGAGCACGAAGTAATTCGCCATCCGATGCGCTAACGTCTCCTGATAAGCACCTTGCGAACAAGGCCTGACAGTCTGGCAATGATAAATCTGCAGTCGCGGCACTTGGGTGGCCATGGTCGGTCGCGGTTGCGCCAAATTCTCGGAAGGTTTCGCGTCGAGCACGCATTGCGTCCAAATAGCCGCTCCACTGAGAGGTGTCTTCACCAGTGAGTTCACCTAAACGCCGCACATTTTCAACAAAGTCTTCACGCTCAGGATCAACCGCATCATCCGGTCTGAAGGTGGTAATAACCCGTTTTGCCCATGGCGTACCGGCCAGCGAGCGATGGTGTTTAAGATCATCAATTGCTCCTTCTGTAGTGGCAATTACCTCGATATTGAAACGGTCCATCAGAGCGCGTGGCCGGTAGGCGTCGGACTGCAAATCGGCGGTAATTTGATCGTAGAACTGATCGGCTGTGGCGGATGAAAAGAGCTCAGTAAGACCAAACACAGAGTGGAATACGTGGTCCATCCATATTGATGAAGGGGTGCCTCTGAACAAGTGATAATTGGCGGCAAAGGTTCGCCAAATCTTACGCTTGTCAGTTTCGACCGGCCCGCCATCAACACGAGGTATGCCTAAACTCTCCAACGAAATACCTTGCGAGTAAAGCATACGAAACAGATAGTGGTCAGGTATCAGAAGTAAGCTGGTTGCGTCGGTGAAGCACTCATTTTCAGCAAACCAGCGGGGATCTGTATGACCATGTGGGCTAATAATAGGCAGGTCCTTTATTGCGCTGTACAAGCCTCGAGCGATGTCACGAGTCTTTGTGCCGGTCGGAAACAAGCGGTCTGGATCAAGTAGTGAGTTAAGTGCTGTATTCATGATTATTTATCTATGTCTGTGTTCAGTTTGTATAACTAAAGAGTGACGCCGGTTTTCCAGATGGCAATTTCTCTGTAGTCGTTTTGCTCATTTTTGGCGGGTTCGCCTGAGGCAATATCTAAAATTTTATTCCATAAGTCACTCGCCACATCTGGCATCGAACGGCCTTCGAGAAGTGCACCGGCATTAAAGTCAATCCAGCGTGGTTTGCTGGCAGCTAAAGCGCTATTAGAGGCGATTTTTAGAGTTGGTACTGGAAAGCCGAGCGGCGTGCCTCGCCCTGTCGTAAATAGAATGAGGTTGGCGCCTGCCGCGGTTAATGCGGTAGACGAAACAGCATCATTTCCCGGCCCTTCTAGTAACGTTAGGCCTTGCTCGGTTGTTCTTTCGCCGTAGTCGATAACACTTCTTACTGCAGCCGAGCCGCCTTTCTGAATCGCACCCAGTGACTTTTCTTCTAACGTGGTGATGCCTCCAGCGATATTACCGGGCGAAGGGTTTTCTGACACGGGCTGTTTGTTAGCGGTGAAGTAACCTTTGAAATCGTCAATCAACTTTACTGTTTGGTTATAGACATCAGCGTTGATGGCGCGATTCATCAGCAGCTGCTCAGCACCAAACATTTCTGGTACCTCGGTCAGTATTGCTCGCCCTCCAGCTGCGCAAATACGATCCGTCATCTGCCCGACTAATGGGTTGGCCGTTAGCCCAGAAAAGGAATCGGAGCCGCCGCATTTCATGCCAAGCGAAAGCCGCGATGCGGGCAGTTCAGTGCGCTGATCTGCGGCCATTATCTCGGCTAATTCTTGTACTCCATTAAGGCCACTAATCTCTTCATCCTGCACTTTTTGAGCGCTAAAGGAGCGAATTCGTTCTTTCTGAGTAGGGTCAACGCGTTCGAGCAGTTGGTCCAGCTGATTGTTTTCACAGCCTAGGCCAATGATGACAACACCTCCGGTGTTAGGATGTGACGCCAATGCAGCCAATACTTTTTGCGTGTGATCGAGATCATTGCCGAGTTGGCTACAACCAAATGGGTGTGCAAAGGAATGAATGCCGTCTACCGAAGTAATCGCTTTGCTCGCATTGGCGACCCTCGCGGCTGTCGCATTGACACAACCAACCGTGTTGAGTACCCATATTTCGTTTCGGGTTCCGGCTTGTCCATTGGCTCGAAGGTAGCCTCTAAAAGTGTCTGTTTGATGATGTTCAAGTGCGCTCGACAGGCTCTGCTCGGTGGGCTCGTAGGTATAGTGCTCGCCGCTTTTAAGGCTGGTTCGAAGGTTATGGCTGTGCACATGTTGGCCAACTTTAATGTCACTTATCGCTTGCCCGATGGGGTGGCCGTACTTGATTACGGATTCACCCTCACGAATTTCGTTTACTGCAAACTTGTGGCCTTTGGCTACGTCGCTAGACAGTGTTGCGCCCAGCTCATTTTGGCCTAGGCTTAGATCTTTTAGTGCTACGGCGACGTTGTCGCTAGCATGAATTTGCAGGCTGTTCATACACCAGCCTCTAGGCGTAGATCGCTGAGTTGATTTACGTCGCTGTTATCAACACGCACTTTGATAAAGCGGATGCGATCTACATTCTCAACTATTGATGCCTTTTCTGCGTGATCAATGGTGATGTTGCTTAGTAATATGTCACTAATCGGGGCGTGCTTAAAACCTCTTACATTGAGTATTCGTTTGGCATCAGCGCAGTGCATGTTTTCGAACTGAAGGCCCGACACCTGAGGTGTAAACGGGCCGTTGTCACCCTCTTCATAGAAAAAATTGATAAGGATCATGTCACGCACTGTGCCAATATCAATGTCTCTCACGTTTACATTGGAGACAGAGCCTCCGCGCATCGCATTTGTTTTAATTCGGATACTGCTCCATAAGTCAGGGCTGCTCATCTGGCAGTTTTCGACGAAGATGTTACGTATTCCGCCAGACAACTCACTGCCCATTACCACGCCACCGTGACCCGCTTTCATATTGCAATTAGATACAACAATATTCTGCGATGGCACATTGATACGGCGACCGTCGGCATTACGCCCAGATTTAATCGCAATACAATCGTCGCCGGTATCGAATAGGCAGTTCTCTATAAGCACGTCGTTACAGGATTCAGGATTACACCCATCATTGTTGGGGCCATAGCTATGACAGGTAACACCACGGACGGTAATGCTGTTCGACAATACTGGATTTATTAGCCAAAATGGTGAGCCGGTGATAGTTACTTCTTCAATCAAGATATTGTTGCATTGGTAAAGTTGAATAAAGGGAGGGCGAAGGTAGGCGTCTTTGGCATATAGCCTCTGTTCTGGCGGCACACCCGCTTCGGCTTCTGCAAATAATTCTGTTCGCGCCTTCTTTTGATTTTGCGGTGATACGGGCTTTTTGCCGCCTTTCCAAGGCCACCAATGGTCATCGTCGGCACCACCAAATAAGGTACCTTGCCCTGTAATAGCCACGTCTGATTTCCCGAATGCGTAAATTAATGGAGAGAGCCCCATAAACTCAACCCCTTCCCAGCGGGTAAATACCGCCGGTAAATATCTGTCTGGATCGTTTATGAAAGAAAGCGTTGCGCCCTTTTGAACATGTAACTCAATTCGATTATCTAAGTGAATTGGCCCGCTCATAAAAACGCCTGCTGGTACCACGATACGCCCACCACCGGCCGCCGAGGCAGCTTCGATAGATTCTTTAATTGCTTGACTACAATCCGTTTGGCCATCGCCAAGCGCTCCGAAATCGGTGATCAAAAAGTCGGCCTTGGGAATCTTGGGTAACTTAATGCGAGCGCGAATGTCAGATGCCATAACCCATTTATCTGCGGCTAAGGTTTGTTCTAATGTGCTGCATCCTGAGAGAAAAACGCCGGGAGCTAGCGATGTGGTTGCTATGCTCTTGAGAAGGATTCGCCGTGTTTTGTTGGTCATGAAATGTGTGCTCATTGTTTTTATTATTGAGTCAGAGGTGTGCTCCAAGCCCAAGAATAGTACTTTTTGCTACCGGTGGCAATAATCTATTTAGAACATTTTAATTAGTCCCTTTTAGATTGTTTTCTAACCGTTTGTGATCACCCTATTGATTCGAAACTGTTTCGATAGGGTGCTTGAAGAGGTTTGGGCGTGCCGGTGTTGAGGCGTTTGGTTGAAATTGTGCGGGCTCGAATGTGCATTAAAAGCCCTCAAAGTCATGTGCCAGCGACTCCTTGCCGGGCAACTATATACCTAAGTACTGACAGCTTTAAGGCTATGTTAGATCAATTGCTCGAGTCGAGGAGCGTTCAATTAACGATGGAACCAGCATGATCGGTGTTTTCGCTTCTTCTTCGCGACCGTCGATTGATGAAATCAATTTGCTTGTCGCAAAACGAGCCATTTCTTGTACTGGGCGGCGTATCGTGGTAAGCGATGGCATTATCCTAGATGCCAGTATGCTGTCATCAAAGCCAGCGATTGAGAGGTCATTAGGAACATCGAGCCCCATATCTTTTGCCGCGTTGATTGCGCCAACAGCCATCTCGTCATTACTAGCGAAAATAGCCGTTGGAGGGTTCTCATTAGCGAGAAGCTCTCGCGTGCAATTGATGCCTGATTCGAATGAATAGTCGCCTAAGGCAATCATGTCTAAATCAGGTTTGCAGCCATGAATCTCGAGAGCGTCACAGAATCCTTCAAGCCGTTCTCGAGTAGAGCGCATTCCTTGAGGCCCGGCAATATAACCAATGCGTCGATGGCCAAGCGTCACCAGGTATTCGGCCATCGACGCCGCTGCAGATCGTTCATTTGAAATAACTACGTGTTTGGCTGTGTCAAGTGCGATAGAAGCAAGGCGAACGTAATTAACGCCTGCTTTTCCCAGCGCACCAGCTAGGTCGTTATTCTCAGAAACTGGAGGAAGTACAATAACACCGTCTAGCTTTGACCTGTTAGCGAAGTTAACTGCGTCACTAATTAGGCTGTCCGATGTCATGTCGCAGGGGTGAACAACAAGTTCGTAGCCGAATTCTCGGCAGATACTTAAAACGCCTCTTTGGACATCATTAATATAGAGCGCGTCGGGATTATCGTAAATCATGCCTAGCAAATAGGAGCGTCGCGATGCTAGACCCCTAGCTTGTGCGTTTGGGCTATAACCCAAGTCGTCTATGATCTTTTGGATACGGTCTCGAGTGGACTTACCAACTTTAGGCGACTTATTTATAACCCTTGATACCGTGCGTTTCGAAACGCCTGAAAGGCGAGCAACATCATTGATGGTAGAGTTCTTATCTTGTGGTTCGTTCATTCAGAGTTCTAGTCTAACGTAGGTGGTGATTGGCATGGTTAACAATAGTCTGCTATTCGAGAATAGCTGAGGTTTCCATTCGAGCATACACTATTGGTTAAGGTGTTCTTTTTCAAATGTTTGCTTCGCCTTTTATTCTTGGGTGGTATGAGCTGAAAGTCATAAAGCATATGCTTTATTCAAAACTATCTTACTAGACACTATACTAACTCGGTGATGGATCGTAACCCGTCTGAGCCAAAAAACAAATGCTACCGTTAGCAATTTATAGCTACATACTCCAATTTAAATATCATATATATAGTATTTATTAATATTTTTTTTGCTCTATTTTGTATATTTAGGTTGTTTTTCTGTAAAAAATAGTAATATTAATCAATTGCTTGATGTCAATCTTGTGGTTTTCCATTAAAAAACCCAGTAGATTTCCTTCTAGAAAATAATTATGCCACCGATGGCATTTTGTCTTGCATTTTGATTGAAATTTGTGAATCATGTCGATGATTCATGGTTTTCAAGAGTAAGGCTGTAGAAAAATAGGGTGAAAAAGATTCTTGTTTAGTCAAATCACTCAAATAACTACGATATACATTAATATCAGAGGAGAAAAATATGCGACATCGGTTAAATTCAATATCACGTGCAATTGCACTGGCTGTAGGCAGTGGAGTGCTTGTGGCAGCTTCGGCGCCAGTATTTGCCCAGAATACAGAAAATGATTCGATAGAAACTTTAGAAGAAGTGGTGGTTACCGGTTTTCGATCAAGTTTGAAAAGAGCCACTGATCTAAAGAGAAGTTCGGTCAATGCGCGCGAAAGTATTATAAGTGAAGATATAGGTAAAATGCCTGATCTGAATTTAGCCGAAGCAATACAACGGGTTCCTGGCGTAACCATCGTGCGTCAAGGCGGCGAGGGTCGACAGGTTTCGTTGCGGGGGCTTGGAGCCGGCTTTACCCATGTTACCTTGAATGGCATGGAAGTGCCGGCGTCAACCGGCGGATTGGACAGTTCTGGTGGCACCAATAGAAGCCGAAGTTTCGATTTTAATGTTTTCTCGGCTGAATTGTTTAGCCGAATTGATATCAATAAAGCGCCCACCGCCTCTATTGAAGAGGGCGGTATTGCCGGCAGTGTTGATCTATACACACTCCGTCCGCTTGATAAGCCTGGCTTTAATGCCTCAGTGTCAGCGCAGCTCGGCTATAACGATCTATCCGAAGAAACAGACCCGCGACTAACAGCAACAATCAGCGACACCAACGACGACGAGACATTCGGTTACTTATTCTCCGTCGCATACACTGAGCGAACAACTGATCAAGACGGTTTTGGTACAGTTCGGTGGGCTCAGCCTGACCGCCCTTTTGCTGCAAACAATGTGTTAAATGGTGTCGATCTAAGTAATGTTTGGTTTCCACGCTTGCCAAGACAAGACAGTTTTCGTCATGAGCAAGATCGTTTAGGCCTCAGCGCAGCGGTCCAATTTAAGCCATCAGATGACCTGACCTTGGGGGTTAACTGGGTTCATTCCGAATTTGAATCACAGACCAATAGCTATAATTCCTTTGCTGAGTTTCGACGTAGTGGTGCGTTCGGATACCCTGCTATCACACCTAACACTGTTACCCTAGACAGTACCGGAATAGTGGCATTAGCGGGCAATTTTGATGGAGTAGGTTTACGTACAGAGAGTCGCCAAAACCTTGATACTACTGATTTTGATCAGTTTACTCTGGATTTCGATTACACCCTGAATGACCGCATGACTATCAGCGGTATGATTGGCACGGCTAGCTCTGATTATGAAGGTGATATATTCAGAGTCAATATTGAGACGCCAATAGGCACCAACTTCTCTTATGATTTTACTGGTAATGCCGACGTAGCTGCAATTGACTATGATATCGATGTGACCAGTGTCGATAATTTTGTGATCCTAGACGGCGAGCGGATGCGACGAGACAGCGTGGACCGTCAAAATGATACCATTCGCTTAGATTTTGATTGGCAGCTTGGTGACACCAGTAGTGTAGAGATTGGCGCGATGATGAATGATCGTGTGGTTGACGCATTGGAGGGAGAGCGAGCATCAAACGACCCTAGAAATTTGGCTGATTTAGGTACGGTCTTTAATTACAATGATACTGGCAGTCACGGTTCTGCGACAGAGTTAAACTTCTTAGTTCTGGATTTTGATCGAGCCGTACCCGCATTTGGCGAAGGCCCATACATTGCCCGTCGCGGACCAGGCATACCAACGTGGACTATTGAAGAGGAAACAACCGCCATATATGTCGATTATAACTTGGACACCACAATTGGTGGGCGTGGATTTAAGCTTAATCTAGGTGGCCGTTATGTAGAAACTGACGTAACAGCAACGGGCTTTTTAGATACTAATACGGCTAATGTTGAAACGAATGATTACAGTGAGTTCTTGCCATCGCTAAATATCGCCTACGATGTGACTGAAGATTTAGTGTTTAGAGCCGGCTTAGCGCGCACATTGACACGCCCTGGTTTAAATAGCTTGGCACCGTCGAAAGATTATACCGATGTGAACTTTACAATCAGTGGCGGCAACACTCAGCTTGAGCCGTTAGTGTCTGATGATTTGAATTTGGCATTAGAATGGTACTTTGCCGAAGAAGGTGTGTTGGCATTTAGTTACTTTACCAAAGATATAGATAGCTTTATTTCTTCGCCGACTACTTTCGAGCCACTACGGCCGGAAGATCAAACCGTGGTCAGTGCTATTTTTCCTAGCCAGCCGGCGTTACTTGACCCGAGCATTATTTGGCGTTACAGCACCTCGGCGAATACTCAAGGCACTAAGTTAGATGGATTTGAAATTGCCTACCAACAGGCATTAAGCTTCTTGCCAGGCGCCCTTAGTAATCTAGGTGTGCTGATGAACTTTTCGTACGTTGATGCCGAGACTATTGTGACTCGATCTGGTGTTGATACAGTTGCGCCATTAGAAGGTCTTTCGGAAAATTCGTATAACTTCACTATGTATTATGAAACAGATGTATATGGTGCGCGAATTTCAGCTAATAATCGTGATGATTATGTGACTCGAAATATTGGTAGTAACGGAAACTTTTCTGAAAATACCACTGGACCTACGCACGTCGATTTCAGTGCATTCTATAATTTCAATGATTCGGTTACGTTTACCTTTGAAGTTATCAATCTAACTGATGAGTTTGAGCGTCGTTACACTACAGGTAACGGTTCTCAAAACCTAGTTCGCGAATACAATAGTACGGGGCGTCAGTTCTTTGCAGGTGTTCGAGCAAACTTCTAGCCCCCAAGCTTAGCCTTTAAAACGGCTTTGCAATCCCTGGCCAGCGGATGCTGGTCGGGGATTTCTTGTTTTGTGCGTGACCGATTGCCAGCTAATCTAAGCGTGGATTTTTCAGTACTAATCTGTGCTTTAGTTCATAACACCTTTAGTTAGGTGTCTTTCTGATAATGTCTATTAATATGGGTGCCTGAACTGCATTGACGCGGTAGTTTTTGGCATGGCTGATACGGTTTTAATGAAAATTCAAGGAGAAATTGAATTGTTAATTGCTACCGGTGGCAAAATAAATAATATATACTAATAAAAATAAGAACTGCATTAGCAGACGGTAAAAATAGTCGGTTATACCGACGTGGTGAGGAGAATGGTTTTTTCGGTTAAATTTTTTAACAAGGTGCTGCTGGTTTCGCTGCTTATATTGGTCGCGTCGTGTAAAGCGAAAGACGACGTTACAATATTGAAGCTAGGTCACGCGCTTGATACCGGGTCTGCAGTGCATAAGGCGATGGTTCATATGGCTGATAGAGTGGCTCTTTATTCGGCCGGTAAGCTTACGATAGAAATCTACCCAAGTGGTCAGCTAGGCTCGGAGCGGCAATTAGTTGAATTGCTGCAAATTGGCAGCCTTGCAATGACCAAGGTTTCGTCTAGCCCGCTTGAAAGTTTCGTGCCTGAAATGAAAGTCTTTAGCTTGCCATACGTTTTCAGGAGCGAAGCTCATTTCAAAAAAGTACTCACCTCCGAAATAGGTCGCTCGCTCTTATTGGCGCCGCAAAAAGTACGCCTACGCGGCATGGGTTACTACGATGCCGGAAGTCGAAGTTTCTATACTACTGAAAAGCGAGTCACTACTCCCGAAGACTTAAAAGGCTTAAAGATCAGAGTTCAAAAAAGTCAAACTTCAGTCGATATGATTGCCGCCATGGGCGGTGCAGCGACCCCAATTTCATGGGGCGAGCTATATGCGTCTTTACAGCAAGGCGTGGTCGATGGCGCTGAAAATAATCCGCCCAGCTTGTATGACTCTCGTCAATATGAGGTTAGCAAATATTACACTCTGGATGAGCACACTTTTGTACCAGACATCTTGTTAATGAGTTTGCACATATGGAATAGCCTTAATGGCGAGCAACAAGTTTGGTTGCAGCAAGCGGCTGACGACAGCGTTAAATTTCAAGGTGAGCTTTGGCAGAAAGCCAGCGATGACGCGTTGGCGGCAATCGAAGCAAGTGGAGTAGAAATCATCCGGCCAGACAAAGCCCCGTTTATCGAATCTGTGAAAGAAATGAAGGCCGCGTATCAGGGAACCCCGATCGGCGACGTGCTTAATTCGATTGACGCTCTATAGGAGTACTACTATGACCAAATTTCTTGATAAGAGTGTCCGTTTTTTAGTTGCGCTTTGCATGGCGATGATGGTGGTGGTAGTCGCATGGCAAGTGCTCTCGCGCTATATCCTTGGCGACCCTAGTGCTTGGACAGAGGAGGTGGCGCTTACCTTGCTAATATGGGTTGGTTTGCTTGGTGGCGTCTATGCATATCGTGAAAAAGCGCATCTAGGGCTGGATATTCTAGAACAAAGATTTGGTAATATTGGGAGGCTACGCTTGCGTATCTTTAGTGATATCTGTTGCGGTCTCTTCGGCTTGGCTGTTTTAGTGATCGGTGGTGGCGCTTTGGTGCAGCTTACCTATGAGCTAAAACAGAGCACCGCCGTACTCGGCTTACCGATGGCTTACGTCTATTCAGTGCTTCCGCTCAGCGGTGTGTTAATTGTCTATTACAGTGTTGTCTCGCTGTTGAATGATTCCAGTGAGGTTGTCGTATGACCATTTTAGTTCTACTCCTTGTATTTGCTGTATTGCTGATACTCGGCGTACCGATTGCCTTTTCAATTGGCATCGCCACCGTGTGTACTATGTTGCTATCGGTTGATGCACTGCCTGCATTGACCACCGTGGCACAACGAATGGCTGGCGGCCTCGATAGTTTTTCATTATTAGCGATCCCTTTTTTCATTCTCTCCGGTCAGTTAATGGGGCAGGGCGGAATCGCGCGTCGATTAATCGACTTTGCTCGCTCGCTAGTGGGTATGTTGCCTGGTGGTTTAGCCTTTGTTAACGTGATTTCGTGCACACTTTTTGGTGCCATTTCGGGTTCTGCTGTCGCCGCCACATCGGCGATTGGTAGCTTCATGATGCCAGTAATGGAAAAGGACGGTTATCCGAAGGAATTTAATGCCGCGCTGACCGCTGCCTCGTCAACTACAGGGCTGTTGATACCGCCGAGTAATATCTTGATTGTGTATGCAGTTGCCAGTGGAGGAATTTCAATATCGGCACTTTTTGTTGGCGGGTATCTGCCTGGTATGTTGGTCGCTTTTGGTTTGATGTTGGTGAGTGCCGTATACGCTAAGAAATACAACTTTCCTCGCGGTGAGCGGGTTCGAATAGCCACGGTGATAAAAAGTACCATGGCCGCGTTGCCAAGTCTGTTTTTAATCGTTTTGGTGATTGGCGGAATATTGGGCGGCATTTTTACCGCTACTGAAGCCGGTGCCGTAGCAGTTTTATACGCCTTGGGTTTATCGGTATTTATCTATCGAGAAATAGCGGTATCCGAGCTTTATGAGGTGCTGGTTAAATCAGCAAAAACTACCGCTATCGTGATGTTGCTGATAGCAACTTCGACTGCGATGTCTTGGATTCTGGCGTACGAGAACATTCCAACATTGGCGGCTCAAACGCTATTAGCTCTGAGTGATAATCCGATTGTTGTGTTGCTGATCATAAACCTGATTCTATTGATGGTTGGTGCGTTCTTAGATATGACGCCAGCGGTGCTTATTTTCACTCCTATTTTATTGCCAGTGGCGGTCGCCTTGGGCATGACTCCGCTACATTTCGGCATCATGATGGTGCTTAATTTATCGATTGGTTTATGCACCCCGCCAGTGGGCAGCGTTTTGTTTGTCGCCTGTGCGGTCGGTAAGACTCGTGTCGCATCTATCGTTAAGCCTCTTATGCCGATGTACATTGCAATGTTTCTAGCGCTACTGGCGGTAACTTACGTGCCAGGGCTAAGCGAATGGTTGCCAAGAGCATTTGGTTTGATTGACTAATTTCTAACGGATCTAAACAATGAAAAAACTTTTTATTAACACTTTTTTCCTGCTAGGCGCGAGCGCTTGCAGTGCCGGTGAAGTCAAAACTGTTGGGCAGAATGATGCGGCACCCGTAGATGCAATTGCTCGTATTAGCGTAGCCAATCCTTCGACCTTTGCAAGGCCTGATACGGTGATTAGCGTGTCGATGAATGAATTAGGTGCGGTTGCCGGTGAGGCCGTGCAGGTTTGGCTGAATGGCAAGCCAGTGACCACACAAATGGTTGACATGGATGGCGACAAAAAGCATGACAAGGTGTTGTTTGTTACCCAGCTTCAAGCAAATGAGACACAAGAATTTGTTATTGATAATAACGTTGTTGAGCAACCGTTGGTCACTAGAACTCAGGCCGAGGTGTCAATCAAGCAAGGTGGCAAGTGGCAGGGCAAAAAATACCTTGGCGGCGAGTTTAACAACGTTAGCGAAATTACTCCTCCGCCTCAATACACCGACCATAGTGAGTACATTCGCTATGAAGGCCCCGGTATTGAAAGTGACCAGATAGGTTACCGAATCTATCTTGATTGGCGTAATGGCTTTGATATCTTTGGTAAAAAAACCGAAAAGATGGTGCTGCAGAATGTTGGCCAAGACGGCTATGACAGCTATCACAAGATGGCCGACTGGGGTGCCGATATATTGAAAGTTGGATCAAGTCTAGGCGCTGGTGGTTATGGCTTTTGGAATGGTGAGAAGGTCGAATTTGTTTCAAAGGTAGAGCAGCGCTCAGCAACGGTGACGGTCAATGGCCCACTTTATTCGGCATTGGCGATCGACTATAAGCAATGGAACACAGGCTCATCGACCGTTGATCTGAAGGCAGATCTATCGATGCGTGCTGGAAGCCCGATGGTCGATGTAAATCTTAATACTTCAGCGCCACTCGACAATCTCGCCATTGGATTGGTTGCGCATGAAGGCAGTGAATTGCTAATCGGTGACCTCGATATTACCGGTGAAGCTTGGAGTTATGTAGCCAGTTTTGGCAAGCAAAGCTTGTTTGATGATAATTTAGGCATGCTGCTGATGTTCAAAAAACGTGATTTTGTTGAGCAAACGCGAGACCAAAATAGCTATGTTGTGGTGCTTAAGCCTCGTGGCACCCATGTGCAATATGCCTTTGGAGCCTTATGGTCTGGTCAAACAGATGGAGTGCAAACACGCGAGCAATTTATTACCGCCCTTGAGACTGAAGTCGAGCGCCGTACATTAGCTCCCCGCCTTCGTATTCAGTCACAGAGTTCCCGCAGTTTGCAGACTTTGAGCGCGCTTGAAATATCAGCACAATTGGCTAAGTCTGAAACCGAACGTCGTGGTGATAGTTTAATCCATGGAAAATTTGATAATGTGCGCGATCGTACAACCCAATGGACCTATACCACCGGTTTGTTAATGCAGGCGCTTGATGATGTGGCGCAGGTCAATAAAGAAGTGTATTTAAGCCAATACGCTAAACGCGTGATGGACAGTTATCTTGATCCGGTTGAAGTGATTAAGGGTTACGTGCCCACCAAGTACAATATTGACGATATCAATAGCGGTAAGATGATTCAGCGATTATACGCTCGTACCGGTGAAGCAAAGTACCGAGCAGCGATTGATATTCTCGCGTCGTCTTTGGAGAAACACCCGAAAACCTCAGAGGGTGCGCTGTGGCACAAAAAACGTTACCCCCACCAGTTGTGGTTAGACGGCGTGTATATGGGGATGCCGTTCTTAGCGGGAGTCGGTTTGATGCAAGACGACGAGCATAAATTGAAAGAAGCGGTGAATGAGTTTGTGATAGCTCGTGCCCATTTGCGTGACCCCGATACAGGCTTGTATTTTCATGCTTGGGATGAAGCTAAGCAGCAAGTTTGGGCTGATCCTGAAACTGGAAGGTCACGCTATGTTTGGTCGCGTGGTTTAGGTTGGTATGCCATGGCGTTGGTGGACATCTTGGATGTGATACCGGTAGATAGACAAGACTTGCGACAACCGCTATTAGATATTATTCCCGAGTTGGCGAATAGCTTGCTAAGCACTCAAGATGAGTCTGGAGTGTGGTATCAAATTATGGATATGCCAACCGCGCCGGGAAATTACCTTGAAGCATCTGGTAGCGCTATGTTCACTTACTTTCTTGCTAAAGGTATCATTCAGGGCTACTTACCAGAGCAATATAAGGAACCGGCTCTGAAAGCTTATAACGGCTTGGTTAAGGAGTTTGTCTCAATTCATACAGACGGTTCATATCACCTAAATAATATTTGCGAAGTGGCTGGTTTGGGTTTTGGCCGTGACGGCAGCTATCGCTACTACATGAGCGAAAGACTAGTTTCAAATGATCCTAAAGGCTTGGCTCCTGCAATCATGGCAGGCGTGCAAATTTCAATACTATCAAATATTAAAGAGTAAGGTTATGACGACAAATTATCAGGAGCGGTATGCTGTGCATCCCGCAGACTATGAGCACTACAACATGGCTCGTCTTAGAGAAAATTTTCATGTAGACGGGCTTTTTGTAGCAGGTGAAATTAACCTGGTTTACACGCAAATTGATCGCTTTATCGTTGGTGGGGCTTGCCCTGCTGACGGCCCTCTAGAGCTCGACGCGGTAAACCCACTGAAAGCAAAACATTTTCTCGATCGACGTGAACTTGGCATTATTAATGTTGGTGGGCCTGCTTTGGTTAACGTTGATGGTGACACCTATGAGTTGGCATACAAAGAAGCCTTGTATGTTGGTGCTGGCACAAAAGCAGTTTCATTTGAAAGTGTTGACCCGTCAAACCTTGCCAAGTTGTATCTAAATTCGGCCACAGCCCATCATCGCTATCCGGTTAAAAAGGTCGGCTTGGATGACGCAATTAAGGTCGAGTTAGGGTCATTGGAGACATCCAATCATCGTGTAATCAATAAGCTATTAGTTACTGGTTTGGTAGAAACCTGCCAATTGCAGATGGGTATGACCGAGCTTAAAGCGGGCAGCGTGTGGAATACAATGCCAGCGCATACTCATGGCCGACGCATGGAAACCTACTTTTATTTCGAAGTTCCTGAAGATCAGGCGGTATGCCATTTCATGGGGCCACGACAGGAAACAAAGCACATTTGGGTGGCCAATGAACAGGCTGTTATATCGCCAACTTGGTCGATTCATTCGGGTGCCGGTACGTCAAACTACACGTTTATCTGGGGCATGGCTGGCGAAAATCTAGACTATGACGATATGGATAAAATTAGCCCTGCCGATTTTGCTTCAGCGGGAGACTAGCCGTGACCAATAAGTTGTTTGATTTATCCGGTAAAATTGCCTTGGTAACTGGGGCCACACATGGCTTGGGTATGTCGATGGCCATGGGCTTGGGCGAGGCTGGGGCGACGGTCGTGGTTAATGGTCGTTCCAGTGATGAAAAAATTGCTGTCGCTGTCGAGCAGTACCAAAAGGCCGGCATTACGGCGCATGGTTATCGTTTCGATGTGACTGATGAAGAGGCCGTTGCAAGCGCTGTTGACTCGATTGAACGTGATATTGGTCCGATTGATATTCTGGTAAATAATGCTGGGATAATTAAGCGAATACCACTGCTCGATATGCCGGTGTCGGAGTTCGAAGAGGTAATTCGCACTGATTTGACGGGCGTGTTTGTGATGACTAAGCCAGTGGTCGCGTCGATGATTAAGCGCGGCGGCGGCAAAGTCATTAACATCTGTTCAATGATGTCAGAGCTAGGCCGTAATTCGGTTGGCGCTTATGCCGCCGCTAAAGGCGGGCTGAAAATGCTGACCCGCAGTATGGCCACCGAATGGGCTAAATCTAATGTGCAGGTTAATGGTATTGGGCCGGGCTATTTTGCCACTAGTCAAACTGAGCCAATTCGAGTTGATGGTAACCCATTTAATGAATTCATTATTCAGCGCACGCCGGCCGGCAAGTGGGGCGATCCAGATGACCTAAAGGGCGCGGCTGTATTTTTAGGTTCGGAGGCGAGTAATTTTGTCACCGGGCAAGTCGTTTATGTTGATGGCGGTATCTTGGCGACCATTGGTAAGCCCGCTAACGAATAAGGCATATCACCATCTTTGCGGCGTCAATTTGAAACCTAACTATTTTATTATCTGAGTTAACCCATGTCTGTACGTGTAGCAATAATTGGTGAGTGTATGCTGGAGTTACGGCAATTAGGTGCCGTCGCGAGTAAAAATACCAAGCCAATGGAAATGGGTTACGGCGGTGATACGTTAAATACAGCTATTTACCTTTCTAGAGCCGGCACCGATGTGAGTTATGTCACGGCGCTTGGTGATGACCCGATGAGCCATTGGCTGATTTCTCAATGGAAGGCCGAGGGCATTAACTGTGACAACGTGGTTCTCATGCCTGACTCGGTGCCAGGCATGTATTTGATTGACGTCGATGAAGATGGCGAGCGGTCATTTTTCTATTGGCGTAAAAATTCGCCGGCCAGCAAAATGTTTGATCAGCAATCTCAGGCCTCGGCGGTGTTTGATTCGCTTACTAGCTATTCGCACATATATCTTTCCGGCATTAGCCTAGCGATTCTGTCTGAGCCAGCACGACAAAGCCTCTTGGCTTTTTTGGAGGCCTTTCATGCCAGCGGAGGGTCGATCATCTTCGATGGAAACTATCGCCCGGCATTATGGCAGAGCGAAGACGCGGCAAAAGTGGCCTACCAGCGTATGTATAAGATTACTAGTATTGCCCTACCTACGTTTGAAGATGAGTCGAGCTTATTTGGCTATCAAGCAGCAACTGACGTTATTGACGCGATTAGCCAGCTTGGAGTGCCTGAGATCGTTGTCAAAATGGGCAGCGAGGGTTGCCTCGCCAGCTCTAAGTCTGGCCAACAATTTGTTGCCTCTGTGCCTACCACTCCAATTGATACAACGGCGGCTGGAGATTCATTTAATGCCGGCTATCTGAGCGCCCGCTTATCTGGTTCATCGGTTACCAGTGCCTGTCGAAATGGCCACACACTGGCCTCAAAAGTGATTCAACATCGTGGCGCGATTATCGCGAGCTAGTTGGCTAAGTCGGGAGCCACCGTGGTCGCGCTATTGTTGAATTTTTTCAAAATAAGATCGTCTATTCTGAATTTAGGAACTCTAACTATGCATAACTACCGCGGCCTCGTTGCCAGTTTATTTCTGCTGATATTGTGCTCTGCCTGTTTTCAATCAGCGGCCGACGCACGCACCATTCATATTGTCGGAGACAGTACCGCTAGCACCTATGGAGAAGATGTTTACCCGAGAATGGGGTGGGGCCAAGTGCTAAGCTCATTTTATGGAAGCGAGTATACGGTTGTTAATCTGGCGCAATCTGGCCGAAGCTCAAAAAGCTTTATTGAGGAAGGCTTCTTCGATCAGCTAGAGGCTGGGCTAAACCCCGGCGACATTTTATTAATTCAATTTGGGCATAATGATCAAAAACTCGATAGCCCTGACCGCTATGCCGCCGCTAACACTGACTACCCAAAATACCTTAGTCGTTATGTGGCGCTAGCGCGCGACCACCAGGTAACTCCTGTACTAGTCACACCGGTGGTGCGGCGAAAATTCGTAGATGGCGAGCTGGTGGCAACTCATGGCGCGTACCCGCAAGCGGTAAGAGATTTGTCAAAAGCCAGCGGAGTAGCGCTCATTGATGCTAACCAATTGACTCGTAAGCTAGTGTCTGACTTTGGCGAACAGCCAAGTAAGTCTCTCTATTTGCATTTCGATGAGGGGCTCAACAAGCAGCAGGATGATAGCCATTTTTCAGAATACGGTGCTTACCGAGTAGCGGCCATTATTGCCACTGAGTTAGACCGCATAGGCTTAGTTAAACAAGTCAGCCAGAGCCCAACTATTATTCGTGTAGAACAAGATGGTTCGGGCGACTTTACCCATGTTCAGCAAGCGTTAGAGCACCTCAACGATTCACGCGAGCCGGCGATTATACTAATTGGTGAAGGGCTATTCGAAGAGCAGCTATTGATTACTCGAGATAACATAGCGTTTGTTGGCCAAGGGCGTGATAAGACCACCTTGAAAACCACGTTGTTGCGGGCAAATTGGCGTGCCATCCATGACGATGATTGGGGTGCGTCGACGGTGAATATAAAAGCCAGCGATCTTACCTTTATGCGTCTGCGGGTGGTTAACGACTACGGTATTGCTAGAGGCGATAATTCGCATCAGTTTGCAATGCGGTTACTCGAAGGTACCCGTATTATCACCGAAGACAGCGCCTTTATAACCGGCGGTGCTGATACAGTTAGTCTTTGGAACAAGGACTCTGGTCAGTACTATCATCGGCGCGCGTACTTCGAAGGTTATACCGATTTTGTCTGTCCGCGAGGTTGGAGATACATTACCGATAGTGAGTTTTTTAGCCGTGGTGGAGCGGCGGCGATTTGGCATGATGGGCAACGCCAAAAGAGTCAAAAATTAGTAATTAAAAATTCATCTTTTGATGGTGTGAGCAATTTTATTCTTGGCCGTCGACACTACGATGCGCAGTTCTATTTAATTAACAATCGGTACTCTAAGAACTTAGCCGATCAAGCTATCTTTCGGGTCAGCTATAACGACAAGTCTAAGAATCGAGCTAATCTTTGGGGCGATCGAGCCTATTATTTTGGCTCAAGTAAAGAGGGTAAACCTTACTCGTGGCTTAATGACAATATAAGCCATGAGCAAGCGAATATCAGCGCACAACAAACCTTTAATGGGCTTTGGGATCCAGAGCGAAAACTTGCAAAAATCAAAGCTAGTATAGCGCGTAGCGAAAACTCTCTGAGTCATGCAAGTGAGGCCGAGGTTGGCTTAGAAAACAAAGCACACGCCTTAGCCTCTCAACATATTAAGCGTTTCCCCAAACCTTGGTTAATGCGTAAGTCAGATGGCGCCTACGTGTGGAGCTATACTCACGGCTTAGTACTGTTGGGAATGCAGCAGCTAGATAGCCAACACCAGTCGTCGCAATATTTAGATTATATCAAGTCATACGTTGATCATTTTGTCGACCAGCAAGGAAAAATTGAGTCCTATAAAATGGATCAATTTAATATCGATTCTATTAGTGCAGGCCGGCTTCTATTTAAGCTGTTTGAGCGTACTGGGGACGTACGTTATCGACGTGCGATTGAGAGTCTACGAACGCAATTGAAATGGCAACCACGCACGCAGAGCGGTGGGTTTTGGCATAAACGTAAATACCCTTGGCAAATTTGGTTAGACGGTCTCTATATGGGGCAACCTTTCTATGCCCAATACCAAGCACGTTTTGGTAGCGACCCTGCGGCTTTTGATGACATAGTCGATCAGTTTATTATTATCGAACAAAAGACCCGAGATCAGCAAACTGGTTTGCTCTACCATGCCTGGGATGAAAGCAAGCTGCAGCCTTGGGCCGACCCCACAACCGGCCGTTCTGCCGCTTTTTGGTCTCGCGCTATGGGTTGGTATGCGATGGCTCTCGTCGACACCATTGAATACCTGCCCGAGGGGCATGCTGGGCGACAATCTCTAAACCAGATACTGGTGCGCTTGGTTGATGCTCTGGCTGAATATCAACATGCCAGCGGCTTATGGTATCAGGTGACTGATCAGGGTGATCGAGCTGGTAATTGGCTTGAAGCATCGGCCTCGTCGATGTTTACCTATTCGATCGCCAAAGGTGTTCGCTTAGGCTTGTTAGATGCTCACTATGGGGCCATCGCCGACCGAGCTTATGGCGGGCTGATGCAACATATTATTCGTCAAGACCCTGACGGCCGCATTCATGTGATCGACGTATGTCGTTCTGCAGGCCTGGGCGGAGAACCCTACCGTAGCGGAAGCTATGATTACTATGTTTCAACCGATCGAGTTGATGATGATGCTCATGGCATCGGTGCATTCTTGCTCGCGGCCAGTGAAATGGCTCGGTTAACTGGTGTTATGAATAAGCGTGATTAGCTTGGCCTGGCTGTTGTTTTTCCACCATTATAAAGAATCACTTGGTGGCTTTTTATTGCCGCCACCGCGTGAACAAGCAGGTGTTTAGGCAATTGATCTTTTGCTCATCTACCTAGAGCCGTTTGCACCAAGAGCTCTAATTACTTTGTTTATCGAGGTTTAATATGAAGATAAATCGTAGAAACCTTTTAGTTGGTGCATTAACCTCTGGCGCGACGTACAAGCTTAGTGCTCAAACAGTGACGCCATTGATTGGCATAGCCGAGCCTGATCAAAGCATTGATCTATGGCCTCACGGCGCACCAGGTCAACCACTCATACGCTTGAATGAAACGGTTATTGAACGAAGTGAGAACCCTGCTTTAATGGACCGAGCTGTGGTGGCAATATCTCAGCCTCGGCTTATGGTGTTTCGGCCTAAGGTCGTAAATGGGGCGGCTGTCTTGATCACGCCCGGTGGCGGTTATCAACGAGTGGTGGTTGATAAAGAAGGTTATCAGCTCGGGCGTTGGTTATCGGCGCGAGGGTTTACCGTATTTGTTCTTTTATATCGTTTGCCGCATGAGGGCTGGGCGGCAGGAGCTGAGGTTTGTTTGTCGGACGCTCAACGCGCCATGCGTCTAATTCGATCGCATGCAAAAGACTATGCAATTGACCCTGAGCGTGTGGCTTCGATGGACTTCTCTGCCGGAGGTCATCTGTGTGCCGATTTGGCAACACGGTTTGATACAAAGACCTATTCAGCGGTAGATTCGGCCGACGAACTATCGGCTAGGCCCTCTGTCGCGGCGCCTATCTACCCAGTGATTTCGATGAGCTCACCGTTAGCCCATGCCGGCTCGAGAAAAAGGTTAATTGGCAATGATGCCACCCTTGCACTAGAAAAATTGCATTCGCCACACCTGAATGTGACCGAGAAGACTCCGCCATTTTTTCTGATCCACGCCGAAGATGATTCAAGTGTCGTGGTCGAAAACTCCTTGGTGATGCGCGAAGCGTTAAAGGCTAAGGGAATTGCCGTAGAGATGCATTTGTTTGTACAGGGTGGCCATGGTTTTGGATTACCAGAAGCGCGTGCTAAGCTGATCGCTATTTGGCCCGAGTTGTTTTTAGCATGGGCCAAGACTCAAGAGTTGATCTAATTTATTTAAAATTTAGCCGGTCGTCGGTATTGTAGGTAGTCAGCTAGATCAACCTCGTGATATCGCTCAAGTGGTCAGACTTTAAGTTTTCCCACTTGTGTCCCTAATTGCTTGGTTAGTTAATCTCTTTGACGATCAATTGGCTCTAGGCGCGCCGCTCTGAAACTACCTGTTATACTCGTTAAAAATATAAGTAAGACAATAATGAATAACGCCTCCGACTCAGTTCAACAAGCGGCTCAGATAGCCCAAACGGCTGATCACCACACGATGTTGTTGGTGTTTGGAATTACTGGTTTGCTTGCCTTGGCTGTGTTGGTTGTGCCGTTGGCGGCTAGGCTCAAAATCCCTTTTACGGTTATGTTAGCCGCAGTCGGCGTGTTAATCGGCCTCGGTTCGGAGTTTGTATTACGGCTACCAGAGCTCGGTTTTTTGCATGAATTTATTCTGGCATTGAATTCAATGCAGATAACCTCAGAAGCGGTGTTTTTCGTTTTTTTACCGGCGCTGGTATTTGAGTCTGCGTTATCAATTGACGTGCGACGTTTGTTCGATGATATATCGCCGATTTTAATGTTGGCGATTGTTGGCTTGCTCATTTCGACTGCGGTGATTGGTTTCACCATGGCCTATATAACCCACGTTCCACTATTAGCTTGCTTATTGTTGGGCGCGATTGTGTCCGCCACCGACCCAGTTGCCGTAGTGGCGATTTTCAAAGATCTAGGTGCGCCGCAGCGCTTAGCTATTCTGGTAGAAGGCGAAAGCCTATTCAACGATGCTACCGCGATTGTGGTATTCACCATTATCTCTGCCATGCTACTGGGTCAGTCTGACCCTACTTTGTTAAGTGGCTTAGGCTCTTTTGTTAAAGTATTTTTCGGTGGCATCATCGTCGGCTATCTCACGGCTCGACTTATCTGCTTCTTGTTAGTGCATATCGGTGATTCCAACTTACCTAAAATTACCCTAACTATTTCTCTCGCGTATCTATCTTTCATAATTGCTGAGCACAGCTTACATGTGTCCGGTGTTATGGCCGTAGTGACTGCTGCGCTGGTGCTTGGCTCTCGTGGTCGCAGTGTGATTACTCAAAGCGCTTGGCACGGGCTAGAAGAAGTCTGGGAGCAGATTGGCTTCGTGGCTAATTCGGTAATCTTTATTCTAGTTGGCTTGAAAGTGCCATCGATAATGGCGGCCATGGACAGCCAGCAATTTATCTGGCTGGCGGTGCTTTTGCTGGCTGGTTTTGTTGCCCGTTTCGCAATTATCTTTGGTTTGGTGCCGATAATGAGCCGCTTGGGTTGGTCGGCGCAAGTAAGTACTGGTTACCGAGCGGTGATGTTCTGGGGTGGCCTACGTGGTGCGGTGTCTCTAGCTTTGGCACTAGCGGTAATAGAAAACGATGGTTTTGCGCCAGAGATACAAGAATTTTTAGGCGTCATGGTGACAGGCTTTGTGTTATTCACCTTAGCCATTAATGCCACCACGGTGTCACTGGTAATGCGCGCCTTTGGCCTAGCCAATCTTGGGCCTGCTGATGCGGCGATTCGCGACCGAGCGTTCTCAAAAGCAATGGCTAGCGTAAGCGAGCGAGTCAAAAAGACCCCGCGTGCTATGCACATCGGTGAAACCAGAACCAAACAGGTTATTCAACCCTATGAGCAATTAATAAAAGCCAGTTCAAACAAAGTCTCAGACAATAGTTTAAGCGATGAAGATTGGCTGCTGATTGGCCTGCGTATGATTTGCATGAATGAGAACAAAGCTTACGCAAGGATGTTAGATCGCGGTGAGATTTCTCCTGATACTGCACGCAGTCTATTCCGGCTGGCAGCCGATCTAAGCGATAGCATCAAACATCGCGGGCTTGATGCCTATCTCGATGATTATCGCCGCAAACTCGGTTTTCATTGGCATACTAAACTGGCAATGAGGATTCAACGTACGTTTGGGTATTCACCAATGTTGGCTAATAATTTAGCCAGCCGCTTTCAGGTTTTGGAAGCCGAGTGCACGGTATTACATGAACTCAGAGATAATGTTGTAATTCAACTCGGCGACATGCTTGGCGCTGACGTGGCAAGCAAACTGCAAAAATTATTAGCACGTCGTGACCTCGAAACTGAGCAAGCACTGGATGTGCTTCGCGCTGGTTACCCAGAGTACGCCAGAGCACTTGAGAAAAGGGCGTTACAACAAACTGCCATGCGACTTGAACAGAACCAATACAAAGACATGCTAGCCAGTTCGTTGATTAGCAAAGAAGTTGCCAGTGAATTAAAGGAGGGTATGAGCGAGCGCTACCGTGAGTTAAATCAAAAACTCACTCTCGACTTGGGTCTGGACGCAAATACACTGGTGTCTAAAATGACCTTCTTTGAGAATTTGGAGCAAACCGCCCAACTAGATATAGCCAAATTGCTGAAACCTAGATTAGCTTTGCCAGGCGAGGTCATATTTGAGAAAGGCGGTCCGCCAGATGCTATGTATTTTATTTCCTCGGGTGCGATCCGAATTGTGCTGGATAAACAAACTATCATTATTGGAAGTGGAGATTGCTTTGGGGAGATGGCCTTGCTGCAACAAAAACCGCGCATAGCCAGTGTGATTTCGGATGGTTTTAGCGAGCTCTTAGTGCTCCATACTAAGGATTTTTTGCAGATGCTTGATAAGGATGCTGAGCTGCGTCAGCAAATAGAAAAAATCGCCCGGCAACGTGCTATCGAAAATCAAAGTGGCGGGGAGCTAATGATCAATCAAGCTGACTAGTCGGTTAAATGATAGGGCTGATTAGCTTACTTAAGATGGGTTACTAAATTGATTATAAATTGGATACTGTTTAAATGGCATCCAATTTATAAGTTACTACTTTTGGGAAGTAAGTCGGAGCTCGTATAAGCCTCCGACCTAAGGTCTTTAATGGTGTTGGAGGACATTAAATCGAAACGTTAGTTTTTGAAGACTGTTGAACAGTTACCGTCTTTTTGTTATCTAAGCTATCAGCAACGATATCCATTATTTGATGTATTGCTTGCTCACCGCGCTTTAAGCTGAAAATTTCAAAATTGGCAACTTCTGGTTGCGCAACAACGACGATTTTTTCGATTCCCGAAGTGGGGCCTTGACTAATCTGTTTTAGTTCCGCAAACGCGCCTTGGCTTGCTGATAACGCTACGATAAGTGCTAGGCTGATTGATAGGTTTTTCATGATATTTTTTTCCAGTTATGTTTTTTAGCCGCATAATTGCTGCTTACATAAACTTAGATGCTACTTTCAATAAATTGGATTCAAAAGAGATTTTTATTTAAAAAATGATTAAAAATCAAACACTTGAATCGATGGTGCCAATATCGAAAGTGCTAGGTCGAATTACTAGGTATCATGAAATCAGCAAAAATCAGTGGTAGGCTAGCACTTGGTTTTCGACCTGTTTGGCGTGGCACAGAGGCGTTGCAATAAGTAGTATTCTGCTTGATATGGCCAAATTGATGAAACCTAGATTAGCTCTGTCAGGCGAGGCCATTTCTGAAAAAGGCGGCCCGCCAGATGCTAAGGATTTTATTTGCTCGGGTGCGATCCGAGTTGTGCCGGATAAACAAATTATCCTTATTGGAAGTGGTGATTGCTTTGAGGGGATGGCCTTGCTGCAACAAACAACGCGCATAGCCAGTGTGATTTTGGATGGTTTTAGAACGTTTTTAGTGCTCCATACTAAGGATTTTTTGCAGATGCTCGGTCAGGGTGCTGAACTGCGTCAGCAAATAGAAAAATCGTCTGGCAACGTGCTATCGAAAATCAAAGTGGCGGGGAGCTAATGATCAATCAGGTTGATTTGCCTGCTAACTCTTAGGGTGCTAAGTGATGAAAGGGTGACAAGTGATGAAGTTAAACAATGGGGGGACAAGCAATGAGGCTTACTTAACCAACAATAAATTGGATGCTGTTTAGAATGCATCCAATTTATAAGTTACCTCTTTTTGTGAACAATCGGGGTTTTTAAAAAACTCCGATTTACAGTCTTCAACGGTGTTAACCGACATTAAATTGAAATATCATTTTTTGAAGATTGCTGAACTGTTACCGTCTTTTTGTTATCTAAGCTATCAGCAACGATATCCATTATTTGATGTATTGCTTGCTCACCGCGCTTTAAGCTGAAGATTTCAAAATTGGCAACTTCTGGTTGCGCAACAACGACGATTTTTTCGATTCCCGAAGTGGGGCTTTGACTAATCTGTTTTAGTTCCGCAAACGCGCCTTGGCTTGCTGATAACGCTACGATAAGTGCTAGGCTGATTGATAGGTTTTTCATGATATTTTTTTCCAGTTATGTTTTTTAGCCGCATGATTGCTGCTTACATAAACTTAGATGCTACTTTCAATAAATTGGATTCAAAAGAATTTTTTATTTAAAAATCTCTTAAAAATCAAATGCTTGAAGCGATGGTGCTGATAGCGAAAGCGCTAGGTCGAATTACTGCGGATCATGAAACCACTAAATATTTTTTATGACAACGCATGGTTTTCGGTCGGTTTGGCGTGGCACAACGGTGTCGCAATAAGTAAAATTGAAGCCCCGATGGCGGGCGACCGAATAGAGTAAGGCGAGCTCATTCGGAGCAACCTCATGTTAAGATCAGTGAATGAAGATACTAAAATTTATTGTTAAATGGACTGTGCTTTTTTGGGCCGCAGTGGGAATTATATTATTCGGTTTATGGTTGTTAAATGCACCCGAAGACTTAGCTGAAAATAGCCAGTCAAAGGCGAGGTTAAATCAAGCTGATTATTCGGTCGCTAAGATGGATTTGGATATTGTTGATCTTAGCCGCGATACGCCTGCATTGGGTGGCTACGAGGGCGATGATAAGCGAACTCTTCACGGCGCAATCTGGTTTCCTAAAGGTCAAACATCAGCGCATCCCTTAATAATATATAGCCATGGCTTCGCTGGTTATCATAAGGAGAGCAGTCACATTGCAAAATACCTTGCCAGTAATGGTTATGTGGTTGCAGCGGTGGATTTCCCGTTGAGCCAAAATCGGTCTCCAGCAGACGTCCCTCAGCTACTTGATGTTGTTAATCAGCCGGGCGACGTGAGTGCGGTGATTGATCAGGTATTAAGGTTGAACAACGACTCTGATAGCTTAATGTACCAGCGAGTTGACGCAGATAGTATTGGCACTATGGGCTTGTCATTGGGCGGGCTGACTACGGCATTGGTCTCGTTTCACCCTGACCTTAAGGATCAGCGCATAAAGGCAGCGGTGATGATGGCTCCGCCATTAGAAGCATTCAGTAAGCAGTTTTATGCTATCAACCTCGAGGTAAAATCCTTATTGATATCAGGGACTATGGATCGCGTGGTACCTGAGCCCGAGAATGCCACGCAAGTGAGGGCTAGAAATCTCAATGGCTGGTTTATCAGCATGGATAAGGGCACACATCTGGGCTTTGCCGACGTAGGAAACCCACTTCGGTGGATGGAAAACCCAGATAACTTGGGCTGCACCTTCATGGGCTTTATGTTGTCAAAATTGGATCTGCCAGAGCGTTGGGATGCGGTAATACCCAACACCCGTGGTGTGTTGCGCGATGTAGTGGTGGCCCCACCTTGCCCTGAATTGCCAGGGCCATCGATGAACGGCTTAAAACAACAATGGTTAACTCGCATAGCCATTGGTTCATTCTTTGATGTGCATTTAAAGTCAGGCGCTAGCGCCGAGAAAGCAAATGAATTTTTAAACACAACATTGAGTGCTGAGAACCCAGAGATTATTTTGACATTTCCGCGTTAATACAGAGTCTATGCAATTAGGTTTTAAAGCTGTATCGGTACCCCGTCAGGCTTTGTAATTAAAATCGTTGTAAGGGGGTACAACGAACTTGCATAAAGCCCGACACTAACTGTGCAATAAAATAGTCAAGCGTTTTCAAAAAACCTGGATACTAATTGGTGAAAACGTGTCACGTAAACCGGCTTTTTGTTTTGATAAGCATGCAGCGCATAAACTGGCCAACTCGGGCCCTCAATATGATCTAGCAGGGGCACCAATTCACCTTGATTAATTAATTCTTTAACCGCGAGGCTTGGTAATAGCACAATACCCATATGCCGAAGAGCCATGCCTACCGCCGTTGGTAATGTATTTACACTTGCATATTGATTTAGCGATGCGGTTTCAGTCGTTAGACTTTGTGTGCAAGTAACCGGCATTCTACGTTTTTGCCAGTCAGTGGCAATCCAGCTATGTTGTTCTAATTCAGCCACAGTTTTAGGCGCTGGGTGTTTCTCTAAATAGCTGGGTGAGGCACAAAATATCTCGGTCATAATGCCAATCGGCAGTGCTCTATAACTGCTGTCAGGCAGCTCACCGGCGTGAATCGCGAGACCAATACTGTGCTCTACCAAGTCGAGTGTTTGATCGCTGGCAATCAACTTTGGTTGCAGCCCAGGGAATTCTTGGCACAGCTTCTCAATGGCCGGCAAAATCACAAGGTGCTCTAGAGAATGTGGGAATGTAACGGTAAATCGGCCGCGCGGATTTTTCAGAGCGTCATCAATGTCTTCAAGGAGTGAATCGATTTGATCTTGTAATGAGTCGCAACGGTAATAAATTAGTTTACCCACCGCCGTTAAAAATATTCCGCGTGTGGTGCGGTTAATCAAGCTAACGCCTAACTCAGATTCAAGCACACTAATTTGTTGGCTAACGGCTGATTTAGAAACACCAAGATACTTAGCCGCTTGAGTAAACGACCCCTTTTTTGCTACGGCTGCAAAAACCAGCATTTTTGGGAGATGACGTAAGTTGTTCACAAAAACTTAACAGTGAGTGTAGTAGCTGACTATTGTACAGTTGATATATGACGAATAGAATTAATTTCGTACCAAATAATGCTCTAAATAGCAGCAAAGAAAACCAGCGACGTCTTAGATTAGTTTTAATTTTACTCCAAAGAAGGTAGAAAAATTAAATCTATACAGCGCAAGTGGACGCAATAATTAATTGAATATTGTGGCGAATTTTTAACAAAAATTCTACTCAAGCTCTGATCGAGTTTTGAGATGCAAATAACCCGTTTTGTTCGATTTGATGAAATAACAGTGGGATGTTACGACTCGCCAAATTACCAATCCTCAATCCCTCTTAGAGAAGACGTAATAGGCACCCAATTTCAACAGGTCGGTTAATCTTTTTTCGATTTAGAGCAGTAAAAATAATCAGTTTAAATTAACTAATATGGAGTTTCATAAATGAGCGCATTTATCGTCGCAGACATCACACCAACCGATATTGACAGCCTGAAAAAATACAGTGAGGCCGCAGGGCCAACGTTAGAAAAATACAACGGCAAGTTTTTGGCCAAGGGGCCGATAGAAACATTAACCGGTGACGACCACAGCAAAATGAAAATCATTCTTGAGTTTCCAGATCAAGACAGCGCTAATAATTGGTACAAGAGTGACGAATACCAGGCGCTGATTCCTTTACGAGATAAAGGTATGGATGCGGTATTTCATCTGATTAAACCGTAATAGCGATGAGGGCCCTGTTTGTATAGGAAGAAGCATACAGGGCTTGATGCAAATGCATTTTAATAGCGATGGTAGATTTATCCAGAAACCGTCTAAATTAAGGCTTTGGGCAGAGTATTGATAGTCAAGAAGGAGAAGTAACTATGAACATCCAAGATTTATTGGCACCGTTGAATGGTCTTGAAAAGCCAATTCTTATCGATAAAAAACGTACACTAAGTGGGCGTGAACTTGTCTCTGAAGTTAGTCGTTACCAACAGCTATTGACTCGCAACGGAATTACCAAGGGTGTACCCGTACTGCTTAATATGAGTAATGACTCAGACAGTGTCATTGCGCTATTAGCCGCATGGAGCAATAAGGCTGTCGTCTTTGTTAGTAATCCGTTTACTCCGATTAAGAAAATACAAAAGACGGTTGAAGGTTTTCAGTTGCATGCGTTTATTGGCAGCAATGTGCTGGTTAAAACGCTTGCAAAAACATTGGACAAACAAGCCTCTCATGAGCATCTAGCAATTTCTTTAGGTGGCTTGAGCCTCTTGAAGACTTCACCTTCTTCGGCGTCGCTCGACGAAGCCAATTTGAAGTCTGCAGCGGTAGCGATTTTCAGCTCGGGTTCAACCGGTGAACCAAAGGCAATACTCAACTCCTTCGCCAATATTTACCGTAACGCTGAGTGTCATGGTAAGGCGATCGGCCTGCAACAAGATGATGTTGTGGCCTGTGCTTTGCCGCTTTACTACAGCTATGGCCTAGTAGCGAATTTAATCAGCGCACTGATTTATCGATGCACAATCACCTTGACCAATCTAAACGTGAACTTTGATCAGCAATGGTTTTCCGAGCAATCGGTCTCTGTGATTGGGTTGACGCCATTCTTTGCAAAAAACTTAGTTATTGAAAGTCCCTCGCTAAGAGTCATGACCTTGGGTGGTGATGCCTTGCCGATTAAAACCGCGAAGCAGATTCGTCAGAATCACCCGAATTGTGAGCTGTATTCTACTTATGGCTTAACCGAGGCTGGCCCGCGTGTTGCTACTTGGCGTTTTGATAATTGTGATTGGCCTGATACTCAATTGGCGCCGTTAGGGAGCCCCTTGGATTGTTGTACATTTCGCTTATCTACCGATCCGCTAAATAACTCAAGAGGCGAATTAGTAATTTCTACCCAGACCAAAATGTTGGGTTACTACCGTCATGGAAAATTGAAAATGGCAAAAGGAAAACATGACGAAGTTTATACCGAAGATATCTTTGAGATGGTTGGCAACGACTGTTTCTTTGTTACCAGAATCAAAGACATCATTGTTCAGAACGGAGAAAAGATTTTTCCTGCTTCGGTCGAGTCACACCTATTAAGTATTGAGGGTGTTCTTGACGCACGGGTTATTGGTAAGCCTGATAAAGATAAAGGAGAAATCGCTGAAGCGCTTATTTATGTCGATAAAGGTGTGAATTCCGCAACCGTAAAACTTGCCTTAATGTCGTTAATCCCACGAGCTTCAATGCCGACTAATTTCTATTTAGTGGATGACATTCAACGTACCGAAACAGGCAAAAAAGTAAGTCTGGAATCAATGCGACATATTGCTTAATTGCTGCTTACCAATCAAACCAACCAACTAACCTAAAAAAATATTATTATGAAATTAAAAAAATCAACTCTTGTTCTATCGTTATCGCTCTCTCTGCTGAGTTTGAGCTTGTCAGCTAACGCTGGAAAGCGCTACCAAGTAACCAGTATTCCTGGCTACGTGGTGCATGGTATCAATACCTATAATGGCCAACCGATTGGCGACTACTCTCAAGTCGCACCCAATGTTGCTATGTTGAGCGTGCAGCCATCTATCGAAGAAATTGGCGTTTACCAAGCGGGTGAGACTGAATCTGGAACCATTACGCCACAAACCGACCGTAATTCGTTAGTAGCGACCACTCGATCATTCTTGAACTTTTTTAACCCAGGCGGCGAAGTCGACCCTAATTCAATCAATGTGCCACTAGGTGAGATTGGTAATAACGTCTTTGGAGGCTCATTTACCGCTCTAGACCAACGTGTCGCTACGCCTGAATTTCCAGCATTGGGTACAGGCCCAGCGTTGCATCGCAAAAAAGGCGTTGCAGCAAATCCGACAGTCGGCGATTGGGAAAAAATTTCTGGCCGCATGACCGTTGCTAAACGACGTAATGGTCTAGGTTCAACGGTCTACATCACTGTGCGAGACGCGTTTCCACATGCACTTTATACGTTGTGGGATGTTGGCGCTCGGAACCCGCTTACAAGCGACGAGGCTGGCTATGCGGTTCCACTAGGTGGATTGCCAAATTCTATAACAACCGATGCTAAAGGGTGTGGGTCGGTCAAAATCGAGCTCAGTTATGACTTGGTTCGAGCCTGTGAGGCCGGTGCCGAATCTTGCACTAGCTATGTATCGGCCTTCTATCACTGGGATGCGCAACTCTATGGTGGTTCACCAGCGGCAACATGGGCCGGGACTCCAACTGGAGTATACGCCGGGAATCAAATGGCATTTCCAACCTCTGGCGAAGTGTTGGTTGAGCCGCAAACAGCGTTTAAACCACGCCGCCATGGTTGCAAGAAGTAATTTGATTGACTAATTAGGTAAACAAACCAACGGGCTACCTAACCCTAACCTGTTAGCGGAGTAAGGTAACGACGCTTACTCCGCGCTTTTTATGGAGCTATTTATGGAAGATTTCAAACAAATTGAAAGTACAATTCGGACGGCATTGATAGAGGATCTTGCAATGCAACAAGCGGAATTTTTAGAGCTCGATGACCCTCTCGAGATGGACAGCTTAGCGCAGACTGAGATGCGTATTTTTATTGAAACAAAATACAGCATTCCCATAGATCTAGATCAAATGCCGCCACAAGCGACCGAATCTTTGAACACGCTGGTGACTCATATTCAAGCCGCGATTAAACAATAACAGAATAATCAAGCGGCTTAATTGCCAACGCTTTTTTATCGATAACTTCAGCAAGATATTCAATATTATGAATGACGATTTGAGTTTTGATTCCATCATTAACGAGCTTAGTGGAACAGGTAGCGGCATAATTTCTCATACTAAGTGCAAAACATTTATGCGCCATGAGTCGCCGGTACTGGCCATTGACTGGATAAAAGATCACGATTTTGAACGTGGTTGGGTACACGCAGTACGCGGTATTTCGATCACCGACCCGCATTTTCATGGCCATTTTGATGATGCGGCAATGTATCCCGGCACTAATCTCACACAAGATATTAATCAAGTTGCGACGCTACTTTTTACCGCTATGTGTGGCCCGTTTAACGGAGAGGTAACCGCCTTTACACGTATTGATGCACAGTATGGTCACCCCGTACCGCCAGGCTGCTTGATCGATTTTGCCGTATGGGCGAGAGATCGTGGCGAAGGTAAGCGAATGACCGTCAGCTTGGAGGGTAGGTTGCGCGATTTTCCGTACTACGACAAGCCGAATAAATATGGCTTAACCTTCAAGCCAGCGATTCAAGCGACGTCAGAGTTAGTCAGAGCTAAGCGCCAATTGTATGATGGCATTTGGATGTAAATACACTTTAATAAAACCGGATATTCAGTATGAGTAAGTCTATTTTTAAGCATTTATTAAACCAATATTTTGAAGGCAAAGATAACAATATCCCCGCCGTAATTGAAAGCATCTTTTCTGAGCAGGCTGTTGTCACCTTTGATATCGATACAGACGTGATCGAGTTTCCAGCAAAAATTGTTGGTGCAAAGACAATCGCCGAAGAAATGTTTGCTAGTTTCCACGATGATTTTGAAAAAGTCCGTAGTTATTATGTTATCGAACCTGACGCAGCGAGCGGCTTATTGTTAGAGCAAAACCCAATTAGAGGAATCAAATGGTTGGTGCTGATGCGTGAGCAATCGTCTAAATTAATACGTGTTGGCAGCGGTTATTACAACTGGTCTTTTGGGCAAGGTGAGAAGACATGGAAGATTGATGCTTTGCATGTTCACATTCATGCCATGAAGGTGTTTGAGGAGCCGCATAAGGCTTGGCTTGATGAAGCTCAAAACCACTTTTCTGAATCATGGTTGAACTACGATCAAGCGATTGATTACTTGAGTCAAGTCAAAGACTTAGACGGTATCTGCGATTACTTGTCTTTATATCAAGAGGGCCAAGTCGCTTGATACTGGCTTGATACCGTAAGTCGCTTAGTATTTAAGCCGCTTAGTATTTTATTTGCAGATAACGGGTTTTAACGCCGTCACAGCGTTTTAACGGTCGAAAACAACGACAAACCATTTACCTGCATCACCAATATGGCTGATGGCTACTACAATCAAATTCGTACGCCAAATTACACAATTCTTTCAACCTAAAACACAAATTGAAAACAATGAAGCTGCAACTCTATAATCAATCGAATGCGCCAGAAGCGAGTAAACCTTTACTGGAACAATCATTTAAGGATTTTGGGATGATCCCTAATTTGCATGCGGTAATGGCCGAATCGCCAGGCGTGCTTGAAGCCTATAAATTTCTGCATCAGCAGTTTGAAAAGTCCGACTTTAATGCTGACGAACTGACGATTATTTGGCAAACAATAAATGTCGAGCATGGGTGTCACTACTGCGTTGCCGCTCATACTGGCATCGCACACATGATGAAGGTAGATGCGTCGATCATCGACGCGTTGCGTAATCGTACACAGATGCCTACCAGCAAGTTACAAGTATTGCACCAAACCACACTTGAGCTTGTGCGCGAGCGTGGGTATTTAAGTGAGCCATCGTCAGCCGCTTTTTTCGAAGCCGGGTATAATAATCAGCAATTACTTGAAATTGTCTTGGGTATCTCACAGAAGGTGTTGAGCAATTATATTAACCATTTAGCGGTTACACCGGTCGACAAAGCGTTTGAAGAATTTAGCTGGGCCACGTAGTAGTAATGGTTGGCAGCCGAACTATTTAAGACACAATTGAATATAGTAAAATCATGCGCAGTCTTTATCGACGACAGTGACTATGGTTGCCGTTATACCACTTTGCGCTAACCAAGAGCCGATGCTATCGGCTCTTGGTCGCGTATTAACGGTTCGCCGTTAATACGCCTTCAAGGTAGTCTAATGCCTTAGGGTCATCCGACTGACCTAACCAAAAGAAGGCTTCTTTTTTTACCGATCTCTCGGTTGCCGTTTCGATCAGCTCGCTCAGGGCGGGTGTTGATTGGCTCGATTTTAATTGCGCTAACGCGAAGATCGCTTTTTTCTTCACTGACGCGGGGCTTTTACCCTTTGCCAAAGCCATTAGAATAGATACTGGGTTTTGATCGCTATTTTGTGACAGCCAGAAAATAGCTTGCTGCTGCACTTCTCTATCGGCGGGGTTCTGTGCCAACTCGATGAGTTGTTGCCAGCTTGCCTTGGTACTTATTTGTGCTAACGAAAAAACGGCTTTCTTTCGGACATAACCGTTGTCGCTGTTTTGCAAAATATAGTCGATTACATTAGTCGCCTTTGATTGGTGATTCTGTGCCAGCCAAAACAACGATTCAGCCTGAATTTTTTGATTCTCGCTGTGCTTTGCAAGCTGCACTAATTTTTCAGATGAATTTTCATCGCTGTTTAGGCTTAAGGCGAAAACTGCCTTGAGCCGCGTTGAATTATCTCTGGCCTTGTCATCAACAATGTTCAATAGAGATTCATAGCCCGCTCTATTTCTGGCTTGGCCAAGCCAGAATATCGATTCATATTTTAGCTTTTCGTTGTCACTGTCTGTGAACCTCTCTAGCAAATTATGCGCATCGCTACCCTGATGTAATGCAATAGCCGCTAAGGCCGAATGCGCGACTTGCGTGTTCTTTGTGTCTTTTTCGGCAAGCCCTTTGAGAAACAAAATACTTGGCTTTTGTGCGACGTCATTTATTCTGTAAACGATATTGCTGCCGGTCTTTACCTTGCATTCGCTGCCGGCCAAGAAGAGATCTGAAGCTTCGCCACGATGGATCTTGAAATAGACATTCAGCACTTTCGAATCTACCGACTGGCTGATAGAAGACGACCAACTATTAGTTCTATTGTCGAGGCTGCAACTCGATTCGGTATCGCTTATTAGGCAGCAGGGCATACCGTTATTAGCTTCCATTGCTACTTGATAGCTAAACCATTTACCGTTGCTATCGGCGACTGCATCGATGGTCTTGGCTATGCTATCTTGCAACTCTATGCCGTGTTGCTTGCCACTCAATGGCTTGGTTTCGGCATTCGCTGCTAGTGCTGTTAGTAATAGTGAAAGCGCGAACGCTTCTGCAATGATACTGAACACTTTTAAATTGCGCATTGGTCTAGTCCTCACCGTTCAATATATCGTCGAAGAATTTCAATGATTCGTCAGAACCCAATAGTGAGAGTTTCTGCAGTGCCTCGCGCTTTAACACAGGGTCGTTTTCGGTCTTCACAATATTGCTTAACCCAGCACTATCGTCCTGAATGAACAATGACTGTATGACGGCTTTTCGAACCTCACTATTATCGTTTTCTTGGTATATTTTTGCCAAGTAGCCAGCTGTTGCATCGTTGCCGCTTATGCCCACTTTTTGTACGGCTTCGGTTAGCAGTTGTTGGTCTTCTTCTGAATTAACAATTTCGAGCAAGGCCTCTGCGCCATCACCGATAGCCAGGGCGTGTAATATTTCGCTACGAAAATCTTTAAACTCAGCGCTGCGATACATCTCCAGTAATACATCGGCATTGGACATCACCCCAACTAAGTGAATCGCCTGCTTTTTAAGAACAGGGTTTGACTCCAACTTAGCTAATTCAATAAGCTGCTCACTCTGGCCAGCGATCATGTAACTGTGCAGAATTTTTATTTTAGTTGCTTCATTATCGGACGATCGATATATATTAATCAGCTGCGTCATTGACTGTTCAGAACCTGAAATACCTAATACCCGTATGGCCTCTTCTTGAAGTTGCGTATTTGTACTATCGCCGGCAAGTACCGAAATAAAATCAAATGCCTTAGGGTCGTTGATTTGACTGAGGACAAATAGAGCTCTATTTTTAACCTGCTTGGAACTGTTACCCGCAAGCAGTTTTTTCAAGATTCCGAAGGATTTTTCAGACGGCGAATTCATCAGTGAGTTCAGCGCATAGAGCTTCATCTCTTCATTATCAACATCAATGCTCTGGCCGTTCTCGTCTTGAATTTCAATTTTCAAAGCGGCTGCGTCGTCCAACCATCGGCTTTCAGAGTGATCGCGTGCCAATTGAGAAAGAGTGTTTAGTGCTCGTTGATCATAGCCATTTTTGAATTGCGAGTAGGCCAGCCAATACAGTGCCGCGTCTTGTTTGGCACTGCCAGTTTGTACCAAGTCGGCAAAGGTGTCTCGGGCGGCTTTATACTCTTTGTTATCTAACTGTATTTGACCTTTTTCATACAGACCTTCTTGGGCCATGACAGTCTGGCCGCCCAACATAAGCGCAATTGCGATCGCCAATGATTTTTTTTTACAAAGCTGACTAAATTTTGCTTTCATCTCGGTGCCTCTTAATTTGATTTCGTTCATTTTTATTTCTCTTGAGTTGCTTTCAAGTTATGACGCAGTAATCGCCGAATGGTTTTGTTTTTTTCTCAGCGATTTATTTTGTGGTGGTTGCGATTCTAAATGAGCTCGTGGTTTATCCTTTTGTCGGTGACTTTTAACTTGAACAGCAAGTCTGTGCCGTCCAGTCGTTCACGCACTTTGTTCCACTGAGCGTCATCGCTGCTCTTGGTGTGACTTATCTCTAATAGAACCGATTCCATTTGTTGCAGAACATTCGCCAGCATAGTGTCACCAGAGCGTACCGCTACTCGTCGATACAGGCGGTTGAAGCTAATTAGTTCATCTATCATTTGACGCCGAGGTTCTAACTCGCCCGACAGCCCATCGCCGCCATTGCTTACTAAGGTAAGCAGGCGCTGGCTTGTTTCAATATGAGAGCTTACATTTGTCAGCAACACTCGTCGGCTTGCGTCGTCGCTTGGGCGAAAGCTCTGTTCGATTTTGCTAGGAGCTCCGAGATCAACAATAGGAGCCTCTAAAGGCATCGCCGACCAGCGGCCTAAATAGAATATTCCAATGACTGCGAACAACAAGAACATCAACGCAGGTCTTAGCTTACTGTCGAGCGAGCCAGCCAACCAGCGAGACATTCTTTCTCCCAAGCTCTCCGCTATTGCAGGTCTGTGCTGCTGGTTTGATTCTGACCTGACGGTTGCGGTTTGTTGTTTTTTAGCTTCAGCCTCACGAATAGCCAGCATAATTTGTTGATTGAGATCTGCGCTGGGTTCTGGCACGTCACTTTCTAGGGCATCACCCAACATTTTGCATAGGGCATCATAATCACGCCGCAGTTGAACAGATTGTTTGCTAGATTCAGCCATGGCTTGCTCAATTTCTCGCGTTAGAGCGGGGTCAAGCTCTTGGTAGTAGAGCAAGATAAGATCTTCTTCAGTCCAGGGTTTCATAGTCACCTACCTTTGGTTGCAGAGTTTTGCGAAGTCGGCCAACGGCTCTAAATATGCGGCTCTTAACGGTGCTGGCATTAAGCTCGAGTATCTGGCTAATCTCTTCGATACTGCGTTCTTCATAGTGACGCAATATAAAAGCAACTCGGAGATCGTCGTTCAGTTGGCTAATGGCTCGTTCTGTGACGCGGCCAATATTGCTGAGCAAGGCGGCTTTTTCTGGGCTATTAGTACTAGCTGATGGTATTTGATCGAAGTCATAATCTGAGCACTGAGCATGCTTGGCATTTTTACGCAGTAAATCGAGCGCCACATTAACCGTCACCGAGTAGAGCCAGGTGCTGAATTTTGATTGTTGATTAAATGTATCGAGTTTGAGATGCATTTTTAAAAATGCTTCCTGCACACAATCCTCAGCCTGTTCTTTGTTTTTGAGTATTCGATAGGCAGCACCGTACATCTTGCCGCTATTAAGCTCGACAAGACGTTGAAAAGCTTGCATGTCTCCAGCTTTGGCTAGAGTAACGAGTTCAATTTCAGGCTGCATATAATAGGTATGACGAGGCTAATTCAAAATGGTTGCATTTTTATTTGGCTTTTCCATTATTACATTGTGAGCATGCTTTTTGGCGGCCATTATTTACGGCAAAAGCCACTAGCATTTCGGCACTAAAATGTTGTGTGAGGTATCGACATCTTCGATGGCTTATTTCATCTAAACGTAATCGCCTGCTGTAATATAGGCGGCCTGTAAACATTATTCGAGTTCAACATGACCAACATTGCCCGCCCGTTCAGAGTTAACATTGATCAAAGTGCGATTGACGACCTAAAGCAACGCTTGACGAATAGCCGCTTGCCGGAAAAACAAACGGTAAGCGATTGGAGTCAGGGAATTCCACTCGATATTGTCAAAGAATTCAGTGATTATTGGCGCGATGATTACGACTGGTTTGCTTGCCAAGAAAGGCTGAATAGCTACCCTCAGTATCTGCTGGAACTTGATGGGGTAGACATCCATTTTTTGCATATTAAATCGCCAGAGCCAAATGCACGGCCCTTACTTATGACTCACGGTTGGCCAGGTTCGGTGCTTGAATTTATCGAGCTTATCGGCCCACTAACAAACCCCGCCAAGTATGGCGGCAAGGCCGAAGACGCGTATCACTTAGTATTGCCATCGATCCCAGGCTATGGTTTCTCGGCTAAGCCAACCAGTGCTGATTGGACTACCGAGAAAATAGCCAGTGTGTGGGATCGATTGATGGTGAACCTAGGTTATCAACGATACTTTGCTCAAGGGGGTGATTGGGGTGGAGTGATTACCGCTTCTATTGGTGCGCAAGACCTAGGTCATTGCGCCGGCATTCATGTCAACCTTGTGGTAGTCGGGGCACCTGATAAGGCCATAATGAATACGCCCACAGAACAAGAAGCCAAGGCCCTAGCTCAGTATCAAAAGTATCTGCAGGATGGTTCGGCCTATGCTGCGATACAAGGCACGCGGCCACAGACTATTGGCTATGCTTTAGCCGATTCACCTGTCGGTCAGATGGCTTGGATTTTAGAGAAATTTCATCAATGGTCCGGACCTGATGCCTTGCAAAATAGCTTTAGCAAAGATCATCTTCTCGACAACATTTCTCTTTATTGGTTAAGCAATTCGGCGGCCTCTTCGGCACGTTTGTATTGGCATAGTTTTGCTAAATCTGATTTATCAGAAGTGACCGTGCCGATGGGGGCTAGCATATTTGAGAACGAAATTATTCAGCCATCGCGTCGTTGGGCCGAGCAGCGCTTTAAAAACATCCAGTTTTGGCAAGAGAACGAAGGCGGAGGGCACTTCGCAGCGATGGAAGTGCCAGAGTTATTTGTAAAACAGCTAAGAGAATGCTTGCGAAGTATGCCGCTCTAAAGCGCCGCGGCTGAAGTTCAAGAAGGTGCCGCGGCTGAAGTTCAAGAAATAGCTGCGGCTTTAGTTCAACAGTTCAACGCGGCTGACTTAGCAGGCGTTTGGCACTTTATTCAGCGTTCGGCACTTTAGTCAGCTCTCGGCACTCTAATCAGCGTTGGGCAATACCCAATCAGCTCGAGGGAAATGGCAGGTATAGCCCTGTGGGTAGCGCTCTAAATAATCTTGATGCTCTGGTTCAGCCTCCCAAAAGTCGCCAGCAGGAGACACCTTAGTCACTACCTTGCCGGGCCATAAGCCTGATTGATTAACGGCATCGATCATTTTATCGGCCGCCTCTTTTTGTTCCTCAGAGGTATAGAATATTTCAGACCGATACGAGACACCGAGGTCATTACCCTGGCGATCCAAAGTTGAAGGGTCGTGAATCTGAAAGAAGTATTCCAGTAACTTACTAAAACTTATGACTTGAGGGTCGAATTCGATCTCGATGCCTTCAGCATGGCTACCGTGGTTTCTATAAGTGGCATTGGGTACATCTCCACCGGTATAACCAACACGAGTTTGCTTTACGCCTGATAACCCACGGATTAGATCTTGCATGCCCCAGAAGCATCCGCCGGCCAATACTGCTGTTTCTGTATTACTCATCATAAAAACCTTTGTTAATTTGCATCGAGTATAGCCTAGAGCGGGTGAGCGTGACTTGCAAAAATTGATTCAAGCTAGCGCAAGCTTGACATGAGTAGATATATACACTTGATGCAGTTTCAGTATACTGATTGTCTGGTTGCAACAATCACATCAAGGTCAAGGCTGCTCGGATATGAAAAAACTAAGTATGATGGACACCGCGTTTTTACTCGCGGAGAGTCGTGAAACACCAATGCACGTTGGCGGCATTCACCTTTTTACTTTGCCGCCTGATGCCGATGAGCAGGAATTTTTGCATCGCCTCAGAGACGAGCTTCGTTCGGGCGACGACCTTCAGTCTCCTTTCGGCGATAGCCTTAAAATGGGTCGTCTTGGTTTAGCGGGCCCATTGTATTGGCAGAAAGATGAATCGGTAGATCTCGAGTACCACATTCGACATTCGGCCCTGCCTAAACCGGGACGTTACCGAGAGTTGTTTGCCTTGGTCTCGCGGTTGCATGGCACTTTATTAGATCGAAACCGCCCGCTGTGGGAAATGCATTTAATTGAAGGTTTGCAAAACCGACAGTTTGCTACTTACTCCAAGTTTCATCATGCGGCCGTAGATGGCGCGCGTTCGATGCACCTCACCCAGAGCATGTACTCTTACGATGAAAATGCCCGCAGTCAAGGGTCGGCTTTTTCGGTAGAGTCGCAGCGTCGTTACCGTGAGCAACTAGAGAAAATTCACTCCGAGGGTATGAGCGACCAAGAACTGCGTAATGTGGCTGAATCGCTAAAGCAATTGTTTGATAGTAGCATTCATCTTTTTAGTTCTCTCAAGCGCTATGTAAATGGCTGGCGAGGTAAGGGCGGCGCTTTGGCGTTACCATGGCAAAATGTACCTCGCAGTTCGATTAATACTCACGTTGATGGGGCTCGACGCTTCGTAGCGCAATCATGGTCGTTCCAGAGAATCCGCGCGGCCGGCAAAGCCATGGACGGAACCTTCAACGATGCCGTGCTGGCGATGTGTGCCGGCGGCTTACGTCTGTATCTACAAAAGCACAGTGAATTACCTGAACAATCGATGAAGGCCATGGTGCCTGTTTCATTGCGCGAAAAAGGTGACATTGATTCTTCCAATGCGGTTGGTGCCATCAGTGCCGACTTAGCCACCGATATTGCTGACCCTATTAAGCGCTTTCGCAAAATACAGGCGTCGATGGTTGCTGGTAAAGCGCTGTTCAAAGGTATGAAGCCCAAAGAAGCAGCACTGATGCTGCAGCTGATTCAGGCACCTGGCTTACTATTGATGCCGCTTGGTTTAATGAGCAGGTTACCGCCGTATAACACCATTATTTCAAATGTGCCTGGGCCGCGTAAGGCGATGTATTGGGATGGTGCTCGTTTGGATGGAATTTATCCGGCGTCAATTGTCACCGAAGGTATCGCGCTTAATATAACCCTCGTTTCCTATGATCAAAATGTCGACTTTGGCATTACCGCCTGTCGCCGATCTATGCCACAAGTACAAAGGCTGATTGAATACATGGAGCACTCTTTAGTCGAGCTTGAACAAGCAACTGGCTTAGTTACCCCTAAGGCAGCCGTTGTTCGAAAGCCGATAAAAGCAAAGAAAAAAGGTGCTAGTACGAAAAAAATAACTAAAAAGGTAACGAAGAAAATAACTAAAAAGGTAGCGAAGAAAACAACTAAGAAGGTTGCTAAGAAAACAACTAACAAAGTTGCCAGAAAGGTATCGAAGAAGGCTGCTAAAAAAGTCGTTAAAAGTTAGTTAGGGTCTATCTTTACTGATTCGCCAGGCCATGAAGACCGATACCACCACGTTAAATGCGGGTCTACGTTACACTCTAAGCAACCTTAACCTGACAAAAAATAGCCGATGCCGGATAGCAATAGAGACGATCTAAGTGTCGAACAGTTCAGCTCGCTGTTTTTAAAGGATGTTGCGCTGATGGACGTCAGGGCGCCAGTCGAATTCTGTGCGGGTGCTTTCCCCACTGCAAGCAATTTGCCTCTATTAAACGATCGACAGCGTCACCTTATTGGCAATGAATATGCCGAGCATGGTCAGCCATCCGCAATCAATCTTGGGCTAGGTTTAGCCACGCCCGATATTCGCGCACAGCGCATTGCCAGCTGGAAGCAGTTTATCGCCGACAACCCCGATGGCTATCTGTACTGTTTTCGTGGAGGGCTGCGCTCGAAAATAACACAGCAATGGTTAGCCGACGACGGATTGCACTATCCGATTGTCGAGGGCGGTTATAAAGCATTAAGGCGTTATTTACTTGAGCAACTGACACGCTTATGCAAGCAAGGTAATATTATTTTGTTAAGTGGCGCGACTGGGATTGGCAAAACCCAACTTATTGATGGGCGGCTGGGTGCTGTCGACATAGAGGGTCGTGCTAATCATCGAGGTAGCGCGTTTGGGAAAACATTTAAACCACAACCGGCGCAAATTGATTGGGAAAATCAGATAATAATTGACTGGTTACGCTGCGAAGCGCGCAGTGATGCGCCGGTGTTAATCGAAGCGGAGTCGCATTTAATCGGTCGGATTCATTTACCAAAAGTGCTGCAAGAGGCGATGGCACGCGCGCCGGTATTGTTGTTACAGGCGAGTATGGCTGATCGAGTTGCGCGTCTGTATCAAGACTATGTTGAGCACAGTTTGCTACACTATGGTGGCGGTAGCGACGACCCTTACGCCGCTTTATACGATGACGCATTGGGCAGTCTGCAACGGATAAAAAAGCGCTTGGGGGGGCTTAAATTTCAACAGATGTCTGAGCTACTTAGCCACGCAACAAGTTTGCTGCGTGAGCAAAATGACTCGGCTGGCTTTTATCAGTTTATCGAGATGCTACTGACGGACTACTACGACGCACTTTATCAGCATTACCAAACTAAAAGTGAATCACGCCTTGTGTTGTCTGGTAATTGGTCAGAAATCACCAATTGGCTTGAGAGTAATCAGCAGAGTATTCAGGGGCATTCGGTTGCCGCTAGCCTAGCGGTTTCACAGCACGCTAGGCTCTGAACATGTTTACTAGAGATCCTATGTTTATTAGAGACTTGGTATTACTGGGTGGAGGGCATACACACGTATTGCTAATCAAAGCTTTGGCGATGAAAGCCATTGCTGGGGTGCGTGTTACCTTGGTTTCAGAAAAGTTACTGACGCCGTATTCAGGAATGCTACCGGGTTTTGTTGCTGGCCACTATTCACTGGCAGAAACGAATATTGACCTTAATCAATTATGTCGTCGTGCGGGTGTTAGGTGGATTCAAGCTCGATGCAACGGTGTCGACCCAGATTTGAAATGCGTTTACCTGGAAGGCCAAGCGGATATTGAGTTTGATGTCTTGTCTATTGACATCGGCTCCACACCAGATCAACGCATTTCTGGCGCCAGTGAGTTTGCCGTAGGGGTAAAGCCGATAGCGGGTTTTCAGCGCCGCTGGGGTTCGTTGCTACAAAGCTTAGGCTCGGAGCAGATCAACCAGCCTCTTGGCCAGCAGGCTGTTGAAAAAATTAACTGGGGGGTAATTGGCGCCGGTGCGGGCGGCGTCGAGTTAGTGCTCGCCATGGCACATCGTTTGCGCGGTCATCAGCATTTACAATTTCATCTTATCTATCGCGGTGAGCACGTATTGCCGGGCTACCCAGATAGAGTTGTCCGGCAGGTTGAACAGTCGTTACGAGATTACAATGTAACCACGCATGCCGGTTTTTCGGTTGCCGAGGTTACTAGTGCTGGTGTCATCAATGATGCTGGTGAAAATCTGAGCTTAGATGAACGGATCTGGTGTACTGGTGCAGTGGGCGCTCCTTGGCTGAATGCCGGCAGTTTAGCGCATACCGAAAAAAACTTTATACAAGTGAGTCGCACCTTGCAGAGCACCTCCCACGAGTCGGTGTTCGCGGTTGGAGATATTGCCGAAATGGTCGACGATCCGCGGCCTAAAGCTGGCGTGTTTGCGGTTCGACAGGCGCCGTACCTTGAACAGAACTTACGGCGGTTATTTTCTGGTCAAGCATTGCAAGAGATCAAGCTACAGAAGAATTTTCTGAGTTTGCTTGCCTTGGGTGGGCAAGTGGCGGTCGCCAGTCGCAACGGCTTAGCCGTTAAAGGTCGATGGGTATGGCGTTGGAAAGACTCAATTGATCAGACCTTTATGCGTCAGTTTTCTGAACTGCCGATGTCGATGCCTATCGCAAGCTTAGAACCGTCGGCGACAGACTTGTCAGCCAATGGCTTGTCAAAGGTTGGAATGCCTTGTGGAGGTTGTGGTAGTAAACTGGGGCCCGAACTATTGGCCGCCAATCTCGACAGAGTTTTAACTGAAGGGGCGCACGAGGTTGAAGATGCGGCGGTATGGAAGCCAACGCCTGATACCTTGGCAGTGCAAACTATCGACGGCTTTCGCAGTTTTATGTCCGACGAATCTCGCTTTGCGCATATCTGTGTGAATCACGCTTTGAGTGATATCTACGCGATGGGCGCGAGTGCAATTCATATACAGGCTTGGATTAATCTCGCCTTCAGTAGTGCCAACCTTCAGCAGCGTGACCACTTGAGAATGTTGCGTGGCATTCAGGCCGCTCTATCGGCATCGCCAGCTACATTATCTGGCGGACACAGTAGCGAGGGGCTAGAAAGTCACCTTGGTATCGTAGCTAATGGTGAGGTAGCACCTGGGCTTCAATGGAGTAAGTCTGGCGCCAAGGCGGGCGACTTAATTCTATTAAGTAAGGCGCTAGGCACCGGAGTCGTGATGGCCGCCGACATGCAAGGTGAAGCAAGTCCTGCGGCCGTTGAGGCAAGTTATGACAGTATGTTGCTGTCCAATCATCGAGCGATGCAACAGTTGCAGCAAGTTAGGCCTAACGCGGTAACCGATGTGACTGGTTTCGGGTTGATAGGGCATCTGTTAGAAATGCTTGATAGTGCCAATACTAAAGGTGCCAATACAAAACGCCCCAGCAAGAGTGTTGATAACCCAAGTAATGTGGCATTGCTTGCAGAATTAAATCTAGCCGCTATTCCCTTACTTAGCGGGGCGCTAGAGCTGGCCGAGGATGGCTGGCGATCAAGCTTGTATCCACAACTTGAGCCGTATCTATTGCGCTGTATGTTCAGTGATCAGACAGAAGCGGCTCATCGCCCTCATCAACAACGCTTAATTATTGAGCTCTTGCTTGACCCACAAACCAGTGGCGGCTTGCTGGTGACCATCAGTCCGTCGAGTGCGGCGGCTTTGCTTGAAGGTGAAAGTGATTACCTTGTAGTCGGTAAGATAAAGCAAAAAGAGAGCAGTGTTCCAGCCCCCATTAGTATCAAATTTGTGCTCGACTGATGTGCGCATAGCTCGGCGATTACTTATCAATCGGCGGCTCTTAGATCTCCTCCCCAAGCCCCTATGATTGCTTGGCATGTGCCGAAAAATGCTGATTCGGCGTTAACTCTAGCCTGCAGTCGAGTTTTGATGACATTGGGTTTGCGGTTGACCTTACAAATGAAAACCTAACCATATTAAGGGCTTGCCCAGGAAATTGATATTGGTAAAGTTGTTTTTAATCAAATGGTTAGTGGTTTTTTGTGACTTAAAAATACTGATCAATGCTTCTTGATGACGTTCTTAGGCCGCCCCAAGTCCTAACCGAAATATTGGAAACGAACCTGTATTACATTACTTTTTCGTTAAATTAAATCAAACGTTTGATTTAATTTAAGAGGAGGAGTATTGTCACGGAAGAAAAATTGGAAGGTAATTCCTTGGAGATAATCTAGTGACAAAAAAAAATGACGGTATCGGCGTCGGAGAACTAGCGCGTTCAAAACTGATTCAGGCCGCTTTAGATCTGTTTGGTCGACGCGGTCTAGACGGCGTTTCTATTCGCCAAATTAGTGATCGTGCTGGGATGAACGTGGCATCGATTAGCTATCACTTCGGCAGTAAGGACAATTTATATAGTGCTGTGGCCGACTATATAAATGAGCAAATTTCTTTGCATGCCAAGGTGCCGGTCGAGGCCGCTACTAAATTTATTAGCTCGCACGACCGAGATGCAAGCAATGCTATGGAGCATATTTTAAGCATTGTTGGGATTACCATCGACCTGATGATCCCAGATTCAGAAGAGACCGAACAGTGGGCTCGGTTTATCACTCGATTCCAGTTGGGTGAGCATATTCCGGACCACGAGCTTAGTCGAAATCCGCTGCATGATTTACTCGCAGTGCTGGTCGCTATTGTCAGAAAGCAGCCTAATTCAAACTTAGAAAACGCCATTATTGCACAAACAATATTTGGTCAAATGTTGGTGTTTAGAGTAAATAGATTGAGCGCCAAAAACTTACTCGGCATCACCGCGTATGGGCCTGCCGAAGTGTCTCAGATCAAACAAATTGTGTTTTCGAATATTCAGAAAACACTGTCTTAACAAGGATTCTTATGAAGTTTAATATAGATAACGAACGTAAACACTGGTTACTTGTGTGCTTGGGCATTGTGGGTTTTGGCGTGGTTGCCTTATTTTTGCTGACGGCGTTAAAGTCAGAACCCACGCTTACGCCGATAGTAGCGAAAACGCCGATTGTTGATGCCGAGCGATTGGTATGGCAGAGCGGTAGGTTCGAAATTACCGCAAGTGGGCGCGTTGTTCCTGTCGCCACGGTTAACCTCCAGGCGCAGGTCTCGGGTCAGGTTATTGAGCTCAGTGAGAGTCTAAAGTCGGGCGCTCATTTTAAATCTGGTGCGGCCTTGCTTAAAATAGATCCGCTTACTCTCAGAGCCAAAGCGGCTGAGCTAGAGGCGCAGTTAGCCAGCGCTAAAGCCGATTTGAAACTGGCTAAATCGCAGATCACTCGCTCGAAGAAATTGCTTGAACTTAAGGCCGTATCGCGAGAAGAGTTGGATCAGAGGCAAGCTGAATTTGCTGCTGCGAATGCCCGGGTGGCCCAATTTGAGGCCAGTCTATTGAGCGCAAAAACGGATTTGAGTCGCAGTATTATTCGAGCTCCTTTCGACGGTAGAGTGATGAGCGAGCGGGTTAGCGTAGGCGATGTATTAGCGCCTGGGGTGGCGTTTGCTGAAATTTATTCAACTGAGGCATTTGAGCTGTCGCTTGCTTTGCCGGAAGCGGATGCCGTGCTGCTGGAAAATCTATTTAGCATTGACACCGCCGAGATTGTTGCCCGCGTAGAAGCGTCTTTTGGTGGCAGTCGTTTTTTCTGGCCAGCAGTTGTTGATCGAGTCGAGGCCGGGTTAGACAGTGCAACTCGAACGATTAATGTAGTGGTACGGATCGATGCGCCAGAGGCGCGCGGGCAGGCCATGCGTGAGACCGAGGTTGAGGCTCCGCCGCTATTGTCGAGCATGTTTGCACAAGCGTTTATTCAGACTAGAGATGTGGGCCGCTACGTTAAAGTCGGTCGCGACAGCGTGCGCTCTGACGACACAATTTGGTTTGTACAGGTTAACGCCAAAGGTATAGGCACCGTGCAATCAGCCAATGTAAAGACGCTAAACAATCAGCAAGAGACTGCCTATGTCCGGCCTGATCTCGAGGACGCCAGCGATACCTATGTGCTTGGGTCTGACATCGGTGGCGTGTTACCCGGGAACCAAGTACAGATTCGCAATCACCAAACCGAGCAAATTGAGCCGCAAGCGGTTGCACCAATCGTGCAAGTTGATCAACTTGCGCCTGCGTCGGTGGATGTATTGCCAAGCGCGGAAATATTACCTCAAGCGACGTTAGCGACACCCGAAGTAATCTTGGGCGGCGAGCACGATGGGTCACCGACATTAGATGCTGATCAAACTGAGGTTGTAAACCCCGCGGGCGAAGCAAAAATCGAGGAGCCGGTTCAATGAGTGGCATGATCGAATGGTTTATTCGCCACCCCGTGGCTTCAAATCTATTAATGGCAGTTCTGCTGATCGGCGGTTTGATCAGTATGACTAATATCTCACAAGAGGCGTTTCCTGAGTTCACCCTAGAGATAATTAGTGTCGAGGTACCCTATATAGGAGCATCACCTGATGAGATCGAGCAATCGATTATTCAACCGCTTGAGCAACAACTAAACGGCGTTGAAGGTGTTGTTGAAATAACAGCAACGGCGTCAGAAGGCGTTGCCATGGTTAACCTTGAGTTCTCACGAACCATTGATATCAGTCGTGCTTTAAATGACGTCAAATCTGAAGTAGATCGTATTACTGTATTCCCAGCGGAAGCTGAAGAGCCAATTGTTACCCAGCTGAGTGCTAAAGCGCGAGTTGCTGAAATCGTGATTAGTGGCGCCTTACCCGAGGCGGCGTTAAAGGAGTTAGCGTATCGAGTAAAAGAGGAGCTTGTACTCGAAGACAATATCTCATTGGTTGAAGTAAAGCACACTCGCGACTATGAGATATCAATTGAGGTAACCCGAGATAATTTACGTGCCTATGGCCTTACCTTAGCCGACCTTTCTAATGCTATACGACGTGAAAGTTTAGAGTTGCCCGGTGGTGACATTGATACTGCAAAGGAAAGCATCCTGATACGCACCGTCGGGCGAAATTTAACTCGACAAGACTTTGAAGAAATAATAATCCGCTCGTCGCCGAGTGACGGTGTTGTTCGCCTACGTGATATTGCGCAGGTCGTTGATGGCTTCAAAGAACGTAATGAGTACGCTTTATTAAACAATCAGCCTGCGGTGTTCCTTAATATTTTTCGCGTTGGCGATGAGCGAGTTCTTGACGTTATCGCTAGTGCCGATGCTTACCTAGAGCAACATTTGGCTCCGAGTCTCCCTGATAGCGTTGATGTGGTGATCTGGAGGGATGATTCTGTTGAGCTAGATCAACGTATTAGTCTGCTAATAAAAAATGCAATTATTGGGATGTTGTTGGTCGCCTTGGCGCTTACTTTATTCTTGGATTTACGATTGGCATTTTGGGTCTCTGTTGGCATCGGGGTGTCATTCGTAGCCTCGTTTATTCCTATGTTGATATTCGGTTTTTCAATAAATTCGCTTTCGATGTTTGGATTTATCTTGGCTATTGGAATTGTCGTCGATGATGCCATTGTGACCGGCGAAAATATATTTTCTGAAGCCGCGCGAGGCACTCCGCCGGTGGAGGCTGCCGTCAAAGGTGCTAGCCGCGTTGCTGTGCCGGTTATTTTCGCAGTTTTAACGACTGTCGTGGCATTCATACCATTGCTACTAGTGCCGGGTGTTATCGGTAAATTCCTGATCAATATACCCGCTGTAGTTATTATGATACTTGCACTATCGTTGATCGAATCATTGTTGATTTTACCGCATCACTTGTCTCGTATAAACATTCAAGAGCCACCGAAAAACCGCGTTTTCGAGTTCTTTTCGGATGCTAGAAATACGGTTGATGACGCGCTGCAACGCTTTATCAATGGGCCGCTTGATCGCGCTCTGTACTTCACCACTAAACATTGGTTTGTGACGATCACAGGATCCGTTACCATCTTAATTTTAACCATTGGCATTTTGGCAAATGGCTATATTAAATTCTCATTTTTTCCTATGATCGAAGGAAATTACGTCACTGCTTCGGTGGAGTTGGCCGAAGGTGCGTCGTTACAGCGAACCGCCAAATTAGTTGCTCAAGTCGAACAACTCGGCATCGATCTTGCCCAAGTGATGGCCGACGACGATCAGGGAGTAGACGATGTCATCGTGGCTCAGCTTGCGTTAATTGGCAGTCAGGAGGCCGCTGGTGGCCCCCCAGGTGTGGACGCACAAAATGTTTCTCGATCTAATCAAGGTTCAGTGGTAATCCACCTTGTAGACTCAAACAAGCGCCGTTTCTCATCGTCCGAGTTTGAAGAGCAGTGGCGTGCGTCACTGGCGTTGTTAGATAGTCAGGCTAAGATTAGCGTGTCGTCCAGTGAGGTTTCATTGGGTGCTGCGGTGCAGGTTGAAGTGTCGGCTGATACTGATTCCAGTTTGCGCGAGGCGATTGCTCAAACCGAATTGGGCTTAAATTCGATAAACGGTGTCTATGATATTCGAAATGACTTTGATGCTGGTAAGCGTGAATTCAAAATTGAGCTTAAAGATGAAGCGAGCCGATACGGACTAAGTCTACAGTCGTTAGCGGTACAGGTTCGTGGTGCGTTTTTTGGTGACGAGGCATTGAGAGTGCAGCGTGGTCGTGACGAAGTGCGGGTTTACGTGCGGCTGCCGCAAGCCGAGCGACGCCATATAAGTGATCTGTTTGATTATCGTATTCAGACCGCCACCGGTGAGTTTATTCCACTTTCGCGGGTGGCACATATTACCGAAGACCATAGCCCTTCGACAATTAGCAGGCGCAATGGCCAGCGTTTAATCACCATCACCGCCGATGTCGATAGTGCGGTTATCAGTGGTCAGCAGGTTAGTACCGTATTAGCCGAATCGATCCTGCCAAATGTCGAGCGATCTGTGCCCGATGCGCGTTTTGGCTTTGGCGGTGAGGCAAGGGAAATTGGTGAGGTTGGTTCGGTGTTAGGCCGAAATTTCATGTTGGCTCTAATAGGTATTTTTATTCTACTGGCGATTCCTTTTAGGTCGTATTCACAGCCGATTGTGGTGATGCTGGCGATACCCTTTGGTCTGGTCGGCGCGGTTCTTGGGCATCTAGTCTTAGATCTTTATATGGGCTTGTTGAGTATCTTCGGTATTGTTGGATTAGCCGGTGTGGTTATTAATGGTGCCTTAGTACAGGTCGACTTTGCCAACGAATTGCGTGGTCAGGGTGTTGAGTCACGGCTGGCATGGATAGAGGCCGGTAAAAGTCGCTTTCGAGCAATTTTCTTAACCGCGCTAACCACCTTTTTAGGCGTCGGCCCACTTATGCTGGAACAAAGCGTGCAAGGCCAGTTTTTAATTCCGATGGCGGCCAGTATTGCCTTCGGCGTACTGGTAGGCACGTTTATCCAGATGCTGCTAGTGCCAGCGCTGGGAAGTATGCTCGATCATATGGCGACCTTACGACAGACCATGAGAGCGAAAGCGATTGAGCGAAACAGTATGCAAAATAGTATGCAAAATAGTATGCAAAATAGT
>Ga0075467_10000069_pt1 | contig 64346 bp, 73 predicted proteins | sample DEB08_DNA_9_FD_75067 | JGI IMG/M metagenome (GOLD analysis project Ga0075467, IMG submission 75067) | Aqueous microbial communities from the Delaware River and Bay under freshwater to marine salinity gradient to study organic matter... | ecosystem: Environmental > Aquatic > Marine > Coastal ... | reverse complement strand
TGGCTCCCTGTCCTCACCTTGGGACGAGCCTGAGATCACACGACCACTATGTACGCCTATGGGCATCCTCTACACCACTCTATGGTACAGCTGCCCAACAGCAGACACACCGTACACCCGTGACCGTTCTGATAGCCCTGACGGCACAACCACCACTACTACTACAACTACAGACGATGACGATAACGATGATGACAACCCCGGCGATGACAATGATCCTAAAGATGACAAGCCCAAGCGTGACAAGAAGCCTAAGTCGAATGCATCTAACCATGCAAGCGAGAAGGCTGACAACAACGACGGCAAGGGTGGTAAGGACCGCGATACCTCGAAGAACAATGATAAGGGTACACACGGCAATCGTTCGCCATAATGAACGTAATCGTATGGATAATGTGGGGAGTGCTGGTTCTGCTGGCTCTCCTCTCACCCTTCATCTAAGGAACTCGACATGAACGCACTTATAAAGGACAAAGAAAGATGGCTAATAAGACAAGGTACCTAGCAATCGACTGGGAGACTCACGCAGTAGAGATCTTCAATGAACTAGAAACGCTGAAGATGCACATGTCAGTCGTAGCAGAAGACAACGGTTCTGACGAGAATGGCGTCACTTCTGCTGATATCAGCATGGAGATCTACAAAGTCTCATGTTCAGCTAAGCCAGAACAGATGAACTTTGAACTGTCCATCAAGAAGGATTGGAACACCACAGCATGATGCTCTGGATCTGTCTACTCATAATCTTCGCATGGATCTGTTACGGTCCGACAAAGTAGAAAAGGATAACACAATGGCACTATGTTACAGAGATCGAAGCTACTGCTGTCACCTAGAGTGTAAGATGACTGATTGTGACAGGTTCAGCAGCAATGATATTCAACAGGCAGCATCCGAATTCGGACTGCCCATCTCTTATACTTCATTCCCTGAATGCCCTCACTTCGATGAGAAGTCATGGGAAAAGCTAATAAAGTCATGACCAAGGATGAGGTTGACTTACTCTACACCTCAACAAGAGTTCTCGCATACATCGCTGAGCTTGAAGCTGACTTAAAAGAAGCCAAGATGCAATCTCTAGCTGACCTTGGACAAGCACAAGAGGCTTACGAAGCACAGCAAAAAGCCGAGGCCGAGATTTACAAACTGAAAGAAATCATAAAGGAATGGAATATTGATTATCTATCAAAGATGGATCTATAGAGATGATCTACAGGCTAACCCCGACATCATGTACTTATTTGGTGACAACGTAGATCGTATCGGCAGGGGTGGTCAAGCGAAGGAGATGCGAGGTGAACCTAACGCTCATGGTATCGCAACTAAAGTGTCTCCATCCAACCACCCGAATGCATTCTTCAATGACGAGAAGTTCTTGGAACAATCTAAGATCATATTTAATGACTTCTCTGCAGTATTCGGTAAGATCGCCAAGGGTGGTACTGTAATCATCCCGCTGAACGGACTAGGTTCAGGACTATCTCAACTACCGGAGAAAGCACCCGGCCTCAACACATATTTGCTTAGGCAGATAGCTTACTTAACAGAAATAGATAAAAGGATAAGACGATGAAACTACTATACACAACACTCCTAGCACTCTCACTATGTACACCAGCAGTAGCTCAAGTGGCTGAGCCTGAGTACGGAGCACAACAAGTAACTATTGGGCCATGTCAAAGTTCAATTGTTATGACACAGGATTCAGCACGAGCTGGCTACAACAATGTATATCTTGTTGGTGATGATGAACGACCATTGCTTAAGATCTTCACACGAGACAATGGAGACTTCATGGTACACTTCATTATGGATGATAACTCTGAATGCCATGCCATTGAAGGACAGAACTTGACAATCGTCCCAGTTCAAATCGTACCGTCTGACCCTACCTGAGCGCTATCGCGCTTGGGGTTATTGCGTGTGTGGTCCCCTGTAGAGGGGGCTGCGCTTAATTTCTCCCATATATGGACAAGACTATGAAAAAGAAGAAGTTCGAGTACAAAGCACCGAAGCCAGCACTTAATGTAGTGCGTAAGACAAGATCAGGAGGCTTTCAAGTGTTTCAACTATACGCCGACATGGTAATCCCACTCTTAGGACGCAGGTCACCACAAGGATTCGTTGAGATTCCTGCTAAATCAATTGACGATGCATTTCGTAGGCTTGAGTTAGAATATTACGAGTAAGAAATATGACGCGGTAGTGTAACGGTAGCACCCGGGAACGGTAAACCTGCAGCAATTGTATACTGAGTTCTTTTACCCGTCCGGAGTCTAGGTTCAAATCCTAGTCGCGTCATAACCTATAGCGTCGTAGCTCAGCGGATAGAGCAAGTGCCTTCTAAGCCCTAGGTCCTCGGTTCGAATCCGAGCGATGCTGCCAACAAAAGGAAGTGATATGAAATCCCAAGTATACGGAAGTGGTCGTAATCAAAAGCACCGCTCCACGAAAGGACCAATTCACCCATCCGCAGGGGGAGTCAAGATGAAAGGTAAGAAGAGTAAGCGCATGCAATGTGGCTGCTGTGATTGCCATGACTTCCGACAGAAACTCTTAGACAAGATACACAAACGTGAAATCCGAACAGGGGAAGCCGACAATGCTGAATGAACGATACTACCAAGTGTACCTGATCGACATGACAGGACAACAGACACTCCTCTTTGATCGAATCCCGACAGAACAAGAGGCCATGGAACGTATCAGTAACAAGAAAGTAAGAAATATAGCCGTAGTAAGAGTAACGAGAGAAACAATTTACAACAGGCTAGACCCAGATTGGAACCCACTATGAATGATGAGCAGTTGTTAGATGATGAAGAGTATATCGAAAGCTTATACGAACTACTAGATCAAGCAGCAATAGCGGAAGACTGGGAAATGTACGAAAGTATAATGCTCGGACTAGACAAGGTAACATGAAACTATACAAACTGTGGAAAGCACGGAAACGAACACGAAGAGAACTCATGTCTCTAACCGACAAGGATCTAGACGATCTAGGAATCCTACGGTATAACATCGAAGTAATCGTAAATCAAATAAAACTAAAGGATATGTAATGACATTATCAAAGAACCAAAGATGGGCAAAATCCCTAGGTGAATCACTGGGAAAAACCTTTGGGCTTATCCTATCACTATCGTTTATAACTCTATTCTTACTAGCCGCCTCAGGCTGGGTCATGAATATCATCAACGTATTTCAGATCACTGATCCGATTACAATTGCTGATGGACTATCGGTTATTGGCATCTTCGTTGTCCCACTCGGGATGATCATGGGATGGGTAATCTAAACTTAACAGGCTTCGAGTAGCCAGCATAAGCAAACACTCGTATCAAGAAGGCAATACCAAATGGAAAAGACTCAATTCGAAGGCGCTCGTCAATACCTATTCAAAGACGTGGAGCTTAACTACTTCAAGAACAAGCCTGTAATGTACAAGGACCGACTTCAGTGGGAAGTATCCATGAAGACGACCGACCCTACAAAGGCAGAAGAATGGGAGCGGGAACATCTCTCGGTTCGCCACAACGGAACCTCTACGAAACTTCCTACTGAATGGGTGGTATCACTTAACCGCAAAGTTCACAAGAAGGACGGAGAAGAGCAAGAGCCAGTACGTGTAGTTGATGAGAATCTCAAAGCCTATACACAAGAAGAGCGCAACAAGATCGGTAACGAATCTCGTGGCAATGTTATTGTGTGGCAGGGACATTACAACAACACTCACGGATCTGGCGTATCCACATCGCTAACAGCGTTGCAGATCCCACGAGCCACTATCAAGTGGTACGAAGGATCAATGGAAACCGTTGATTTCGCGAACCTTGGAACTGTAGAATCGTCAGGCGGTGAAGCAGTACAAGAAGAATTGTTCTAAAACCCATAGGCGGTGCATAGATAACTGTGTACCGCCTTCAACTTTTATAGAAAAGGAATACCAATGAGTGTATATCGTGTAACAACACGCAAGGACCAACGTGTCCTCAACTATCGTTTCTCAGTGGACTCAAAGACTGACCCAGAGTATATCAAGCTCAATGACTCAGTTAAGCGTCACAACATCGATCAGAAGCACCGCGAAGCTGCTGGACTTGAACCACACTATCTCCGCATTCGTGGACGTGGTCGTAGCCCTATCGCTAGTGGACCTCAGAACACATACTCTGTGAACGATGATAACTGTGAGTTCTTCGACGTGTACGTACAGCGTGACACAGATGCTATGCATCGTTACCGCCTACGTGCTGCTAAGAACAAGACCAAAGGTCTGTTGAACCGTACGGTGTCCAGTGTGAAAGCACTCGTATCACCTAATCTTCAACACGCTTAATTTAACTTAACCTAGAAAGGGTAATCATGCTACTCGAAGAAAAGAAAGTCAGTGTAATATCCAGCGGGATGAAGGACACTGTTGATTTCACCGCTAAGCTTGACGGACTAATGTTCGACAACTTGATCAACGGTATCTACTCCAACAAGATGGGAGCAGGTATCAGAGAGTACTCAACTAACGCCAGAGATGGACATGCGCGTCGTGGTAACCTAGATAAGCCATTCGACATTGGCCTACCTACACGAGCTAACCCTATCTTCGAAGTGCGTGACTACGGATCATCTCTCTCACACAGAGAAGTGTTTGAGGTGTTCACCGTTCTAGGAGAATCTACCAAGAGAGATACTAACGAAGAGACAGGTTGCCTCGGGTTAGGATCAAAGAGTGCATTTGCATATACCAATACATTTAATGTGACATGTTGGTTGCATGATGAAGAAAGAAACTATGTATGTTATATTGGAGAGGCAGGAAAACCTAAGACTTCTCTTGTCTCTACAACACCATCTAAAGAAGAGCGGGGTATGCGAGTATCATACGCTGTTAAGCTCGAAGATGTAGGCGGCTTCAACAAGGAAGCATCCCGACAACTGAGAGGCTTCGAACCACAACCTAACGTCATTCGAAAGACTGAGGACTACAGAGCAATAGACAATGCTAATCTATTGATGGAAGGTGATGGCTGGAAGATCTTTGCTACAGAGAAGTCTAAAAGCTTCGGTTACGAAGTAGGTAAGTCATGGGCTATACAAGGAAGTGTAGCTTATCCCATTGACCTTAATGACCCATCAATGGCTAGACGAATCAGAAAACTAGATTCTGATAGGTCAACAGATTTAAGGGGTAAAGTAGAACGACTACTGACTGGTACTGATTGCTTGATTAAGTTCAACATCGGTGAGATTACAATGACAACCAGTAGGGAAGAACTACAGTACAACGATATGACTTGTGACAATATCGTAAGTAAAGCTGTTGAAGTGATAGGGAAGGTTGAAGAAGACCTTAACAAAGCCTACGAGAACTGCAAATCCCTGAAAGAAGCTAGGATGCTTTACTCTCGGGTTAACACCGACAAAAACGTCAACAACTGGTCTCGTTCGATAGATAGTATATTGAACATCAATGAGCGTCATTGGAAAGGTGAAGTCATATCAAGACGTATGATTATCCGAGAAACTCCAGATGAGGTCATCGGTGAATGTACTAAACGTGGTAACTACTACAACAAGACGCAAGGTGTAATGTCTTCAGAAACTGTAGATGGTCAAGTTAGACTAGAGTCTGATAGCTATTATCAAGACAAGTTCGGAACTATGAAAACATCCTTCAACTTCAGACACAGAGACAACAAGAATGCTAAGTTTGACTTCGTGTTACCTTGTGATGAAGTAGGTGAGAAGAAAGTATTCGTAGAAGTAGCAGACGAGCTTGAAACTGCTGGTATCAAAAATGTTACCAAGCAGATCAGGTACTTCTGGAAGAACACTATGGCCGGAGAAGAAAACTTCATCTGGGTAAAAGTAAAGACTCTAGAAGATGCCAAGAAGTTCCTTAAAGGTATCTATCACGACAAGCCTAATAATGTAACGTGGGCACATACTGCTAAGAAGCAAGAGCTAGCTAAAGCAATATCCATTAACGGTAAGTCAGTAAAGCCTAATACTCTTGTAAAGAAAATGAGAGTAATCTATGGGGACAACTATGCCTACACATCTGAATCTAACAAGTACCGAGTAATCGACTTCAGTGTAGCACCTCAAGTCATGCCAGTAGTATACTCATTGAGTAATAACTTCTACTGGACTGAGAAAGAGATGCTGGCAGAAGAAGAACCAATGAGCTACAAGCAAGTATGCAGAACAATATGTGAGTGGGTAGGTCGTCAAACGGCGATCTTCGTAATCAACCAAACCACTCTGAGCTTTGCAAAGGACAACCCCCAGTGGACAGAATCAGCTAAGGACTTCATGATCAAAGAGTGGAAAACGAAGACCAAAGGCTGGGAACAACTTGTAGTAACAGGAGACGACAATAAGTCAGCTAACGAAGAATATACACTTCATTGTAAGCTTCAAGGGTTATGGAAAAAGGAGACTGTCGTACCTAAAGGCCTGACGCTCATTGTTAAAGATTCACCTAATAGAGATGACTATAGTTCTAGAACTAACATTCCTATGGATCTCTCTAAATGGATGAAGAATGATGTAGAAAGGCTACAAAAGCTGGCTAAGACTTCTGCTAGTAAAACACCTGTAATAGATTACTTAGAGAAAGACCCTATACTCCATTACTTGACCAAAGAGTATAACACTTATCACAACTCTCAGTTACTTATCACAGCCATAAAGCAGCACATCGCTGACAAACATACATAAAGGAAACAACATGCAATATCAATTTATTCTAAATGAAGTTGCCGGGAAAGCTACACTAACAGTAGTAATTGGCGGGGTTCCAACCCAAGTTGATGATACTCACCCGGCGTTTACTGAAATCGTGGACGGACTAGGCACACTAACTGCCAAGGAAATTCGTGAGCTTCTCGATACCAATCGTCGTATCAGTAAACAACTCAGGCAGTACGGTAACGTATCTGTAGGGGATGAGGGAGTAACCTACAAGGGTGAAGCAGTACACGGACTACTGGCAGACCGTATGCTACAAATGCTAGAGCAAGGTCTAGACATTCGCCCTTGGGCAATGTTTGTCGAGAACCTGCAGAACAACCCGGCCAAGCATGCCGTGGATGAACTGTTCCTGTGGCTAGAGCGTGGACGTATGCCCATCACAGAACGTGGTAACTTCCTTGCCTATAAGAAGGTACAGGATGACTACTGCTCGTATCACCCTGCTCCCGGTGGTGTACCATTCCGTAACGACATTGGTACCTACGTCAGTATGCCTCGTAACAAGGTAGATGACGACCGAAGCCGTACCTGTTCACAAGGACTACACTTCTGTTCTTGGGACTACCTGCCAAGCTATATGGGTTCACAAGGTAAGGTCGTAATCGTAGAGATCAATCCTGCTCATGTTGTATCCATTCCATCGGACTACAACAACGCTAAAGGTCGTGCAGAAGGATACATGATCGTCGGTGAAATCCCACAGGAAGAATGTGAACACGCGTTCCCTGACACCCTGTACGTCACTGACGACAATGAGTATCTCGATCACGAATGGGATGATGACATTGATTGGGACTGGTTCGATGAGGACTGGCTGTCCGATTGTGAATCACTCGATGAGGATGAAGAGCTAAGCGATGACGCCTACGACTTGGGCTACAGCGCTGGTATGTCTGATAGCTGCACAGGACTCTATGCAGAAGTTGGAGAAGCATTCCTCAATACCGAAGTAGGATCTGTATTCTACGATGTATTCAAAGAAGGATACATGGACGGATACTACTGCGAGGGTATCAACACCCACGCGACACCAGAGGTAAGAGAAGAACGGCCTACTCCGTTCCACTGGACCTCAGCTGGTGTTGCTAAGATGATTGGCACTGGTGAACTGTCACTCACTGACTTCATCTCCAAGTATGAGCCTGATTCGGACCAGCTGACAGATGTCGTGGAGCATATCCAAGACGAATACGGTAAACTTTAAAATAACGGAGGGAGCTTAACGGCTCCTTCCACTTTATTTTGGTAGAAAGGAAACCAATGTACATTACCATACCTAACATGACTGAACTCGAACAATTCAAAACTACGGATGCATACGTCTGGACAGATTATGAAAAGATGCAAGCATACCTTGAAGAATCCTACAAAGAAGGTGAAAATGTAGAGGACTGGCTAGTGTTCTCTCTAGACTCAGACTGTGGTCATAGGCCGATAGTTAGTATGTCTGTCGATGTCTCAAAAGTAAAGGCATGGTAATGACAAAACTGACTTTCTCTTCTAAGACTATTAACGCTGGATCGAATGCTAAGACTGTAAAGGGTGATGATGAATACCTGACAGCGATCATGTACCTAGCTCCATTCAAACTGAGTGGAGTTGGGAACGTGTGTGCTATGGCTGAACTAGCTAAGTGTCACGCGCCCTGCCTCAACCTAGCAGGACGTGGTGTCTTCTCTAATATCCAGAAGGCACGTATCCGTAAAACCAAGTGGTACTTCGAAGACCGACAAGGTTTCCTCGATCAACTCTTTAAAGACGCCGACAAGTTCCACAAGTTCTGTGAGAAGCATGGTGTGACACCAGCTATCAGACTCAATGGAACATCGGATATCAGGTGGGAGAATGAAAAGAAAAACATCTTCAATGAGTTTAGTGATACCACGTTCTACGATTACACAAAAATCGGGAATAGGAAAACTAAAGACATCAAGAATTACCATCTCACATGGTCATATTCTAACGCCGACAAGAAGTACAGTGACATGGCTGGAGCAGCCAAGACCGCCGGGATGAACATCGCTGTAGTGTTCAGAAATGACAAGTTCCCAAAGAAGTTCCTTAACTGGAAAGTAATTGACGGTGACAAGGATGACCTACGTTTCCTAGATCCAAAGAAATCAATCGTAGGACTAAAAGCAAAAGGACCAGCAAAGAAAGATCGCTCTGGATTTGTTGTGGACACATAATGTATGAACTAACAGTATACCAAGAAGTCGTACTCGGACCTGACGATGTACACACAGATGTACTTCTCAAGCAGAAATATGAGATTCGACCTACATTGGATGACAAAGATGACGCTGTCTTAAAAGCATCACTTGGACTAACGGGTGGACATAAAGTGTTCACCTCTGTGAGAAAGATTAAGGAGGATATCGATGGCTAAATGGGACATTGAGCTGAAGGTATGTGTGGTCGTGGACTACGATACCGAAGTATGGGGTGTATATACAAATACCAAAGATGCACGGAAAGCCGTGAAGAAACACATCAAGGATGACTTCCCATTTATGACTAAGGAAGACGTGAAAGGAGAGATGGAAGAGTACAAGTTCGTCGAAGTGGTAATCAAATAAAAAAAGAACGACCCATATAGGGTCGCTCTCATTACTTCTTTCCACCAACTACCACATCGAACTTGATCAATTCTGATTCTAGTTCTTCGTCAGACATTTCTGACATGTCGTAGTTATGGTTCGTCTGATCTACACGAGACAGCTTAGGAGTTTCAAACTCTACTAGCTCTTTCGCAAGATCTTGGGCCTCTACATACTTACCATCGGACATCAACTCAAACATTCTAAATCTCAGGAACTCAAGAGCAGAAGGTGCATTGGACATATCCAACCGATCCTTCATCCTGTTCCAATCCCTGATAGACTTGTTGAGCCTCTTTGCCATAGTGTTGTTGGCCTTACGGGATTCAGCTGACTTAAGCTGCATCTCTCTAGCTCTCTCAGAATCCTTAATAGGTGTAAGGTTCTTCAAAGAGTTTGGATGCTTTCCCATTCCATTACTCATATTACGTTCTCCTAGTATATTATGCATATTACACTCTGATTGGGGCTTGCGCCCTATAAGGGGACATAGCTACATATAGTACATGAAGAGAATACACACACTACATTTACTGCCCCCATATAGGCGTTAGGAAAAACATGACAGATAATGAAAAAGTAAACTACGAAATCGTCATGGTTGATGACTTCAGCGACGTAGAACTAGCCATGCTCGGGGAGTACTCAAAGATGAACAACATCGAAGAGTTCTCCTTCGAGCCAGATGGGCTTACGTTCACGGTTCACATGGACCGATCAAAGGATATCCGAAAGGACTTCGCTTACATTGCGTCTTGGATGTCCCGAATAGGGGCTGACCATGATATCTACTGTATCCGAAAGGTAGAGACATACTACACAGGATACACTTCTCCGGAAGTAAAAGAATTAATGAGGACTGATGCATGAAACTAAACATTAACGGTTATGCACAACATGGCAAGGACACAGTAGCAGATCTATTCTGTGAAGAGGCCAACCTAGTAAAAGTGAGTGCATCACACATCTACGCGAGACTGATTATGGAACTAAAAGTATTAGGACCATATGACTCCATTGAGGAGTGCTATCAAGACCGGGTAAACCACAGGAAAGTATGGTTCGACTTCATCCGAAGAGAGACCAAGTACTGTCCAAGCTACTTTGTAGACATGTGCCTTGCAGAAGGTGATATGTATGTGGGACACAGGTCACGGTGGGAGTTCGAACAAACGAAAGAACACTTCGATGCAACCATCTGGGTAGACGCTTCCGGAAGAGGGCTACCACAAGAGCCAGAAGATAGCTGCAACCTAGCTGTATACGGACACGACTATGTAATCGACAACGGAATGTCCCTAGCAGTAACACGAAATCAAGTAAAGATGATCACCAGACTCATCAACAATAGAAAGGTAGCAGAAAATGCTTACACGTAGCAACATCTCAGACACTATCCGGACCCTAGTAACGTCACACACGAACTACCTTGAAGTAGTATGGGGAATTGAAGAGTTCCATAAGACATACGAAGTCGAAAAGAACATCCCTCTATACGTTGATCTATTGGCAGAAGAAGCATACGAGTTCATGGAAGAGATCGTAAAGCACGGTATAACACCCAACCTCCTGAAAGAGACAGCAGATGTAATCTACATCCTAGAAGGACTGTTGGCTATGATCGAAGAAGATGAACTAGACTTCGATACCTATAAGCTGCGCGACATCATCGAAATGATCAATCGGTATGTGATCCCATTAACTACGTGTGTATTCACACAGAACCAAATCTACATGGCGTTCATGGAGACACACAGAAGCAACATGTCTAAGCTAGACCAGCACGGACTGGTGTTACGACGTGAAGATGGAAAGGTTCTCAAAGGACCAAACTTCTCACCAGCCGACATGACAATGCTATTCCACCCGTACACGTTCCTTAACTTATTCGATAGAAAGGAAGACTAATGATAGACCGAGACTTAGATTGGTACATGGAGCTTAACGCGACAAGGCATACATACGAAGACGTACTGTACTCATCGGAATCAGAATACACGCCTATAGGTGAATTCTTCCACTACTTGACGCTAGTCAATGGAAGTAAAGATAGACAACATGGATTTGAGTCTACAGGTATATTCCTTTCCACCTCAGACTACGAGCATGACCTCGGCTTTGACATAGTGATAAAGTATCAGGAAACAGCAGAAGCTATGAAAAACCGACTAAAGAAAGAGTACGAGGAGTTCATGAAGAGGGATAAGGAATTAGCTAAAGCTATTGAAGAACGGCAATCCCTTACTGAAGCCATGATCGAAAAGAAAGACATCGAGACCTTAAAGATGCTGGCTAGGAAGTACAAGTATAAGGTAGAACCTAATGTTTGAGCCTATTGAAAGAAAGAAATACGAAGAAATAGTAGACGCTAAGCTAGTGGCATACACGCAGGTAGATCCAGACTATGGGATAGACCTGTGTGATGCACAAAGCCTGATAGCCTACTGTGCAAAGGTGTCTAACCCATCCTCTGCTAAACAAGAAGACCTAGAGAACTCTGAAAAGCTGATCAGATACCTGATGAAGCACTCACACTGGTCTCCATTAGAAATGGTGAACGCAGTACTACGTCTTGAGACAACTAGAGACATCGGCCGACAGATAATCAGACACCCGACATTCAGGTTCCAAGAGTTCAGTCAGCGATATGCTGCTGCTCTTACTGGAGAGGATCAAAGCATTCAACTAGTGTTGTCAGAAGCGAGGTTACAAGATCCAAAGAACCGTCAGAACTCAATCGATATTTCAGAATCAGATCTTGAAACATCTGAAAGGATCCTACTCAGGTCTTGGTGGGAAGATGCTCAAAAGGATGTGGCTGACTACGCTGAATTCACCTACCAAAAAGCCCTCAATAAAGGATTGGCCAAAGAGACGGCCAGAAAGATCCTTCCCGAAGGACTGACCACGACAACTATGTTCGTCAATGGTTCTATCCGCAGTTGGATTCACTACGCAGATCTCCGTAAAGGAAACGGAACTCAGAAAGAACACATGATGATAGCCAAGGCAGTAGCACAAGCTCTCACAAAGATATTCCCAATGATGGAGGAACTATGAGCAATAGATATACAGTATTCACAGCATTAAAATGCCAGTGGTGTGTAAAGGTAATCAAGTTCCTAGCCACCAACGGGTATGAGTTTGACGTGGTTTCTATAAAAGGTAACCCAGAAGCGCTAGAACTGCTCTCTAAGAAAGGACTGAGCACGGTCCCACAAGTATTCCTGAACAAAGAACTGATCGGTGGATACGAAGACACAGTAAAACACTTCAAAAATAAACAAAAACAAGAACCCAAAACAGAGGCATAAAGAAAGAATGGACGACTATCAACAATTCATTGCCATCAGCAGATACGCACGATGGATAGAAGAAGAAAACAGGAGAGAAGACTGGCGGGAAACCGTAAAGCGATACATGGAGAATGTAGTGATTCCTCGACTTGGGCATCTGGTAGATCCTAAGATCATCGAAGAGGTCGAGATGTATATCTACACACTACAGACTATGCCATCTATGCGAGCTATGATGACCGCTGGACCTGCTCTACTCAGAGATAATACATGTGCATTCAATTGTGCATACATATCTTGCGACAGCACACGTTCATTCGACGAAGCAATGTTCATACTACTCTGTGGTACTGGTGTAGGATTCACAGTAGAAAGACAAGACATTACAAAGCTACCGACAGTCCCAGAACATATCAACCAGACAGGAAGCCTGATCCAAGTAGAAGACTCTAAAGAAGGATGGTCAGACGCCCTGAGAAGTCTTATTGATTGCCTCTATGTAGGTACCATCCCAATGTGGGACGTATCCAAAGTACGACCAGCAGGAGCAAGACTAAAGACATTCGGTGGCAGGGCATCAGGCCCAGCGCCACTAGTAGAGCTATTCAACTTTGTGATACACACCTTTAAAGAAGCTGCAGGACGTAAGCTGAACTCACTAGAATGCCATGACATGATGTGTAAGATCGGTGAAGTAGTTGTAGTAGGTGGTGTAAGACGATCAGCCATGATCTCACTCAGCAACCTATCAGATGGTCGTATGCGTGAAGCTAAGTCAGGTGCTTGGTATGTGAACAACAAGCAAAGAGCATTAGCTAACAACAGTACATGCTACACAGAAAAACCCGACATGGAATCTTTCATTGCAGAATGGCAAGCACTCGTTGCATCCAAATCTGGAGAGAGAGGCATCTTTAACCGCCAAGCTGCTGTAAAACAAGTGGAAAAGTATGGAAAAAGAAAATCAAAATACGTTGCAGAAGACGTGCAATGCATCCCATTCGGAACAAATCCCTGCTCCGAGATTATACTACGACCTTATCAATTCTGCAACCTCTCTGAAGTCGTTGCACGACACGAAGACACCTTCTCAACACTCAAGAAGAAAGTTGAGATCGCTGCAATCTTGGGCACTGTCCAAGCTTCGCTCACTGACTTTCCTTACCTTCGTGACATTTGGAGAGAGAACACACAAGAAGAATCCCTGCTTGGAGTCTCCATCACTGGTATCATGGACAGTCCGTACCTTCGCAGCGCCACTGCTACCGACCTTGACCTCTTGCGACTACACGCAGAGAAGGTTAACAAGCAGTATGCAGAGCTACTCGGAATTCCAGCAGCAGCCGCAATTACCTGCGTTAAACCTTCCGGGACGGTTTCTCAACTCACGGATTCCTCGTCAGGTATCCACCGGAGACATTCGCCGTACTATATCCGCACTGTCAGAGGTGATAACAAAGATCCACTCACAGCGTTCATGAAGTACAGCGGGGTTCCATCGGAGCCTTGTGTAATGAAACCAGACCAGACTACTGTATTCTCCTTCCCTATCATAGCACCGAAGGATGCAGTATTCAGGAACGATATGACTGCCATTGAACAACTAGAGTTCTGGACACACTACCAAAGAAATTGGTGTGAACACAAACCTTCTGTTACTATTGATGTTAAATCCCATGAATGGATGGAGGTAGGTGCCTATGTCTACAAGAACTTCGATGAGATGTCAGGTGTATCTTTCCTACCGACAGACGACAACACCTACGAACAAGCTCCTTATCAGGAGATAACAGAAGAACAGTATAACGAAGCTAGAGCTAAGATGCCTCACTCAATCAATTGGGGCGAACTGTCTCAGTTTGAGTTTGAGGACAACACTTCTGGTTCACAGACACTGGCATGTTCTGCTGGTGCTTGTGAGATCGTTGACATTAACTAGAGAGTGAAGGGCTGGCCTACGGGCTGGCCCATCCAACAATATGACATTAAAACTAAATGGATTTGTGCACTACGCGTGTACAACCTGTGGGAAAGTATACAGTCGTCTCCGTCTATCAGACGTTGAGGATGAATGTGATACATGCCCACCTTGCTCCAATAGAAAGGAAAGCAAGTGGAATCAGAAGACAAAGTAGGGACGCACATAATCGTATCTATGATATTTGCGGCCTATATGTTCATCATGGTATTTGAACCACACAAACTACTAGTGGAGGTATTCAGAAAAGATGAAGATTAATAACCTAGTATGGGATATAGAAGGCAATGGCTTACTAGACACCCTAACAGATGTATGGATGCTATGTGCCACTGACCACGACACAGAGACAGAATTTGCATTCTCCGACTACGATAAGTCCTTACCAGATATGGACTATGGGTTGGAGCTACTCTACCAGACAAAGAACCACATCGGACACAACCTGTTCGGTTATGACTTCCTAGCACTAAAGAAGATCTACGGATTTGAGTTAGACCCTAATGCTAAGGTAACCGACACATGGCTATTGTCCTTATTGAATTGCTACAAGAGATCACACCTTCACGGATTGAAAGGCTGGGGAGAACACCTCGGTATCAAGAAGGGTGATTATGATGATTGGTCACATTACAACAGAGAGATGCTTAGCTACTGTAAGCAGGACGTACGAGTAAACCGTAAGGTGTACGACAAGGTCCACGCAGAAGCTCTAGCACTCATCAAAAGAAACCCTCTCTACTCTAAGCGTATAGAGCTTGAGATGTATATCGGTAGAGCGAATATGGATATGCAGAAGGGATGGGTATACGACAAAGAACTAGCAGATAAGACAATCGCTGACATCGACAAGAAGATGAAGAAGGTCGAGAGAATGATTGAGCCAAAGCTAGGAACAAAAAGAGTATGGATCGACAAGGCTCCTAAGACACCCAAGTACACTGCAAAAGGGCTGTATAACGCTACCACTGCCCGGCTGCTGACAGAGTACCTTGGAGTAAAGATCGAGACCAAGGACGCCCTACTACCTAACCCACCCATCAAACCTAACGAACACTTCCAAAGATTCAGGACCGAGAAGGTCACTATGGGTCAAATGGCAGACGTAAAAGAATACCTGATGGATCAAGAAGGTTGGGTTCCTGATGAATGGAATAGAAGTAAGGCATCGGGCTACTGGAGGAATGTATCTCCGAAGCTCGAGGGACCTGCTCTAGAGGCATTGGGAGAAGTTGGTAAGGGTGTATCAGAATACTACATGCTACGCCACAGGAAGAGCTTCCTAGAAGGCTTCAACACACTTGCAGAGAAGCGAGGGGACGGTCGTATCAATGGTGGTATGTGGACTATCGGAACACCAACATTCCGAGTAAGACATACTGGTATTGTTAACCTACCTAGCAATGACGATAAGGTAGCTTATGGTAAAGAGATCCGATCAACTCTGACAGTAGAAGAAGACCGTGTAGTGGTAGGCTGTGACTCAGCAGGTAACCAGCTACGAGGAGCTTGTCATGTCATGGGTAACGACGAATACACAGAGATCGTTATCAACAAAGACATGCACCAGTACAACGCCGACATGGTAGGATGTACTCGAAAGATGGCTAAGGTATTCATCTACCGTATCCTATTTGGATCTAAAGCATTTGGCCTAGCCAAAGAGTTCCAGATACCAGAGAAGGATGCTCAGGAGATGATCGACAACTTCTGTGAGAAGCTACCAGAGTTCCAAGAAACCAATGAACGTCTTGAACAAGAGTGGAATGAGAACAATGGATTTATCTTTGGTATCATGGGTAACATCCTGTTCGTAGATGAACCACGGAAAGCGCTAAACTCATTGCTACAAGACATTGAGAAAGCCTCATGTGTATCAGCTATGTACTACGCAGATAAGAAAATGAGAGAAGAAGGCATTGATGCTTATCCTCTTATCTTCTACCATGACGAAGATGCATTCGCTGTGAAGGAAGACCAAGCTAAACGTGCAGGTGAGATCCTGAAAGAAGGTTTCAAAGAAGGCCCTAAGATGATGGGCATAACAATAATGGATGGTGGCGATCCATGTATAGGAAGGACTTACGCAGATGTTCACTAGTAGTAGAACAGAAAAAAGCAAGTATGAGTACGTGGTAGTACACGTAGATTCAGAACGGTCAGTAGAGTACACTGCAGTAGATGACATCGAATTGATGAGTAACTCGACACTGATCTTAACACACCCAGAGGGTGCTAGGACAATCTTCAAAGACTACCAATACGCTGAATACAAGCAACGTAATTTGAACTAAAGGAAATCATGGACGATAGACACGTATTTATAGACGCAGACTCATTACTGTACAGGGCAACCTACGGTAAGGTCAGTGACAAAACAATGCGGGATCGATACAGGGAGCGTCTGGATTACATCAGAGTCCAGACGTTCTCGGACAAAGATTTCGTAGCTATCAAGGGTATCGGTAACTTCCGATTTGATATCGACCCAGACTATAAGGGTAACAGGCCAGCCCCTGAGCCAGAACAAAAGAGACGACTGAACATGCTAGCAGAGTACGCTCTGGAACTAGGTGCAATCAGTTGTCATGGATGGGAAGCTGACGATCAGGTGATTGCTTGGGCTTATGAAGCTCAACAAGAAGGCATCCCATGGATCATAGCAGGTATCGATAAAGACCTACTACAGTTCCCCGGCACTCACTTCAACTATGGTGGCACTAAAGATAAGCCACTGAGTGAAGAGAAGAAGTGGAAGTTTATAGACCAGAAAGAAGGAGACTACAGATTTGCCTGTCAACTTCTGACTGGTGACACTACTGATAATATCTTTGGTATCAGAGGCATCGGTCCTGTGAAAGCAAAGAAAGAGCTACTAGGACTTAGTAAGAAACGGATGATGGAAAGAGTCATCGAGTTGTACAAGCCTGAGTATGGTACACTATGGAGTGACAAATTGTATAAGAACTGCAACCTGATTTATATGCGACGGTGGCTTGATGACACCTTCCAATACACGACTTGGCTGAAAGATGAGCCAGTTTGATAATGGACACTGGTCTTTCGAAAGAGAGATGAGTCCTAAGACACATCAGGGATTTGTATACCTCATCCTTAATAAAGAAACTCAGAGAGCATACATAGGAAAGAAGAAGTACTTCTCATTAACTACTCTACCACCACTTAAAGGGTATAAGAGGAAGCGAAAGAAGTTCACAGAGATGAAGTGGAGGGACTATACTGGTTCTTCTGCTGACCTCAACGAAGACATCTCTAAGACTGGAAAGGATAAGTTTGAGTTCATCGTTCTATGTGAATGTGAAACACAAGCTGAACTGACCTACACAGAGACAAAACTTCAGTTTGATATGGATGTACTCACAGAAGTGCTACCAGATGGGAATAGGAAGTATTACAACAAGGCGATAGGAGCAATCAAGTTCCTACCACCGAAGGTCGTAGCCCAGAGTACAAGGGATAAGCTCAGAGAGAGAGCCTACAATCTCCCACGGTTGCCATGTGCACACTGTGGATTTGAATGTGATATAGCTAATCTCGCCCGTTGGCATAATGATAATTGCCGAGACAATAAAAATAATGGACAACCCGACAATAAAGAACCCGCAGCTACTGAGGGGGAGACATGAGTGTGAAACTTGTGGCTCCTCAGATAGCATGGGGTACTATGACGATCACTACACCTGCTATGGAGCCTGTAACAAGACATGGTTCTATGGCGACACACCGGGCGGCTTCAAAAGCCGTGAGATAGAAGAAGTAGACTTCGAAGAAATCATTGAGAAGCTAGAGCAGATCCAGACACTGCCGATACGTGGATCAAAGCCGAGAGGCATCTACAACTACATCTATGAGTTCTATGGTGTTCATTCAAGAATAAAAGAGGATGGTACACCGGGTGCAAGATACTACCCTTGGTATCGTAACGGGAAGCTGAATGCTTACAAAGAAAAGCATGATGGTTCTGAGGACCAGAATAAAGCATTCTACATGAAGGGTGACACCCAGATCATGAATAGAAAAGACTGCCAGCTATTCGGACAGAACTTGTTCGAGGCTGGTGGTAGAATGCTGGTAATCACTGAGGGAGAAGATGACTGTTGTGCAGTACAGCAAGCATACCACCTAAAGTATGGGGGTAAGCGATTCCCTGTAGTATCCCTGTTCAATGTGAACGTAGATCAAATCTTCATGAACAACCTCGATTGGATCATGTCCTTCGAGAAAGTAATCCTGTGGCCTGACCGTGATAAGACAGGCGCAGGGTTGGACTCTATGGAGCGGTATGCTAAGGCTATCGGACCCAAGGCTGTCATCGTAGGATGTACTAAGTACAAGGATGCCAATGACGCCCTACGAGCAGAGAAGCCTGAGTACATAATCAATCAGATCTTCAATGCACAACCGTTCATGCCAGCTGGATTTGTGAAGGGAGAAGAACTCTGGAACAGATTCAAGGACCGTAAGGACAAGGTATGCCTACCATACCCAGACTGCCTATCAGGACTGAACACACTCCTAAAGGGTATGAGGTTGAATGAGATTGTTCTATTCACCTCTGGTACTGGTTCTGGTAAGTCAACTGTTACAAAAGAGATCATGCTACACATCATCGCTCAACCAGATACTAAGCTAGGTATCGTAAGCCTTGAAGAAGATGTAGGTGAGACTGTAGAGAAGTTCATTGAGATGGCTATGCTCACGAACTTCCAAGAGGATGAAGTAAGTAAGAATGATGAAGTACGACAACGTGAAGCCTATGAAACTCTATTCGCATCTGAGAGAGTCATTGTGCTCGATCACCAAGGATCTGTTGGAGATGAAAGTCTCATTAACAAACTCCGCGCACTATCTGCAATGGGTTGTACTCACATTATACTTGACCACATTACTATCGCTGTCTCCGAAGGCAACGAGGGATTTACTGGGAATGAAGCAGTAGACAAAATGATGAGTGACCTACTCAAGTTAGTCAAGCAGTTCCCTGTGTGGCTAGGTGTCATCTCACACCTGAGAAAGACTGGTGCTGGCGGCAAGAGCTTCGAAGAAGGTCACATGGCATCACTAGACGACATCAAAGGATCAGGATCTATCAAGCAGGTATCATTCGATATCGTTGCATTTGCTAGGAACATGATCGCAGAGGATGAACGTAGTAAGAACACTATCAGATTCCGAGTATTGAAAGCTCGATTCACTGGTAATACTGGTGAAGCTGGTTCTTCATTCTTCAACAAGACAACAAGAAGGTTAGAAGCTATATCTGCTACAGCCGTAGCAAGTGTAGAGAGTCTATTCAAAGCAGCAGATGCTGTATCAATCGACAAGATGAAAGAAAGGATGGGTCTATGAGTAACATATGGATCATAAGCGATACACACCTTAATCATTCAAACATGCTAAACTTCATGGATGAGAAGGGTGATAAGGTAAGAGCCTTCGACAATGTCCAAGAGATGAATGAGACAATCATTCAGAACTGGAACGCTGTGGTCCGACCGGGAGATAAAGTCTACCATCTTGGAGATGTATTCTTTGGAGACAAGGAGTGGTTCAAGAAGACATGGCCACGCCTCATGGGATCTAAGAGACTTGTTGTGGGTAACCATGATGATGTTAGATTCATGGCCTGTGGTGGGTTCTTCCAGAAGGTAATGATGTGGAGGCTCTTCAAGGAACACAACATGCTGCTGACACATGTACCAGTGCATGAGGATTCTATCCGCAAGGTAGAGTTCAATGTGCATGGACATATACACGAGAAGCTTAGTCCCACCAAACGTCATGTGAATGTGTGTGTAGAGAAGACAGGATACACACCACTACACATAGAGGAAGTGCTGAAATGATCACAGATGCAATCAGAGATAAGCTTGTGGTTGCTAACATAGTAGCCAGAGTAGATGAGAACACGTTTGTGGCATGGTTCAAAGATGGATTCGGTACATGGACTTTCGGAAAAGGAAGAAAGCAGTACATCTATGGACTGTCCGAGAATGAGGTTAACGAACTAAGATACCCAAAGGAATAGAATGAAAGACATAAAGGACTACATTCAAAAGAAGATAGATCGTATCAGTCCTCTGTCTGGAAAGTCAGGGGGTACTGGTGCGACGATACTACGTTTCGACAAGTCAGACAATGACCTTGACGATTACATCAACTCCTCGATACAGAACATCATGGCCTGTATGCAGCGTAGCGATATCCCCGGTATGGCTAAGCTAACACAGATCTCTACAAGTATCGGTAACCGCATCCTTCTCATGATGGGAGTAGATGATGCACCGTTCGACCAGAAGGTAAGGTTAGGTGATCTATTCGTAGAAGCCTTGTACGCACTCAACTACATCAATGTGTACAGAGATCCTGCCTTCTCCGAATTCAATAAGGATGCTCCATATGTGGTACACCTTGAGACCAGATGGTCAGACATTTCTGAATACCCTCTGGTCAGAACTAAGAAGGATCTACGAGGCACTACGTTCGAACCACCTAGATTTCCAAATCGTAGAGTGCTTAAGAGAGACAAGTACACAAGAGAAGAATGGGAGATCGTCAGAGATGGACAACACATCTCCGCTGTGGATAAGCTGCAGGGGATCCCGCTCAGGATAAACATTCCAGTACTCAGAGCAGTGGAGAGCAACAAGAATCTCTTTATCACGGAAGGTAAAGTAGAGGTACCAAAAGAAGGTAACAAGAAGGCTATGGATGATGCCTACTACGCATGGCGTATGGCAAAGAACAAAGCTAAAGGTAAACCCTCTACTGATCTTGATAAGAAGAAAGACAAGTACGTCAAAGAAGCAACAATGTGGAACCTGAAACTGGTTGCACTCAAGAAGCAGTCCAAGAAGACTGCCTTCGAATACACAATGCAAAAGGCCCAACTCCTAAGAGGTGAGCCAGAATTCTATCAGACGATAGAGTTGGATTACAGAGGTAGGTTCTACTATGTCGAGTCATTCTTCAATTTCCAAGGGACAGATGCTGCACGTGGTATCATCGAATTCAAAGAAGGGAAACCAATCACTGACGAAGGTCGTAAGTGGCTGGCCATACATACAGCAGTCTCATTCAATGAATCCTACCATGTCTCAGCTATACCTGCATGGTGTGAAACAGACTACGTCGAGTACCTAAAAGAAGAAGGTCTTGATACTATATCTGTGGACAAGATGACTCTCAACGACAGAGCCAACTGGACAGAGAACAACCTAGATAGGATTATTAGATATGTTGAAGAAGAAGAAATCGATCTATCAGCCGAGAAACCTGTTAGTTTCTATGCATGCTGTGTGGAGTGGTGCGGGTATCTTACTGATCCCACAGGATTCAACTCAAGACTCCCAATCCAGATTGATGGTTCAAACAACGGATGGCAGCACCTTGGTGCGATGTCAAAGGATTCTAAAACTGGTTCACTGGTGGGCCTCGTACCGTCTGAAATACAAAAGGATTTCTATGTATCTACTGCTAAGGAACTGATACACCTAATGCCTGAATGGTTTGCCGAGAAGCAGATGCCTATGAAGCACATCAGGAAAGGAATTAGTAAGCGTGGAAGCATGACCAGAGCGTACTCAGCAGGTCAGAAGACAATGGCTACCAACATGTATGCCGATTGCTACCAAGAGGACTTCACTGAAACCTATGGGATCAATGTGGATGACTGCAACAAGTTGTCACATAATCTTATCACTGCTATTAATAAAGTATGCCCGGGACCACTAGAGACTATGTCCTTCTTACAGAAGCTGGCAGCGTACGAGATTGGAACTTACGCGTATTTCATACACGGGAAGATTGGAAACAAGAGCCTCAAAGCTCTGAAGGCCAAGATCAAAACCCTGAAGTACAAAAGGAATAAGACAGATGAAGACCTTCAAGAACTCAACGGCCTCGTACTCTCACTGGATGACTACACATCAACCCTCATTGAAGGTAATGGTGCTAGAGACATCAGATGGACTACACCCTCTGGTTTCCACGTTATATACGAGAACTATATCCAGAGGTCGATTAAGTGCAAGGGAACGATCAATGGGGTTGGACGAATCAACCATGTCGCTTATGAGAAGACAGAAATACCAAACATGCGTGGCTTCATGAGTGGCATCAGTCCTAACTTCACACACTCTATGGACGGCTCACACATGGCTATCATTATTGATAACTGGGATGGAGCCTTCGCAGCAGTACACGATGCATTCGCAACACACGCCTCTGACGTAGCCGAGCTTATAGATCTTACCAAAGAGTGCTTCATTGTGATGTATGATGAGGACAATTTCTATGACTATATCGAGGAAGCTATACTGAGTGACACCAAAGGACTCACCGTAGAGCAGCCAACACGAGGTGATCTAGAGATTGCCCAAGTAAGAGACTCAGACTATTTCTTCGCATAGAGAGCCTGTAGCCTCTGTAGGCTATGGTCTATCATAATTGATAGCTATAGCCGCTCAGTGGACAGCTGACGTAGTGTCAGCCCACAAAACTAGAGAGAATAAAGATGAATAACGAGAAAATGGATCATGATGATCGAATTAACTACAATGTCTCAGCCCTGAAAGGACTAGATGTAAACGACATGGACTACGTGGAAGCATTCAACATGCCTCACCGTTTGGCACACACGCCCGGTATCAACGAGTTCATGCTTGATCGTGCATACGAGGACAACGTAGCATCATTCGTAGAGAATGGTCTACGAGAGAGTGAAGCACATACTAAAGCACTCTCTATTCGTAACCTTAAGCTAGGAGAGATCAACGGTCTGTTGGCCTCTAAGGGTATGCTTAATGATTGATGAGAAGAAAGCAGAGATGACTCTGGATGCTCTTATGTTAGGAGCTTTTACTTCTGGATTAGAACAAGGATTTACTGTTGGCAAAGGCCGTCAGCCTCGTCCAGAGGACCTGAGGGAACTGAACGCTGTCGCTAAGCGTGTCATGGCAGAAGCTGCAAAGCCTGAACGTGAACTGGCAGACGTAGCTAGTAACATCGGAAAACGAGCGAAACCTTAAATAAAAAAGACCACTACTTACGCCCTTATGGGTATAGGTAGTGGTCTCTTTTTTTTCTCATTACACTCTTATGGCAACCGACATCGACAGCCGATTCAATGCGCCCAGAATTGCAACGCGCCAAAGCCTGTTCGGATTTTCTGAGCAATAGTTTCTGCTCTCAGCGCTGCACGGTTCTTGTTGGTCCTTTGTACAAGGGAGCCTAGACGAGCTTTACTGTGGGAGAATCTTGTCACTGCTTCAAAAACTGCGAGAGCTTCCATAGAATTAATTGAGCTAGGAATTTCACCTACTCTCAGATTCTTTTTACCCGCACCGTTGATAGCCTTTGTCATAAGAGTTTGCAATGCACCAGCTTGATCATTCAGGAAGTTATTGTACTCTTCCATGATGATTGCAGGTGTCTTACGGCTCTTAGGGTTGGCCTTATAATCCGTTCGACCCATAAAGTTTCCGTCAGGGTCCATAGGAAATATAGACGCAGCGAAAACCTTAGCAGCCTTACGAGTATAGATCACCTTCCCATCAGTATTTCTCTTAGCTTCTGGATCCATAATCCTACCGAGGTAAGAGAATGTTCCATCGCCTTCGAGGGAATACTCACGAGTTGGGTCAGCCTTCATTCGAGCTTCGAAGGAGTTAGACAACGTGTCCAATTCTTTCTGAGCCTCTTCAAGAAATGAGTAGTCTTTCGTCGTTAGGTCAAACCAGTTGTTGTTGACCTCCTCAGAAAGTACATCAAAGTTATGTACGTCTACCTTGTAGGCGTCATAGATCTGTAAGAAATAGGGTTCAGCAGCAGGGTGTGAAGCCTTCAACTTATCCCAAGTCTTACCAGAAGAAGAACGTAGTACCACAGCAGCGTCGTAGGACTGTGTGGGGATGACCTGAGCCTGTCCACGAGCATGACCACCCACGTCTCCGCGAGGATCTAGATCGCTAGGCTTATTGGAAGCCGAGGAAAGATACTGATCTGACACATTCAGCTTCATAGTCATGTTCTTGTTCTGATCCTGAGCCGTATTCTTGACCGAGACAGAGGTAGTCTTAGTGGTACTAGGATCAATCCTACGATCACCCATGTTAATACGATGACCTACTGGTCCTCTGATTGAAAACAGGGAATCTGTGAGAGCGTGTAGGAAACCTACGTGTCTCATGATTGATCTTGTCTTGAAGGTATCCTCACCAAAGATGTCGAAGAGCGAGTACACGACGTTGTCATGTGCTGCTGCCACGATCTCACTGGTCTTGATACCAGCGGCCTCAAGTTCACTCATGTTCTGATCTAACAACTTATCCTTAGAACGAATCTCAGGGATTAGCTTAGCGATCTCTCCCTTCATCCCAGTAATCTCTTTCCCGTATGGGAAGATCATGGAAATCTGTTTGTTGATCGTACGGTCAGCACCTAGTTTCTTAAGTACCTTGAGTAGAATACCATCTTTACCATCCTGCAACCTGTTCATAGGTATCACAGGGATCGTACCCTCGTCCAGTCTAGCGGTAATAAGCTCAGCCATACGGTCACGTACGTCGCCACCTTCAATAGCTGTCTCGGAACCATCACTTCTTAGTAGTCCTACCTTGAAGGCAAGCTTACGGATACCCAACATGATAGCTTGGTTCGCAATACCATTAGTCTTACCATCAATATAAGCATTGACGTGTGTCTTATGGGGCTTACCTGCATCCATGTTATCCCAGAAGTTCGCAAAGTCTATCAGGGCATCCATAGCCATAGGGGCGTCTTCACCCTTCTTGGTCAGGTACTCCATAAGATCAGGAGCTAGTCCCCTCTGAAAGAGTAGAAGCTGCTGGCTAGGGTCTGGGACTTGTTGTCCTTCTCTGATAGCCTCAGTGCCTTGCAAGAACATAGCCTCTGGGAATGCTGTCTCTAGATTGTCTCTAAGAGATATACCCCAGTCACGGTACTTCTGTTTGTTGTTGTTAAGATCCCTCATTCTCCCTCTAGGAAGAAAAGAATCAGCACCAAAAGAAAGAGCCATGATGTTCATGTAGTTGTCGTACAACCTACCAGCAGCAGATCTGATCACCGCAGGGTGCATCGACCTTGTAACAAACCGTACGATCTTCTTCCTCGTTGGGTTGAAGTCCGTTTGCTGAGCCATAGTACGCCCAGTCAGTGGTTGCATAGCGTAGGTAAGGTAGTTAGGCACACCCATGTTCTTTGCGATAGCCTGTATCTCTCTAGCCATAGCCTTCTTCTTGCTCTGAATAACATTCATTGCGAAGTTGTTGGCCTTGTCTTCTGGCATGTTGTGGAGAGTCATCTGCTCTTTAACAATAGTATCATAAGCAACACTGCCCATACCGAATGCGTCTCCAAAGACGTTAGTAGGGTCACCTATCTCTCCGTAGAGAGAAGGAAGTAGCAGTGCAAGTGCTATACGGGAACGACGGTTGTCAACGATGTGGTTGACACTGTTCTGGTTACTCAGAGATTCCTCTACTGTCTCCAAGGATGCATAGGCCTTGTCGTCAGATTCGAGGTTCTTACGACCTCTGATAGCGGGCTTCTCCTTCGCACTGTCACCTGTGAGTCCTGCTGGTTTAGCAGTTCTGCTTGGCTCTGTACGAGTGTCGAAGATACGCTTACGAGTATCTCTGTTAGCTTCCAGACTTCTTCTTCCTTCATCCTTTAGGACAAACCTCATGCCTTCTGCATTAGGATTACCATCAGCATCACGACCACCCTTAGTGTAGTCTACACCAAGCATGTCAGGAAAGGCACCAGCGTAGGACATAAGTCCTGTAGCGCCGAGATCCTTAGCTTCCTGATCTGTGAGAGTGTCTGCAACAGGTTGACCATTAGCTTTCTTCTCCGCAACCCACCACTTGTGGATCTGACGGCCTGTCTGAGTAGCTAGGTCAGCTGGATTGATCTTGTCAACGGCGATGGCATTGCCTCGCTCGTCTTCAGTCATACTATTTTCCATATCTTCGTCTACGTCTTTGTTCCCCATGAACGCATTGTCCAAGGAGTTCTCAGTAGCCATAGAGACTACACGACCGAAGTCAGGATCTATAGAAGTCATTCCTGTATTTGGATCTTCTACAACAGCATTCAGTTTGGTGTTGATAGTCTGAGACAGAGTGTTCTCAGTTTCACCTTGGTTCTTTACTAGCTGCTCCCTTTGTTGAAGGAGTTCTGTTTTTTCCACTAGTGATTGGCTGTTGGCGATCTTCTTGTTTAGGTTTACATAGTCATCACGAACACTGGATTTGGGGTGCCAGTTGATCGTGTAAGCGTCTGGATTACTGGCCTTGTCTATCTGCTTAGAAAAGTGCTCAGCCCTAGCCATCATATTGACGGAGTTCTCCCTATCTGGGGTACTTACCATTGCTTCAATAGGAGCGCTTGCTTGTTGTTCTGCTTGATACCTTTGGGTGCCAGCATCCTGCCAATCAGTAAATTCAGGATTCATCATCCCTTGATCGGCAAGCGCAGCACGTTCATCCAGAGGAAGCAGGTCACCTTCTGGGGTGAAACCTGCTCCTTCTGAGTATATAGAAGTATCAGCATTTGGAAGACCAGAAGGTGTTTCTTCTACCTTCGGGATCTCCATGCCGTCCACAATATTGCCTAGTGCTGCTGACAGCGTTGAGCGTGTGGAATCAGCAGCGGTTGGGGTTTGGCCACCCTGCAGATCAGATGCAGCTTTACCCATTCCTACTTTTGACATTTAATTCTCCTATTAATATTCAACACCTGTAGCCCATTTGGCTAGGCCTTGTAACGGACCAATGACTGGTGCCGCTCTCATAGCGTTATATTTACCCTTCTGGGTATCGCCTTCGTAGAAAGCGTCAGCGGACTTGTATATCCTTTCTAGTGGAGACATAGCGGGCATCTCATCAAATGCCATACCTGCTATAGCTTCCACTGGGTTACTAGCCTGTCTCTCAAAGGTTGGCCAGATGAAGTTAAGTGCGCGTTCACCCTGTCCGAGCATGCCCGAAGAGTTAACAGCACGTCTCAACTTCTCATTGGAGTTTAGATATGTAGTAGGTTCTCCATACTTTAGCCAGTCCTTCAAATACTGAGAAGCATAACCAAGGAAGATCATAGTGACCATCATGGCGAAGGTGTTGAACTTAAGTGATGGCTTGCCACGGCCAATGTATTGCGACCAGAGTTGTGGTAAGTGGTTAGCAGTGAAGGTTGCAATGTAACCGTTGAACTGTGTGAACAGGAACAATCTCGGATCTTGGTAGAACAGAGGTCGGTTAGCTGCACCCGGTAATGCGACAGCTTGGTTTACCCAAGTGTACATAGCCAGATCTTCCATCTTCGATAGATCGTTAGCCATCTTTTCAGACATGGCTGACTCTGGAGTAGTCATCAGATCCATGTAGACATCTACATCGAGACCTAAGTTTCTCAGTTGCTCTCTGGCATACCTAACTTCTTCTGTGTCAGGTTCACCATTAAAGATCGTGTCAATATAAGCATTCGTAGCATCAGTAAATTGTGATGCTCTGATAGAACGAGTAGTATTGGTCAGACCTTGAAGACCATTATACTGAAAGAACCTATCGATACGGTTCCTAGCCCAGTCAGAAGTCTCAGTAGCACCCACCGTGGTAGCTGCACCTGTCTCCTGCTGGTTGAAACCTAGCCTAGCCAACGTACGCTGCTCTAGACTATCAGGGATGTACTCCTGTCCAGACCAAAGCTGGTGACCCACGCGGATCGTTCCACGCCCAATCATCTTGGAGAGTTGCAATCCCATCTCTGATAGCGATCCTTTACGTCCAAAGATCTGCTCGTTGGTTAATGCCCTCGTTACAAGAGCTAACTCAACAGTAGAAGAGAGTGCTGACAGAGGTAGAGCGGTTAGCAAAGACCAAGTCAATGCAAACTTCTGTACTCCTAGTGCACGTTCTCCCCATGAGCCGGGAGCAGGTCGCTTGTAGTTACCTGACTGAGCCTCTAGGTAGCTCTGAACACCCATAGATAGTTCATCGACTATGTTCTTGGGTACTCCATCGCTCTGTGCATCATCAAGTAGCTTAGCCAGCCTCCAGTTATCCTTACCAATCATCTTGTGATATGTCTCGAACCTAGCAGCTGAACGTGCTGCTTCATGTTGGTTATGGAACATATCAGAATGGAAGAACTCCTTGAACTTAGGATTCTCTGAGAGAGCCATAGTTCTTTTCTTAGCTGCTGTAGCAGGAACACCTTGGTGAAGTAGGTTGAAGACGTTGTCGTCTATACCATCCAGCGGTTCCTTCTCCAGAATACGTGTGGCAAGCTCAGTAGCTTGACTTGCTGACATGCCATACTCTGACCTAATCAGTTGCTCAAACTTACCCCTTTGCTTACCAACCTCATCCTTACGCATAGCCTTGAACTTCATAAGGTAGTTGTTCAAGTTCCTAAACTTAGGAGTAGCTTTCTCTCCCTTCTTGGTGTTCTTCATCCACCAGAAGTTCTGAGAAGCAAGCATGCTCTGAGACATGTTGTTCTGAGCTTCAGCTAGTTCTTGCCAGACGTTCTTCATAGCGTCCTTAGAAATCAGGTCCTTGTGCATAATGGTATCACCATCCCACTGACTCCAATCATACTCAGCATTTGGATTTATCTCACCAGTCTTACGATTATGATTGTTCTCAAACCAGTTCAGGTAGTCTGCATTGACCTTCTCTCTTTTCTTGTTGAAAGCTTCACGAGCCTTACCGTCATTTCTGATACCATTGAATCCTTGATACCAATGCTTATCTTCCATGCCGACGTGCTTCTTGTGCTTCAACAGACCCATCGCAGCATCTTCTTCATAGTTAGCACCAGAGAAGACCCTACCCAGATGACCACCCATCATACCCACTAGGAGTCTGTAAGCTGGTGATCTGTGCTGAGAGTCTTTGTCTGCTCTAGCCCGCATCATACCACGCCAAAGGAATGGAACTTTAGTAATAGTCTCCAGAGCCTTCTCGTCGAAAGACTTAGCGGCCTTAGAGTCTCTATAGTCTGATGTACGGATAGCGATGTCTTTGGTGTCCTGATCGTCACGTTGCATACGGTTCATGCGCTGTTCGATAGTACCACCACCTTCTTCTTTTTGTGCTAGACCATCTTCGAAAGCATCCTTAGGTTTACCTAGTTGATGTTTAACATCGGCCCAGCCACCCACTTCACGAATGCCCCCAGCGCCGCCAAATGCCCCACCAAGCGTACCACCAGCAACCGCTGCGTTGGTGATGCGATTGAGGAACTCGTCGTTGAAACCGTCGTGATCAAAGATCCCAAAGTTATCCTCGTCGTACTGTTCACCAATTTGTGCCAGACTTTCCTGAGCAGCCTCAGTGACTGCCTCAGACCCAAGACCTTTTGCAGCACGATTGAGAATAGTACGAGTAGTATTTCTTGCTGTAAGCTGTTTAGCAGCCATTGCCAGTCCATCATCGAAAAACCCCGCTAGTTCTCTCTTAGATGCAGCTACAACTTTCTCTTGTGCTGCTTTCCTAGACATGCCCTTAGCTATCAGTTTAGCTTCTGCTTCACCCAAGATTCCCTTGAGGGACTTACCACCTGTAGTGATACCCTTGAGGCCTAGTCGATCTAGTGTAGCTTGTGCAAGACCAGAAGTAAAAGCTACTTTAGCGTTCTTCTCATCCTGACCATTGTACACCTGACCAGCATATATAGCGGTGGGTGATGCCAAACCGACAACACCACCAACGACAGCGCCGACAGGACCACCAATAGCGGCTCCAGCCACTGATCCCGCACCTGCTGCCATAATAGTGTTGGCCATATAGGGTATAGACATAGCAGCATTGTTAGCTGTGTAATCAACAAAGTCACCTATTCCATCAACATCTGAGATGTCGATTGTTACCTTTGGTTGGTTCTGCATCTTACCACGTTGGGCAGCTACTCCGATAGAACCTGAACGCTCAATCTCTGTATTACCCATCACAGCACCGACCATCTGCTTGAATCCGTAGTAGCTCTCAGCAACACCCATAAGGGCAGTGTCAAAAGAGGTACTGAATTGCTTCATTGCTTTATTGTCGATAGTACGATTAAGTCTTCTGATCCCAGTACCGTAGTGAATGTCTGAGTCATACTCTTGTTCTGTATCGGCTAGAGTCTTCCAATCAAATGAACCACCGTTAGCGGCCATGATGTTCGTGAAAGCCTCATCCTCATCAGCTAGTCTCTTCTCCCCATACAGTTGCTTAGATACACCAACGGCCTTAGCCTGTTTGTGACTGTCGTCAGAGAACCAAGCGAGGTCACCAAGTCCATTCTCTAGGACGTAGTGTGAGAATCTCTCACCAGTCTGTGGGTTGTACAGGTCACCGAGTTCACGGTTATACTTATCCTGCTGACCACTGATCTGAACCTCTGAGAATCCTTTCTCACGAGCTAGGCGGGCAAGCTCTGCATGAGCCTGACTACCTGCTGCGTCGAATTCCTTATTGGGATCTCTTGGCTTGAATGTCTCTGGGACATCATATCCCTGAATTCGAATGGATTTACCAGTATCTTCATCACGGAGGGTATCGCCGTCTATGAAGCGGTAGCGTTCATTAAGACGAGTCTCTGGAATACTCTCCAGAATCTTTGTAGTGTCGATAATGGGTTCCATTACGTTCTCCTAGTTATCAAATGGGTTAAGTGTTGCTTCTTCTAGGAAGCCCTTAAAGCCACCTTGCCTAGCGTACACATCCTTCTGCTCTTGTGGTAGAGCTTCATAGTCTGCGTATAGAGCTTTCATAGCCCAACTAAGCATCGTTCCTTTGTCTGCTCTCTTAGCAGCTTCCTTGAACAATGGGTCCTGTGACAGAATTCCCATCAGGTTGTTAGATATTTGTCCGAACTGTTCGACATCAAGTTTACTACCGTCAGGGTTCTGCAATGCACCAGCCCATGCGTCACTGGAGGTGATGTACACCTTCTGCTGATCGAGGAATGGTTGGATAGACTCAACGGTATTACCAGAAGCTTGCGCCCATCTACGGGCTTGCTTGTACGCGCCGCCAACGATGTTACCGAACGCAGCTGAGTTAGGTGGTATACCTTCCTCTATAGCCCATGCGAGTGCGAACTCTGTTGCCAGAGCAGCATCCTCAGTCTCACTTCCTGTATACCAGTCAGGTAATTTCTTACCATCTCTACCTACACCGGGAGCAGTAATCTCTTTTGCTATTGATGCAACCTTTGGCTCATACTCTTCATACACCTCACGATTAGATTCTGGATCTTCTGGATCCCTTACGAAGCCAGAGTACGGGTTACCATTCGCATCAACATGAACCTTAGATCCATTTGGAAGGGTGGCGGGATATACGATCTTGCTACCATCTCTGGTAAGCTTCGGCGAAGTCCTGTCTACTTTAACTTGATCTTTAGGATCAGTAACAGCTTTGAGCTTTGAGAAGTCACCAGACTTTCTGTACTCTTCCATACTTGCTGGAGTGTACTTACCAGTGTTAGCCATTGTGGTGTGTAGCCTACGTCTCTCTTGTAGATCTTCACCAGCTACCTCGAAGCTCCAAGACATGGAACCTTCATGGTCATAACCAGCAAGACGAGAACCAGCGTAGAGTGCGGCAAATCTAGCCAAGTCTTGACCAGTAACACCAAAAGTACGTGTGACCCAACCCATGGCTTTAGAGAATCCTGATGGATCTTCTTCTGCCACTTGCTGAACAGATTCCTGAGTTACCTCTACTTCATTACCATCGGGAGTTCTGATCCTTGCAGGTGGTGTAGTATCTACATTTGGTGGAGCATCTGGATCAGGAGCAGTTGGCATTCCCGATACAGCCTCATCAACTGCTGCTGCCTCTTCCTCTGTGAGAGGAGCTTCTAGGGCATCAGGGTTACGAGAACCATGCTCTCTTAGGCTCCAAGCAGCAGCCTTAGTACGCTTACCGTTCTGACCTGCTGGTGTTTTGTCATCAGGCTTAGTAGCTGCCATACCGTATCCATCAGCATGAGGATCTTGTGGATTTGCCGGAACACCTTCTATACGTCTGATCTTTGTGTTACCATCTTCATCTTGATACTCTTCGTACCCTTCTGGTGGTGGCACTCCATCCTTACCAGCCATCTCTTGAACTGTCTCGTTTAGTTCAGGATCTATACCGGGCATAGGTGGTTCACTTAGCTCTGGAGATATACTTGGTACATTTAGCCCCGGAGATAATTCACCCATGTCAGGACCATTCGGCATCTGAGCATCAGCAAGCTCTTCTTGCATCACCAGAGGATTAGGCATTGCATACTCACTTCTGTGTGCAGCCATGGTCTCTTCTGGTGTAGGTGGCATCTGGTCAGGGTGTGGCATATCGCCACCTCCGTACGTGTCACCGAACATTCCGTTAGGTCCGTGTGTCATAACTGGCTTAGGACTTGTGTCCATGACAAGCTCTTCACCCTCTCCTAGTTTCACAATGGAGGGTTGTTTTCGCATTGGCACTTCTCCGAATTGGAAGATGTTACCAATAGCATCTAGAAAGTTAGTCATTTCTCTTCCCTCTCTTTGGGTCTTTGGATTCTGAAGATGGTATCACCCATTCCTCTTACTGGTCTGGGCATAGGTACCCTACTAGTGGGCATAGACGGTATAGGTGGGGCTTGTAGCCTAGGGGCACCGCCACCAGTACCTAGTACGTACTTGACTGCCTCCCCTATAGCCGCATCCTTAGCCTGTCCTACTCCTGCTTCGATAGCTCCATCAATAGCAGGAACTCCTGTGATCTCCATAGGGGGTACCTCAGCTTCTGGTGCTTCTGCTTGTGGTGGTGGTACGTCAGCTGGTTTCCCATCTGGATTATAGACATACTGTGGAGGAACACCGCCCCCCTCATAGTCTTCCGTCTGACCAGTAAATATGTGTCCACCGATCTGAGCGTTCTGACCACCTCGTCTTTCTGTCTCTGCAGCAGCCCACCTTGGTACTGTGTAGTTCTGCTCACCGTCTGCTACATGCTTTTCCATGCCAGCAGGTGACCAGTAGTGGGTAGCTCCGCCAGTTACATCAGCAGATTGTCCAGAGAGGACAGCATCTACTTGTGCACCAGCGGCTTCATATGCAGGAGAGCCGGGACCAATATTAACGTGGGCGTTACCACCCGATCCTTTATTCCAAGCTGAGAATTGCTTTGGTTGTAGAGCAACTTCTGATACAGACGAAGGCCACCTTGGGTCTCTGGCTCTATTGAGAATGACATGGGCTACAGCCTGTTGGCCTTCCCCCGATTCTCCACCAGCTTCCCCTAGGACAGTCCTAATGAGGATGTCCCTATCGTAGTCACTATATTCCATTTTACTTCCCCATTAGTTTCTTACCACCGATCAATGCTGCCCCAATGGCTAGCGGTGCGGTGATAGGGTTCGTCATAGCTGCAGCGCCTAGCGCTCCAAGCCCACCAAAGCCACCAGCAGTGGCTCCTGTTGCGGCTGCGGTACCTGCGGCACCCAAACCTGCTGTAGCGGCTCCTGTACCTGCAGCAGCGGCTCCTGTAGCTAACGGTGCAGCGGCAGCGGCGGCTCCACCTGCGGCAGTAGTACCTGCTCCACCAGTCATACTAGCGAAGAGAGTCTCTGCTCCCTTGGTGGCCAGAGCATTAGCTCCAGCTGAAGCTGCATCCATACCGATCTTCTCTGCGGCACCGGGCTGTCGTGAAGGTACCGAGTTGGAACCGGGGTTATGAGAAAGAGGAGTTACTGATGGCATTCCCATTCTGTTTGCTTTTAGTTTCTCGAAAGCCATTATTTACCGCCTCTTACTGTTGCTTCACCTCGACCTACACCAGTACTTTGTGCGTTAGCCGTTCCGTTCAAGTTTGAACCCTGACCTGTAGCTGCTTTAGCTGCAAGTAATCTTTCATTGATGGCGCTCTGTCTTGCTTCTGGTGATATAGGTTGTGGTTGTTGTACCTGTTGCTGGCCTCTGTTGTTAAAGAGAGGTCCTCTTCCGGATGCTTGATTCCCGTTGTCGCGTTGTCCCGGAGCACCCCGACCACCCTTAGCTGATGGATTGGTTTCGATCCTACCACCACCGGGTTGTCCTTTTGTAGCCGATGCTCTGACTATCGCATTAATTGGTGCCGATACTCCTTGAGCAATACCCGACTGTCCTGCTGAATTACGTCGTCCCATTACTTTCCTCCTGATTTACTTTTCTGTTTCGTGTCAGAGGTCTGCTCAGTAGATGACATGATAGGCATAAACGTCTGCATTCCGGCGAGATAATTCTCTAGTCCCTTAGCGTCTGCATCTAGGTATTCTTGTTCGATACCACGTTGCACACCACCAAGTTCTCCGATGTTTCTAATATTCTGTGTGAATAGATCAGCTTCCTGATTACCAGAAGCAGAGAGTGACTCAGCACCCCACATAGATCTTTCTTGTGTCTTGTTCATTTGGTCATACTTGAGACCAGCTAGCGCGTTAGACAACTGAGCGTCTTGATCACCAGCAGCAATAGCTGCACGGGATCCACCCATTAGTCCGGACGAGGCCATGTTGTCGTTCATCACACCACGTTCACGACTGGATTGGTCTATAGCAGCCCTCTCCAAGTCATCGATCTGAGCAGGATCAAACATCCCCTCACCAGACATAGCGTCTCTGTACGTTCCTCTTGCTTCATCGATTACGTCTAGGCCTTTGTACGCTGAGCCACTGGCTGCATCAAAAGCTTCCAGTTGTAGATCGGAAGCACCAGCTACCATGCCAAGTCCACCAGAGTCATAGACAGACTTGAGGTCTGCTAGTCCCTGATCGACGTGTGGTCTGAACTGGTCATCAATAACTGTCTTAGAGCTACTGGTAGTAGTTGAATCACTCGATCCACCACCGCCCTTACGGGGAGCCACTTCCCAGTGGTTCATGTGGCGCATGATCGGGTTCAGCATCATCATTGTCGGATTCATATTTGATCTCCATTGAAAAGACACGATAGACTTCTTTGTACTTCTCGCCGTACAACTGTCCTGTAATCTTATCGACTACTCGTGACCAACCTTTCCTACCCCAGAATTGTACATGCTTAGCGCCAATTTGACGAGCGTACTCTTCGAAGGCATAGTGGTAGTCCCAAAAGCCGTTACCAGTATCTGTACTGGATGTTATTACGTGGACACATCTGTATCCGTCGAAGTCTATTACTTCTGTTGAGCCAGCGCCTACAACGACACCGTCGTCGAAAGCTAACCAGAAGATTACATCTCCAAGGAAAGCTCGACCTATGAGTGATTCCCATGACTGCTCGCCAATACCTGTGTGGTATGCTGGCTTAATGTACTTGTCTACATAAGGAAGAACCTCATATAGTCTCTCTATATTTACTCGAAGTAATTGTTTTGTCATCGTGTCCTCGATTATCTGTCTAGTTCTTGCAGAACCCAATCTGCGGTTAAGTTGGCGTAGTCTGTCATGTTCTTCCCATAGATGTTGACGAGTATGATTATACTGTCAGTCTCTACTGGGGATACGAGTGGGATGCATCGAAATCCGACAGCAGTATCAGTACCGTTGAAGGTACCTGCCACGTTCAGAATCTTAGCTTCCCACCGAGAGTTGACTCTCTCTTCCTTTAAGGGGACATAGCCAGTGTCAATTTCTATAGTGTCTTCAAGTGTGTAGGTACCAGTGTTCGATGTAGTGTTCGTCGTAGCCGGGATGGTTCCATTGGCTCTCTCATAGAGAACCACACAACCACCCACGGCTTTAGACAATTTCTGCATCGTCCTGTATATCACACCTTCTAAACTTGTAGGTATTTGTACAGTTAATCCCATTACCTTTCCCCTGACATTCTTGAGTCTGAGAGGACTGCAGAGATCCTAGGGTCAACTGATCCATTCATTGCGAAACGGACGGAGTAGTATCTACCCAGTTCTCGGAAGTCTACTTTATAAGAAGTATCAGGATCGTATCTCCTTGGTGTCGAAGCCCCAACGTCAGGAGGAGCAGGAGTAGCAGCAGATACAATACGAATATCAAACTCGTTCTCTGATGTAGGCCATAAGCCATCAACAGCCTTTACTTGATTTACGTTACCAAGACCACGAGAAGTCCATTGTACATACCCATCAGGCACAAGAGTGCTAGAGAGTTCATACAGTGTACCCACTGATGCGGAGTTAGCTTCTACATCAACCGATGAGGCAAAGATGCGTACTGCACCCTCGATCTCAGTCTCGATCAGAGTAGTGACATTTGGCAAAGTTCTTAGGTACCATGTGCCCTGCTCATAGTTGTACACCAGTGCTCGGGTACACCCTTTGTAGGTGCCACCTGTAGCTGCTGCTGCATGCCTATAGCATGTCCACACTTCCTTATCGATTGAGTTATGGAATACGAATGTCAGGTTACGGTCAGCAATTGAGGCTGGGAGATCTCCATAGAAGAATGTCTCAACCTTATTGTTACTGATGACTTCCTTATCCGGACCACCAGAGTGTATGTAGATACCGAACTGTCCAACGACAAAGTGTCTGTTAGAACCAATGTCCGCTATACAACCCTCCGACAAAACGCCATCATCTAGGAAGGCAGTATCCCCGACAAGGAACAACGGTTCCCCTGTGTCCTGCAGCCGGATAACGGCATCGGTCTTGTAGACCATCAGGAACTCACCAAGCTGTTTGGCATCGACTACCCTACCGGGTGTCTGTGTGAGGAACAGGTTGCCAGCAGTATTCCTAAAGCTTGCGTACCATTCTAGGTCAATGATCGTTCCAATATCTGATACGGAAGATGAGTATGCGATCTCGATTGGAGATCTGATATCGTTAGCCGGATCACCATCGTTCAAATCATTGAACAGGTTCAAGGCGACTAGCCTACCGTTATACTTTGTCATCTTCTTGCACGAGTAGTGGTTCATTGTTTTTACTGAACCTAGTGCAGAGATATCAGCATCTGTAACTGTAGCAGTAAACACAGTACCAACCACAACCTTTGTCGGTCCACCAATGGAAGACCAGTCGTCTGTAGTTACAATCGATACTTGATAGACTGTGTACTGGGATACGTTTGTGATATCCGCTCCAGTAGATTCACCAAACCAGTTGGGAATGGTGTAGAAGTTCTCTTTGTCAAAGGAGTACATGGGTTGTGCTGTTGTCGTGTTTAATACAGCGATCTCGTTGAACACAAACGCCTGTATCCCGAACTTGGGATCGTATGAAAACGCAGTTACCTTGTTAAGCTCTGTTACCACAGCTGGGTCGAAGCCTTGTCCTGTTAGGTAGATAGTACCCACATCAAGCTCATCGACTCCAATGGTAAGGATATCCACCTGATCTGTTCCAGCGGAAGTCCACTGGGCTATCTCTAGGGGCTTGATACTTACCTCGTTGGTCGTGTAGTCAACACCATCAGATGCATTCTGATAGAGCCTTACGGAAGCTGCATTTGTATCGAAGTCAGGTACGCCTCTAAGCGCACCCTCATAGGAGCGCATATCAAGGCCAGTGTCCCAGTAAGTGAGATCAAGGGACTCTTTCGGCATGTCGGTTAGTAAACCACCAAGTCCGATATTCTCAAGGGGTGCAATTGGCATTCCTTTCTCCTATTTAATTATCTGATTAGCATTCTCTGGCATTGGATGTTTTCTGTTGTTGGATAGAGACGTGAAGTCTTTCACGATGTTCTTACCAAATGCTGCAGATATTGCTAGCATTACAGCGTAACCAAACCAATCTGGAAGAGTAGCTATATTGTCGAAGCCCTGTTGTATGTAGGGATCCATGCCGGGAATGAAGGATAGGGCTAGGATGAGGACAAAGAAGATAGTCCATAGTTCATCCTTCCACGATCCTTCCGAGGCCTGAGCCATCGTCTTTTCCCATTCGATCTCGGCTGTAGCTTTAGTGATCTGTATGTGTGCTTTTGCCTCTGCTCTCGCTCTGGCAATCGCTATAGATCCTTCTGCTATAACCTTCTGTTTCTCTATCCACGAACCCCCAAGGGATCCGATTACTTCTAGGATAGGTGATAGTATTGGTAGGTACATATGTGTTACCTCAATTTACAACTGTATAACCGCCTTGTAGTACAAAGCTGACGACAGTTGTGATGAAGACACCCGCGATACCCCAGAGCAGCTTGTTGATGCCACCCTTGGTCTGGTCGAGTCCCTCTCTGATGTACTTTAGATCTATCTCTAGTTTGGACAGTTCCTTATCGAACTCATAGTTCTTTCTGATAAGTTCATTCTGTCCTTCCTCCACCTTTCCCAGACGTATCATGAGATCCCCAAAGATTGTCTCTGTGTTTAGTTTTACTGGTTCAATGGTCATTATTTTTCCTAAGCTTTGGTAAAGCTGATTAACTCGTACCCACCGTCTAATACCGCTGGTATATCTAGGACTAGCATTGTTTTGTTATCAGGTGATACCGTAATTCCAACTGGATCGTTGATTGCGAAAGCCCTTTCGGTACCTGTGTCTATAGCACCCGTGAAGTCCCACGGATTGTCTAGTATGATCTGTTTCAATACTCCAGATTTACCAAGCAGGACGATACGACCATCTAGGGTCATAGTGAACATGGTAGGGTCAAAGCCAGAAACGTCCAAAGTAGTAAATACATTTGGATCTAGTGAACTGACATCCCACGCTGTGCTAAGTATATATCTATTTATCGAAGTGTCGAGTAGTATATATACATAGAACCCATTAGGGTCTACTGATATATCCTTGATTTCACCTGTAAGCACTGGGCTTTCACTGGCAAAGTCTGTAAAGTCGTAGTCCATCTCTGCGTCAAACACAGTGTCACCAGTAGTAGAAAGATCATAAGGGACTCTCATGTGTCTATACTCTAAGGTGTTAGTGTCATCTCTTGCACCAACGAATCCTTCTCCGGAGTCTTGGCAGTGTATCGCTGTGAACTTGATCTCTTCTGTCGCCTTTGTATTAACATCCCTGAAGGTTGTTGAATCAAAGACCTGTTCCGTTACCGTATCCCCTAGGGTGCCCGGTTCATTGTGCCTAAGCTGAAGTAGCTTTGGTGGTGGTATACTAGCTGCAAGGGGATCACCCTCGAACGTGACCATTGATCTATCCATAGATGAGTTCGTTGAGAACCCCACTGGATAGAAGTTTGGGTTAGCCGGACCGTACGGATCCTCGATCTCAGCGATAACATCATAGTAGTAGAAGCTAGGGTCTTGGCTTAATTCGAAGACTACCCAGTACTGCTCCCCTATATTTGTCGCGGGGAAATTACACTGAATTGACAATCCTTCGATTCTCTGATTTCTCTGCATAGTCCCAAAGTCACCAGCTGCACCACCAGATACCGCGTTACTCGTTCCATCTAATCTTCTACCATAGATAGAGAACTCATTCTGGAAGGGTACTGAGTCTAGTCCACCTAACCATACATGCTTGCAGCTAACAGTAAGTTTGAATGTTACCTCGTCAAGCTTAGATGGATCACCTAAGTCATGTACTGGCATCACCACTCTAGCCTCTGAGGATGGAGCGATGTCGAGGAAGGTTATGTTGATGTACCAGAAGGTATTATCTATAAGAAGTGGTTGGTGTAGAAATCTACCATTCATATACTGTGCATTACCCTGCACCCATTCATAAGGGAAGGTATACTCACTCTCACCCGGTCGTTCCTGCACCATGTACAGCGCGGTAACACTGCCACTGTAAGCGTCAAACTTTGGCTCTGTCTTAGAGGTGAATGGTAGTACATTGAAACCACCACCGGATACATTAACAGGTACAACATCCTTTACCCAGTCGTCCGCATCGGGATCATCTGTAGTACCCCAAAGATTGTCAGAGACTACTAGTGGTCTGTGTATGTTCTTCCACCTATTCTCGTCTGTCCATTGATAGACAAACTTATTAGTTGCTTGGAACTCCTCATCAACTACAGGTAGATTAGGGAAATTGATTTCTGTCCCTGTGATTGGTCCCTCTACCATTAGATTATCTCCATCTCTGTTACTACTGTCAGCGTACCGAAAGTAGCATCAATTGGTGCAGATAGCTCTGCGTATAGTGTTAGTTCCAGCGGTCCATCATAAGGACCACGAGTATCAACTACATTGACCACACCACCGCTAGATACGGTTATCTGATCGGTACTCCTTACTCCATTAACCAGCAGGTCAAAGTTTTGACCAGAAGCAGGGTTAGCAGATAGGGAGTACTCGAAGGTACTAAGGTCCACACGATAGCCACTGGGGATGAAAGCCCTCAGTAGACGTATCGTGTCGTTGGCCGGAGGTCCTGATTGCCTAAAGCAAAACATAGGAGGCACTAGACTTGGGTCATCATACTTGATTGACTTCCAATACCCTGCTGCTTGCCACTGATAGGTTACACCAGAGTCTACGTTTAGTGTGATGACTCCTGTTATCGGACTAGCCGGGAAGTTAAATGATGCCATCATGGCCTCCTTATTTTAGTAGAATTCACAGCTGGCAAAGAAGCTGTCATATGTTACTGCTGAAGTTGGCTTACTGACTCTGAAAGACCATGTGTCTCCCTCTACAGTCGGCCAAAGTCCCCAACACCCGATAGATGGTGATCTTCCTGAGTTACCCTCTTCATAAGTCCCTACCTGAACACCGTTTTTGTACAGTGCGGTAGTTGTGTCATCCGCCTCATAAGGTGTAGATGAGAAGTTTATACTGGGTACCACGAATGTAGATCCATAGGGTGCCGTGAAGAAGCCTGTAGATATATCGTACACACCTTCTGGATCGTACCCTATAGTTGGTTTAATCACTGTGAGTGAAGTTGGGACTGACCCTAGGTTCGTCTGGATAGCTGATCCGGTGGATGCAACTGCCATAGGTGTTGGGTCTACCAGAATAGCTAAATGCAGAGACTCTTTCTCGAATAGGAAGTGCTGTGATCCAAAGCTTCTGAACTGTAGGGCTGCAGTGTTACCAGAAACATAAGGTACTAGACCTGATCTGGTTCCTTTTCCCGGTCCTGCACTGTCTTGCAAGATACCGTACCATTCGATATTGGTACCTACGGTACCCAAATAGTAGGTCTCACTTGACGTATTCAGTGATTCAGCGAATGAGAATACCTCGTAGTGTGAAGCACTTCCATCTACTGGTAGTGTTGCTGTTGCACCCGAGGTCCAATAATCGAATCCGGAGGCATCACCGTACTTGGTTTCAGTTGTCCAAGGACATTGAGTTACAACATCATCGACTGTTGCCCAGTCGGTCGTTCTTGTTAGTATTACACCTTTAACCATAGAATGCCACCGAGAATTTTGTATCTTGCTGAACATTAGTAGAAGCACTATCAGCAATGATAAGAGATTGAAATGTATCACCCTCAGAACATGTGCATAGTGAGGATACTAACAGTGTAGCATAGTCTGAGTTGTGTATACCTTGTCTACCAATGGATGTCCCATTTTTACGAATTTCCAGACTATTGTAGCCAGCCCCCACACTGTTATTACGAGTCTGTGCAGAAGCAATAGCATACACTGCTCCTTCTGGTGCCGTTATAGTCGTAGCACCACTTGACAGAAGTCCTGAAGGATCCTCGATGATATTCTCGTAGTCTATCGCCAGATACACACCGTTCCCAGCATTGAAGTTAGTCCCATCTCTACGGAGGTTATAGTTTGCGATAAGGGTAGGAGTGCGACGAGGTATCCAGACGAATCCTGATAGAGAGGATATGCTGTCAGCTTTAATTGTCATACCAGTTGTGACGTTGTACACTACGGCACCCCACCTTTCACCTTCTTTTAGCCTAACTACACCAGTAGATGCTATGCATGCTACTCCATCAGTGATATCACCCTGTCCGTAAGAGTTAGCGGTAGGGTAGGATGCCCCATCATCAGTAGATACAATCGCGAATATAGCTATACTCTCCTCACTTGATGATGTTGAAAGTACTGAGGCAGTGAATACTCCGAATCCCCCATCTAGTTCAGGGGGTACTATGAATACACTACCACTAACGTCACCAGTATCATCAAACTCTATATTAGTTAGCGTAGTCATTCGTGTAAGGACCGTATCACTAACAGATTGAGTGCTGGCAGCACTTGCTTTGAACGCTTCATGCACATGCCAGTCTTCACCAAGTAGGTGACCAGAGAAGGAATGTCGTACTGATCCTAGCACGGTAGCGCTTCCACCAGCGTAAGTCCTATACTGATCTCCTGTATTGGCAAGTAATACACCAGAACCGATGTGATCCCCGGGAGATGCAGTCATCTCTGAGTAGTTAAGTAGTTGCCACGCACCCCCACTCGGCTTGTATTGTAGTCCAAGGAAACCAGATATGTTTGCGGTTGTACGATGGCAGTAGTATAAGCACATGTACTTACCGTTCCATGAGGCAGGTACTGTGAAGGTAGCACCACTAACCACACCATCTGGGTCGAATATCTTGTCATCCCAGACCGTATTGTAGTTTCCTGTGTATGAAGCATTTACTGTTCGTTGATATCTAAATTGTGTCATTTTACTGTGTGTCCTGAGAAGTGTGTCAGCTTACCACCGAGAGCATCTGCTACAGCATTAGCTGAACCATCGTCTACCAGAAGGACAGATCTATATTGATGACCTGTTGTGACTTTGACCAATGGAGTTATTGCCGAGAAGTAATCAACATTCTGATCACGGTATCGGGATATAAATGACCACGATCCTCCACCATTGGTTGATACCTGTACAGATGTTTCTGGTTGTTCGCTTAGTCCGAAGTAGATACCAGAACTGAACTGCATAGGTCTTCCATTGGCAGCTGCCGGTACTGTGAATATACTAGATGATACAGCTGTGTGTGTATCAAACTCAGTCACGTTGTATGTAACCTTGACAGGTACATCAACAACAGACGCTGTCTCGTTAGGTGCAGCCGTCTTGATTAACCTGAAGGCCACCAACTCTGTGCTTAGAGCTATTAGTCCATACAGTGGGTATTTATATCTTGGTGGATTGAGTAACATTAGGTTTTAGCCTCGAATCCCATCTCAGCAGCGGATACTCCTGCACCAGTCCATGCTACAGCTGTAGAGGGATCAGTAGTCCAAGAGTCACAATGCTTACCAAATTGGTGTGCTGTAGGAGTGTAGTCAGCAGCAGCAGCATAGTCAGTTCCACCAATCCTCAAGAACTGACGTATGTTCTGTGGTCCGGTAGTACCGATCCTAAGTGTTGTCTGAGCATTGAGTGAGTGAATGAGCCTACCAGCAGGTGTTGTATATGTGGGTAGGTTGAATGAGTTCTTATCAGTAGCCGTACCACTAGACCAACCAGTACCTCTATCATAATCATTTATCTCTGTTATGGTAGCGGACATGTCGGTATAGAATCCAATAGTATCAGCAACTAGTCTCTCTAATTTCATACCAACTGTAGACTCATCATGTGCAAATATGATCTGGCTGTAGGCGAATACCCCGGGAGTACCGAACATATCGTTATGAGCAAACTGCATACTAACAGGCATCTTCTTTCCACCAGCGGCTGCTAGTGTAGATGTGCTTATAATCGTCTCGTTTTGATATAGGGTAGCCGTGCAGTTAACTCCATCGTCCTCGTATATAAGATCGTACGAGTTTACTGATCCGTCAATTATTGGACTGCTTCCACCAGTAGCGCTTGATCCTGCAGCGTTGTAGCAGTTGCACCGTACATTACCGTCTAGGAAATCAAGGTACACCATAAGTGATCCATCAGGCGATCTGAACCTACCCCAATCACCATCAGCTACCGAGCTGTTAGATAGTGGACCATAGAAGTCGAAGTGAAGAGATACTGAAGCGGCCGCTGAAACATCAACATTATGACCTATACTTAGAGGTTGTGTTGAGTTCGTCGGGGAGTTTTCATAAATGGCCCTATCTGTATAAGTAGCGTCGAAATAAGTCGATGTGGTAGTATGTAATCCACCTTGAAAGTCTTCTATATTATTAGTCACGAATGTTATAGTCATGCTATTCTCCTATACTGGTTTTGTGATGACGTATGCATCGTGTGATTGTGCTGCTACACCTTTGTCATACCCACCGAGTATAGTGTATGCGTCGTGTGATTGTGCTATTAGAGCATTGGCACTAGCTGCGAGTACTACATAAGGTGCTGGCTGTGCCATTACTCCAGACTCAACTCCAAAGTTGAAGTATAAGCTCTCACCGTCGAATAAGTCACCAGCTGCAAAGCTTTCTGTAACTGTAACATCTCCTATCTTAGTCCAGACTATATTGTCTGGGGATACACTGACATCAAACGAGGATATGTAATCTATGTCTTGTTCATTGAACTTGATTATAATCTCGTCTGGAGCTACATCAACTCCGAAGTCGAAGTCGTAGTAGGTATATGTTGCTATAATCTCGGATAGGTTATTTTGATTAGTTGAGAGGGTTGTTGTGCTATCACCAGCTATAGTTGTAATAGACGATGGGATTAGTTTTGTCCCACCATCTAGAAAGGCCATGTAGTAGATCTGTGGATTTCCACCTACATACGACACATTGTCGATACGGAAATACCTAGCGCTGGGCATGCCAGAAATTAAGGGTGTCACATACGATTGCTGACCAAGTACTCCGATAGAAAATACAATATTCATACCGTGACGTCTCCAATAAGTCTGTAAACACCGCCCCCTTTAGGCATCAGGACAGCTACTCCACCCGGGGGTAGTGTAAGTCCATTCAGCGAATTGATAGTTGTGCTTGCACCAGCAACGAATAGTACGTTGTTCGTAACGTCCACGTTCTCAAAGGTTACTGGTTGATCCCCTGTAGTACCTATAACCGTAGTGAGGGTTATGTTACCACCAGATGGATCAACGTCTTGCCATGTGTTACCGACAAGGAGGTCATCTGTCACGTTTTGACTTGCTGTTATATCTGTACCAGCGATGAGAACATTGACATTACTAAGAGCGCCAACAGCCTCACCAGCTACGGATATGTCTACATCTGCTATGGTCGCATCTACTCCAACAGGAGCAATGAACTCTAATTCTGATCCTGCTGCAACTATCTTGTCTGTTCCAGAGGTAGTGGTGAATGTTAGGACACCACCAGTAGATATGGATATGGTGCCAATCGATACAGCATCATCCTGAACATCTATGTCAAAGGTTGCTGTAGGATTAGTACCAACTAGTCCAACCGAGTTAGCAAAGTTACCAGTGAAGGTGATCTCCCTTGCTACTATGATCCTTTCAAGGACCTCAGATGCGGTTGGAGCGGTCTGGAATGTTATTCTGAAGTCGTAAGCTGCAGCACCTCCCAGTACGTTAACAACGGAGACCCAGTCAGCATCACCGTCAGCTGCTGACACCTTAGCCAGAACCTGATCAGTAGTACCACCAGCAGGTAGTGCTACAGCTGGGGTTGCCCAGTATGTGTTGTTGTCTGTTCCATCGATCTTAGAGAGAACCTGATCTGTGGTACCACCAGCGGGTACGCCTAGTCCATCTGCTCCGAAAAGATCAGTAGCAGAACCCCATACACCAGCGGCTTTAGGTCCGTATATCTGGTCAAGAGCAGTGTCAATGTAGAAGTCTCCATCTACACCTTCTGTCGTAGGGGCGATTACACCATTAAGTACGGTGTTTCCATCAGTACCTAGTAATGATACACCAGCTGGCCACACACCTGCAGCCTTTGGACCGAAGTGGTCATAGGTAGCAGTGTTGATATAGACATCACCGTCATTACCCTCTGTGGTAGGATCGATGACTCCAGTCAGAGTCGATGTACCTTGGGGACCAACTAGTGAGGTTCCCCCGGCCCATGATCCGCCAGCTTTAGGTCCGTATATATCATTCAGCGCAGTGTCGATGAAGAAGTCTCCATCTACACCTTCTGTCGTAGGGGCGACTACACCGTTAAGAACAGTGTTGCCGTCAGTGCCGAGGAGAGATACCCCTGCTGGCCAAACACCTGCAGCCTTTGGACCGAAGTGGTCATAGGTAGCAGTGTTGATATAGACATCACCGTCATTACCTTCTGTGGTAGGATCGATGACTCCAGTTAGAGTTGACGTTCCGGTCAAGCCCGTAGCACCTTGCGGTCCGATCAGACTTACACCAGCTGGCCATGCTCCTCCAGCTTTGGGACCAAAGATCTCCCATGTAGATGTGTTAATGTAGTGCTCACCGTCTACACCATCACCTACATCTGAGGGGACTGCTATACCCGTAAGTACATTCAGTCCATCCAGAGGGCGAACACCCCAAGTGGTGTTGTAGTCTGTGCCATCAATCTTAACAAGAATCTCGTTAGTAGCACCACCGGTAGGTATACCGATGCCGATAGGACCTGTTAGTCCTCTGGCTCCCTGTACGCCCTGTGGGCCGGGTAGTCCTTCTCCGAAGGGTAGGGACAGGTCAACCCACTGTAGTGAGTCTCCATCGTTCCATTTACCGTACCAACGGGCATCCTCAGTATTGATCCAAAGGATGTACTGACTACCTGTCGGTGGATTAGGTCCGATCCATAAGATGCTATCTTGTAGAATCTGTGGAACGAAACCAGAGATACCATCTCCATTGAATCTTCCACCGGGAGTACGACCACGGTCAGTGGTTGCACCTGCGAACGTGCCGCCCGGTGCTGGTACATTAACTTTGGCCATATTATGCTCCTGTTATAAGTCTGTTGTGTGAGGTATAAGAAGTGAAGCCTTCTGTACGCCTTGGTTAATAGTGTTCTGATTGATGTCCAGAGTCTTGTCCACCACTGTACAACCAACACCTGAGTTATCGACTACTGTCGCGTTACCAGAGATGTTAAGAGTTCCAGCAGTACAAGAGGATGCTATCTCTACCCTTGCTCCAGCAAAGTTTAGTTCTAGCTCCTCAGAAACAGTCTGATTAGTTATCAGGATGTTACCAGTGCACGACCGCATTCCAAAACCCTTACCATTCGCATTGAATTCAATCTGTGGCGAGTCTGGGGCGATGAAGGCACAGTTATCGAGAAGGCACCCTGCACCAGCGGTGTATTGGGTTATTCCTGCTACTGTGTTAACTATAGAGTCTACGATTCTTCCTTCTACCTCTGTAAGTCCACCGAGGCCGTCAACTCCGAGGATACAGTTGTTGATCCTAGATAGTCCAGCTTGAGCACCCACAAGGATCAACCTCTCGAAAGACGAGTTAACAGTTGATGCTCCGGAAAGAAGGATAACATTAGACGCTCCTGCTCCCGCATCGAAATTATGAAAGTCTAGTGTATGAGTTCCATTGGCTGTAACGAACCCAGTGAGAATAACATTCTGTAGAGACCTTATATCTGCAATAGATAATGCGTCTGTAAGGTTGTTTACAGGGCTTGTTGGTGTACCCCTAGGAAACGAGGTACCGGACTGACCCTCAGCAACATCTACGTAAACAGCTGCACCGATGAAACTCTGGTCATTGATCTGCTCAGAAAAGGTAAGACCAGCAGAGTTAGCAGAACGAATGGATACTTGGTTAACGTTTACAACGTCACCAACATTAGAGTTGGATCCAACGAGGTTAACAGCGTACTGACCATCCTCGAAAGTAACCGTATATCCGTTAAGCATCTCAACGACTCTGGCGAGGGTAACCCCTCCAACTGTGATAGGGGCTACGTGATTATGCGTAATAGGAAATGGCATACCAGCAGGATCATCTTCAAGAGACTTAAGCTCTAGCCTAAAAGCGTCTAGGTCGAGTTGCCTAATCTCTGTAGGCATCGACTGAACTAGAAGCAGATCAGCTTTAGGTACAGATATAATCCGTGTACCCCAATCAATTGTTATGGCCATTAGAGCCTCCCTTGCTGTGCCACCGCCATAGCCACATTGGCTTTCTGTTCAGCATTCATTACTCTCGTAACCATTTGCTGTACGGTGTTCTCAAGGGCTACCACCCTAGCTTGTAGGACTGCCCTCAATTCTCTTTCATCTCTTACTGCTGATACCAGCTTTAAGACATTGTCATGTGTGACAGTCTTGACGGCAATCTCTCGTTCTCTTCTTTCATCCTCGGTCATTCGTCCAGTTCCTGATTTACAACCAGAGAGAAACCTGCACTCGTCAGAGTACCAGTAGTCTCAAATGGTTTATACTTTGTTACGCCAGATGCATTTCTGACCTTCACAAGTAAAGCTTTGTCGGCTGTGTAGTTAACACTGTCAGCGAAGGCGGTTGTAGCCTCGATCTCATTGAATAATACAACGCTGTCCGTAGTGTTCTCGATGTATACACGAGATCCTGCGATAAGTCCTGTTAGGCTTATAGCTGCTGCGTTATTAATGGTAGTAGAAGCACCGGAACCATTGGTCACGGTGGGAGTTCCACCTCCGTTAACAACATTGAGTGTTACCAGACCACCAGAGTTATTGTATATGGCGGCAGATGTTGATGCGTCCGCACCGAACCCTATAAATGTTGTTGCGTCGAGTGTATATGTACCCGTAGACGTTATCTCAATGGCGTGTCCAACACCTAGCTGTACCCAACGTATACCCGCCATATTGGCGAAGGATGGATCAGTAGTACCAGCAGTACTGGCAGCAGTGTCCACACCTAGGGTAGAGTTATCTATGTCAGCCGTGGAGGGAGTAAGAGAAACGAATTCTAGGGTTGCATCAGCTACTGTTACAGCTGACGTCAGTGTTATAGCATTGAAGTTCAGAAAGTCTCCACCGATATCTAGTGTACCAGATGTACCAGTAACAAGAAGATCAGGTCGGGTGTCGTCAGCGGTATATAGCGCTCCGAGGCCAACGTAGGAACCATTGAACGTGAGGATGGTTGACGCATTAGATAGGTCAACTTCAATACCAGCATCGCCAGTACCATGATATCCATCCGGAAATCTTACAGATGATGTGTCAGTACCTGATGTTAAAACACCACCAGCACCAACTGTGTGAACACCCCTAAACTGAAGGTCAGAGCCGTTAGCACAGGCAAATCCCCATCGGTTAGATGTGTTCTCTTGGTCTGTCGTTACCCCATCTTGAAAGGTGAACGATGTACCCGTATAGTCTAGGCCTAAGCCTACGTCGATAGCATCCAGAGCGACGTTCTCTGATTTAGCTCCACCAACAACTAGCTGTGCGGCAATGCCGTAGTAGTCTACAGCAGTGAGTACGGGAGATCCAACTGTGGCTTCCCTCCACTGAGCTATGTTGGGGTTGATAGCAGTGATAACATATCCTTCTGCCAATCCACCCTGAGAAGAGTAACCACTATCATATGCTGGGTTATTAGCCCCAGAACCTGATAGGTTGTATTGATATGCGGCACCAGATCCTGAACCGATTGCAGCCTGTAGGCCATAGGTCGTATTCAGGTCACCAGCGTCTGCTACTTTCCCCTTGAATAGCCAGAGGGGGAAGGAAGCACCAGTCATATCTATGGTGCTTCCAGCATCGTATTGTACTCCTGTCAATGAAGCAGTAGTGGTAACCTTACGGTTAACAGCACCTGCTCCCTGATATCTTAGCTGAGCTTCGGAAGCGGGGGAAGGTCCCCCACCTCCTAAGTTCGACCAGCCGGTATTAGTGTCAGCGTCGTTGACCCGAGAGCCGTTTAGTGTTACAGTTGACATACTAATACCTCCTAGTAGTCTTTCAATTATCTCCCTAAGCGTCTGGAGTACGAATTGCAGTGACTGAACCGCCAGCTGAGCTAAGCGAGCCAGTAGTCTCAAAAGTCTTGATAGGAGTTCCTGCACCATCGCGCACCCGAATGAAGAGTGGTCTATCGGCGTCGTAAACTACCGTAAAGCTCTCCGTTGTAGCCCCTGCTAACTTATCGATATATCCTATATATAGTCCGTTCCCAGCTGTTGCTGTGTCGTTCTCGTCTACACCTGAGAAGTCATAAGTGCTTGTCAGAGTAAACGTAGATCCTGTATAACTGTCGTAAGGTAGGAACACCTCAAAACCTTGATCGTTAACAACACGGATAACTCCCGAAGTCGGGGTGTCCGTTGGAATAGATGTAGATGCTACAACCGTAGCTACTGCTGCACCGTTAAGTGTAGCGTTCGTCAGAAGCTGAGTAGTGTCAATTCCACCACCAGACTCTGGGGTAACAAGAACTCTGTCTTCACCGACCACAAGTCCACCAACGCTAAACGTAACGTTGTTAGGCGGCTGATAGGTCAAGTTGTCAAGAGCACGAAGGAGGTCAGAAGCTGAAAGATCACTTGTTTCCAGACCAAGTCCGTAGGCACCGATAAGAGCCGAACCAGTTGACTGACCCGAGAATGGGTACGACAAGGCTCGTGCTGTAGCTGCAGACACAGTACCAGTAGCAGCACCGTTACCAGTAATAGTACCGGAAGTTGGTGCGGATCCTGTAAGTACTTGGATCCACATAGTGGTAGTCGAGGCACCAGCTACGTTATCTACTGCGAGTAGTTGTCCAGTTCCGCCAGTCCAAGAGACTGCTTCTGGTTCTACCCAAGTTCCACCAATACCAGTAATAGTCAGTTCATGAGTGATACCACGGAACAGATCTGGAGCAAGTCCATAAAGAGTTCCTGTCTCACCCTTGTAACGTGTTACGTACTTAGAGTACTCATAGAACTGGTTGATAGATGCTGTTCCTCTGTTCCATTCGGAGTAGAAGAATTCGTCTGCGGCGTCATTGTTGACGTCGAGGTTAGCATAACCAACAGTGGTGTTAGAGATAGTAGTAAACGGTGAGATGAACAAAGAGCTTACAGAGCTATACAAAGCATTAGGAAGCGTTGCGTTGTTCAAGTCGTTACCGTCAGATACAGCAAGCACGTTAATACCTGATGCAGCAGCGTTAATCGAGAACTCGGAATACGTGTTACCAAATGTACGAGCAAATCCGATGACTTTACGTCCGTCGATAGAAGCACTTCCAGTGATAGTCTTGATCATGAATCTGTGCGAGATACCGTCGGTAGCTGAGGCGTTTAGGCCTTTAGCAATGTAGAATACATCAGAGGCTGCGTTAGTGTTAGCAGTACCACCATACATCAGGTTAGTGATGGTCAGTGTGTCTGCTGTGTTAGATGTGATAAGACCTTGTGATCCGTCAGTCGTGTTACGAACAACGTAACCTACCCACTCGTCTACAGTCCAGCCAGAGCCAGTGTCTACTAGTGTGGACGTTGAGCCACCTGTTACAGTACCATGGAAACCACCGAGGTTCCACCAGTCGTCTGATAGGACTGCTCCGTCCTGAATGATGCCGAGTTCTACTTCTGGGTTACCAAAGTTAGTAACACCGTCCCAACGCTCTGCACCAGCGCCTTGCGCTACAGTACCGTCGTAGATGTGCTCTGCTGCGGCAGCATCAATGTTGTACCCGTTGATAAGGGTAATAATGTTATCCGTCGATCTTTCAGACGGGGTATCACTTGTGATGTCAACCAAGTCATCACCGGAAGCTGCAGCATCATCTGCGAAGGCTTGGATCTCTCTGTGGAGTTCGATAACCGTCGTGTAAGATGGTGCGGCTCCGTTATGGTCATCACCAATATAACGGATGTTACCGTTTAGGGCGAGAGACCAGTCAGCTGCTACAAAAGCCATATGCTTTTTCTCCTGTTATTAGAGGTTATATTACTAATCCTCTTTCTATTATTAAATCTGATAGGACACTACCTGAGAAGGTTTGGTAAAACCCATCAGAAGAAATGCCGTCTGTAGGTACAAGCCTGTATGCAGTACCATTATCGTATGTGTACAAGTACACGTCGCCCTCAGTAGTGGTCCCCGCCAGAGTAGGCGTAGCTGACCAGTTTATTGCATAGTCATCCCAATGTAATGCTGCTTGAGCTTCGGCCGCTACCCAAACCCCTGCGTTCTTAACATATAGAATGTTAGTATCTGTGTCCATCCAGAGAAGGTAGGAATCTCCAGCTGGGGCATTCGGTCCAATCCATAGAGTGGTCTCGGACAGCTTTGATTGTACAAAGCCAGAGATGCCGTCGCCGTTAAACCTACCACCGGGAGTTCTACCCCTTTGTGTGGTAGATCCTGCGAATGATCCCCCAACTGCTGGGACATCTACCTCTGCTTCAAATGCCATGTTATTCTCCTATAGAAGATAGCCACCGCTATAGCTGGTAGTAGCAATACCACCACTAATACGGGAGCGTTTGTCTTCATCGTTTAGTTCAGATACCTGAGCGCGAAAGAGTGATTCATAGAGTTGTGCTCTTTCTTCGTCTTGTAAGTAGATGTACGCTTCTCTGAGTGATCCGTATAGGAGCATAGATTGGTTCTCGTCTCGAATCCAATTCGGTGCGAGGATACCAGCGTAATAACCTGCTGGGATCGCGCCAGTTCCATCCACGAAGGTAATAGAATTAGTAATGAGAGGATCGGCAGTAGTTGCATCTTCAGTCACCGTTGTGTCTGCCTCGGCTGCTAGCAAAGCTGCTTCACAGTCGTTGACGGTGGCTCCAAAATATAATAGTCCTAACGCATAGTTATCATCAGTAAGAGCATATCTTGCATAGACTGATGGTAGTCGTCTGTAGTAGAACAACTCGTATACGTCACCTATTGCTCCTTTTGGGTAGATAACAAAGTTGTTACCCTCCCTCGTATAATGACCTTCAGCCCAGTTCTTGTGACTGGATGTGTGGAAGGACCTCATATCTGATCTGGAGTTGTAGGTGCATTCAATATCCCCATTAGCGTCCAGCTTTCTCAATTGAATGAAAGAAGCGGCATCACCGGGAACAGCTAGCTTGTCTGTTTCCACTAGGAGAGCGTCATAAGTAAAGACATATTCAAGTGGAGCTACTCTGATGTCCTTGTAGATATTATCACAGGCCAAGTCTGCAAAGAAACGGATTAGGTCATTGGGTAGTACCCCAGAATCCCTGTTCGTATACTTGTGCAGGTTGTCCACGAATTTAGTATAGGTTGTCATCTAAGTCTCCTAACTTGCGGTATGGAACCTTGTTTTCCCAGCCTCTCGAACCATTAGTTCGGGATGGGTTTTCTGTATCCACATTCGAAACTTAGCCATTTCCCACTTGTCCAATGAGACCTCTCCGTCCATAATGTCAACACCTTTTTGAAGTTGATATTCGAGGAGTACAGCCATTGGTACAGTGGCGAACTTTCTAGTTCCTTTCTCTGCTTTATACAATCCATCCCGTCGGTCTTCCCTTTCGATTCTTACGTCTTCTAGGATTCCGCTAATGTCTTGTTCAATTGAGAAGTTGTCTTGTGTTTCATATCCGGATACACCGAAATCATTAGCATCAAATTGGTTCAGGACTCCCTGACTTCTCAATTGTGCCTCTTCAACTGCAAGCTCTTCAAGAGCCTCAGTTCGTAGTTCGTCTAGTGTTTTCATTATGTCCTCATAGAAAAAGAATAGGGGAGATCACTTGGACCTCCCCCTTCATAGATAGATGCTTTATGCACCAATACCGATGATCAACCCGAAGCCACGTGGGTTCTTGCACTCGAGAGTACACTCTTCGATCAGCATACCAATCGTCGAGTCACCTCTTGCGCCTACATCGACTTCCTGCATAGGACGCAGAGTAGCCGTGTTGAACCACATTGGATCGTAGCAGATCGCAGTGAAGTCACCGGGCGAATCCGTGGCATCAAGTGCACCAGCACCAGCCGTACCAGCGAGACCCATGATCCAGTTAGGAACAATGAATACTTCACCGAAGTCAGACTCGTACAGGTCAACCGACTGACGGAGCTTACCGGACTCACCAATGTCACGACGGACGTTAGCGTTGGCCAGTTGAGCAGCTGCAGAGATCTTCCGACGGTTCAGAGGAGATACCATGACTCGAGTGGACTTACCACCTTCCTCATATACCTTCTGCTGGACTTCATCAATGTCTGCAAGGTCAATAGCTACTTCGGTAGTAGCTGCGATTGCGGCACCAAAAGTACCATTACCAGCGAAGACTCCACCGGATTCGAATGCACCAAGTGCAGCGTTCCAGACGAGGTCATCAGATGCGTACGATTGTACTGCACCCATTGCGCGTGGGTCGGTGCCCAGCTTTTCCTGCCAGCTTTGTACGAGCGTGTACTCGAGGTCACGCTTCATCTCAGTACCTTTCTTCTTGATCTGGTACTTGAATTCATCCTTAACACCAGCCTGATCAACATGCTGCTTCGTGTTGGATACCGAGAGCTTCTCACCGAAGATCTGGGTGTAGTTACCGATACGCGTACGGAAGACTTGGCCTTCAGTGATATCGTCATAATCAACGCCTTCCACCCGAACATTGAGACCGGGAGCGCGAAGTTCGTCGGTCTGCCATTCGTGGAGAATCGCTTTAGCTTTAGTCTTACCGATAGATGCCGTGAAAGGGGTGTCCTCACGCGAGATCATCGAGATCAGGTTCGTCAGGTCTTCACGTTCGGAAGCACCTGCACCGTTGCCGAGAGCAGCCTTTGGGCCTCCCGTTTTGTAGTTTCCAGTAGCCATTAGTTATACCTCTAGGGTTATCTTCGGTTTATCCGAAGTATTTACCAACAAGAGAATCGAGAGCGTCATCTACATCGGAGTCATCTGCGTCTCCGCTTTGAATCCGTTTGGACGTTGCCCGTCTCTTTTCACTCTGCTTAACAGAGGCTGGTTTTGTCTTTTTGGTTTGAGAAGGACTTCGTTTAGGCGCAACCTTGCGCTTAGCACTTCCCTTCGAGGCTTTCTCTGAGATTTCCATGAATTCATTCAGCGCTCCTATGATTTTCGCATCAATAAGAGTAGCAAGAACTTCTTCAGAGATTCCTTTCGAGACAGCAAATTCCCTGAGCTTGACTGCTTTTTCTTCGTTAAAGTCTGGGACGTAGTCTGTGATCTCTTCGTTGAATTTAGCCATACCATCTTCTAAGTATTTCTGGTATGACGATTCTTCATGAGACTTGAGACCTTCCTCAATCTTTTCACGAGTCTGACGAGCTTTCCAGTATGAGGCTTTCACCTCTTCTACTTTCTCTGCAATCTCCTCTTGCTTGTACTTATCACCATCCTTCTTGGCGGCTTTAAGTTCTTTATCAAGTTCAGCGTATTCTTTGGACAACTCAGTTTCTTGGTAGGTGTTTTGAGCTTGCAGAATCTTGGCTGTTTCAACCAGCCGTTCAGTTTCTGTTGTTCTTTCTGCTTCAAACGCCTTACGTTCGTCGGCCAAATCTCGACCTTTCTTCGACAAATGCTGGCTGGTCTGATAACCCTTTACGAGTTCTGCGAGTTCTAGTTCTGAATCTTCACCGTCTACCTTTACAGGTACCTTGAAGTCCCAGTCTATCTCTCCGTCGTCACTGTCGTCTTCCCCTTCTTCTTCGGTAGAGTCCTTAGCGGAGTCATCGTCGTCTTCAGGATCTTCGTCAGTGCCGTCATTACCTTCGGCTTTATCTTCTTCGTCACCGGACTCATCTTCGAGGAGGTCGTTTTCCTCTTCAGCGTTGTCCGCGTCTGCTTCTTCATCGTCATCTCGGGTAGAAATACCTGCTTCCTGTAACATATCGGAATTATCAAGTAAGTCATCCAACGCTGAATCAACGTCGATATCTGAATTCTGGTCATCCGAAATTCCTTCGGGTAGAGCGAGTTCTGATCGTGCCATATTATTTTACCTTCTAGTTTGCTTCAACAGCAGAAGGCGTTACAGCCTCTACTTCTTGAGGCTTGGTGATCTTTGGGGCTTTCTCTTTGGCTTCGGCTGCTCTCTTAGCAGCGGCGAGTGCCTTCACCCTTTCATTCTCTTTAGCTTCGGCAACTTCTACTTCATCGGCGTAGAGTGCTTCCATTGCATTGAGATCAGCGACGAGAGCGGAAGTATTCCCTTTCATTGCTTGTGCATTCGTGATGTTCTTCGACGCATTCTGAATTACGGTCTTGAGTACCTTGTGGGTATTCTCAATTGCTCGTTCCAATGTGCCGATGTCAACAACACCAGTTTTTACTTTACTTCTCATCGTCGTCCTCTTTTTCTGGTCCTAGAAATGGAGCATTGCGTCCGTACATCTCGTACTCTGCTAGCTTCATCTTTACTGCGCCTAGGGCTAAAGTGTTTTGATACAAGCTCTCACGAAACTCTGTTTCATGTAGCTCTGTTTGGGACCACCTAATGAAGAGATCCATTAGAATCTCTGCATACGCCTCATCGAAGATTTCATCTTTCTTCCTTGTGGCTTGTTCACCACGTGCGGCCATAATATTCTGTAGGTGGGGTCTCCGGTCCGCTTGTTCCATATATCCCTGTTTGTACATAGGGTAGAAGAAGCGGTTCCGAAATGTTTCTTTGGTGTCCTCGGTGTCCATGTTTATTGTTCCATCTGCTCTTTCTGCTGCTGACTTTCAACATTACCTATAGCATCGTTAGAATGTTGCATAGATAGCTCCTTAAGTCTTCCTTGAATACCGGAAGCATTAGATGGTCCATAGTTACCAATCAATTCGTAAGCTGCTTTGATGAGCGAAGCGATTTCTGGTGGTTGTGGACGCGGAGTTCCCTCCTTATCAGCTTTGAGAGCCAGTTCAGCCCAGTTCTGATAGTGAGTATCCATTGTGACAGCCAGTTGCTTGGCGTTGTCCTGCATAGCATTATCTGCTTGTGTTGCAAGGAGCCTAGCATTAGCCTCTTTGGCCAGAATGTCATAGTTTGTCTTGAGTTCTTCCATCTTGAGACGTCTGTTCTCAGCTGCATTCGCCATTTCACGAGCTTCTTGAGCTTTCTGTTCGAAATCTGGGCTGTTATAGTCTTCAATGAAGTCCATAGGGTCCAAATCTAGAGCTACGATAGCCATAGATGCCAATTTAGCGTCTGCTGTCTCTTTGATAACCACTCCACGACCACCTTCAGCCAGTCTAGAGATGATACCGCCGACCATCTCGTACTTCATACGTAGATTGTCGTTAGAGTTCTCACCTAGGTTGGCTTCAACATCGATATGGATGGATTTAGGAAGGTCAAGCATGGCTACTTCGCCGTAGATGCCGTCACGGTCGAGATATCCACGACTTCCAGAAGCATTCTTCCGAATTTCGTTGTATACTCCCTTGACGAACCGCTTAATACCAGTCTGTACAAAACGTCTTGCAACGTGTTGAATACGAGTCTGAGCAGCAGATTGGACCTTTGCAAGCTTAGCTTCGGAGTTTCCAGAGACATATAGGTCATCGTTGAGACCTTGTGCTGCTTTGGATAGACCGTTAGCCTGTTCTTTGTTGATCTGCATCTGTTGCAGTAGCGGTACTGTGCCGGGAGCGATATTCTCTGGCTGCAGCATCTGAACCGAACCAGTAGGATTACCAACAGTAGGGATGATCGACTTGGGCTTCATGTTCTGAAGCGCAGCAAAATCAACTACATTGGGATCCGCTAGGCGCGGGGAGAAGTTAGTCAGGTAGACATTCTCTACAAAGCCACGAAGGATCGCGGTCGATGTAAGAGTAGACGACCTTGTGATGTCTGCCATCGACAGTCCATAAAATTCATATGGGATCTCGATAGGGCAGAGCGATGCAAGGTTTACTTGATCTGCATACTCGTCAAGGATTAGCATATCACCGGAGAAGATTACGTGACGCATCTCTGCGATCCCGTCTCCGTCCCTATCTGCGAATAGCCAGCACTCGGTTACGAGGAACGTGGTGTTTTCGTCTAGGTTCGATAGCTTCTTGTCAAGATTGGAATTGTACGTCTCACCAGTTACGTCCTTACGAGCAGTACGTTCTGCATGGTGGCGATAGAAGCCACCGTCCAGATCTTCCCACTTCTTGAACTTCTTCGTGAATACATCTGGGTGACGCTTACGAAGGTCTGACTTAGATACGTCATCCTCTTCGATACCAATATAAGAGAACTCATCTAGGGACTTAGCGTTCCTATCGATTGAGAAGTTCTCATGAGGTACGACATCAAATCTGACGCCGCTTTTATCTTCCTTTCTCTTGATCTTTACATCTCGGTATACGACACTGTACTCAACACCCTCTTCACCCTCGACAGCATTATCTTCTGCTATCAGGTCTCCGATTAGTTCTACATTGTCATCACCAAGCATCTGATCTAGAGTAGCCTCGTCGATCTCGTCAAACTCTTCATATTCGTAGCAGTAGTCCTCACACCAATCCCAACGGATGATGGAGTTCTTCCAGAGTAGACCTGCCTTCGCCCAGCTGTTCAGTTTGAGCCAGCCTTCGTTAGCGGTAAAGATCTCGTGGTTAGTCAAGTCTTCTGCCTTCTTCGTAACCGATGCAATCTTTGGATCGAGTGAAGATGGTTTGAATCTTGCAATCTTGTTATTGTCGAAGAGGAGTTCTGAGATGATAGCTGTATACCCATCTACTACTTCCGTAGTTGAGGTATCGACAATCGTGGAAACACCTTGAGCTTGTAGGTGACCGATAGCCATCCCTGCATACTCGTAGGTAGCCTGATTACGTACGTCCTCAAGAGAACTTGATCCTAGCTGATATTCCGATACGGTTCCCCGCAACTGGTCAATCTCTGCCAGAAACTCTTCGTCTGTAAGTTTATCAGACATTTAATTCTCCTATTCGCTCAGTACACCCTTGGTAGAACCATCAGGCTGACCGAACATCCATACAAATGGGTTCCAGTTTGATTTCTTCTGAGCGGGTTGAGCAGCTGCGGCTTCCATACCAGATAGGTACTTTGCTTCGATAGCTGCTGCCTCCATACGTTTACGCTCTTCTTCTTCTCTTCTTTTTCTCTCAGCTGCTTTCACTGGGTCCATCATGTCCGTGACTTGGTTGTCAGGGTTTACAATCTGTTGTCCTAGTGGAGCTAAGAGGTTATCTAGAAGTCCTTGCTTTCTATTAGGGTCCATTTCTTAAGGCCTCTTCAAAGTGTTTGGCGTAACCTGCAATGAGGTCGGCCTTGTCCATTCCATTTACTATACGTCTGGCATTAACGTAGTCGGTACTGTCTTCATTGATGTAGTTCGCCAGCTTCTTGCCAGTGAACATACCTCGCTTCATACCTACTACAGTGATGTAAGCATTGATCCTATCGTCCTTTATGATAAGATCTGGATCATTTATGAGATCCACAGGCTTATTCAGTGTACAAGATAAATGAGCAGACATCTTTCCGTAGTTGCCTAGCCAAGTCAATTGGACCCAGCCTCGTCCATGGTAGGACTCTTTCTTGTTGCTCCAGATCCAATTCTCGATTCCGTAGCGCTTTCCCATACCCTTTCTATACTCTTCTTTAGCCTTGAACCTATTCGATTCGTGGTAGGCTGTGGCGAGTACATAGGCAATCTGCTCAACCATGACTACATCCTGTTCCAGACATTTGTCTACAAGGATGATCAAGGGATCAGATTGAAACTCGGGTAGTGACCCAAAGAATAAGTGTTCAATGAGGTATTCTTTTCCTTCGTCTCCGAAGTATTTCATATGATGTCCTCTTATGTTATTAAGTGAGGGGGAGTAACAATACAGCCGCCCCCTCACAACGACTGAGGACGTGTATTGTACCTATTCAGAACCAGACTGAGTCGTCGGGTACAAAAGCGGTAGTCATGTGACCTTGTCTGGTCGCACTTAATCTATGCTGATGCGTTCGATACGCTTCTAGGCAAAAGGCTAAGGCCATCACTGAGTCATCATAACAGCCTTGCATGGCTTCGTACTTTCCAGTATCGGTTACAATGTATTCCTTCAATTCCTTGATGATATTTTCATCTGGGATCTTGATCTCTAAGTTCTTCAGTGCGTTCTTCAGATTAGCGATGATAGCTGGCTTTGTACCGACCGAAGTCTTGAAGCCCAGTCTGTCAGTCTCTTCATCTGAGATCTTTTGCAGGTTAGTCTGGTAGTATAAGTTAGGGTAGCGCATATCCTTGAGCTTAGCTAGTGTAGCTACGCCCATAGAGTTGCTCTCCACTATAAGTAGTGCATGATTGTACATGCGACCCAAGTAGAAGAGTATCTCACCATATCTAGTAGGATCAATACGGTCAGTGCTATATTTAGCAACGACCTCTCTTTCTGAGTCCATGACGACAGCCACAGACCTATCTAGACCTACACCCATAGCAACATCAGCACCAATGATAAACTTATCTTGATGCTTGTGGTTACGGAAAACTGTGAGTTCTCCTGCTGGGTCTATGTCGAAGTAGGTAGTACCCTCTATAAGACGCCTTCGACTTATAGGTTGTGTTGTGACATACTCATTTAGTTTTGGTACATCAAACACGTTCGATCCGGAAGATACAAATGCTTCCTCTGCTGTTGCAGGGTATTCCTGTTGAAACTTGATAGTACCGGATTCACCGATCTTCATTCTTCTCCAGTACATCTGTTCTCTTGTCAGATCGTATTTTTCTGCATACTCGGCTTCATCCTCAGTATACTCAAAGTAGTCTGGTGCGTCCAGAACATACTCTGATGTGATAAACCATGGGATGAAGATAGGTACATATTCGTTCTTTCCTGCCTCTGCGTTCTTCCACAGACGGTAGAATTCACCTGAGATACCGTTGGCGGTACTCTCTAGGATTACTTCTGTGCCGGGAGCATTCGGGATGCCCTGAAACATACCAGCAAGAATCTTATCATCGAACTGCCAGAAAGCAACTTCCGAAAGATGTGCGACCGTAGGCGTAGTGCCACGACCTGCTTCCGGTGAGCCAGCTGTGTACAGTCGGTAGCCACGTTCTTCTTTATACTCGACGCCCGCTTCGTCTCTTTTACGTTCAACAAATACAATCTCCTTAGCATTCGATTTAGAAATCTCTGGTTGGAATACTACGTTCAAATTGGCATGAACATTCTTAGACATCTGGAATAGAGCGTCAGACGTGGCCCCATCATGAGCCATTACTACAGACCGGGAAAGGGGCATATATTTGGTTTTCCAAAACACTCGCCCGGTACAGTAGGTAGATATACCCTGTTGCCGAGCCTTGAGGATAATAGCCCTCACTTTCCCTGTCCTCGTTCTCTGTTCCTCGATAGCCTCGTGGATTCTATCCTGAGCTTCATTGAACTGGAACGATACAAGACCTTTGGTTACATCCTTAGGTCTAATCTTGATCTGCTCTTTGGCAAAGGTTCTGTAGTCTGACTCGTAGAGGGTTTCTTTCTCCCGACGCCACTTCTCCTTCGCTATAGCTAGCTTTTTTCTATTGTCCATTATTACATGTTGTGTATATCGGAAATCCTGGAGGCATGCCCAAAGGATACAAGAATCTCCAGAAGGAGATCAATCCTTTCATTAGCCTTCATCAGATCAGCTTCGGCTTCCACCAAGGCGTCTTCCAATGTATCACTGTCCTCTTCTATTCTATATTTGGCTTCCTCACAAGTGAAGCAGCGGTTGATAAACTCATTATCGCATGAGAAGAATGTTCTGCATTCGATACATTTGCATAGGTATTGATCTAGCATGTTACCCTCGTATTGGGTAGCAGAGTAAATTCGTAGTAAACTCTACCACCCTTATTTTCTCTTACCGCATGTGCACGGATTCAGCTTACGGCTACACCACCGCTTGCTAGACTGAGCACGATTACCAGTACCACAAAGACTGCCATAGCCTTCTGTACTTTTGTGGCCTCTTCCCATTTTGCTTTAAGTTTATCCATCTTGAGTACTCCTGTGTAAAAGGGAATTGGGATCCCTATAAGGGGACATAGCTATTTAGTGCCTTACTTCTGGTAAACCACTATATGTTGTGTCTACCTACGCTGTAGCGTATATATTGAAATCTTACGGTGTAGAGTATATTTGGGTACTGAATACACTCATATAACATCCTTCTTATACTTATGATATACTACTCTACATCACTACCTACTACATATATATTACTCTATATCACTTTCTGACGGGTGCCCCTTAAGGGGACATAGCTATATGTAGATAAGAAAAGTAGTGGTATACTACACCTAGTGGTTATCTGATCACATGCAGATTAAGGAATGTGTACACTCAGATGGCCTCTGTAAGAGCCTGATTACACTCTAGGGTTGCAGGGAAGGGTGGCAAAAGGAGAAGAATAATGGGTCATATATAGCACGTTACGGGTGGAATTCGTGCTGTATAGGACACGTGTGGCCTCTAAGGTGTACCTATCAAACTATGCATTTGCTAGGCAGTGAGATGTTGGTTAGACCTGCTGTGGATTGTTTGTTAGAGTGTGGTTAGAGTGTGATTAGAGTGTTGTTAGAGTGTGGTGTATATATACTACTACCCCTCCTACGGTTATATCGGTAGCGGATCCTAGCTATATACCTCTAAGGCTGTGAGAGAGAAAAAAACAATATATACTCACTACACATCACACTACTTGCCCCACCCCCTAGTTTCAGATGCACCACCAGAAGGGGGTACCCTCTCGCACATGACACACTCAGTAGCTGATGGTCATCACTCGACCGTGGCTCAGCGGTAGCCAGTGTGTACTGTGAAGTAGAGGGTACACTCACCACACTCTGACTGCTACTGTTAGTACCTATGACTCATGGTGGTGGGTGCTGATAGCGTGGACTGTGCGTCATTGAGAGTGTAGTGGGTGTGCTGATGGCAGACTCACACCACACTCTGACCACACCACCACACACTCTGACCACATCACCAAGCAGCCAGCCCCACTCCCAAAGTAAGAGCGGCTAACGCCTTTGGGTTGAGTGAGATACTGACTACACTCTCCTTGATTCAATCGAGTCACGACCTAGCTGATGCCGCCACGTGCCGCAAGCAGTGAGGGCATAGTTAGTATCATACGTGGTGAGCCTGCCCGATAAGCAAAGGCATAGACTACACGACTCTACCATGTGAGTGAACCGCATGGGTTGGACTGATGCACCACCACAGTAACGCATCACACTACCAATGAGTCCTGCTGTCCCAGTGGGTGTCTCATCAAGGCTGACGTTGTCATCGTGAAGGTCAGCCACCTCACATCACCCGAAAGGACGAGACCAATGACCGATCAAGTAAAAGAATGGAAGAACCAGATCATCAAGCTCGAAGAAGAGTATGAGTTCGCCACACAATGGTTCGAGTCACAGCTTGAGTATGGCACAGCTGATGAGGCTAATGAAACAGAGCGTCAGATGCTGCGGATGGAAGCAGACATCGACCAGCTTGAGTACATGATAATGATGGAACAGGAGAAGTAAGATGATCGACTCATACATCACACCCGAAGACATCACCGAGATCTTTGGATCGGACGAATGCTACGTCACCTTCCATGATCAACCTTGCCAGATCGTAAAGCTAAACGATGATGAGTATCACTTAGATATCCCAGAGATGAAGATATCATGTGACCAAGTGCGCTTCGAAGAGATCGCACACATCATCGAAGCAGCAGCACCTGATCTCAAGCAACTCGTATTAATGTAAGGACCATAGAATGAACCTGTACCAATACCGCTGCAACAAGAGAGCAGGGCAACTCATCGATCAGATACTTAATGCTGTCGAAGATGATGGCACTGATCCAATCCAGATGATGAACGAACACTTCATACACTTCATCAGAGCCTCAACGTACGAGCAGCTGCAGAACATACTCCTGCTCTCCAACTGTAACCTATGCGTTGCACTCGAGGTCATCGAAAGCATCCTGTTCAACGCTGAAAGACTGTACGCACTCCATTGCTTAAGGGCATGGACAGAAGAACAGGAGCAGGTAACACTTAATGAGCTACAGAAGGAGCTTAAACTGTGACAATCAGTATCTT
>Ga0075467_10000063_pt1 | contig 66537 bp, 66 predicted proteins | sample DEB08_DNA_9_FD_75067 | JGI IMG/M metagenome (GOLD analysis project Ga0075467, IMG submission 75067) | Aqueous microbial communities from the Delaware River and Bay under freshwater to marine salinity gradient to study organic matter... | ecosystem: Environmental > Aquatic > Marine > Coastal ... | reverse complement strand
CTCGGTGAACTTCGAAGATGGTGATGGCCCCGAATCACGCTATGCCCGAATCATGCCACTGGTGAAGGAACATGGAGCTGCAGTTGTTGCCTTGACCATTGACGAGGAGGGTCAGGCACGCACAGCGGACTGGAAAGTGCAAGTGGCACGGCGCCTGATCAACGACTTAACGCAGAACTGGTCACTCAATGTTTCCGATATTCTGGTGGACACATTAACTTTCCCTATCGCGACCGGTCAAGAGGAAACCAGACGTGATGGTGTTGAAACCCTGCAAGCGATTCGCACTCTCACTGCTGAATTTCCTACCGTTCAAACGACTCTGGGAATTAGCAATATCTCATTCGGACTCAAACCACAGGCGCGCATTGTGCTGAATTCAATGTTTCTCCATGAGGCGGTTGAGGCAGGCCTAACTTCGGCAATTGCGCATCCTTCAAAGATCATGCCCCTCGCGCGTATCCCGGAAGAACAACGCAATGTTGCGTTAGATCTGATTTATGACCGTCGGAAGTACGACGATCAGGGTGAAATTACCTATGATCCCCTCCAAAAATTCTTGGAACTTTTTGAGAATGCAGAAACGGCGGCCCGCCGGCTCTCGGTAGTTGAGGAACTCGCTCTCTTGCCCATGGACGAACGGCTTCCCCAAAGGATCATTGATGGTGAAGCGAAGGGACTTGAGTCTGATCTGGATGAAGCCATGGCGCAGGGAATCAAGCCACTCGAAATCATTAATACCTTTTTGCTTGCAGGAATGAAAACCGTTGGCGAGCTTTTCGGTAATGGAGAAATGCAGTTGCCGTTTGTCCTGCAGTCAGCAGAGGTGATGAAAAAGGCGGTAGCCTATTTGGAGCCTCACATGGACAAGGTTGAATCCGATGCAGGCCGAGGGAAAATTCTTCTCGCTACGGTTAAGGGTGATGTCCATGACATCGGCAAAAATCTCGTTGACATTATTTTGACGAATAATGGTTTTGCGACGGTGAACATTGGTATTAAACAGCCGATCAGTGCGATCATCTCGGCGGCGCAAGAGAATGATGTTGATGTCATTGGTCTTTCCGGTTTGTTGGTGAAAAGCACGGTCGTGATGCGCGAGAACCTGGAGGAGCTGAATAAGCAAGGACTATCGGATAAATGGCCGGTGATCTTGGGTGGGGCAGCTCTCACACGTGCGTTTGTTGAAGAAGACTTGAGTTCACAGTTCCCAGGAACTGTGCGCTATGCAAAGGATGCCTTTGAGGGACTGGCTCTCATGGACACCATGATGGCTATCAAGCGTGGTGACACAGATGCCCAACTGCCCGAACTCCGCAAACGAAGAGTTAAAAAGGTCAATCGGGACATCGACGAGGTAATTAGCACCGAACGCAGCGATATTGCTTCAGACAATGTGATACCGACTCCACCGTTTTGGGGAAGTCGAGTGGTGAAAGGGATTGCCTTAGCCGACTATCTCGGCATGCTCGACGAACGTGTATATTTGTTGGACAGTGGGGACTTAAAGGTAACCGAGACACCTACCAAACAATGATTGAAGAACAAGCGCGGCCACGCCTGCGCTTAATGCTCAACGAAGCCCAGGCCAATGGCTGGCTTGAGGCAGCGGTCGTCTACGGGTACTTCCCTTGCTATTCCGAGGGAAATGATCTGGTGATCCTGCACCATGAAGGCCCAGAAAAGGGTCAGGAACGAACTAGATTCACTTTTCCCAGGCAAAGTCGCGACCGGAAGTTGTGCCTTGCAGACTTTTTTGCATCCAAAGAGTCAGGTCAAATTGATGTCGTAGCCTTCCATGTAGTCACCATGGGTAATGCGGTTAGCGTCGCGGCATCCGAACTATTTGCCAAGGACGCCTACCGTGAGTACATGGAACTACATGGGCTTTCCGTACAACTCACCGAAGCTCTCGCCGAGCATTGGCACGCCCGAGTGAGAAGCGAGTTGAATTTTTCTGCTGAAGACTCTACGGACCTTCAGGAGATTCTCGATCAAGGCTACCGAGGTTCGAGGTACTCCTTTGGGTATCCAGCGTGCCCGAATCTAGAAGACCAAATACAGCTTTGTGAATTACTCGATCCAGGTCGAATTGGGGTTGAACTCTCAGAGGAATTCCAGTTGCACCCCGAGCAATCCACGTCTGCGATCCTCGTGCACCACCCGGAAGCAAAGTATTTTAATGCGCGTTGATCACCCGACCATCTCATTTGAATTTTTTCCACCGAAATCCCCTGAAGGGGAAGCGAGTCTATTTGCGGCAATAAGTGAACTCGATTCGATCAGTCCCAATTTTGTGTCGATCACCTATGGCGCGGGAGGGAGTACACGAGAGCGAACAATCAAAATTGCCTGTGACATATACGAGAAAACTGGTTACCGGACAATCGCTCACCTGACGTGCGTTGGAGCAACAAAATTAGAAGTCCACGAGATTCTTCAGCAGTTTGAGCAGGTGGGAATCACCAATATTTTGGCATTGCGCGGGGATCCTGCCCAAGGTCCAGCAGCTCCGTGGGTCACCACACCTGGGGGTTTTACCCATGCGGAAGAACTGGTCGAGATGGCCCAGTCCTTCGGGTCATTTGAAATCGGTGTGGCTGCTTTTCCTGACCTGCACCCAGCGGCAACAGGCTTTGACCAAGGCATCGAAGTTCTGCTGAGGAAAGAGCAACTGGGCGCAACATTCGCTGTGACGCAATTTGTGTTCCAGCCTGATTCTTATTCTCGGTTGATCTGCGAATTAGCTGAGCGGGGATCTGCCCTGACCGTTTACCCCGGAATCATGCCGGTGACCAGTTATCGGCAATTCACTCGGATGCTCGATATGGCCAATGGGGAGATCCCTGATTCAATGATGGCGCAGTTCGAAAAGTACCGGAATGATCCCGATTCGACCCGAGAATTAGGCATCGAAATTGCCACCCGGGTGAGTGAAGAAGTCCTTGATGCAGGAGCCGAGGGGTTGCATTTTTACACGCTCAACTCTGCCAAGTCGACCTTAGAGGTTGTCAAAAGACTCGGTGTTAGGCCCGCTGAGAGGGCCTAACACGTGAGTTAGTTGCTCGTCCAGCCTTCGCGCTTGTGTGCACCATCGCAGAACGGCTTATTAGCGCTATGTCCGCAACGGCAGAGGAAAGCAGACTCTGTCTCTTTGAGAATGTTTCCGTCTTCGTCGAGGACTGTTACTGGACCGGTAATTTGATCCGGTCCATCTTTGAGAGGGGTTATTGTTACGCGATCACTCATTGGTGAACCTACGCTTTCTCAATTAGTAGTTTTTCAACCTCAGGCTTGAGGTCTTGGGGTTTTGTCGTTGGAGCAAATCGCTGCACGGTTGTGCCATCGGGGCTAACAAGGAATTTGGTGAAGTTCCACTTGATAGCAGAACCCAGCATTCCACCGGCGTTGCTCTTGAGGAATTTAAAAACGGGATGTGCTTTAGATCCATTGACATCCACCTTGGTGGAGAGAGGGAAGTTTACTCCGAAATTGATGGAGCAAAATTCTTCAATCGCGGTGTCATCACCCGGTTCTTGGTGCGCGAATTGGTCGCACGGAAAGCCAAGGACAACGAGTCCCTCACTCCCCAATTCTTCATAGAGTTTTTGGAGACCGTCGTATTGCGGGGTGAAGCCGCACTTACTGGCAGTATTAACGATTAAAACTGGCTTACCGCGGTATGCGTCGAGACTTACTTCATTGCCTTTATTGTCGGTGAAACTTAAGTCGTATAGCGAATTCGGATTACTCATGCCGTCATTCTGTCCTACTCAAGGCAGTGTTGACCAGGCTGCCCAGCGGATAGGCTGAGAATGTGAGTGAGCCTTCAGTTTCCATAAAGCCGCCTTCGGGCAAAAGCCGTAAAGGACTCATTTTTAGCATTGTGCTGGGGCTGGTCGTCATGGCGCTGCTTTTTTGGTTTATCGGTCAGAACGCGGGGGAATACCGAAAGGCATTCACCGAACTCGGTGCAATCGACCCGCTGTGGAAGGCATTAATTGGGGTCGCGTCCGTGATCAACATTGCGATCTACCCTCTGACGGCTATCGCAGCAATTCGAACACTTAGCTATCTGCACGCGTCGTTAAGTCGACAGGCCGGATTCACCCTGAGCAATATCGTGCCCGGAGGGGGAGCGGTAGCCGTGGCAACTCAGTATGCGGTTCTGGCCAAATATGGTGTCCCTCAGGCGAAAGCTGCAGCTGCGGTTTCAGCAGATGCCGTCTTCACATATCTATTCACCCTAGGTGCGCCATCAATTGCGGTGACCCTGCTGGTGCTTGAAGGGCGATCAACGGGTGGGTTTATGACAACCGCCTTGATCGGTTTGACGGCCGTAATTGTTTCCCTGATTGTGATCATTGCGGTGCTTCGAAGTGAAAGCGCTGCCCGAAAAATTGGTGGATGGGCTCAAAAACCACTAAATGCGGTCATGAAAAAAATCAAGAAGAAGGCACCCGATCTGAGCAGTATTCTGATTCAGTTTCATGATCAGGCAGCGGACTTAATCAAAACACGTTGGAAATCTTTGGCGATCTCGAATGTTGCGGCACAGATGGCGCCAATGTTGGTTCTTTGGGCCGCTCTGGAGGGTCTGGGTGTAACTCGCGCTCAACTCTCATTGATCGAGCTATTCGCAGCGTTCTCAATTGCGTTGGTCTTGACCGCGTTCCCCATCACACCTGGTGGACTGGGGACTGTTGACGCAGCACTGATTGGATTGTTGATTGCATTTGGTGTGGACAGTTCAACAGCGGTTGCAGCGGACCTACTGTGGCGATTGGGCTGGTTCTTGCCTCAACTACTTGTTGGTGCGCTCGCTGCCGCCAAATTCGGTTGGGACCGCAAGCGTGGACGTCACGTAACCACTTAACTGGCTTTTTCCTGCTGCAACTCTCTGAAGTCACTTTTCTGACACACGCCGCAGTCTGGGCAGTTCCATGAATCAGGGATTTCACAAAAGGGTGTGCCAGCCGTGAATCCCTCGCGCACATGACCGATCTCCACCCGATAGGTGTATTGACAACCAGGGCACTGAGCAGACTTCCATGAATTAACTGTTGTGGTTGTACGTTCATTACCGAAAGTCTGGGGAGTCCCTGTATCACTCGAGTACTTGGCCAAAAGTTTATTTCGCTTCGAGGGCTGCAGGTTGGCGCGCGATATGTCACCATCGAAGTGGTTGAGCACGCGAGCATCCATCACTCGCGCCCACGCCGGCGGCATTAACGCGAGCAGAATCATACCGGCATAACCCGTTGGTAGAACGGGGCTTTCTTGATAGGAGAGGAGTGCTTGGTAGCGTCTGGTTGGCTGGGCGTGGTGGTCACTGTGACGTTGTAGGTGATAAAGCAAAACATTGGTGGCAATGTTGTCTGAATTCCAGCTGTGGCTGGGGTTAACGCGCTCGTAGCGCTCACGGTCGCCCGACTGTACTTTCTGCCGAAGCATTCCGTAATGTTCGAGGTAGTTAACGGCCTCGAGAAGTGTTATCGCAATAAACACTTGAATGAGGAGATAGGGGAGAATCTCAATTCCCAGCCACAGCAACATTGCCAACCATAAAGCAACGGACATGAGCCAGGCATTGATATTGTCATTGCCGATCCGGAACGGGTGCTTATTGCGCCTGGCAATTCGATTCTTTTCAAGAGTCCAGGAACTTTTGAGTGATCCCAGAACTGTACGAGGCCAGTATCGGTAGAAGTTTTCACCCATCCGGCTGCTGGCGGGATCTTCGGGTGTTGCGACCCGGACATGGTGACCACGATTGTGTTCGGTGAAGAAGTGACCATAAAAACTTTGGGCTAATGCAATCTTTGACAGCCAGCGTTCGTATTTTTCTTTTTTGTGACCCAATTCGTGGGCCGTATTGATTCCGATTCCACCGATCATTCCAATTGAAATGGCAAAACCAACTTTGGTGATTGTCGACAAATTCCAGTTAGCGATCACGTAGAAACTGGCTGCGAATCCCGCGTACTGCAATGGAAGGTAAGCGTAGGTCAGGATTCGGTAGTAACGGTCTGCTTCTAGTTGTGCAATGAGCTCAGCTGGGGGATTGCGCATGTCACGCCCAGTAACTAAATCAATGATGGGCACTACTCCGAGAATGAAGATGGGTCCAATCCAAAACCACGCGGACCAGTTTGTTAAGGAATACATTCCGATGGCAATAAAAAGCAATGCCGGCATTGTGATTGCAACCAACCACAGGTAGCGCTTGGCATCACGCCACTGTCGTGTTGAGTTCTCGGAAATGGTGCCACCATCCATTGAGAAAGCATATAGCGATCACCTGCTAAATGAAATAAATTCACCGAGCAGATACGCCCCAATCGCTGGTAAATCAACCTGCGGGCAAAGGTTTAATCCGCGCCGAGGTCAAATGATGCGCGCTCAAGGAGTGCTTCATCAGGGGATTGCGGGGTTGTTGTTTTTTCAACGATTGCCTTTGCGCCACCCGGTTTGAGGGTTCCTACTAAGTTGACATGACCGTCTAGGAGCTGTCCTTGACCCGCATAAAGCTCGAGCTTGGCTCGGGTGTCAGCAATATCAAGGTTGCGCATGGTGAGTTGGCCAATGCGATCGGTCGGACCAAATGCAGCATTCTCGGTGCGCTCCATGGAGAGTTTGTCCGGGTGGTAACTGAATGCGGGCCCCTCGGTACGAATGATCGTGTAGTCCTCACCGCGTCGGAGTCGAAGGGTGACGCTGCCGGTGACAGCCGATGCAACCCAGCGCATGAGAGATTCCCGGAGCATTAATGCCTGCGGGTCAAGCCACCGACCTTCATAGAGGAGCCGACCCAGACGACGGCCTTCTGCGTGGTAATTCGCGATCGTGTCTTCGTTGTGAATTGCGCTGAGGAGTCGTTCATAGGCAATAAAGAGCAGGGCCATTCCGGGTGCTTCATAGATCCCGCGAGATTTCGCCTCAATGATTCGGTTTTCAATTTGGTCGGCCATGCCCAACCCGTGTCGACCACCGATCGCATTTGCTTGAAGTACCAAGTCCACCGGGGAATCAAATGTGGTCCCATTGATATTTACCGGGCGACCCTGAACAAATTCGATAGTTACGTCTTCGGAATCAATGTGCACGCTGGGATCCCAGAACTTAACGCCCATGATTGGATCGACAATTTCCATGGATGCGTTGAGCTGCTCAAGATCTTTTGCTTCATGGGTTGCGCCCCAAATATTCGCATCCGTTGAGTAAGCCTTCTCGGTGCTATCTCGATACGGGAGATTACGTTCTTTGAGCCACTCACTCATCTCGTGGCGACCACCAAGTTCGGTGACGAATTGAGCATCAAGCCACGGCTTGTAGATCCTTAGTTCGGGGTTGGCCAGCAACCCATAACGGTAGAAGCGCTCGATGTCATTGCCTTTGTAGGTCGAGCCGTCACCCCAAATATTCACTCCGTCGTCGAGCATTGCCCGAACGAGAAGGGTTCCTGTGACCGCGCGGCCCAGAGGGGTAGTGTTGAAATAGGTGCGACCGCCTGAACGAATATGGAATGCCCCACACGCGATCGCTGCCAAACCCTCTTCAACCAGTGCCGATTTGCAGTCGACAAGTCGCGCTTGCTCCGCTCCATAGAGGCCTGCTCGGCCCGGGACTGAGTCAATATCGGGTTCGTCAGCTTGGCCTAAGTCAGCGGTGTAGGTATAGGGGATCGCCCCGTGTTCGCGCATCCACGCCACAGCAACCGAGGTATCAAGACCGCCTGAGAAAGCTATTCCAACCCGTTCGCCAACGGGCAAAGATGCGAGAACTTTAGACATGGGCTCAACCTTAACCGAGTAAAAATCATGGGTGGATCTGACATGATGGGAATCGACTCAATCCGAATCGAAATTATCTATGAAACTTTGAGAATCAACTTCCCAAGATTCTCACCCGCGAAGAGGCGATTCAGGGTAGCTGGGAACTCCTCAATGCTGCCCTCGACGATTGTTTCGGGTGCGGTAATTTTTCCTTGGGAAATCCACTTACCCATGCGACGCTGAGCGACACCGAATTGTGATGCGTAATCAAAGACCAGAAAACCGGTCATGGTGCCTCGCTTGACCAGCAGGTTCATGTAATTACTGGGACCAGGGGTTATGTCGGTGGCGTTGTATTGGGAGATCGCACCGCAGATAACTACTCGAGCGCCAAAGGACAGATAAGCCAAGTTGGCGTTGAGGATTTCCCCACCAACATTGTCAAAATAGATGTCTACGCCCTGTGCGCCCACTTCCTTGAGTGCCCCCCCGAGAAGTTTGCGCATACTGGTGTCCTGCTTGTAATCGATGCAGTAGTCAAATCCGAGTGTGTTCGTGACGTAGTCACACTTTTCTTTGCCACCGGCAATACCGATCACCGTGCAGCCATTGAGCTTTGCAATTTGGCCAACGATGCTTCCTACGGCTCCTGCTGCAGCAGAGACAACCACAACGTCGCCTGCACGCGGCTTGCCAAGTTCAAAGAATCCAAAGTAGGCGGTCATGCCGGTCATGCCCAATGCGCCGAGGAAATACGAGAGCGGGGCTAGCTCTGAACTGACAATATTCACACCTGAGCCATCAGAAATCGCCATTTCGGTAGCGCCAAATGTCCCCACAACTTGTGCACCGACAGGAAACCTGGGGTTAAGTGATTCTGTGACAGTGCCCACTGAGCCGGCCCGCATGATTGCGCCGATTTCCACCGGGGGAAGGTAAGAGGGTCGGTCGTCGAGCCAGCCGCGCATCGCAGGGTCGAGTGAAATGTATTCCACGCGAACGCTGAATTCACCCGGTGTGAGGGCTGGCAGTTCCTCTGAATCGATTGCCCATGTGTCAGAGTTGGGGACTCCGGTTGGGCGTTGGGCAAGACGGACGGCGCGAAATGAGGTCATGGACGCAAGTAAACCGCATGGGCTGTCATTTTGTGAACGAATTGCTGCTTGTGCGCGCGTTGAAGTGGAGCACTAGCCTTGCATCGCTAGCAATAATCGAGCGAAAGTCTGAGGGAATGGCTGAAAAGCTACGTGTTGATATCTGGTCAGACGTTGTGTGCCCGTGGTGCATGATCGGTAAAGCTAATCTTGAACGTGGGATCGAACAGTCCGGCATCGAGGCCGATATTTATTGGCGTGCTTTTGAACTGGACCCCAACGCGGTCGTTGACTGTTCGACGAGCATGGTTGAAGCGCTGGCGGTGAAGTACCGCATGAGTGATGTAGACGTTAATTTAATGGTTGATTCGATGACCGGACGAGCAGCGGATCTTGGACTCGAATTTAACCTGCGTGATCAATTGCCTACCTCCACTCTAAATGCGCATCGACTCATTCAAGCTGCATCCGATCAAGATCTGATTCTTGGCGGGTTAATAGCGACTCGGTTTGCAATGGGCGCTTTGCGTGATGGCATGTGTGTGAGCGACCCTGCAGTGTTGACTCAGTTGGCGGTAGAAACAGGGATGGATGAGAAGCTGGTTCACAGAGTGTTGGGCGGCGATGCTTTTCTTGACATCGTGCGAGCCGATGAAAAGAGTGCGCGGGAAATTGGTGCAACAGGTGTCCCATTCTTTATGTTCAACGAGCGGGTAGGGCTTTCGGGAGCACAGCCACCGGAGGTACTCATTCAAGCCATGAGACAAGCGAGCGAGCTGTGAGCCTTCGAGTCGTGACGGCCAATGTCAACGGGATTCGGGCGACGGCCCGACGAGGCGGGCTGGAGTGGCTGGCGCAAAGCGGCGCGGATGTCATTTGTTTGCAGGAAGTGCGGGCGACGACCGACCAATTAATGGAGGTGCTTGATTCATCCGTGCTTTCGGACTGGAAGGTGAATCACGCTCCAGCACCAGAGCTTGGGCGCGCCGGGGTTGCTCTACTGTCCCGAGTGGCTCCCAGCGCTGTACGCATTGATGTCAAGGTGGCTGATATAGACGGTCAAGGGCGCTGGATTGAATGTGACTTTGATTCCACGGTTGGTCCCGTCACCGTTGTGTCCACATACATCCATTCCGGTGAGGTCGACACCCCCAAGCAGATTGCCAAGTTTGCATTCCTTAACGGGGTTGACAAGCGTTTAGCAACGTTGGCCCGCTCGGCCAAGCGCACCGGTCGCGAAGCGTTGGTGTGTGGGGATTTCAATATTGGGCATCGAGAAGTTGATATTAAGAATTGGAAAGGCAACCGAGGTAAGTCAGGATTCCTTGTAGAAGAACGCGCCCACCTTGACGGTTGGTTTGCTGGCGCTTGGACCGACTTAGGCCGTGAACTCGGTGGTGAGGGGCCCGGTCCTTACACCTGGTGGTCGTGGCGTGGCAGGGGATTTGACACCGACGGTGGCTGGCGCATCGACTATCAAATCGCAACGCCAGGGCTTGCAGCACGCGCTCAGTCCGCGATTGTTGGGAAAGCGGCAACCTATGACGAGCGCTGGAGTGATCACGCCCCGCTGACCGTTGACTTTGAGTAATCTAATTTTGGGTGAGCCTTCTTGGGCAAGCCGACTAGACATGCCTATACCCCAGGGGGTATAGTTTCGCTTACGAACAAGTGAAGGGGAAATGCGGGAAATGAGTGAAGTCAAGTCAGCTGGAATCACGGAACTGCAAGCCGCCATTTCGCGAGGTGAGCGGGTGATTGACGTCCGCGAGCTTCATGAATTTGACAGTGGTCATGTCCCAGGAGCCATACACATTCCCATGAGTGTTATCCCAGTTCGAATGAACGAAATTGAAAAAAATGAAGACATCTGGGTGATTTGCCAGTCAGGAAACAGATCCGGGCAAGTCACCGATTACCTGACACGACACGGTTACCCGGCAACGAATGTGGACGGTGGGACAAAGGCTTGGATCGCCGCGGGCTTTCCCATCGAAATGTAGACACCAAAAACTTAAGTAATCCTGCTCAATAAATTCGGCAAAGGAAAACAAATGACATCGACGAGTGCACCACACGTAGTAGTAATTGATTCAACCGGACTTGGAGACCGCAGTTATGTCGTACATGACGGCATTGTGGCCCTTGTTGTTGATCCTCAGCGCGATATTGATCGAATTGAACAGGTGCTCGCCGAACATGGACTGAAAATTTCCCATGTAGCTGAGACTCACATTCATAATGACTACGTCACGGGCGGGCTAGAACTTGCACGCAGACACGGTGCCACCTATGTAGTTCCCGGTGACGTTGATCTTGCCTACCTTGGTGAGCCATTCGTGCAGGCCGTTGGTGACGGTGATTCATTCACGGTCGGGGTTTTCGACGTTGACGTTATTCATACCCCTGGTCACACTCCGCACCACATTGCATTTGCAGCGTCAAAAGATGGACACCCCGGGGCAGTCTTCACCGGTGGTTCAATGCTCTTCGGAAGTGTTGGTCGTCCCGATCTTGTATCCGCTGAACTCACCCAGAAGCAAGCCCATGATCAATGGAAGTCAGTCCGGCGCCTTGCCGCAGATTTGGCCGGTGAGACAGGCGTGTTTCCCACCCATGGATTTGGTTCATTTTGTTCGGCAACCCAAGCGGCCGGCGGGTACGAGTCCACAATCAGTAAGGAAAAGTTGGGCAACCCAGCGCTGACCCACGACGAAAATGATTTTGTCAACGAAGTACTCAACGGGCTGGATGTATTCCCGGCCTACTACGCACACATGGGACCGGCAAATGCCGCAGGCCCCGCCGATGTCAATCTAGAACTCCCGAAACTAGCCAACCCTGAAAGTTTGCGCGAGGCCATTGCCCGCGGCGAATGGATCGTTGATTTACGCTCGCGTGAAGTTTTCAGTCAAGGACACATTCCCGGAGCCCTCAACTTTGATCTTGATGGCGCGTTTATCAATTATCTGGCCTGGATGATGCCCTGGGGAACGCCGGTGACATTGGTAGGTGCAACCACAGAACAGGTTGAAGCCGCGATGCGCGAACTCGTGCGGGTGGGAATTACAACCCCGAAAGCCCAAGCTGTGGGTGACCCAACATTTTGGTTGGAAGACGGTGAACTACCCGCAGTCACTAGGCGCGTTGATTTCGGCACTATGAAAAACCAATGGGCCGAAAATCCTGATGCGCTGGTTATCGACACCCGCCAGATCTTGGAGTGGGAAGCGGCTCACGTGGAGGGCTCGGTATTCATTCCTTTCTATGAAGTCATGGATCGGCTCGAGGAAATTCCTCGTGATAGGGACGTTTACGTGTACTGCGGATCGGGCTACCGGGCATCAGCGGTCACGTCAATGTTGGAACACTTCGGCTACGACAATGTGATTCATGTTGATGACAATTTTGACAATGCCCTGCTGGCTGGTTTACCACTTGTTTCAGTGACCGCGCCAGCACGCGCACCAGGGTGGACTTGGATTGCCTCACGGGCCAGTGTCCGCGAGTTTGATCCTGCCATTTCTCGCATTATGAGTTAACTCACAGCACGGGAGTCTCGGCCGTCTGACGGCCCTCTATCGCGGCAGTAGACTCGACTCATGTCGGGCATAATCACGTACTCACCAAAAGTGTTTATCCCACTCACTTCTCTATGTCGAGATCGTTGTGGCTACTGCACATTTGCAAAAAGCCCTCATCGGGTTGAAAGCCCGTACCTCAGCATCGAGGCGATCCTTGAAGTTGCCAGAGCGGGTGCTGCGGCCGGTTGCCATGAAGCATTGTTCACTCTGGGGGAGTACCCCGAGTTTCGATACGAAGAGGCTCGAGCCTGGCTTGATGAGAACGGTTATGCCAACACTATTGAATACTTAGCCGCAGCAGCGGCTGCAGTATTAGCAGAAACTGGGCTCCTCCCGCATGCGAATGCCGGTGCACTCGACCATCCGGATCTGACTCTCCTGCGAAGCGTCTCCCCAAGTCAAGGCATGATGATTGAGTCACTCAACCCTGATCTTGCCGCGCACCGAGGAGCACCTGACAAAACCCCTGAGCGTCGATTGGCGACGCTAGATGCTGCGGGTGAACTTGCGATCCCCTTTACCACCGGCATCCTGATCGGAATTGGCGAATCCCGGGCCGACCGCATCACAGCATTAGAGGCCATAGCTACCGCACATGAAAAATTTGGACACGTTCAAGAAGTGATCGTGCAAAATTTCGTTCCCAAGCTTGATACTGAAATGCGGAATTGGCCAGCCTGTTCACACGATGAACTCTTGGACACGATTCGGATTGCGCGAGAGATACTTCCCGCAAGCATTCATTTGCAGGCCCCTCCCAATTTGAGTGACGATCTCGACTCACTGCTCGAATCAGGGATCGACGACCTTGGCGGGATATCTCCGATCACGGCAGACTTCGTGAATCCGGAAAAACCATGGCCTTCCCTTGAGCTCCTTCGGGAACGGGTAGAAGCAAGCGGTCGAACCCTCGTTGCTCGGCTCACTGTTTACCCAGAGTTTGTGCGTGATGCCCACAAATGGATTGCCCCCGAGATGCATTTTGCCGTGATGGATCGAAGTGATGCTGACGGATTCGCACGCGATGATGTTGGTGCAACGTTCCCTGAAAAATACCAGGATGCTGTCAATGTGGGAACGGGTGCGGAAGTTATTCAGATTGGCCGCCGGTCAACCGCGTGGTACTCCGGCGCTGACACCGCGCCAGCGGTCCTAATCTCAGGCAGGGTGGCTGGGCCGGGTTCTGCACACATCGATGAAATCTTGACTGAAGCACGAGCCGGTAATCGAATCGATGAATCACAAATTGCGACTCTTTTCCGCGCCAGGGGACGAGATGTTGAAGTTATCGCTTCCGCTGCAGACGAGCTTCGCCAATCCGTGATCGGTGATGAAGTCACATTCGTTCGCAATCGGAATATCAACTACACAAATGTGTGCACGTTTAAGTGCACATTCTGTGGCTTTTCAAAAGGTCCACTCTCACTCAACCTTCGTGGTGCTCCGTATCTGCTCAGTGACTCTGAAATCGCTGATCGCGTCATTGAGGCCCATGAATTGGGCGCAACCGAAGTGTGTCTACAGGGTGGAATCCATCCAAGTTTTGACGGTGACTACTACATAAACGTTGCGCGAGTTGTTAAAGAGGCCGTACCATCAATGCACATTCACGGGTTCACTGCGCTCGAAGTTTATGAGGGCGCAAAACGACTTGATGAACCAATCGACATCTATCTTTCCCGGCTCAAAGAGGCAGGACTTCGCACACTGCCCGGAACCGCGGCTGAAATTTTATCGGATGACATTCGCTCAGTAATTTGTCCCGATAAAATAAACACCCAACAATGGCTCGACGTGCACGAGGTTGCTCATTCACTGGGTCTTCGGTCGAATGTCACCATCATGTTTGGCAGCATCGAACGACCTGAGCATTGGGCCAAACATATTGTTCGCACCAGGGACCTGCAATTGCGTACAGGTGGGTTCACTGAGTTTGTGCCACTACCCTTCGTTCACATGGCCGCACCGATCTATTTGAAACGAGGTGCGCGCCGCGGCCCAACATGGCGTGAGACCGTATTGATGCATGCGGTTGGTCGCATTGCCTATCACGGAACTATTCCGAACATTCAGGCCTCATGGGTGAAATTGGGGCCCCGAGGCGCGCGACAATTGCTTCAGGCCGGTGTGAATGACCTCGGTGGAACTCTGATGGATGAAAATATTTCTCGCGCTGCGGGAGCAAGCCACGGGCAAGGAATCTCAGATACGCAATTCCGTGAGGTTGTTGAGCCCCTTGGTCGCACCTTGGTGGAAAGGACAACCCTCTACGGACGAATCGAGTCAACATTCACCGTGCCGGCGGCTTAATGCCTGATCATTTTCTGGGAACTCCTGCAACGGCCCCTGGTCCACTTGGACCGGAAATGCTCAAGGATTTTGCATTAATTCGTCGAAATCCACTTGAGTTTCTCTTCAAGTCATGGCGCACTCACGGTGATGTTATTCAGTTCCCTATCCCCAAACCACCGACCTACCTGGTGAATTCACCAACGGGTGTTCGGCAAGTACTCGTCAATAACGCGAAGAATTATGACAAGTTAACTATCCAGTACCGAGCGCTCTCACTGGTAACCGGTAACGGTCTGCTCACAGCAAATACAGACCTCTGGCGTGAGCGAAGGCCTATTATTCAACCGGCATTTCACCAAAAGGTCCTCGATAATTTGATTCCCGTAACGCGTCGGGCTGCTGATCGGATGCTTTCTGATATTGAAGGTGAGGTTGCTGGGAGCGTCACTGATATTGATCAATTCATGTTGAATGCAGCCCTAGAAGTTGTTGGTGAATTTCTCTTTGGTTCAGATTTGAGTGAAGACGCCAATGCGATCACGGCTGCGACGCTTGAGGCACTAGAAATTGTGATTAAGCGGGCGCGTGTTCCCTTGTCTCCACCGAAGGCGGTTCCCACACCGGGGAATCGAGTGCTCAAGCGGAGTTTACGGACCTTAGACGCTGCCGTGTCCTCAATCGTGAAATCACGTGAAAGTGTCAACCCGAAAACCAACCCGCAGGAAGTTTCCAATCTTGTTGACCTGTTGTTGGCAGCACGGCGGGACGGCCGTATTGATCTCGATGGCATCCGCGATGAAATCGTCACATTCATTATCGCCGGGCACGAGACTGTGGCTAGCGCACTCTCTTGGTCGATCGCTCTACTGGCAGCGCACCCGGAGAAACAGAACCGGGTGGCAGAGGAAGCGCGGGGCTCTTCGGGAAAGACAATTGATTCAAAGATTGCGCAAATGCCTTACACCCAAGCGGTATTCAATGAAACCTTGCGGTTATATCCGCCGGCTTGGTTGATCACGCGGAAAGCTATCGATGCAGACTGCATTGATGGACATGACATTCCTGCTGGCGCACTTGTCATAACGAGCCCTGCTCTATTACACCAACACCCAGATATTTGGAGTGACCCGGACGCCTTCAATCCAGAACGCTTCTTGGATTCCTATCCACGCGAAAGCTTCATTCCATTCGGTGCGGGTTTACGTCAGTGCATCGGAAAAGATTTTGCCTACGTCGAGGGTGTGATGATTCTGGCCAGCCTGTGTGAACGGCTTGAGTTCGCCTTCCCTGCAGGGGAGGGCCTACCCGCAAGTGATCCCCTGGTAACAATTCGACCCGTCGGTGGAGTTAAATTGCGCGCTAACCGCCGTTCGTGATGTATTCCATTAAAGCGGCACGCTCGGTCTCTAGTTCGTCTAATCGTGCTTTCACTAAATCCCCGATACTCACGATTCCCAGCAATTCACCGCTATCGGAAGTGATCGGAATATGTCGAATCCGTTGTGAGGTCATAGCGTCCATTAACTCATCGATTTTGGAATCGATTGATGCAACAAAAACCTCGGTAGACATAATGTTCGAGACTGGTTCGTTGATAATCGATTCGGAGTGAGCCAAAGCCCACACAATGTCTCGTTCCGAGACGATCCCAATGATTGCATTTCCGTCAACGGATACGACCAAGGCCCCAATTTTGTGATGTGAAAGGAGTGCGAGTAGATCCTTGACACTGTGATCGGGTGCCACCGTCACGACATCGGATCCCTTGTCTGCAAGGATTGTGGAAATTTTCATTTTGCCTCCTTGGGTGTTTCACCTAGTGTGGCAAATTTGGTGCCCTATGTCTCATTATTTAATAAGTTCACGCATTCGCGGTGTAGCGAACCATTTGTACAGATGAAGGATGGATGGCTTTCGTTCTCATTAACTGGCAGGGCTTCACCATTGAATTGGGTTGCGGTTCCGCCTGCCTCAACGACAATTGGCACCAACGCCGCATAGTCATAGAGGGCGAGTTCTGGCTCGGCGCTGAGATCGATGGCTCCTTCAGCCAAAAGCGTGTGGGACCAGAAATCCCCGTAAGCCCGTTGACGCCAGGTAGCGGCTCGAATTGCGTCGAACTGGTCCTGATTCCAGCCCGTTTGATCAGAAAAAGAAAATGAAGCGTCAACAAGTTTTTCCACAGAACTCACCTGCATCGGCCTGGGGGAGTCGTTTGTCAGTTCACTAACCCATGCCCCGTGACCGGTCATTGCCCACCACCGCCGGCCTAATGCCGGAGCGCTTACCAAACCGAGTGTGATCTGGCCGCCTTCCCGCAAAGCAATTAACGTCGCCCAAACGGGTACGCCACGGACGAAGTTTTTGGTTCCATCGATCGGATCAATGATCCAGGTCCGTTCGCCGAGTGATTTCTGAGCAAACTCTTCACCAATGACACTGTCGTTGGGAAATTGTTCGGTAATGAGTGTTCTAAGGTGCGTTTCAACGGCGAAATCAGCATCGCTGACGGGGGTGAGATCAGGCTTTTGGGTGACCTGCAAATCAAGTGCCTTAAACCTTGGAAGGGAAATTGCGTCAGCTTGGTCAGCAAGATGCTGTACGAACTCGAGGTCGTCACGAAATTGGGTCATTGCGCTCCTGTCGCAGTATTGCCCGCAAGCAAATTTTGCATTGACTTTACCCGTTCAAGAATTATGTGATCGGTTATGTGTACCAGTGCGCAGTCCTGTTCGTTGTGGCTGCAGGCGCGCGGGCAATCTTCTGTGTAGCGCATGAGGTCGGGGTAGGCGTTGATAATCGTTTCGCGGGAGACATGGGCTAGGCCAAAGGACCGGATTCCAGGGGTGTCGATCACAATTCCGTCAGCGCCCGGTAGCGGAAAAGCGATCACACTGGTGGAGGTGTGCTTGCCCTTGCCGGTGAGGTCATTCACCGTCCCTGTAATGCGATGCGCGTCGGGTGCCAACTCATTAATTAGTGTTGATTTACCCACCCCAGAGTGGCCCATAAGAATGCTGGCATGTCCCTGGACAAATTCTTTGATTGAGGTGGGAGCGACCCCGCTAGCGATAACAAAAATCGGAATCCCGAGTTCTTGGTAGACATTTACGAGTTCCCTGGGATCCTTGAGATCAGACTTGGTCACGACCAGAAAGGGGGTCACTCCTGCATCCATCGCTGCAACTATGGCGCGGTCAATGAACCCAATTCTTGGTTCCGGGTTGGTTGAAGCAACGACAATACCGAGCAGGTCGGCATTGGCAACGATTACGCGCTCCTGGGGGTCATTGTCGTCAGCGGTTCTTCGTAATTCGGTTGACCGCGGCTCGCGGCGAACAATCCGCACCTGGTGATCAATTCCGCCACCGGGATCACCGACCATGGCTACTCGGTCGCCGACCACCAAGCCTTTACGTCCGAGTTCACGCGCTTTCACCGCGTAAAGAATATTGGTGTCACCCTCGGGATTAACCGTGAAGCGGCCGCGGTCAACCGTCGAAACGGAACCGAAGAACATGTTGTCAAAACTGGGACGATCTTTTGTGCGTGGTCGTGATTTGGATTTGCCAGGTCTTATCCGAACGTCGTCCTCATCAAGATTATGTTTCTTCACGTATTCAGCAACTCTTCCCACCGATTAACAAAATTTGGGAGCGTTTTTCCTGTCGTTTCAATATTTTCGACGGTGATTCCCGGAACTCTCAGTCCTAATATCGCACCGGCGGTAGCCATACGGTGATCCTCATACGTGTGGAAAGTTGCACCGTGAAGTGCCGCGGGGGTAATGCGTAAGGCGCTTGGTTCTTCGACGACTTTACCACCGAGTGCGTTGATTTCAGCTGCAAGAGCGCTGAGGCGATCTGTTTCATGACCGCGCAAATGCCCAATCCCGCGCAGATGAGATGGGGTATTCGCCAAGGCGCACAGTGCTGCAATTGTTGGTGCCACTTCTCCTATGTCTGCAAGATCTGCATCAATGCCACTGATCTCGCCGGTACCGTGAACGCGCAATGTAGTTCCATCGCGGGTAATGACGGCTCCAAGTTGCTCGAATACCTCAATGATTCGCAAGATGGGTTGCATGGAACCCGTCGGCCAGTCCGAGCAGGAAACACTGCCACCAGCCACCATTGCCGCAGCAAAGAACGGTGTGGCATTAGAAAGATCACCTTCAATTACAAGATCGACCCCATTAATATTTTGCGGATCAACGTGCCAAGAGTCCTGCAAGTTTGTTGATCGGCGAACGGTTACACCGTGCTGGGAAAGGGAATTAATTGTCATGTCAACGTGCGGGAGACTGGGCACCGTGCCCGCATTGCCCAGCTCTGCTGGTACGTGACGGATAGTGGCGCCCGCGTCACAACGTGGCGCGCAGAGAAGTAACGCTGATACGAATTGGCTTGACTTTGAAGCATCAAGGACGACTTCACCGCCACGCACGTGGCCATTGCCGCGAATAATGAAAGGGAGACGACCCCGGTCTTCGATTTCCACGCCAAGATCTTTCAGTGCTTCGAGGAGTGTTGCCATTGGACGCTTGCGCGCTGCCGCATCGCCGTCAAAATAGGAATCTCCGTGTGCGAATGCGGCTACGGTGGGCAGAAACCGCATGACGGTTCCAGCGAGACCGACATTAATAACGGTTGGTGTTTCCGCTCCTGCGCGCATGAAATGTGGAGTAATCCGCAGGTTTAAGTTTCCCGACTCATCATTGCCAAGTTCATCTATTTGTACACCGAGTGCTTGGAGTCCCTCGATCATCAGGGCCGTGTCCCGTGCATCAAGCACTCCATGCAAGACCGAGGGTGAATCCGCTAGAGAGCACAAAATAAGTTCACGGTTGCTTAAGGACTTTGAACCGGGCAGCGTGATGGTGGCATTGATTGCTCTACTTGCCGTAGGTGCTGCCCAGTCGGTCATGGGGTCAGTCTTTCACTTGCGGCCTACTATCTGTACATGTGCGGTCGTTATGTCTTAACTAATGACCTGAGTGAGCTCAGTGTCGAATTTGATGCCCAGGTTGATCCCGCCCTAGCCGGGCATGAATATCGGGCCAATTACAACGTGGCACCTACTCGCAATATCCCGGTGATTACCGCGGTCTCTGGAGTTCGTGAAATCAGGGCGGTGCGTTGGGGGGTAGTTCCCAAATGGAGCACGAAATCATCCACTTTGCTGATTAACGCACGGGGTGAAAGCGTTGCCGAAAAAGTTACTTTCGCAAAAGCCTTCGCCACGCGTCGAATTTTGATCCCGGCAAACGGATACTACGAGTGGAAACGCCCGGAAAAGGACCCATATTTCATTTCGCCCCTGCCGGGTGACTCGCATGTTATGCCAATGGCGGGGCTAATCACCGACAGTGTGATTGATGGTCAAGTGGTACCGACCTGCGCAATCATTACCCTTGCTGCAGCCCCGAATCTGGAATCGATCCATGATCGAATGCCAGCCTGCATCGATTCGGCTCATTGGGATGATTGGCTTGAACCGTCGATTGATGTTCGGGTGGCGTTGGATTTAATGGTTGCGCGCTCAGATCTGCAGGCAATTCCGGTTGATCGCAAAGTCAATTCAGTGCGCAATAATTCGCCTGCGCTGATCGAGGAACTCCTTAAGGACGACTAAGATCACGTTATGCATGTAGTCGCTGAAATGGTTGCTTCCGTCCATTCTTTTGAGGCCGCGATAGGTGACCAGGTTTCACCCGGCGACACACTTTTGATACTTGAATCGATGAAGATGGAAATACCAGTTTTGGCAGAGCATGTCGGTGTGGTCAGCGAGTTCGCCGTGGCCATTGGCGACGTTGTCAACGAGGGTGATTTGCTTGTAATTCTGCTATGAGCAAGTCATGTGCCTGTTTGGATAATGTTGTTGGGAATGCCGCAACATGTGAATTTACGGTGGCTGAGACACATACTGCGATTGCATTGGGTAGTGGCTCAGTAAATGTCTTGGCAACCCCCATGGCGATTACCTGGAGCGAAGCAGCAACTATTGCCGCGATCTCACCCGCAATCTGTAGCAATTGCACAACGGTGGGGTACAAAATTGAGTTCTCGCACCTGTCACCGTCATTAGTGGGTGAGTTGGTTCACTCCAAGGCGCTAGTCGAGTCCGTCTCCGGTGATCGCATTGTTTTCGCGGTTGAGTTGAGCAGTGCCCAAGCGCCAGTGGGTAAAGGAAAAATCACTCGGGTGCGAGTTGACCGAAGAACCTGGCCGAACTAGATACCGGTTGTTGTCCGCGGATAAGCCACCTCTGGATCGGTCATGACGTTAACCACGTAGGGAACCCCAGAATTCATGGCGCGGTCCAATGCTGGGCCCAAGTCACTAATGTCGGTAACCACTTCGCCTGCGCCACCCAGTGCGCTCACAACCTGGTCGTAGCGGCTTGGTTCGAGGTCGGCGAGAACGTCATAGCCGTAAAGGAAACGCATCGGGTGACGTTCAAGGCCCCAGCCCGAGTTATTCCCAATAAGAATTGTCGCCGGAACATTGTGCCGCACGAGTGAATCCACATCCATCAGGGAAAACCCGGCAGCGCCATCACCTAGGAGAACGACAAGGGGATCACTAGGGAATGCTTTACCGGCGGCCAATGTGTAACCCATGGCAGTTCCCAGAGCGCCAAAAGGTCCTGGATCCAGCCAGCGTCCTGGGCGGTTTGGTTCGATGAACTTCCCTGCGAATGAGACAAAATCCCCGCCGTCGCCAATTGTGATCGTGGATTCGGTGAGGCGCGGAATCAGTGCACCATAAATCTCAGCCGGGTGGATTAGTTCGCAACGGGTATTCATGAGTTCTTGGTTACCCATTCGAATTTGAGTACTGCGTTCCGCTAGATCAATTCGCCAAGCATCTGTACCCATGGGGACGGTGAGCTGGTCCTTGAGAGTGTTGATCAGCCCCGGTAGGTCACCGGTGATTCGAGTTGCCTTGACTTGGAGTGACGACCGGGGATCATCGGTAATAAAAACTACGCGCGCGTCTCCGAAGTCTCCGTAGCCGAGTCGAAAATCAAGTGGGGTACCGGCCACGATCACGAGGTCGGCATTTTTGAGGGCGTATGACCGCGCGGGAGTAACTAGCAGCGGATCGGATGGAGCAAGGATGCCTCGCGCCATTCCATTAACAATGACAGGGATGCGCACCGCCTCGATGAAACGGACGAATATTTCCTCAGCTCGGTTTTGCCAAATATCACCACCTGCAATAAAAATAGGCCGTTGTGCTCTTCGGATTAGGTCAAGGGCTGTATCAAGATGAGAAAGATCCGCAGCGGGTGGATTGATCTGCGCGAATGGCTCAGGGCTTAATGGTGCTGGCGTAAAGAGTATGTCCATTGGGATGTCGAGGAAGGTTGGTCCTTGGTGCGGTGAGAGTGCAGTCGCGAATGCTTCCTCAGTCAAGAGACCTACATGAAGACAATCGTGTGCGGTATTCGCCGATTTCGTCACTGATGAAAATAAGGGAGGCTGATCCAATTCCTGTAATGCGCCAAGACCCCAGCGGAAATCGGGGGATCGGCCACCAATCGCTACGACGGGTGCCCCATTAAAAAGGGCGCTGGTGATGGGCGTGAGCAGGTTGGTGACACCTGGACCGGCAGTTGCCGCAACGAATCCAGGGGTACGAGTGAGTCGTGCGGTCGCTTCAGCAGCGAAGCCGGCAGTTTGTTCGCTTCGGGTGTCAACGAGCTCAGGCGCGTTTGGTCGTTTCTCACAGGCGTCATAAAGTGGAAAAATATGGGCACCAGAGAGCGTGAAGAGATGCTTCACTCCAAACTTTTCGGCTGCGGCGATCACTTGGTGACCTGCTGCGGGCATTTCCTCTGACTTGGATTCGTTGTGGTTCATGGGGTCACCTTTCATGGGGTCACGTTAGTGTGTGGGCGTGGGGCATGTATCCAAAACCTTGCAGGAGCGGACTGAGTTGCCGGCTGAGGCAATCGCCGTTCTGTCATCCCTTACGTCCAACTGGTCCTTACTAGCGGATTTAGCCTTGAGCGACCTGATCCTTTGGGTCCCGACGTGGAACGAGGGTGGAATGGTGGCTGTTGCACAAATACGCCCGGCTACCGCACCCACATCCTTGGCGGAAGATGTTGTTGGTTCCTTTGCTCCGCGGGGGAGATTCCATTATCTCGATCAGGCTGAAGTGTTAGGCAGAGCGACTATAAAGCGTGAAATTGATGCACCACTTTCTCCTGTTGGAGTCGAGGCAATTCCCGTTAAACTGGATGAGCGGGTGATAGGAGTAATCGCTCGCCATTCCAGTGAAGCGCCACGCGTTGCGGGTCAGTTGGAACAGGTCTATTTAGAGAGCGCTGATGCAATATTTTCGATGATCGCCGATGGGCAGTCGTGGTTACCCGAATCTCTCGACGAATTTGACACATGGGAAATGCCTCGAGCCGGTGACGGCGTTCTGCGCCTTGATGCTTTGGGGAAAGTTAACTTTGCCAGTCCAAATGCAGTGAGTTCTTTTCGGAAAATGGGTTTGGCCCTTGACTTAGTGGGTCAGCAGTTTTTTGAAATCGTTAAGAAAATGAGTGTCGCGCCTGCAGGAATGTCCGCACCATTGGTCAAGTTGGCTCGCGGAGGCGCGTCCACATTGGCAGACCTCGATGGCCATGGTGCAACGTTGATGCTGGCCTCGTATTTTTTATGCCCGGTGGTCACAACTTCGAGCCTTGGAAAAGGCACTCAATCCACGGTAATTGTCATCAAAGATGTCACCGACGTGCGAGAACATCAAAGGGAATTGCTGACAAAAGATGCCATAATCAAAGAGATCAATCATCGAGTGAAGAACAATTTGCAGATGGTCACATCAGTGTTGAGATTACAAAGTAGGCGCGCGAGCGACCCTGGTGTAGTCGAAGCACTGCGTGATGCCCAATCCCGCATAGGGGTCATTGCAGCAATACACGATTCGCTTTCGCTCGAAGGGGCCACGAGTATTGATTTTGATGCGTTAGTCAAATCGCTACTTGGGTTGATTCATGATGACAGGGTTCACCTCGAAACCGCGATGCAAGGCAGTATCGGTACCGTGAGTTCTCGCATTGCAACGCCGATGGCTATGGCTGTCTCGGAATTAATTCACAACAGTGTGAAGCATGCGCGATGCACAAAAATTCTTGTACAAGCAAAGCGTGACGTTGGAGTGCTGAGCGTCAGTGTGACTGATAACGGGATCGGTGTGATGAGCTCCCCAATGACTTCCTCAATGTCACTGAGTGAGTTCCCGAATGTCGGGCTGGGACTTACGATTGTGTCCGATTTGATTGTCGGCGAACTCAATGGTCAAGTGCGAATTGAGCCCACGGAGTTTACTGATGGGGTAGGACGAGGAACGAGCGTACGGATAATTGTCCCGCTAGCTCGACGTGATGCGGGAGCCTAAGCCGATGTGCGAGCACGCAGGCGAGCGTTACGGCGCTTAAGTGCCCGTCGCTCATCTTCACTGAGCCCACCCCACACGCCTGAATCCTGGCCCGTTTCAAGTGCCCAGCGCAAACAATCGTCGACGACGGGACAACGACGACAGACGGCCTTGGCCTCTTCGATCTGGACCAATGCTGGTCCGGTGTTGCCGATTGGGAAGAACAACTCAGGGTCTTCGTCACGGCAGGCTGCCTCGTGGCGCCAGTCCATGCGGGATCACTCCATCTGTGCTGATGCGCTGGGTTTGCCAGCACTTGTGAATGCTTTCACGCGCTGGCTTCCACTTGGGGGTGAAGGTTCGCTTCACTGGCCCATGGGGGAAGGCGGCCAGCCCGTCAAAACAAGGGCAGGTATAGATTCGCAGACCTTGGCGCCGGGTACAAGTGGAAACGACAGAAACTTCATGATAATTTCATATTTCTCGTGTTGAATGGGTCACATATGGGTTAAATGTCTCAAATGTCTGTTTATCCGCGAACAGTTACCAAGGTTGAATCACCCGAAGCGCTTCAGGGTGATGTGTGAATTTGACCCGTGTAACACTTCCTAAGGCCTCCCCATCAATTTGAATGGGCACTTCAGGGTCTGATTGAACTGAAAAAGCATGTTGGTCATGCCAACTCGTGTAAGCGCTTGCGGCAGTCTTACGCCGCGTTCTCGCGATAATTCGGCGGGCGGCTCGAGCTGTTGAAATCGGGTCAAGTTTGCGCACGATAAAGACATCAAGCCCGGTATCAAAGCTGGCCGCTGGATTGGGATCCAAAGCCCAGGAGCCAAAGAACGTCCATGGCGACGAGTTCTGAATTAAAGCTACGTAGACGTGATCAATGCTGGGGGTTCCGGGTCGGGAAATGGTTATCGAGGCAGTGTGATTACTGCGACGAAAATACTCTCTCAATGTGGTTCCCAAGTAACGCATCGGCGAAGCGTTGGCCCCTTTTTTCCGATCCTTGTCCATCGTCGCGATAATCGTTGCATCAAGACCTATCCCCGAGTTGGCAGCGAAGTACCGGCTGAACTCTTCGCCATCCGTTCGTATCGCCTCAACTAGGCCCAAACTGATTGAGCGAAACCTATTGGCACGACAACTTTCCATGATCGCACCGGTGGCTTCAACCGGATCAATGGGAAGCCCCAATGCACGAACAAAAACATTGCCACTTCCGCCAGGAATCGGCGCAATCGCTGGCTTACTTTTCTCCGGATCTGCGAACATGATTCCATTGATCACTTCGTTGACCACGCCATCCCCGCCAAGAGTGATCACCAACGGGATTCCGGCCTCAACCGCGTACTCGCCAATTGATTGCGCATGTCCCTTGTGGGTTGTCATCGTTACTTCAAGGTCAAGTTCATGTGAAAGCGCTCTCACAATCACGTCTATGACGCGGGGTGAGGTACTTGTTGCATTCGGATTGGCTACCAGTAGTGCGCGCACCATCTCACTCTACGCTGACTTGCCCCACGTTGGCGTCTCACGAGCTGCCTGCAGCGTTAGGCTGAAGAAGTGAAGGGTGAGACATCGGTAATCAGACGTTTGCAAATCTTGGGAGGCCTCAGTGGCGTTCAGGGAGTCTTTTATGTTGCCTACGCGGTTCTTATCGTCGTTGGGGTGGCCCGATTCGGCGTTAGTGGACCAAACGAAGTAGCTAACGCGTCAGGTGTGACTCTAGAGGTCGTCATTTTCCTATTTTTTGGGCTGGGAATGCTTCTAGTGGCAGGTGGGTGGTTCGCGGCGAAACGTTGGGCGCGAGCGCCATTCTTATTGGCGCAACTTCTGGCACTCGTTGTCAGTGTGCCTTTGATGGGCGCTACCGATCTACTACAGAAATGGGCTGCGATTCTGGTAACCCTCGCGGCGATAGTCGGAATCTTTCTCGCGTTCACGCCGACCGTTACTCGGCATCTACTTCGTGACGAAGCTGCTCCAGAATCGCAGTCAGACGGCGGGAAACCGCCATTTGATTCATATTGAGTTCATTGGCAATCTCTCCCTGTTTCTTTTGTTCAATAAAGCGCATACCAAGAATTTTTCGATCAAGTGGAGTGAGCAAATCGATTGCCGGTCGTACGGATTCCCATTCATCAATGAAGTCATATTCATTCCGTGAATCAGCGACGTCAATATGGAGATCTGGATCACTCAGGGAGCTGCAGTGGGTGCTGTAGTTAGCCTGCAGGGCATTGAAAATTTCGCCTCGATTGAGATTTACACAATTTTCAAGCTCGGTGAAACTTGGTTGGGCATTGTTCTGGGTAACGAAGGCGTCTTGCGCTGTTCGGATTTGACCCAGATGTGATTGAACGGACCGAGAGATTCTTATAGTGCCGTCATCACGATAGAAATGGGAAAGTTCACCTTTAATGTATTCGCTGGCAAAGGTTCCGAATGACACATTTCGATCAAGATCGAATTTATCAATGGCAGCCAAGACTCCAATCGTGCCAATCTGCACGAGGTCTTCATAAATTTGAGGGTCTCGCAATCGGATGAAGTGGCGAATCAAACCCTGATGTCCAGCAACAATCTCGCTCTTGATCTCGTCAGCCCGAGATTCAGTTACATCAGGTGCGCGCAATTCCACTATCAAGGCATTCACTGCACCAGGGCTGAGCATGTTTACCGGGCACTTGTTACGGTGAGATTCACGTGGACTTGGCCATCTTTAAGGAATATATCGAGTTCGCTGGTAATCGCTTGGATGATCACCCAGGCGTACTCTAAAGTCTCGGGCAAATCAGGGAGTTCAGGCAAAAGACAGCGGGTCCTAGATCGAAGGTGCAATGAGCCTGGTTGAACTGACCAATCAAAATAGAGCACGTCATCCGGCTGAGCAAATTTCATCAAGATATTGGCCGCTTCGTCACTGGCAAGTTGGCCTTCGTCGAGAGCTTCAAGGGTTAAATCGGCTTTCGCCCCCACCACCATGGCGATTTGTCGAATGACTCTGAGGTATTCGGCCTGGTTAGGAACGCAGAGTGAGATCTCAGGGGATTTGGTCACGACTGTTGAGCCTTTGCGGCTAGGTCAATGAGAGCATCACCGGTAACGCGATAGGGGATCCACTCGGTGAGAGCCTTTGCGCCTAAATGGTCATAAACTTTTCGTGCACTTTCATTCCAATCCAAAACCCACCATTCAAAACGTGGATAACCGTTATCAACACAAATTTGCGAAAGGTGTGACAGAAGTCCTTGTCCTATTCCACTTCCGCGAAATTCCGGTCGAACATAAAGGTCTTCGAGGTAGATACCGTGCTTGCCCAACCACGTGGAGAAATTCCTGAAGTAAAGGGCAAAACCAGCGGTTTGTCCCTCAACCTCTGCCAGCACCGCGAAAACTGCAGGGTTTTCGCCAAAAAGTGCCGATTCAAAGTCAGCAACAGTGGCTACTGCTTCAACGGCGGCACGCTCGTACTCTGCAAGTTCGGTGACCATCGCGAGAATGGTTGGGATGTCTTGTGGAGTAGCTGGTCGGACAACAAAATTCGTCATGACGCCTTTCATTCCATTAACTCATTCCATTAACGCCTTTGTGGCGGTGTCGTATTGGGTGAACGTTGCGAGAGTACTCTGTATTGTCAACACTCCGATTAAGATAGACCTCGGAGGAAGTAGAAACATGGGATTCGCACGCAGAATAATCCTAGGAACAGCCATAAGTGCATTAGCCGTGTCAATGGGGATCGGCACACCAGCAAGTGCCGCGACGGACAAAATTGTGGTGATACAGGAAGCTCCTGTAATTCAGCAAAATGAGAAAGTCGTGGAAATCGGGCAAACTGGCTCAACGTTGTATTTCGAGGGTTTATTGCGTAGCACTACCAATAAGCGGATCGGCCTACTCACGGGTCAAACCACAGTGATTAATTTGTTTCCTGAATCAGGGGAGGCAACTGTTCGCTACCGTGAATTGGTGTTTGTCCTTCCGCGTGGACAGATCGTGGCGTTGGGAACTTCAATTTACGCTGCCAAGGGAACAACAAACTTTAATAACGACAACGCTCCTGTAAGAATCGCTGTTGTGGGTGGTACCGGAAAATATCGGTCGGCTCAAGGTGAGGTCATTACGACCAAGCGCGCCGATGGAAGCTACCGGCACGTGATTGTTTTAGACAATTAAATCCGGCTATACATGGAAACGACCGTGAACCCCACTCGCTGGAGGGATTCACGGTCGTTTCCATGAAAAAACAATGTCGTTGACCAACTTATGCTTTTTTGGTCTCCCAGAAAATGACTGCAATTTCGTCGATCTTGGCCAGTAGCTGATCTGCAACTGCAACATCAACGGTGCCCTTGGTTCCACCTGCACCGGCAAGCTTGGTTGCTTCGTTGAACAGTTCATTGAGATTGGGGTACTTCTCAAAGTGTGGGGCCTTGAAGTAGTCGGTCCAAAGAACCCAAAGGTGCTCCTTGACCAAGTGCGAGCGCTGTTCTTTGACAAGGAGGGCGCGCGCCTTGAAGTCCATATCGTCCGTTGCGTTGTGCTTTTCCATGCAAACCTTGACCGACTCGGCCTCTAAGCGAGCCTGTGCGGGGTCATAGACACCGCAGGGAAGATCGCAGTGAGCGTATGCGGATATTTGTGGGATGAATTTCTTAACTAGCAGGGCTCCGAAATGCTTACGCACGTTTTGCTCCTATCGTGTGGGTGATGGTGATCGCGATTTATGCGACGGCCCAACTCTAGCCTCAATGATTCTTCGTGCAAGACGCAGCAGGCTAATCTGGGATCATGTCACTGATTGCACGGTTGATCCCGATATTCGAGGTCACGGTGATTGGTCCCTCCATGCAACCTACGTTGAAAAACGGTCAAAAGTGCATGGCAGTGAAGGGCCATTTTCTCGCCCGACCGGGTGCGATCGCAGTCTTCACACACCCCGTGCGCCCTGAATTGGTGGAACTCAAACGTCTCGTACACAAGAGAAATGGTAAGTGGTGGGTTGTCGGTGACAATGAGTTGGAAAGCACTGACTCGAGGGATTTTGGGCCAATCGATTCTGCATCGATAAAAGGAATTGTGATTAAGAAATGAGGTTTATTCCTCGTCGAGGTCATCGAGGCGTGCAAGCCAAGTGGCCAAGCGATCGATTGCGTTTTCGAATTCCGGATTGAGATTGACGAATTCAGCGAATCTTTCGGCGAGCCAATCAAATGAAACTTCCTCTTCACCTCTTCGCCTAGCTAATTCTTCGGCTCCGCGATCCGTGTCATACATCAGTGATCTCGCAACCTCTAATTAAATGCTGATTCAACGAGGGTCTTTTGATCCTCATCATGTCGCTGGTGGGTTCCAACCGCTGGTGCGGAGGAAGCCGACCGCGAAACACAGGAGATTGCGCGGTTAATCAAAGCTGGGACATTGAGGGCAATAAAACTCCAAGCACCTTGGTTGGCAGGCTCCTCTTGTACCCACCGAATATCTGCATTCGGATACTGCTTGGCCATTGCTGGCAAGCTCACGCCCGGTAGTGGGTAGATCCGCTCAAGACGCACGATTGCAGTATCCGTGATGTTGTGGGCAGCTCGGTAGGCGAGTAACTCAAAGTAGACTTTGCCTGAGCAAATAAGAACCTTTTTGACACCCTCTCCCGTGAATTCCGTATCAGGAATGAAGGGCCGAAAGACGCCAGTTGTGAAATCTTCGCTGGTTGAGACAGAAGCTTTTGATCTCAAAAGTGATTTCGGTGTGAATACGATGAGTGGACGCGAAAGTCGACCCAAAACTTGCCAGCGCAAGAGGTGGAAATATGACGCTGGGGTGCTGGGTACGGCGATTGACATGTTGTCCTGAGCACACATTTGCAAAAAGCGTTCGATCCGACCACTGCTGTGATCAGGTCCTTGTCCTTCTTGACCATGGGGGAGGAGTAAGGTGACCGACGAACGTTGGCCCCACTTCTGTTCCCCCGAGGAGATGAATTCGTCAATAATGGTTTGCGCGCCGTTAACAAAGTCACCAAATTGGGCTTCCCACATGACAAGTGCATCGGGGCGGGCGACCGAATAGCCGTACTCAAATCCAAGTCCAGCGAACTCACTTAGTGAGGAGTCGTAAACGTAGAGTTTTCCACCATCGCGGTAACACTGCTTGAGTGGCTTGTATTGCCAGCCCGTTTCCTTGTCAACAATAACCATGTGCCTGTGTCCAAATGTTCCACGACGTGAGTCTTGACCCGCTAGGCGAACAGTCCGTCCTTCCATGAGCAGTGATCCAACAGCGAGAGCCTCGCCCATGCCCCAGTCAATTGTGTCGTCGGCGACCATCTGGGCGCGACGTTGAAGTTGAGGCGCCAGTCGCGGATGTACATTGAAACCCTCAGGCAAGGTCAGTTGAGATTCGATCACCGTGTCAATTTGAGCTTGGGTAATTGATGTGTCGACATCTTGTGAAGGTGTTTGTGGAACCAGATTGAGTTGACCGGTTTCAATAATGGCCTTCGCGCGCGCGCTGAATTCAGTTTCGGGTTCGTCAACACGAGTCTCTTGAAAAACATTCTCTAACTGTTCCTGGAAGTGCTTGAGTACTTCCTCTGCTTCTTCGAGGGTGATATCTCCGCGACCAATTAGCGAGTCCGTGTAGTGCTTTCGTACTGACCGTTTGTTATCAATGATCGCGTACATGAGCGGCTGAGTAAGTGAGGGATCATCGGCTTCATTGTGGCCGCGCCTACGGTAGGTAACCTGATCAATCACCACGTCTTTTCCAAATTCCTGACGGAAATCAAAAGCGAGTTGGGCAACGAAGATAACCGCCTCTGGGTCGTCACCATTCACGTGGAAAATTGGTGCCTGGATCATGCGTGCCACATCGGTTGAATAAACGGAGGACCTGCTGTAACGAGGTGAAGTCGTGAAGCCAACTTGGTTATTGACGACAATATGGATAGTGCCGCCGGTTCGGTACCCCTGTAACTGTGAAAGCTGCAAAGTCTCAGCCACAACACCTTGACCAGCAAATGCAGCATCACCGTGAATGAGGACCGGCAAGATGTCATGGCGGCGGTCCGCGGGCAATAGATCTTGTTTGGCTCGCACGATTCCCTCAAGTACCGGATCAACTGCTTCCAGGTGTGACGGGTTTGCAGCAAGATAAACGGAGGTATAACCACCATCGGCCGAAACATATGAGCCCGTTGTGCCTAAATGGTACTTAACGTCGCCCGATCCTTGAACGGAATTTTCGGCGTATTCGCCCTCAAACTCACGGAAAATTTGTCCGAATGATTTCCCTGCAATGTTGGCGAGGACGTTTAAGCGACCTCTGTGAGGCATCCCAATTGCAACTTCGAGGATTTCATTATTGGCTGACTTGGCCAATATTTCATCGAGCATGGGAATGAGTGACTCGGAGCCCTCAAGAGAGAACCTTTTTTGACCGACGTACTTTGTTTGCAAAAAGGATTCCAGCGCTTCTGCTTCATTGAGTTTTCTTAGTATTCGAAGTTGGTCAGCGGGATCTGGTTTTACATGCGGAATTTCAACCCGCTCTTGAATCCACTTGCGCTCCGCTGGGTCCTGTATGTGCATGTATTCGATTCCCACGGTTCGGGTGTACGAATCTCGAAGGACTCCTAATATTTGGCGCAACTTCATCAGGGGTTCGTTGCCAAAACCCCCTGTCGCAAACTCGCGATCCAGATCCCAGAGTGTTAACCCGTGGGAGAGTACGTCGAGATCGGGGTGCATCCTTTGGTGGTATTCCAGAGGGTCGATGTCGGCCATGAGGTGTCCGCGAACCCGGAAAGCGTGGATTACTTCCTGGACGCGAACATTTTTATCAAGGTCTGTCTCGTGACTGGCGGAGATATCAACGGCCCACTGAATCGGTTCATAGGGAATTCGAAGGTCGCGGAAAATATTTACATAGAAGTCATCTTCGCCCAGAATTAATGCGTGCATTTTGCGCAAGAATTCCCCCGACTGGGCACCCTGAATTATCCGATGGTCGTAGGTGGAGGTGAGTGTCAAGATTTTCGAAACGGCATTGCGAACGATTGATTCCTCTGAGGCACCTTGCCATTGGGCCGGGTATTCCATGGAACCAACCCCAATGATTGCCCCTTGGCCCTTGACTAAACGAGGAATCGAATGATTCGTTCCAATCGTGCCGGGGTTTGTGAGACTCACAGTTGTTCCAGCGAAATCTTCCACACTCAACTTATTTGAACGAGCGCGCCGAACAATGTCTTCGTAGCTTGCCCAGAAGGCCGCGAAGTCCATGTCTTGAGCAGCTTTGATATTGGGTACGAGTAGCTGACGGGTCCCGTCAGGTTTCGAAATATCGATAGCCAAGCCGATATTGATATCCGTGTTGAGTCGGACCGCTGGTTTCCCATCAAGTTCTTCATATGCATAGTTCATCTCGGGTTGCGATTTCATTGCCTGCACAAGCGCGTAGGCAATGATGTGGGTGAAGGAAACCTTTCCACCACGACCGCGCGCCAGGTGGTTGTTGATGACCACACGATTGTCAAAAAGAAGTTTTACGGGAAGTGAACGCACACTCGTCGCTGTGGGGACGGTCAAGCTTTCTTCCATATTGGTGACTACTCGAGCAGCACCACCCTTGAGTCGCTCGATTTTTTCTGAGGCAGAGTGTGACGAGACTGACGGTGTTGACTGTGTTGATTCAGTCACTTTTACCGAGTCAGTTGATGGGGTGATTGCGGGCGGAGTGAGGGCGGTTGGAATTGGCGTGCTGGGGGTAATCACCGCATGAGGGTCTTGGGGAGTGAACCCGTCGAAGAAATCCCACCAGGCGGGATCAACAGAATTTCGATCATTCAGGAATTGCTGATACAACTCGTCAACGAGCCAGTCATTGGGTCCAAATTGGTCGGGAGGCTCAGAAGCCACGTTAGCCACGGTATTTCCTCTCGCTGACGACCTAATTGCGACATAACCCTATGACGCAGTGATCAGGGACGCCTGTGAGGGTGCGGAAGTGCTAAATCTAGGGAAGGCTGAGGAAATGGAAAATGTAGATCAGGGCACCGCGCTCATTACCGGTGGAGCGTCGGGGATCGGCTTTGCCGTTGCCAAACAACTGGGCCTAGCGGGATTTACGGTCACGGTTCTGGGTAGCACGACTGAGAGTGGCCAGCGCGCCGCAGCGCAGTTGCGCGATCTAGGAATTGACGCCTTTGGCGAGGGTGCTGATCTTGCAGACGCCTCAGCTGTGTCGCTATTACGGGAACGTTTAGGTCCGTTAGCTCAGCCCCAGGTCTTGGTGTGTTCGGCCGGAGTCATGAGCGAGAAAATGTCAAAAACCTTGAAATCCACCAGCGAGGAGTGGCATAGGGTTATGGGAATCAACCTATTTGGTGTAGTGAACACCCTTACGAATTTCGCCCCACCCATGGTGGCAGCCCGCTCCGGCAGGGTCATTGCACTCTCAGCATGCTTGGGAAGGTTTAGCGGTCCGGGAACAAGTGGTGGACTAGCCCCGTACCGGGTGAGCAAGGCAGCATTGAACGCCCTGATTCGAAATTTTGCGGCGGAAACGGGATGGGGATCTCGAGGGGTGCTCGTTGACGCGGTGTGCCCAAACCATTGCCGGACGCCTATGGGAGGCCCAGACGCGCCTCGTTCGGCAGAACAAGGGGCGGAAACGGTCACCTGGCTCGCTATCACCGATCTGGCTGGGCGAGGCCAGCAGTTGGGAGTGGTAAATTCCCCTCCCACAGGGTTGCTCTGGGAGGACCGAGCGGTAGTTCCCTGGTAGCCGGTTGAATTTATTCCTCAAAGGTGCTTATCCTTGCCAAGGCGTAAATCCATATTCGTGTAACCACCTGCGTCAGGATTAGGGGAAAAGTACATGCGAGGCTCTGTTCGGACAGTCGTGAGCAGTGGCGTTCTCGCCTCCGTTATTGCTTTGCTGATACCAGCGCAAGTCGTAGCGGAGGAGAGCAAACTCGAACCCCCTTCGATTATTTCAGTGACTCCAGGAGCTAGTGCAACTGTTCTCGACGTTGTTTACGCCGCCAAAGTTCCTGCTCCTGAACTCAGTGGTGGTTCACCAATCGATTATCAAATTTCCGTTGACACGGTTAATTGGTACCCGTGCCCTGCGCTACCCACTACGGAAGGCACCGTTGTGGGCAGTCTGATCCAGGGGACTTGCCCACTTTCAAGCTTGGCACCATTGCGTAGTTACGGCGTGTACATGCGATCCGCTCAAGGTTTGGCATCCAGTGCAGTTGTGGGCCCAATCGTGGCAACAACTCAACCTCCACGGGACACGAATCCTGCTAAGCCAAAAAAACTTCCGAAGAATCGACTGTGGGTCAATGCAAAATTTATCGCTGCAAGTAATTCGCTGGGCGTCGACGGATCAAAGGTCAGAGTGGGCGTAGGGGTACTGCCCAAGATTGTCTTCTCCAAGAAAATTTCAGATAAAAAAATAGTTGAAGAGAACCTAGTCGTTTCAGCACAATTACCGAGTGGAAAACTCGTTCCAGTTGTCGGCGCGTGGGGTTGGATTAATGAGACGTCTGCAGTTTTCCGTCCTAAAAAATATTGGCCGGGAAAATCAACAATTCGAGTCGCTTCATCCCTTGGTAGAACGGTTCTTGGCAAGAGTGGGTCGAAATCGCTGATTGGTTTAGCCAGGCTTAACACAACTTATACATTTCAAACTGCACGTTCGTTGATCGCCAAAGTCGATGGAAAAACTAAGAAGATGAAAGTTTTTGTTGACGGGGTCAAAGTTCAAACGTTCAAAGTTTCACTTGGGAAAGACGAATGGGAAACGCGCAACGGAACGAAAGTTGTCAGCACCGCGAAGGAAGTGAACAAAGTGTATCGAAGTGAGTCGCTGGGTCTCACCGATCCCGAGGATCAATATGAACTCGATGCAAAATGGAATACCCGGTTAACCCCCACGGGTGAATTTATTCATGCTGCGAAATGGGCTTATGGTCGATTGGGTGTTTACAACGGTTCGCATGGTTGTACCAATATGTTCGAGGATGACGCACAGTGGATTTTCGACGAGACCATCCCAGGTGATGTAATTTTTTACAGGAACACGGGTGGGACAATTAATGAGCCATGGAATGGTCCCGGCGGTTTTTGGAATATCTCGTGGAACAAGTGGCTCCAAAAGTCAGCTTCTTACTCGGGTAGCGCAAATGTCAACACGGACACAAATGAGGGAAGTGGTTCCCTCGCTGATGCAAAACCTGCAAGTGCCTGATGAGTGAGCAGCTAAATTTCGAGTCAAGATGGGAAGTGCCTGACACCTGGCAGCAAGGACGTGGCGCTTGGGGCGGACTTCCGATTCTCACCATGGTGGAAGCCGTCGTGTGCAATGAAGTCGCGAAACGTGAAGTGCGGTCGATCACCGTTCAAATCCCAGAACCAGTGCTTCCCGAGGCACACCGCGTCCTCACTCGCATGATTCGAAGGGGATCCGCCATGTCCATGTGGCAGGTCGACATAATTCGTGAAAGGGAAGACCTCACGGTTGCATTCGGTCAGGTCGTCACGGGTGAAGACAAAGATTTAACATTTGATCCTTCCGCTGACAAGTGGGGGACTGCAATATTTCCTCAAGTGCCAGCGCATGATCAAGTTGAGATAGTGCAGATTAGGCCGCCGTTTGGCCCAGACTTTGGACAACACTTGGAATTCCGTCCGATCACACCTCTGCCAACCATGGGAACGGAAGCGGTCGTGTTGGGCTGGATTAACCTGCCACAAGAAACAGTGGCCGGTGGGAATTGGACGTCGGGGCAACTGTTGTCCACGGTGGATGCGTGGTGGCCTTCGCCTTACACACTGATGAAGACCATGCGCCCGGTGGCGACGGTATCTTTCAGTGCGAATTTGCTCATTGATCCGAAGAGCATTAAATCAGTCGCAGGGGAACGCTCCCCACTCCTTCACGAGAGTTCGGTCAGTTCCGTTCATGGCGGATTCATGAGTGAACTCAGGAGATTGTGGACGCCCGATGGGCGGCTTGTTGTTGAAAACCTGCAGTCAATCATGGTAATTAAATAGAGGCTTCGTCACGGCCAAGTGATCGTTTGGCTGTTGGTAAAAATCTTTTCAACATAATTTTCAGTCTCAGGGAATGGTGGAATGCCACCATATTTCAGGACGGATCCGATGCCAGCGTTGTAGGCGGCGAAAGTGTTTTTCAATCGAGGGCCATCAAGGTCTTTGACACCCTTTCGATTGATGCAATTCATCCGAGCCGCCGAGGGAATTGCATCCTCAGGATTCCAAACGTCGATCACGCCATCACCGTCACCATCTATTCCATAGTGCTTCCACGTGTAGGGCATGAATTGCGCAATTCCCTGAGCACCTGCAGGGCTTTCTGCGGCTGGATCGAAACCGCTCTCCGCGTGGATTTGAGCAGCAAATAGTTCTTCGGAAATGGCAGGACAACGTTTAGCGGAATCTTTGATTAACGCTGCATACTCGATCGGAATAGTTACCGGCGCGCCCAAAATATCTTCTCTTATGGAATTGGGAATTATTTTGCCCAAAGAGAAAACGCCCAGACCTAATATTCCAAAGATCATGACGACAACGGCGATAGAGCGGAGCCGATGGGGCGCTGCTTTGATCGTCATTTACCTACCATAACCCGAGGCGATATGGCGGTAGGATAATCGGGTGGCCAGCGAGCAGCAAAGACTCCCGCGAGATTTAAATTCGGCCGCGCTCGCCAGTCTTTTCAATGATGAGTTGCAAAAGGCATTCGAGTCCCTCGGCTGCTTTAACTTAGCTATTTTTGGAAAGACCGGTAGCGGTAAATCGACTTTGCTCAATGCAATTTTCGACCAAGCAATCGCTTCGACCGGAATTGGTAAGCCCGTTACTAAAGGGCTGAACTACTACCGACATCCAAATGGATACCTCGGGATATATGACTCAGAAGGATTCGAAACGGGCACCTCTGGAGATGCAATTCTGACGGGTCTTGATCGTATTGTGAGCAAATCAAACAGTGGGCCGATGGATCAGCGAATTCATGCAGCCTGGTACTTAATCCGATGGTCTGACCGACGATGTGAAGTTGCCCAGCAGTCCTTCATTTCTGCTATTGCCGCCTTGGGTTTACCCGTAATTATTGTCATGTCGCAGGTTCCGGTAATTCAACGTGATGGAGCACTCGAGATCCACCCTGATGCGGTTGTTTTTGCGAAATATATTGAATCTTTGAAATTACCAACTTTTGGTGAGGGAAAAGTCCTTCTGACAAATGCATTGCCGGATACCTTTAGCGATACGGTTATTTATGGACTTCAGGAATTACTCGATGCCACATATGAAGTTGTTCCGTTAGCGGCTCAGGCTGCTTTAACTGCCGCGCAAGGTGTTGATGGCCGGCGAAAAAAAGACGCGGCCGCCGCGGTCATTAAGCAAGCGACCGTGGTGGCAAGTGGGATTGGCGCTGTTCCGATCCCTGTAGCCGACGCCGCACTTCTGGTACCCAATCAAGTGGCGATGATTGCGAGGATCACGGCTATTTATGGCCTGCCACGATCGCGGGCGAGCGCACTCTCCATGGCAGGAAGTGCAATTCTTACCGGCGGAGCCACCTATGCGGGTCGATATGTCGCGACTCACTTGCTGCGGTTCCTCCCGGGCGGGGTCATTGCTGGATCTGTTATTTCCGGCACGGTGGCCGCGACCTTGACCCGGGCAATCGGTATTGCCTGGGTGAAAGTGTGCGAGTACGCCGTGACATTGCCAGATACCGAACAAGAATCATTTTTTTCCAGTTCCCAAGTGAGAGAAGCATTTAATGGATACCTGAAGTCCGAAAAATAGCTCTCCAATTCTGTGGGGTATCGCCATTTGGTGTTACGGTTGATGCTATGAGAAAGATTCTGGGATTACTGGTCATCACTATTCTGGGCGTCGGTGGCTTTATGTGGTGGAAACGCAATCAGGTTATTGCGGCTAACGAGGTAAACGCCGATCCTTGGCCAGCGGCAGTTTCGACTGTTCAAGCACCCAACATGGATTCGCCGGTCGAAATTGCACCACCGGCCGCCAACCCTGCGGAAAAGAAACCAATGCCCAAAAAGTCGACTGCGAAGAAAACAACCTCCAAATCAGAGACCCAAGAACTGGACTAATCGCGGCACCGAGGGTGCTGGCCTCCTTGATTTTATGCCAGTGGCGAAGTGTATGCATCGTCGTTGAACTTCCCAGTGTGATCCGTGGTTTACTTAAGATCAAGTAGGAGGTGTGACAATGCGTGACCCAATGGAACTAATTACATTTCATAATGAAGTCCAGTTTCTAGAGCCACCCATCCTCATCCACGCCTTTAGTGGATTCGTTGATGCAGGTGGTGGTGTGCGACAGCTTGCTGAGCACATTCTCGAGAATTGTGATCACACGCTGATTGCCAGTTTTGATGTAGATGAACTCATCGACTACCGCGCCAGGCGCCCCAAAATGCAATTTGTTGTCGACCACTTTTCGTCAGTTGAATTTCCCAGCATCGATGTTCATGACGTGCTCGACGCAAATGGGAAACATTTTCTCCTTATTTCGGGTCCCGAGCCGGACTACCAGTGGAACAGATTTCTCTCCGCGACGGATGTCATTGTGAATAGATACAACGTGGAATTGGCAATTGGTGTTTCAGCTATCCCGTGGCCAATGCCGCATACTCGTCCATTGGGACTCACGGTCCATGGGAACGATCCAGGACTCATCTTTGGTGCTGGTTCAGTAATTGGTGAGATTGAAGTGCCCGGTCATGTGGGGGCGCTCGTGGAGTTTCACTTAGGCCAGAACGGATTGAAATCCATGGGCATAACCGCCCAAGTTCCCCACTACTTGGCGCAATTTGACTACCCCCAGGGAGCCTTGGCCTTACTGGATGGGTTGATGGCTGGTCCCGACATTGCGATCCCTCGTGGAGACCTCACCGAGTTGGCTGCAAAGTCGCTTGCAAACATAACCGAACAGTTGTCCGGCAATGAGGAATTTGCTGCTGTGGTTCAAGCGCTTGAAGGCCAATACGACCAAATCGCCGAAGCCTTAAACAGTGGCGCAGGCGGTGTCGCCGACGCTGACATTCCAAGCGCAGATCAAATAGCCGCACAAGTTGAAGCCTTTCTAGCTGAAATCGATTCAGCGAAAGAGGCCGACAAGGAATCAGATCTCTAACAAGTTTTCGTTTCAGGTGCCAAACCGGTGAGCAAATACCTGTCAACTGCCCGATCAACACAGGGATTGCCGCCCAAATATGCAGTGTGTCCGTCACTGTCAAATGTGAGTAGTGAGCTGGTGGGCAATTGTTGATGTAATGCGCGAGCCCAGGCTAGGGGAGTCGCGGGGTCGTACGTCGTCCCAATAATCAATATCGGGGCACTCGTTGTCGTTTCCGCCGGCGCAGGCTTAATTGATGCATGTTCAAACCAAGTTGTGCAGGGCGCGTTACCCCAACTCATAGCTCGCGCTAGTTCGGGCACTCTCGCATTTCGTGAAAATTGGCGGGCACTTCGGGCTAGTCCTGTGGCAGTGGGAGTTGGCGGATAGTCCCAGCAATTTATAGCAATGAATGCCGACAGTATGTTGCTGGAGAATTTGGTGGGGGAGATTTGGTCATTGGCTAAGTAGGACAACTCTTGGAGCTGCGTTCCGTTTCCCTTAGTCGCTTCCTTTAAAGCGTCATGTAGTGAGGGCCAAAATGATGTGCTGTACATCGATAAAAAGATCGCCGTGTTTGCTTGGCTTTGAGTCAGGGTTTGCGATCTGTCAGTCTTCATTTCGGATTTATCGAGTGAGCGTAGAAGTTTATTTATCATGGTTATCGATCCAGGGTATTGCCCGTTAAATCGATCTATAGCTTTTTGAAACCCAATTGATTGGCCCCGTGACAACTCCATTGAGTCAAGGGCAGGGTCAACCGCACCATCAAGCACCATGCGACCCACCCTGTCGGGGAAAAGTTCCGCGTATCGGGTCCCCAGTGAAGTGCCATAGGAAAACCCAAGCCAATTGAGTTTCTGGCTATCTAATGTTGCTCGAATAATGTCCATGTCTCGAACCGTGTTTTCAGTGCCAATATGCGCCACGATCTCAGGTGACATTCGTTGGCAAGCCGGAGAAATCTTAGCCGCGGCCGACATGTACTGGGACACCTCAACCGCGGTGTCGGGAGTTGAGTCAGTTCTCAGCCATTTATTTGCACTCGGGCCTGTGAAGCATTTCACGGGAGCCGAATCTCCGGTGCCCCGTGGGTCAAAGCCCACTGGTGTGAAGACGTCTGTGATTGAGGAATCCAAGGATGCCGCGATGCTCTGAGCGAATGCGGTGCCCTCTGATCCGGGGCCACCAGGGTTTACCATTAATGGAGGTAAATCCGAGGACCCGATCCGCCTGATTGACAAGGTGATGGTGGCTCCATCGGGTTGACCGTATTCCAATGGGACAGTCACGAGGGCGCAGGACGCTTTACCGCATTTGGTCCACTGAAGAGATTGTGTGTAGAAAACGTCTAGGGGGTCCGGCTGATTTGCTTTAGCGGGGGTGCTCGTGAGCGAAAAGAGCAAGGAGGCGCCGATAAGCACAGACAACGAACGGCGCACCTTGACCTGAAAGTTGCTCACGCTGACTCCTTGCGTTCTGAGGTCCCGCGACCTACCTGACTTCGCTGAATTATCCATCACATGGCAGGCTAGGCGCTCAAGCACCGGGAAAGGCTCATTATGAGTGGCAACGCCACCTTCACGTATTCAGACACCGCGATCCTTGCGGTAACGGCGGCTGTAGCCCCCATCGTTGTAACGAGCGACGAAATTGACGCACAATTAATGCAGACCTACGAACGAGTTGGCTTGCGACCGGGCATGCTGGAAAATCTGGCCGGTGTCAAAGAACGCCGATGGTGGTCACCCGATGTCACATTTGCAGACGCAGCTTCAATGGCTGGAGCAAAAGCCCTCGCCGAGGCTGGAGTTAATCCAGAGTCGGTCGGCCTTCTCATTGACACTTCGGTGTGCAGGGAGCGACTTGAGCCCTCAGCCTCTGTTGATATTCACCAGCAGCTTGGGCTTTCTTCGTCGTGCTTGAACTTTGATCTGAGTAATGCGTGCTTGGGCTTCATCAACGGGATGCAAGTCGCGTCCATGATGATCGATTCCGGACAAATTGAATATGCACTGGTTGTTGATGGTGAAGGTAGTCGCAGACCACAGGAGGCAACAATTGCCCGATTGGCTCGCAATGACTCAACCAAAAAAGACGTACTTGATCAATTCGCCACCATGACTTTGGGTTCGGGTGGGGCAGCCATGGTTTTGGGCAAGGCTTCGGTTCATGGGGGTCACCGCTTCCGCGGAGGGGTTAGTCGCGCCGCAACCCAACACAATCAGCTGTGTATGGGTGATCTGGATTCAATGCGAACCGACAGCCGTGGGCTACTCGAAGCAGGGGTTGCTCTGGCCAAAGCAACATGGGATGACTCACAATCACAATTCAGTTGGTCCGATTTAGATATGTACATTTTGCATCAGGTTTCCCAAGTACACAATGCAGCAATTATTTCCGCACTGGGAATTGATTCCACGAAAGTCCCGACCACCTTCCCGCTGCAAGGGAACATCGGGCCCGCCTCAGTTCCTTTCACTTTGGCCCAGTCAGTTGATGACTTACAAACTGGTGACCGAATCGCCTGCATGGGAATTGGGTCAGGCTTAAATGCGGCTGTTATCGAAATTGATTGGTAACAGTGAGCAGACCGGCTCAATTACCGCCTGAGCACGTCCATGGACTGAATGCCAGTTGGTCCCGAATTGTCACGTTCACCGACCGCGATGGCATCCCGCGGAGCATGCATGTTCTGGATACTGGAGCAGGCCAGGAAAAGGATCTCACGTTGGTGTGCGTCCATGGAAATCCCACGTGGTCCTATCTTTGGCGCAATTTCCTGGTGAAGGCCCCATCTAACATTCGAGTGATCGCCCTTGATCACCTCGGCATGGGTTATTCGGAGAGGCTTGATTCTGACCGGGTATTGGATCAAAGGGTGGACGACCTCACTCGTTTGATTCGTGCCTTGGGAATCACAACACCGATTATGTCTTTGGCGCACGACTGGGGAGGCCCCATTTCATTGGGTTGGGTCGAGCGTGAGATTGCCTCAGGAGATCACGATATTGCCGGAGTGATTTTGCTCAATACCGCTGTGCACCAGCCAAAAGAATTTAAGAATCCCGCTGTGATTCGCCTTGCGCGAGCTCGGGGATTGCTTGCGCCGGTAACTGAGTACACCCAAGGATTTGTTTTCGGGACACGGATTCTCAGTGGTTCAAAAATGTCACGCGAAGTTGCTGCTGGTTTTCGTGCGCCGTATCGCAAGCGTGAATCGCGGAAGGCAATCCATGGTTTTGTTGCCGACATCCCGTTTGAAGAAGATCATGTGAGCCGTGCGACATTGGATGAGATCGCCTTGAACCTTAATTTGCTGTCACAAACGCCAGTTTTGATGTGTTGGGGTCCTAATGATCCCGTCTTTTCTGACATTTACCTTCGGGATCTGAAATCACGAATTCCGCATGCAGAAGTGCACAGGTATGAAGGGGCTTCTCACTTGGTCAGTGAGGATGCTCCAGATCTTGTGAGTGACGTATTTCATTGGATTGCCTCACCGACGGGACCTAACGTTGACTCGTCCGGTGACTTCGATAACTCAATGGTCGATTTTGGTGAGCAGATGAAAAAACAGGCTATTCATCGACCAAATGTGGTGGGACTCACGGCTATGAACGAACACCGCTCGGTGACGTGGAGAGAACTTCAATCCCAAACCGAATTTTCCATGCGCTATTTGTCTGAGGAAGGCGTCACCGCTGGTGACCGTGTCGCCTTCCTTGTTCCTCCAGGCCCGTTGCTTATTCCGTTGATCTATGCCACATGGAATCTTGGCGCCGCCGTGGTACTTGCGGACTCGGGGCTGGGATTGCGGGGAATGTTTCGTGCTCTGCGCGGTGCACACATTGATCACGTGGTGGGAATACCGCGAGCATGGCCACTCATGCGTGGTCTGCAAATCCCCGGATCTCGAATCAGCACAAAAGAACTGGACAGGGCAAGTGAGCGGGGTCAATCAAGAGCCGTTGTTGACGCAGCAACCAACTACGAGTTTCCATCAAATGATCTAGGTGCTGTTGTCTTCACTTCCGGTTCAACGGGTCCAGCAAAAGGTGTGCAGTATTCGCGAGGACACATTGCGCGCACGGTGGCCGCACTGCAGTCGCAGTACTCAATTAATTCCCACGACGTCATCATCGCGGCCTTTGCGCCATGGGCCGTTTTTGGTCCAGCCTTAGGAATCGCATCGGTGTTACCGGACATGAACCCTGGCAAACCCAGTTCATTGACCTACCGTGCGCTCAATGAAAGTGTGGTCCGTGCAGGAGGCACGCTTTTGTGGGCGTCTCCCGCCGCATTGACCAATGTTCTCGACACTGTTCCAGAACGCGAAAATGCTGATTGGAGCGGTATTCGATTAATTCTGAGTGCGGGAGCGCCGGTCCCTAAATCATTACTGAAGCGTTTGGCTGAATTGATTCCGAGCGCTTCGATCAGGACTCCCTACGGCATGACGGAGGCGTTGCCCCTGAGTGAAATTTCACTCGCGGAGATTCTGAGTTCCGACGAGGATCACGGGGTGCTTGTTGGTAAGGGGCTCCCTGGAGTTGACATCAAGATTGCTCCCTGGAGTGACCCAAATCATTTGACGAATGATGCTGGCCTGATGGGCGAAATTGTCGTGCGTGCTCCCCACATGAAAAACAGTTACAACAACCTCGCTTTCACCGAGCGGATGAGTTCCCAATTTTTAGGTTGGCATCGCACAGGGGATGTCGGTCATCTCGATGCCGATGGCGCATTGTGGATTGAAGGACGAAAGTCGCATGTGATTACTACGCCGATGGGGGTAATTACACCGGTTCCAGTTGAACAAAGGGTTGAATCATTAGATTTTGTTCGCCAGGCTGCATGTGTTGGGGTTGGGCCAAAGGACGCTTCAGTTGTTGTAATTGTGTACATCGAATCTGATCAAGGGCGAAAACTTTCGCAGTTGCAGCGAGAAGACCGAGTCAGAGAAGTTGCAGGTACCCACATTGCCGCGATCCTTCTCGTTAAGTCGCTGCCAACGGATATTCGTCATAACGCAAAACTTAATCGCGAAGAGATTTCCCGATGGGCCAGTAAGAAATTGGCGGGCTCCGCGTGAGAGTGCTCGTAACTGGCGGGACAGGTCTTCTTGGGTCATCGGTTGTTCAGGAAATCCTGAACTTGGGCCACGAATGCGTTGTTGTTCAAAGGAATCCAAGCGGCATTGCGGGGGCACGCGAGTTTCTTGACGACCTCACCGCACCAAGGAACCTCGACCAGTGGCTGGCTGAAGTAGATGCGGTTGTTCATCTGGCGGCAAAAGTGGGGATTGTCGGGAGTTATCAAGAGTTCTACGAAGCAAATGTCAAAGCAACCCAAATGCTCTTAGAGTCAGCGAAGCAGCATGGTGTTAAAAGGTTTATCTACGCCTCCTCACCATCGGTTGCCCATACTGGAAGTGCATTGATCGGTGCAGGGGCTCAACCAGCGCGACCCGCAAGTGTGAGGGGTGCCTACAGCAAGACAAAAGCTCTTGCGGAGCTGGATGTACTGGCCGCAAACACTTCCAGTTTCTCTACTGTGGCTTTGCGTCCGCATTTGGTGTGGGGCCCAGGGGATACACAACTAATTGAACGAATCGTGGAGCGGGCTCGTTCAGGCAGGCTGTTCTACATCGATGGAGGCTATGCCTTAATAGATACCACCTATGTGACCAATGCTGGACAGGCTTTCGCTTGCTCACTGAACGCTTCCCCGGAAGCTTTTGGGAAACCTCACATGGTGACGAATGGGGAACCTCGCACGGTACGTGAAACGCTCATGCGAATAACCGAAGCGGCCGGCGTGCCAGGGCCCTCTCGCAGCGTTTCATTTCGAATCGCCATGGCTGCTGGTCGCGCCGCGGAATTTGCTTGGAGAAATCGCACCAGTGAACCACCATTGACATCTTTTCTCGTTGAGCAACTAGCGACTGCCCACTGGTTCGACATTGAGCAAACCAAGAAGTTGCTCAACTGGAGCCCGACCATTTCCATTGATGAGGGCTTTGCTCAATTAAGAAATTGGTATTCGCGCCTTTAATGCTTAATGTCAATATTTACTAACGCTGGTGCATTGTGCGACAGAGTTGTGACACGAAGGTATTTGCGTGAAGCATCAGACCGGCATACGTTTCAATTATGACAAATAGATCATCAATTTCTCGGCGGAAGCTCCTAGTCGTTGGCGGCGTAGGAGCAGGCGCTGCGACGTTAGCCGCATGTGGTGCAGGCGTGACATCGCGTGAAACGGGTGCGCCCACGGCTGCGTCCCAAAGTGAGTCATCACCGAACCCTGAACCTATCGCCAGAGATCTTTCTGATTCGGAAAAAGTAATCTACTTTTCCAACTGGCCGCAATACATTGATGTCTCAAAAAAAAAATCCCACAACGCTGAAGGATTTTACGTCCAGTACCGGAATTGATGTCGTCTACACGGATGACATCAATGACAGTAACGAGTTTTTTGCAAAAGTTCAGACGAACTTGGAGCAAGGTCGGAGTATTGACCGAGATATCGTCGTGCTCACCGAAGAAGGTGTTGAGCTCTTTATTGACTCAGGTTTTGCCGCACCATTGAATAAAGAGCTGATACCTAACTGGGTGAATTTGCTACCCTCTTTAAAGGAAGTCCCATTTGACCCAGGCCGCCAATACTCACTTCCGTGGCAGTCTGGATTTACGGGAATCGGTTGGAACACGCCACTTCTCGAACGTGAACTCGGGGTAAAGAAAATCACCTCAATGGATCAATTTTTTGACCCCAAATTAAAGGGACGAGTTACTATCCTGACGGAAATGACGGACAGCATGGGTCTGATCCTCAATTGGTTGGGATACGACATGTCCAACTTCACCTCACAGCAATTTGATGAAGCGCTTGAAGTACTAGTGCAAAAAATTGATGAAGGTTTTATCCGACAGGTCACGGGAAATGACTACATTGCGGCACTGGATAGCGGAGATGCAATTGCCGTTATCGGTTGGTCGGGTGATGTTTTAGGGTTGGGTCAAAAGTTTGGTTTTGGAATCCCAGATTCTGGTGGAATGCTGTGGGCGGACAATATGTTGATTCCTTCAGTTGCAACGCATAAGTCCAACGCTGAACGCCTGATGAACTATTACTACGACCCAGTTGTGGCTGCTCGTCTTGCTGAATGGGTTCAATACGTGTGTCCCGTTGCCGGAGCGCAGGAAGCCATGGAAGAAATTGATCCGAATTTAGTCGAAGACAAATGGATTTTCCCTACGCCAGAACTATTGGACACGGTCTCTGAGTTTATGTACTTGGGTGTTGAAACGCGCGTGACCTACGACCGGCAATTTCAAAAAGCCGTCAATATGTAGCATTGCGCGGTGACCCACGGATTTGAAATTGTCTCTCAGCTTGATCAGGCACGTGGAAGAACAGGGGTGATCACCACACCACATGGTGAAATACAGACGCCCGCTTTTATCCCGGTAGGGACCAAAGGGACGGTCAAATCGGTTCTGCCCGAGAGCGTGAGGGATTTGGGTGCTCAGGCCGTTCTCTCAAATGCCTATCACCTGTATCTACAGCCCGGGACCGAAATAATCGATGCAGCTGGTGGGCTGGGAAATTTTATGAATTGGCCGCTTCCCACCTTCACCGATAGCGGTGGATTCCAAGTACTGTCATTGGGTGTTGGCTTCAAAAAAGTGCTCTCTATGGATAGTGCTAATACCGTAGAGAGTGATGTGATCGCACCCGGCAAAGATCGATTGGCACATGTTGATGACGAGGGCGTGACATTTAAATCGCATCTTGATGGCTCAATGCATCGCTTTTCCGCAGAGGTTTCTATGCAGGTACAACATGCAATTGGAGCCGATATCATTTTCGCCTTTGATGAGTGCACGACATTGATGAACTCGAAGGAATACCAGATTCTGGCCATGCGTCGGACCCTTGAATGGGCACAGCGGTGTATCGATGAGCACGCAAGGCTGACTAAGGATCGTTCGACCAAGCCTTATCAAATGCTATTTGGTGTCATTCAGGGTGCACACTTTGAAGATCTGCGGAGGAAAGCTGCTCGAGAAATCGGGGAATTGGATTTTGACGGATTCGGAATCGGTGGGGCGATGGATAAGGAAACCCTAGGCACGATTATTGGCTGGGTGGTTGATGAGTTACCGGAGGACAAGCCCCGACATCTTCTGGGGATAGGTGAACCACTTGACCTGTTCGTTGGTGTCGAAAATGGTGCTGACACCTTTGATTGTGTTGCGCCCACACGGAATGCGCGTAATTCGGCACTGTTGACGGTTGAAGGACGATTTAACGTATCTAATGCCTACAGCCGAGGAAATGATGAACCAGTCGACAGTGAATGTGACTGTTATACATGCCTGAACTATTCTCAGGGGTATTTGCATCATGCTTACAAAGGGAATGAATTGATATTCCCAACATTGGCCAGTATCCATAATTTGCGATTCACGGTGAGTCTGGTGGACCAAATTCGAGAACATATGCTGGCCGGAACATATTTTGAGTTCAAGCGCGACTGGGTTGAACGATTTACGACCGGTCGCTATGCCAAAAAGAATTAGTTCCCAAGGTAGGTAGGTTCTCGTTTTTTAATCGCCCTAATAACGGGGTAGCTTACGGGCAGCAGGAAGACTTCCAACAATGTTTTGTACAGGTAACCCACGAGAACGTAGTTGAGAAATTCAGCGCCAGTGATTATTCCATAAAAGGCAACGGAGCAAAAAACTAATGTGTCGGCGAATTCCCCGACCACTGTTGATCCGATCAATCTGGCCCACAGGTGTTTTTCTTTCGTCCTCTGCTTGATTTTTACCAGCACATAAGCATTGAGCAACTGACCAACCAAGTAACCCAAAACACTGGCCAAGACGATTCGAGGCACAAATCCAAGCACCGATTCGAATGCGCCCTGGAATTCGTAGGCGTCAGCTGCAGGTGAAATTTGGACCAGATAAAAAGTGAAGGCAGCCAGTATCGACATGGCAAACCCGGTAAAAATCGCGCGCCGCGCGGCCTTCCAGCCGTAAACCTCACTGATTATATCGCCAATAATGTAGGTCAAAGGAAAGAGAAAGACACCACCGTCGGTAATGAGCGGCCCAAATTCAATTAATTTTGTGGCACCAATGTTGGAGATGAGCAGAATTCCCACAAAAATGGCTAACAGGTATGGGTAGAACGATCCACCCGTGCGCGCAAAATGAACGCCACCGGGTTGGGGCGCTCTCAGCGGAGTCGTTGATATATCGGACATTGTGCCCCCGGCAGGATTCGAACCTGCGACCTTCGGTACCGGAAACCGGCGCTCTATCCCCTGAGCTACGGAGGCAGGGGACGGTAAGGCTAGCAGCGTGCCCGTGTGCAAACATGTCGCGGTGGCTAATTTCCGTGCGGTGCTGAACAAGTTTTCCGATCGGTCTTTTGCGAAGTCCACAATTGGATTTGGGCGTGAGTTTCTCACTCGGTTCGGAACGCTTAACGTCTCGCTGGTCTCAGGTGGCTTGGCCTACTACGTAATTTTGGCTCTAGCACCAATCGCCATTTCCGTGGGCGCTATTACGGGGTTGTTCATTGATCAAGCGCAGTTCATTTCAGGGTGGGATTCCCTCGTCAGCCGTGGACCCGAATCGCTGAGTGGCCTTGATCCGGCAGTGAATTCACTGGCTTCGTTGGCGCAGTCTTCGACAACTGGCTCGGTCACCCTCACGACAGTTGTAAGTTTGCTTGTGGCGGTCTACGTGGCGCAAAAGGTGGTTTACGGGGTACTCCAAGTTCAAGATCACATCTTCAACAGCGAGCGAACCCCGCCAGGGGCATTCGCCCGTGTGAGATCCGCGATCATCGCATTGATCGTGATCATTGTGATCGTGGCATCACTTCTAGCTGTGACGTTTGTCCCGGTTTTTTTAAGTAACCTTAATGTTGAAACAACTTTTTTGGGATTACTCGACACATTTGGCTGGTTGACACCCGCTTTGTTTGTGTACCTTTTGACTTGGTTCGTAATGCGACATACGAGCGGATCTTCTGGAGTCGTAACGTGGAGATCACCTGGTCTGCTCGTCGCGACAGTCTTAATCATGTTGTCAATCGGAGCATTCGGAATTTATGCTGAACAATCATCGACCGTGGGATCGGCACTCGTAGTCTTTGGGGCTCCGATTGCTGTTTTAATCTGGACTTATCTTGTATTTCTTGGATTCTTTGTTGGGTCAATTGTCCAGGGAATAATTTCTGACCGCGCCTTAGCGCGAAAACCAACGTGGGGGGCCACTAACAAGAGCGATCACGAACGCACCGACAGCGGCGCCAATTCCCGTGCTGATCATCGAGATCCCCGGAAGAAGTAGGCCAGAAACAGCTCCGCCGGCCCCCATGATCGCGGCCCCCATCGTGGCATACGCAATTCTTCCACCAGAAGTTGATTCATTTCGCTGAGCTGGAGAGCCTGAGTCCTTGCGCTGTAAGGGTGCGGATTGCTGTGAATCTTGCGCCGAGATCTCGCGTAGGAGTTTTTCGATTTCGTCATCGGAAGCCATATGAGCACTCTATGTCACCACTTGCTCGTAGGCAGATACGCTCACGCCGTGGCAATTAATGACACTCGTGAGAGCGTTCAGCGTGTTGTGGATGAACTATTGGCGCAAGGAGTAATAACCGAGGGCGTGGAAGTGACCCTTGAGCGCCCAAAGTCGCGTGAGCACGGGGATTACGCCACCAATGTGGCACTCATCGCCGCGAAATCCTCGACGCTTGCACCTAGAGACTTAGCGTTAAGGATTGCTGACGTCTTGAGAGCTGACCCGGCTTTTACCGAGGTGAGCGTGGCAGGTCCCGGTTTCGTCAATATTCGGCTCTCCGCACAAACTCAGGGAGAAATTGCTGAACGTGTCGTTAATCTCAGTTCGGCGTATGGCCGCAATGACGCCCTGATGGGAAAAAGTTTCAACGTTGAATTCATTTCAGCGAATCCGACAGGGCCATTGCATCTGGGGCATACACGTTGGGCAGCCGTTGGCGACGCGCTAGCCCGAGTATTGGCGGCGGCGGGAGCGGACGTCACAAGTGAGTTCTATATCAATGACCGTGGTGTTCAAATGGACAAGTTCGGTGAATCGGTCATGGCTGCGTCGTGGGGAAAAGCGGTTCCAGAAGATGGTTACCACGGCGGTTACATTCTGGACCTTGCTGCGCGAATCATTCGCGAGCACCCGGAGTTTCATCAGCTACCTGCCAGCGAACAAATGGTCGCCTTTCGTGAGGAGGCGTATGCATTGCAATTGCAGCAGCAAAAAGACGTCCTTGAGCTTTTTCGTACTCATTTTGATGTGTGGTACTCCGAGCGCAAGCTCTATGACTCTGGATCTGTCGAGCGGGCTCAGGCACGGTTAGTCGAGCAAGGGCACGTATACGAATCTGAAGGCGCCCTATGGCTGCGAACCTCAACATTTGGCGACGATAAAGACCGGGTCTTGATAAAAGAAAATGGTGAGCGAACTTACTTTGCCGCCGATACCGCGTATTACCTTGATAAGCGAACTCGCGGATTTGACACGGCAATCTATTTGCTGGGCGCGGACCATCACGGTTACGTGAATCGACTGCGTGCAGTTGCTGCTTGTGCTGGTGACAATATGGATGAAAATATTGAAATTTTGATTGGTCAACTTGTCAAAATTACGCGCGGAGGAGTTGAGGTCAAACTATCCAAGCGCTCCGGCCAGATTGTGACATTGGAAGAGCTTGTGGAAGAAGTTGGAGTGGACGCGGCACGTTATACGTTGGCTCGATATCCAGTGGACACACCACTTGTTGTTGACCTTGAAGAAATTGCCCGAAAAGCCAATGACAATCCGGTTTTCTATGTCCAGTATGCCCATGCACGTATTGCGTCAGTTTTACGCAATGCACATGATGTTGGTGTGGATTGGCGCAATACTGAATTTTCCCCGGAGCTTCTCGATTCAGAACAGGAAAATGAACTTCTTGGAGTAATTGAGAAATTTCCTGCGGTTATTGCGGCCGCTGCCGAATTGAGAGAGCCGCACCGTGTTGCCCGCTACTTGGAAGAGCTGGCTACCGCCTACCACCGTTTCTATGACGCATGTCGTGTTCTTCCCCGATCTGACGAAGAACTCGGTGGCGTTCATGTAGCTCGGTTATGGGTCTGCGCTGCGACCCAGCAAACACTGGCCAATGGTTTGGATCTCCTTGGAGTCAGCGCTCCTGAAAAAATGTGAAAACCGATAGGCTCCCCTCATGCAGGCACATCCGGCGGGCCCTCGTCACGCACAAATGGCACTGGAGTCGCAGGCCTCAAGCCCGGTTGAGGATCCCACCCAGTCCATAGTGTGGCCAGAGAGTGCTGACAGAGACGATCGTGGAGAACTTCAGGTCGGCGGTCGGGGAGTCGTAGCATTAGCGGCCGAGTACGGAACGCCTTTATTTCTTTTCGATGAACAAGATATTCGAGATCGTGCCAAGGAATTTGCACGGGCGTATTTAACCGAAAACGAACGTGGAACGGTGTATTACGCGGCCAAAGCATTTCTCAGTGTCGCAATAGCTAAGTGGGTCTTCGAAGAGGGTCTAGGAATTGACGTTGCCTCCGGTGGCGAACTGGCGATAGCGATTCGCGCCGGAATTCCAGGTGAGAAATTGCTCATGCACGGGAACAACAAATCTGAAAGTGAAATACGAACGGCTTTAGATTATGGAGTCGGACGAATTGTGATTGACTCATTTGACGAGATCGTCCGGGTCGCAGCGATCGCTGCCGAACTCAATGTTGTAGCAAAAGTATTGGTTCGGGCGACCGTCGGAGTTGAAGCGCACACGCATGAATTCATAGCGACCGCGCATGAGGATCAAAAATTTGGACTCTCGGTGCAAGAAGGTGACGTGGAAGAGGCTGTCCGTCGCATTACCAAGTTGCCGTCATTGCGCTTCATGGGCCTGCACTCACATATTGGTTCACAGATTTTTGACTCTGCTGGATTCGAGATTGCAGCAACGCGAGTGGTGGGAGTTGCCTACGATATTTATGACACACAGGGAATTGAATGCGAGGAATTCAATCTCGGTGGTGGCATGGGGATTGCGTATCTTCCAGAAGACGATCCACTTTCCGTGCAGATCATGGCTAGTCAAATCCGAGAGATTGTTACTCGCGAGTGTGCCAACGTCGGGATACCCGTCCCTGCATTGTGTTATGAGCCTGGTCGAGCGATAGTCGGCAGAGCTGGAATCACCCTCTACGAGGTGGGAACGGTCAAGAAAGTGAAGCTTGATCATGGTGAGCGCACCTACATTTCGGTTGACGGAGGTATGAGTGACAACATCCGGACGTCGCTTTATGGGGCTCAATATTGCGTTGCACTTGTGTCGAGAAGTTCAGTGTCGGAGCAAATCCTCAGCCGAGTGGTAGGAAAACATTGTGAGTCGGGGGACATTGTGGTGAAAGACGCCTGGTTGCCCTCAGACGTCACACCGGGTGACCTCATAGCTGTTGCCGCTACCGGCGCCTATTGCCGATCCATGGCTTCTAACTACAACCAGATGCCCCGTCCTGCTGTGGTCTCCGTTCGCGGTGGGGAAAGCCAGTTAATTTTGCGTCGGGAGACGTTTGATGACCTGCTGGCCCTGGATCCTTTTGCCGGCTAGTGCAACCACCACGATTCACTTTGGCAGAATACGGGTGCTGGACCAAGAAAATGTCATGTGAGGAGATTTATGTCAGAGCGTGATAAGTCTGCTCCATCTATCCGAATTGCCATGTTGGGCGCAGGAACGGTTGGATCCTCAGTGGCTCGGCTCCTCACCCGACATCAGCATGATCTTGCGCATCGAGTCGGTGCAAATCTCGAATTAATTGCAGTGGGTGTCAAGGACATCAATAAACCTCGCGAGGGGATACCCCAGTTCTTACTGACTCAGGATCTCCAATCTGTGGCCCTCTCGGGAGCCGACATTGTGATCGAAGTTATGGGTGGAATTGAGCCTGCACGATCCCTGATTCTCGCTGCCATGAATGCTGGATCAAGTGTCATTACAGCCAATAAGGCACTCATGGCGGAAGACGGCGCCGCCCTGTACTCCGCTGCTCAAGAGTCAGGTGTTGACTTGTATTTCGAGGCGGCGGTTGCCGGAGCTATTCCGCTCATCCGACCATTACGTGAGTCTCTAGCGGGAGATCGCGTTACGAAAGTCATGGGAATTGTGAACGGTACTACTAACTTCATGCTGACAAAAATGGATGAAGAAGGTGCCGATTACGATGCAGTTTTTGCGGAAGCAGATGCACTCGGTTACCTAGAGGCTGACCCTTCCCTTGATGTCGACGGAATCGATGCTGCTGCTAAAGCAGCGATTTTGGCCGAGTTGGCGTTTCACACAAGAGTGACCTTGGCCGATGTCTATTGCGAAGGAATCGGATCGGTGACAAAAGCGGACATCACGGCCGCGCGTGACATGGGATTTGTCATCAAATTGCTGGCTATTGCCGAATTGATTTCAACGGATGATCAAGAAGACGGAATTGTCGTCCGAGTGCACCCAGCAATGATTCCGTTGAATCACCCGCTGGCAAACGTTCGTGGTTCCTTCAATGCTGTCTTTGTTCACGCAGAAGCCGCCGGAGAAATGATGTTTTATGGTCGTGGGGCAGGTGGAGACCCGACCGCCAGTGCTGTCTTGGGGGACGTTGTTGCAGCTGCGCGCCACCGAGTTTTGGGTGGGCGTGGACCCGGGGAGAGTACCTATTCGGGTCTGAAAGTCCTCGACATTGGGCGGGCTGAGACACGTTATTACGTTAACCTCGACGTACGGGATCGGCCCGGAGTTCTTGCGCAAATCGCTCATGCATTCGCGGCGAACGGCGTGAGTATTCAAGTGGTTCGACAAGATGGCCACGGATACGAGGCTGGGCTGATCGTGCGGACGCACAGAGGGAGTGAAGCGGCTTTGCGGGCTACGGTTGTTCAGCTGGAATCAATGGATGAAGTTCGTAAAGTGGTTGGGGTAATGAGAGTAGAGGGTGAAGAGTAGATGGCACACCAATGGCGGGGCGTAATCGCGGAGTACCGCGATCGCATGCCACTTGTTGAATCCGCACCGATCGTGAGTCTTGGCGAGGGTGGCACTCCACTCGTCTACGCCTGCACCATCAGTGAGATGGTCGGTGCGTCCGTCTGGCTCAAATACGAAGGTGCTAACCCCACGGGTTCATTCAAGGATCGCGGTATGACGATGGCCATCTCAGATGCCGCATTCCAGGGGGCAAAAGCGGTCATTTGCGCCTCGACGGGGAATACATCAGCGAGTGCTGCCGCATACGCGGTCAAGGCGGGCCTGACATGCGCAGTACTCATTCCCAAAGGAAAAATCGCGATGGGCAAGCTTGCCCAAGCCGTAGTTCATGGTGCAATTTTGCTCCAAGTTGAAGGCAACTTTGATGACTGTTTGGTGCTCGCTCGAGAACTGTCGGAGCAATACCCGGTTGCATTAGTTAATAGCGTTAATCCGGTTCGTATCGAAGGTCAAAAATCTGCGGCATTTGAAATAGTTGATCGACTGGGTCGAGCCCCGGACATTTCCTGCATGCCCGTTGGGAATGCCGGGAATATCACCGCTTACTGGCGCGGATACCAGGAGTACCAGGCAACAGGTGTTTCCGATTCAACCCCCGCCATGTGGGGATTTCAGGCTGCAGGGGCGGCTCCTTTAGTAATCGGAAGTCCGGTCTCCAACCCTGAGACAATCGCGACAGCGATTCGAATTGGAAACCCTGCATCTTGGGATTTCGCAATTGCCGCGCGTGATGATTCACATGGACTCATTGATTCGGTAACCGACGAAGAAATATTGTCGGCCTACCACCTGCTTGCTGAAAAAGAAGGTTTGTTCTGTGAACCGTCAAGTGCCTCGAGTGTTGCCGGATTACTTAAAATGCATTCTGCGGGGAGAGTCCCACCTGAATCGGTTGTCACCTGCACGTTGACGGGCAACGGACTTAAGGATCCTCAATGGGCGCTTGAGGGAGCGGCAGACCCAGTGGTTATCTCCGTTGATTCTGCACTCGCAGCCGAGAAACTTGGTTTAATGTGATGAACGAAACGACATTCGTATCAGGTGCTGTTCGCATTGTGGTCCCTGCTTCTAGTGCGAATTTGGGTCCAGGATTTGATTCCATTGGGTTGGCTCTCGCTGTGCATGACGAACTTATTGCAATGGTGACGAATGATGTTGGTATCAAAGTTGACGTCGAGGGGGAGGGCGCTGGAATCGTCTCAACCGATGAGTCGAATTTGGTTGTTCGTGCCATGAATCGAGGATTTGAGGCGATGAACGCGAAACCCGCAGGATTCATCCTTAAATGTCGTAATGCAATACCGCATGGACGAGGCTTGGGTTCATCAGCTTCTGCAGTGATAGGTGGCCTAGCAATGGCCCGCTCTCTGGTTGAGGGGGGCGAAACACTTCTCCCTGATTCGGACATTCTCAATATTGCACTTGAGTTTGAGAATCACCCGGATAATTTGTCGGCAGCGCTTTACGGTGGATTCAATATTTCATGGCTTCACAACGCGGAAATTGCTGGTGCTGTACAGCCGATTGTCCATCCTGATGTCGTGCCAATTGTATTGATTCCACCCCATGAACTTGCGACAACACAAGCAAGGGGAGTCTTGCCTGAGCAAGTTCATCGATCAGCTGCTTGTCATAATCTTTCGCGTACAGGCTTGTTGGTTTATGCGATTTCGCACGACCCAAAACTTCTGTTGGAGGCTACTTCAGATCAGTTGCATCAAGACGCAAGAGCACACGTTTATCCCGAAACAAGCACAATTATTTTGCAGTTGCGAGCTAAAAATATTGCAGCAATGGCTTCGGGGGCAGGTCCTGCCGTTTTACTTTTAGTTGACCGCAATGAAGTTCACGAACTTGAAGATGCATTAAGCGTGGTTCCAGATGAGTGGACTCGCATCGCTGTTCCAATTGATTTCGAGGGCGTCAGGGCACTCCCACTCCCGGTTTAGGCCCATCCCAAGGTAAACCTCGCTACCTGTGTTAGCCTAGGACAGTCCACAGTCGTGGCGAGCTTCTTGAAAGAATCACGTTCATCGGAAAATCGAAGTTTCGAGTTCTTGTTCCAGGTGGATGGAGTTTTAGCCGGAAGCACGGTTTCACATTTTACCGGGTATCTCACAAACGTAATAATGTTTGGCCCAGGGCAATTCTCGCCCATACACATAAAGGATTATTGAGTGTCAGAAACAACAGATTCAAAGCGTCGTACCGAGGGACTCTCCGGAATGTTGTTGCCCGAGCTAAAGCAGCTCGCTCAGCAACTTGGAATTGCCGGATCGAGCGCAATGCGCAAATCAGACCTGGTCTCGGCCATTGGTGATCGACAGAAGCAGGCTAGCGCCCGTCGAACGACCCCGAAGGCTGCTCCCGAGAAGGCTGCTCCCGAGAAGGCTGCTCCCGAGAAGGCGCAAAAAGAAGTGGCTGCACCAGCGCAGGGAGAGACAGAGAAATCAGATACACGCGAGGATTCGCAGCGGGATCAGCGCGGCAACCGAAATAACAATCGTGATCGCAATTCCCGCAACAACAACAATCGTGAGCGAACGAGCAACGATCGCAATAGCAATGATCGCAATAGCAACGATCGCAATAGCAACGATCGCAATAGCAATGATCGCAATAGCAACGACCGGAATTCAAATGACGGTGATGACGATCGCAACAGTGGGTCTGATGACCGAGGTAGTCGCAGTCGAAACCGGAATCGCAGAGACCGCCGTGACAGACCGAGCAATCGTCGCAGTGGCGGCCAAAACAACTTTAATGACTACGAGACTGAGCTGACCGAAGATGACGTCCTCGTGCCGGTTGCAGGCATCCTCGATGTGCTAGACAACTACGCATTCGTTCGCACGAGCGGTTACCTGCCTGGCCCCAATGACGTTTACGTGTCGCTCTCATTTGTTCGCAAACTGGGGCTTCGCAAGGGCGATGCTGTTATTGGATCCGTGCGGCAGCCACGCGAAGGTGAGCGTCGCGAAAAGTTTAATCCGCTGGTGAAGGTCGATTCGGTAAATGGTTATGACTTAGAGGCCATCAAAAATCGGCCTGATTTTTCCAAGTTAACCCCCCTATATCCGCAGGAACGACTTAAGTTGGAAACAACGAGTTCGAACCTGACAACTCGGGTTATTGATCTTGTGGCACCAATAGGCAAGGGCCAGCGTGGGCTGATCGTCTCGCCGCCAAAAGCTGGCAAGACGATGGTATTGCAGGCCATTGCAAATGCAATAACTGTTAATGATCCTGACTGTCACCTCATGGTGGTTTTGGTTGACGAACGCCCTGAGGAAGTCACCGACATGCAACGAAGTGTGGAAGGCGAAGTAATCGCCTCCACATTTGATCGACCAGCCGAAGATCACACCATCATCGCTGAACTTGCAATTGAGCGGGCAAAGCGTTTGGTCGAATCTGGTCAGGATGTAGTCGTTCTACTCGACTCCATGACTCGATTGGGTCGGGCCTACAACTTGGCAGCCCCAGCCTCGGGTCGAATTCTCTCTGGTGGAGTTGATTCAACCGCCCTCTACCCACCGAAGAAATTCTTTGGAGCTGCTCGAAACATTGAAAACGGTGGCTCACTGACTATTTTGGCAACGGCTTTGGTCGAAACAGGGTCTCGGATGGACGAAGTAATTTTTGAGGAATTCAAGGGAACCGGCAACATGGAACTCAAACTAGATCGCCGTCTCGCTGACAAAAGGATCTTTCCTGCTGTCGACGTTGATCCATCGGGTACTCGCAAGGAAGAATTACTCCTTTCACCGGAGGAACTCAAGGTGGTTTGGACCCTGAGAAAGGTCCTGCATGCCCTAGATCCCCAACAGTCGATTGAGTTGCTGCTCAATAAGTTGAGGGAAACGGAGACCAACTTTGAATTCCTCAAGCAGGTTCAAAAGACCGCCCCGGCTCGGCCTGGATCCGACGACGACGACTAGAGGTCAGGGCTACTGAAATCGAGAGACCGATAACGTGGCATACTAGAGGTGTTGGATCCGGTTCACGAAATTGCGTTTCGATTGAAAGCCTCTGCACTCGCAGGAGACCGAATTGGTGATTTCGACCCGGACATTGATAAAGGAGCAAAACATGAAAGCTGGTATTCATCCAGATTACGTGGAGACGACGGTTACCTGCACATGTGGCAGCACCTTCCAAACGCGTAGTACTTCCAAGAGTGGCAGCATTCACGCTGACGTGTGCTCAAACTGCCACCCGTTCTACACGGGTAAGCAGAAGATTCTTGACACGGGTGGCCGAGTCGCTAGATTCCAAAACCGCTATGGTGTTGCTCCTGTGGAAGACGAAACCACAGAGTCTGCATAACTACTTCCCGGGCGCCGGCCTGGGATCGGCCGCGTGTCTCCCCCGTCGCGCGGTCGGTCCCAGACCGGCGCCCGCTTTTTAAGTTCACTGTTGTCCCTAGTGTTTTTGACAGCAGTCAAGTAACCAAAGCAAGTTGAGGAGCGAAACGTGTTTGAATCATGTGCCCTACTTGCAAAAGAACTCGATACCGTCGAGGCGGGGCTTGCAGACCCCGCAATTCACGCAGATCAAGCGCAGGCTCGGAAGTTAGGACGGCGTTATGCAGCACTTCGTCCAATAGTCGCGGCCTACCGCGATTGGTTGGCAGTTTCTTCGGATCTTGAAACGGCGCAAGATCTCGCGGATCAAGATGAATCCTTTGCGGCTGAGGCCGTCGAACTCCTCCCTCGACAGGCTGCTCTTGCCGAGAAACTCACGCAATTACTGCTTCCACGTGACCCAATGGACGACAAAGACGTGATTGTTGAAATTAAAGCGGGTGAAGGCGGGGATGAATCTGCACTTTTTGCCTCCGACCTCATGCGAATGTATTTGCGTTACGCCGAACGTCGGGGCTGGTCCACCGAAGTTCTCGATGCCGTCGAATCAGATTTGGGCGGCTACAAGGACATCTCCATTGCTGTGAAGTCGAAGGTGGCTCCCGGACCAGGTGAAGGACCGTACGCACGCTTGCGTTTTGAAGGGGGTGTCCACCGGGTGCAGCGAGTCCCAGTCACAGAGTCTCAGGGCAGAATTCATACCTCAGCCGCGGGCGTCATGGTCGCACCGGAAGCAGAAGATGTCGATGTGAGTATCGACCCCAATGATTTACGGATCGACGTCTTCAGATCTTCGGGACCAGGTGGGCAAAGTGTTAACACAACGGACTCGGCTGTTCGAATTACTCATATGCCGACCGGCGTGGTGGTTTCCTGTCAAAACGAAAAAAGTCAGTTGCAAAATAGGGAGCAGGCTATGCGCATATTGCGCGCCCGCCTCCTTGCTGTCGCTGAAGAATCTGCGGCAAAGGATGCATCAGATATCAGGCGATCACAAGTACGGACAGTGGATCGCAGCGAGAGAATTAGGACATATAACTTTCCGGAAAACCGACTCAATGACCACCGGGTCGGGTTCAAGTCGCATAACTTAGATCAAATTCTTGACGGTGATTTAGACGCGGTCATTGAAGCCTGCGTTACGGCCGATCAACAGAGTCGGTTGGCAGAGCCTTCGGCGTGAGCACTATTCGCGACATACTCGTTGATGCCCAACACCGACTGTCGAATGCCGGTATTGATTCAGCAGCTACTGAGTCGGCGGAGTTGCTGGCTCACGTCCTTGCGGTTCCGCGGAATCGTTTGTTCATGCAAGATGCACTTGACGAGAATGACCGCATTTCATTTGAAAGGCTGATGGCGAAGCGACTTAATCGCATTCCACTTCAACACATTGTGGGCACTGCTGGTTTTCGCCGAATTGAACTCGAAGTTGGACCTGGAGTATTTATCCCGAGGCCTGAAAGTGAATTGGTCGCGGAGGCCGCAATTCGTTTCTTGAATGACTTAGAAAATCCGATAGCGGTTGACTTGTGCACTGGTTCAGGGGCTATTGCCATATCTTTGGCGATGGAGGTTCCGGGAACTCGTGTTGTCGGAGTTGAACTCAGTCCAGATGCCTTCCCGTGGCTTGAAAAAAACATCAGAAATTTTGATCCACTGATACCTGTTGAAGTGCACCAGATCGATGCCACCGATTATTCGGCTGAAGTTTTCATTGGATTGTCGGGTAGATGTGATGTAGTGACGTGTAACCCACCATATATTCCGATGGACATGATTCCTCGCGACCCTGAAGTACGTGTCCACGAACCTGCAATGGCCCTCTACGGTGGCGCCGACGGCCTCGATGTAATCCGAGGTATTGCGAAAACAGCCGGCATGCTGCTCAAGCCCGGAGGTTTACTCGTTGTTGAGCATGCAGATGTACAGGGTCCCGATGCGGGTGAAATGGGCGTCGTTAGCGTTCTTCGAGGTGCTCAACTTGATGAGGAACTTGCTACCTACATGCCCGGAGTACCGGGAGATCTATTTTTTACGGGGGTTAGTGATCGACAGGATTTTAATCAGCGCCCACGATTCACTGTGGCGACTCGGATTTAAGTTACCGGGTTTAGGCTGTTCACGTGAGTGTGCGCATCGAAGGTGGTGATACACAAAATCGGAATAGAGCCATCTCGATGGCCTATTCAACGATACGTCGTGGCGGATTAGTCATTGTTCCCACAGAGTCTCAATACGCGGTTGTCACGGACGCTTTTTCACCCCGAGGTACATCACTTTTGCGGGAATACAAGGGCCTTGGACCGCAGGTCCCGCTCTCGGTGCTGGTTCCCAATGCCGCTGCGGTTTCCGGAATCACTTCATCAATTCCCCATATTGCCAAAGAGATAATGGAGTGTTATTGGCCAGGAGAGCTGACGCTGCTACTCAAAGCTGGAACGACTTTGGCATGGGATCACCCTGTCGGTGCTCCTATTGCCGTGCGGATGCCGGTACATCCGTTTTTATTGGAATTACTTATGACAACAGGTCCACTTGCCTCATCGGGTGCGCAACAGGCAGGGATGCCCCGGATTGCGCAAGCGACTCAACTTGGTGCCTGCGAGATCGATTCGGTATCAGTGATCATCGCGGCTGGGGACCTTGTCTCCGGTAGCGGCAGCACCGTAATTGACTGCACGGGAGAAAAACCGACAATCTTGCGCGAGGGAGCCATTGACTCGCAAGCATTGAGCGATTTCATTTCCTATCATGGGGTTCCTGGGTGAAGTGATCAAGAACTCGACTCGATGCCCTTGCGCTTAAGGGCGAGTTGAACTCTGATCCAATAGGCTGGGGCCTCAAAGATTAATATTGCAGGAGTTTGATCCCGCAACATGAAAGGAATGTGACGGCGTGACTTTTTGGGGCCCAGATTTTGGAGAACTCGAGGCTGAGGATCCAGAGATTGCCGGAATTCTGCTTTCGGAGTTGGAACGAGCACGTGGTGGATTGCAGCTCATCGCGAGTGAAAACTTCACGTCACCTGCTGTCCTTGCAGCACTCGGTTCAACGCTGAGCAATAAATACGCCGAAGGCTATCCGGGCAAGCGCTACTACGGTGGTTGCTCAGAGGTAGATAAAGCAGAGATTATTGGAATTCAGCGGGCAAAGGAATTGTTTGGCGCTGAGCACGCCAATCTTCAACCCCATTCCGGAGCCAGTGCCAATCTGGCCGCGTACGGAGCATTTGTTAAACCCGGTGAAACCGTTTTGGCAATGAGTCTTTCCCACGGGGGACACCTCACCCATGGGTCAGCAGTCAACTTTTCGGGTAAGTGGTTCAACGTAGTGTCTTACGGCGTTATGCCGGAAACGGATTTAATTGACATGACTGAAGTACGAAGGCTTGCCATTGAGCACAAGCCGAAAATGATTATTTGCGGTGCGACAGCGTACCCGAGGTTAATTGATTTCGCCGCTTTCCGTGAGATCGCTGACGAAGTAGGTGCAGTCCTAATGGTTGACGCCGCACACATCATCGGTCTGATCGCGGGCAAAGCAATTCCCAGTCCCGTTCCCTATGCAGATGTCGTTTGTTTCACCACGCACAAAGTTCTGCGTGGGCCTCGCGGAGGGATGATCCTGTGCAAGGAGGAGCACGCCGCGAAAATTGACAAGGCGATTTTCCCCATGATGCAGGGCGGGCCGCTTATGCACGCGGTTGCCGCAAAGGCTGTTGCACTCAAAGAAGCGAGTACGGTGCAATTTCAAGATTATGCGCAGCAGGTTATTCGCAACGCGCAAGCACTCTCTTCCGGATTGGCTGAACGAGGAATGCGAGCGGTCAGTGGCGGAACCGATACACACTTGGCACTCATCGATCTTTCGAGCACGGGAGTTAACGGAAGCGAAGCTGAGATGCGCTGCGATGCGGCGCGGATTACGCTGAATAAAAATGCCATTCCATTCGATACGTTGCCGCCTTCGATCGCGTCGGGGATTCGAGTGGGGACTCCATCTGTTACTACTCAGGGCATGGGTGTGCCAGAGATGGCTGTCATAGCGGATCTCATAGACCGGGCCGTTCGTGAGAGTTCACCAAGTGCTGAAATTGCTATGCAAACACATGAATTGGTGGCAGCATTTCCCGCTTACCCTAGGTGATTCGTCGGTAAGTGGCAGTGGAAAGGAGTAGGTCATGCGCGAATACATGTTGTGTCTATTCGCTGCAGCCGCTGTCACCTATTTCCTGACTCCACCTGTACGCGCACTGGCTCTTCGTTGGGGGATTGTTGCCCCTGTTCGGGACCGTGATGTTCATGACACGCCTACTCCGCGTCTTGGTGGGTTGGCAATGGCAGGTGGGCTTTTAACTGGACTACTGCTTGCGAGCAAGTTACCCATGATGAGCTCAGTTTTTGAGGGTTCAAATGTTGTCATTGCGCTGCTCTCAGGTGCGGCCATCATTATTGTCTTGGGAATAGTTGACGACAAATGGGGACTTGACGCACCGACCAAACTCGCCGGTCAAGTACTTGCTGCAGGCGTGATGGCATTTCAAGGGATCGCCATTATCTGGCTACCGATTGGCGGAACTTTAGTTCTTGATCCATTAACCAGCGTGCTTTTCACCGTAATAATTGTGGTTGTCAGTATTAACGCAATAAATTTTGTCGATGGGCTTGATGGATTGGCCGCAGGAATTGTTGCGGTAGCTGCAGGAGCATTTTTTGTCTACGCGTATTTGCTGTCGGTCGATTTAGGGCTCGAGCGCGCCACCCTTGCAACGTTAGTCAGTGTCCTCCTAGTCGGGATGGGGCTGGGATTCTTGCCGAATAATTTGTTCCCTGCCCGCATCTTCATGGGAGATACCGGCTCTATGCTGCTCGGACTTTTACTCGCCGCCGCGACAATCACGCTTTCAGGGCAAGTTGACCCCAGCGCCCTTTCTGGTGGTGCCTTCCTGCCCACACTATTGCCTTTGATCTTGCCGTTTGCTGTCATGGCTCTGCCTTTGGTTGACCTTGGACTTGCAGTGATCCGACGTACCCGCGCTGGTCGAAATCCATTTGCCCCCGACAAACAGCATTTACATCATCGATTACTCGAGATGGGACATTCGCAGCGTCGAGCTGTTTTCCTGATGTACGCCTGGACGGCCCTGATCGCAGGTGCGGCCCTTGCGATTGCGTTCTTCCCGCTGATTTATGCGGGGATAGGAACGGCAATCGGTGTGGTGATCATGGTTTTCTTAGTCAGACGAACACCCCCGAAATCCGCGGTCAATCAAGTGGAATCACAAACGGGTCCGATCGGCCGGATCGGTTGAATCTATTCACTATCAATGCTGTAACCTGACGCTGGAAGGCTCTCAACCGGTGCGTTGTTGCCAGCGTTTTCCCGGAAGTCATCGTTTTCTTAACAATTGCGAGGTGTTATCGGTGCCAAGAGCACGCAGTATCGATTCGCTGGTGTTGCTGAGGGCTGGAATTGGGACTGCTGTTGCAGGTGTGATTGTTGCGATCATCGCGGCGGTGGTGTCGGGCGGATCTGCGGCACTGGGCGCAGCTCTTGGAACCGCACTGGTCATCGTATTTTTTTCTGTAGGCCAGTTTGCCCTTGGCTCGGTTCTGCGAAATAACCCGCAGATGGCCCTCACCATGGCCATGACTATTTATCTGGTAAAAATCGGGGTCCTTTTAGTTATTCTTGTGTTATTTGCAGACACAACGGCCTTTAATACCAAGAGTTTTGCCCTTGCAATTTTGATCTGTACCTTGGTTTGGACGGTCATCGAGGTGTGGATTTTTGGAACTACCAAAGTGCTCTATGTGGAACCAAATTCAACGGAAAATTCTCCATCAGAAAAAAGTGACAAATGACACTCAATATTGATCAGCCCGAAGGCTCGCTCGGTGATCCAAAGTGGTACCGTTCCCGCGCACGTTCGATTTCAGGAAATGCGCCAGCGCGTCAATTTGCTGCAATGGATAATGCTGCGTGGATAATCTCAAGCCGCTTAATCGCAGGCTTAATTTTGTACACGGGGCTAGGGTTTCTTCTTTCCCTTTGGTTGGGGAACAGATCCCTGTTCATGGCACTTGGTGCACTGACAGGACTTGGACTCTCGTACTACCTTATTTTCACCGGGTTAGCTCGCGAAAATAAGGAACAACAAAAAGCTTTAGACCGGAATACCGGACCGAAATTAGAAGGGGATCACTAATGGCATTTAGCGTACTCGCCTCCGGTGGACCCAACTGCAAGATTTTCTCCGGATGCGGATTCCCCGCCCCCGGAGCAGAGATCTTTCAATTTGATGCCATTCTGAGTTTCAGTATCGGGGGATTGACTTTCAACGTCTCCAAAGTTACGTTCCTGCTGCTCTTGGCAGTCGTGGTAATTATTGGATTTTTTGGTTACGCATTCCGGAAGCCAAAGCTGGTTCCCCGCGGCGCCCAAAATGTTGGCGAACTCGGATACCTGTTCATCAGAGATGGAATTGTCAAGGAGACCATTGGAAAAGGTGGCGAGAAGTTCGTTCCGTTCCTTTTTTCCTTCTTCTTCCTCGTATGGATTCTCAACTTCTGGGGAATCGTTCCTGGGGCACAACTGCCCGTCACATCTATTTTTGCGATTCCGGTCACTTTCGCCATCATCGTCTATGTGACCTGGGTGCCACTGGGTATCTATAAGCAGGGATTCGTCGGGTTCTTCAAGAACATCATGTTTCCACCGGGTGTCCCCAAGGGAATGTACATTCTTCTCACCCCGATTGAATTGATCTCGAATTTCTTGGTTCGCCCATTTACTCACGCAGTGCGATTGTTCGCCAACATGTTCGCAGGTCACCTTCTTCTGGCGACATTTAGTATTGCGGCCTTCTACCTTTTGACTTTCAGCGTAATCGGCATAATTGGCTCAGCAGCCAGCTTCACTCTGGCAGTGATGCTCACGGCGTTTGAGGCATTTATTCAAGCACTTCAGGCCTACATCTTCACCTTGCTCGCTGCCGTTTATATTGGGAGTGCGCTACACGCGGAACACTAAAAAACGCGGGACGAGCCAGGCCGCAAGAACAAATAGGACTTACAACTTAATAAAAAATTGAAAAGTTAACATCAACGTAGTTGATACAAACCACCAAATCGGCAACAGCCGGTGCGCAATGAAAAGGAAACGATATGTCGCTTCTCGCGGAAATCAGCGGTTCGATTGGCTCAATCGGCTACGGCCTTGCGGCCATTGGTCCAGGTATCGGTATCGGTATCATCTTCGGACAGGGTGTGCAAGCAATTGCTCGCCAGCCTGAGGCGTACGGCATTATTCGCCAAAACATGCTTCTAGGTTTCGCACTTGCTGAGGCCCTTGCACTGATTGGCTTCGTTGTTCCTTTCGTTTACGGTACCTGATCTGTCATTAAGTACGGATTAGTCAACCTAGACAGGGAAAGAGGCTTTTATGTTTGAATTCGCCACAATCCTCGCTGCTGAGAGCGAGGAAATGCCATCAGTGCTCGCAGTACCACTTGATGAACTGATCATTGGTCTCATTGCGTTCCTGTTGGTATTTGGCACGCTAGCCAAATTTGTCCTGCCCAAAATCAAGGCAACTCTTGATGAGCGAGCTGACCTAATCGAAGGTGGGTTAGAGCGTGCAGGAAAGGCGGAAGAGGAAGCTGCTGTCGTTTTGGCTGAGTACCAGAAGCAACTCGCTGGTGCACG
>Ga0075467_10000062_pt1 | contig 66808 bp, 23 predicted proteins | sample DEB08_DNA_9_FD_75067 | JGI IMG/M metagenome (GOLD analysis project Ga0075467, IMG submission 75067) | Aqueous microbial communities from the Delaware River and Bay under freshwater to marine salinity gradient to study organic matter... | ecosystem: Environmental > Aquatic > Marine > Coastal ... | reverse complement strand
TCCAAGCGTCTTGATTTAATGATAGTCGTTCTAGTATTGCAGGGAGTTCGTCATTGATCGAGCCTCGCTTGCCCTCTCGTATCAACCGTCCAGTCCAATCTGTGAGTTCAAGGTAGTCTTTAATTAAAAACGGGAGGCCTTGCACCTCAGGGTCTGATCCAACAAATTCGGCTATTGTTACTTGCGCAGGGTTATTCTTTTTTAACGCCCTAATACGAGCTTTAACGCTGGTGTGCTCAGACTCCTCTGGTGACGTTGCCATCTTAGCTCTAACAGGATTTAAGTCGACGTAGGCCATACAGGCCAGCAGAGCCCTTTCATCAAGTAGCGCTTGGCTTTTGAAGCGGCCCTCCCAAAATCGACCAGTACAATTATCTTCCCTGTTTGCTCGGCGTGCGATGGCTTCGTTGACGATTCGCATATACCAAGATGGGCTAGCAAGGCGCTCGCGCCACAAGGCAACATCTTCATTTAATCGTTCATGTTGGGTATCGAGTAAAACATCATTAGCCAAATAACGTTGAGAAATCAGGTTCCCCCTGAACAAAGAATGCCAACGTTTGACTACTTCGCGGTCAGACCAAGCATTCGATAGATCTGGTCGAATGTGTAATACAACGTGGTAGTGATTGCTCATGACGGCGTAAGCACAGAGTTTAATGGCAAATGCCTGCGCTGTATGGTGAAGCTTATCCTCAAGCCATTGGCGTCTGTGTTCGTAGTCTTGCCCTGAGTAGTGGTCTTGGCCACATAAAAAAGCCCGCCGAACACAACGAGACACACAATGATAGTAGGGCGTGTCGGCAACAGACACGATAGTTTCTCTGGATTGAGTCATCCTAACTCTCCTTTATTCCTTTAAGTGCTTAGACTCCCAGATTAGAGTAAGATTTACAAGTAATAGTTATGGCTGTCCCAGCAAGTACATTCTGTGGACAAGGAGTTCTTGGAATTTCTTAGATGAGAATATTATTGTATATAAATCTAATTGGCATTGGGAGCCTTAGCTGACAAACTGGTCAAAGCACTAGGATGCTGGAAATGTCGCTTAAGGGCAACTTTCTGCCTTTTCGCTTAGAGTTTTATGATTAGGTAAAAAGGCTGTAGAATACTCAAAGCTGTAATTTATGAAAGTTATGCGCTGGAAAAATACTGTGTCTATTACAAAAAGTAGGATTCAGTATTTTCGAACAAGGCTGCAAATGTGTAATATTGGAAATCTCCATTAGGGATAAGGAATCCATAGATCTAAATAATATAATGAGTAAGCTTAATCCAAGTAAGTTGAAGCGTGTTGCATTCAAAATGGTGTTTCTATCACTATTAGTGTGCGTTTGTATTACCTTGAATGCCGCTTCAATAGAGTATTTTCAGGGGTGTATTTCGTATGAATTAAGCTACCAAGCAAGTAAGCCTAAAAATGAAGATGACAGAGAAAAACTTGAATTGATTATGGCTGATTTCCACAATACCTATGGTAGGACTAAAGTCATGTGCTTTAGAGAGAACGGGGATACAGTTGTAACTTATCCATATTCTAATGTAGTCGATAGCTTATGGTATGTCTCCAAATCTAATATAGAGTACACATTATTAAAGAATGGTGATTTCTTATTCGAGGAACATAATCAAAGAGACCCTATCAACGGTGAGCTCAATGAGCCGAAGATTCTGAGAACGGATAATAATATGGCTTTCCAATCATTGACACTTAATGAGACCGTCGTCAACGTGAATGGCTGGACCGATACATATTGGGCTTCAGATGAATTACTTAGAAACCCTCTAAGTTATGAAAGGAACATGTTGGGTTATACCGATTTGATAATGTCATCGATAAAAGGAGTTGTATTGATATTTGAACATTCCTTGGACGGCTGGATCACGAAAACAGAACATGCAACCAAGATCGATTATTCACCGCCTTCGGAGAGCTTTTTCAAATTGCCCTCGCAAAAACCTCAGCCTTGGTAGGCATGCAACCCCATTTCCATACGCACTCTAGGTATTGTAAATGACCGTCACAACAAACAGCTGCCACCGGAAAAAAATATTGAAATTGAAGTTAACCAATCGCCTGGACAATACTCGAAGTACATCAAGCCTCCAATTTCAGAACCATCGAGAGCAATTCAAATTCGAACTTTTACTTCATACCAAACAGGAATTTCATATGCTTTTGACGGCGGATTAAATACTCAGTTATTGCCCAGCAACCTACTACCGTAAACACTAGTACTAAGGCGAATTCTAACGGTCCACCAAGAGAAAGTTTGGCTAAAAAGTAGGCCGCGATAATGGTGATTGTCTGGTGCAATATGTACCAGGGATATACGCAATTATTAGCGTATTTCAACCAGCTTCGAGGTCGATTGAGGAGTTTTGCTGACCAAGCTAACACCGCTAATAGCCATAGCCATTGGTTAAAGGTAGCTATTACACCTGCGAGATGATCTTGCCATTCATGCTGATTGAACTTCAACCAAAGTGAAATCAGGAGGCAATAACAAAATAAGGCTCCGATTAAGGATACCCAGCGCAAGTTGATAATTTTTTGCCAAACCGCTGCATTGTCGGAGATTAGATAGCCGAGAAGAAAGAATGTACCGTACATGGCGTGTGCGTACCAATCGTCGATAAGCGCATGAGAGATCGGTTTTTCATCATTTAGGGTCAGTTGCCAAATAATCTGAATTAATACCGGTGCCATAATTAGCGCCACTAAGCCTATGCGCTCAAACCTAGCCTGCAGAGTACTTATACGCAGCAACATAGCTAGTGGCACGAGCAACAACGTGTAGGCGAAGAGATAGGGTATAAACCATAAGTGGTTCCAAGTGAATCCGTATTCGCTGCCGTCAAAAGCGCCTATAGGCCACTCTTGAAAGCTAAAATAGTGGCTCAGGAAGCCCGCATAGGACATTTCTCCAAAGCTATTGGCAAGTGAGCCGTTCGCTAGCGCTTGGATGTATGCCTGCGGTGGAATAATTAGAATAACGCCGGTGATAAATGGGATCAGCAAACGCAAACTTCGGCTCTTCAAAAAGCTAATAGCGCTGAGTTTACTAATCAAAAAACTGGATGCGATGCCGGATATTAGAAACAATAAAGGCATTCTCCATTGATTTACCAGCAACATCGGGTACTTGACCCATTCGTACTGATAGGAACTCTTAATATGGAAGCCCCAATCAGCAACATAAAGCATGCCAATGTGATAGAGAATTAGAATTGAAAACGCCAGCACACGCAGTGCATCAATGTCGTAACGACGTGGTCGCGAGTATTGAAGAGGGTCCATTATTAAATCGTTGGTTAATTCAAGATGGTCGCATTTGAAGTTAATAATGCCGTTAACTCAACCGTTATGTGACGGGCCGATGTGATTCTGTGACGAGTCGTGCCGTATAAGGGTTAGAATTGTTGGCCTAGGCATATCCATCTTTAACAATAATAACAATCCACTTTTATGAACTTAGATCGCTACTTGAAAATACGCCGCCCGATAGAGATTGGGTTCTGGCTGGTGTTCTTTTGCATAATATTTGTCAGCGAAACAATGGTGGCGATGATGGACTCGTACCGCTATGGTGCAGACACAAACGCGTGGGAAATAGCCTCATGGGAGGGCACAAGCATGATTGCCTTACTCATGCTTATTCCGCTTATTGTCTATTTAGATAGCCGCATTCCTTGGCGCTGGTCAAACCTCAAAGTGGCGGTTCCGGCTCACGTTTTATTTAGCCTTATATTCTCAGTTTTGCACGTTAGTATGATGGTTGGCATGCGTAAATTGATTTATTGGCTTAATGGTTCGTACTACGATTTCGGGTCAATTATTGAGCAATTTTTTTATGAATATTTAAAGGATGCTCGGGCTTACGCAATTATCCTCGCCATTATCTATTTATATCGCCACCTTATCTTGCGGCTACAAGGGGAAGCCAGCCTTTTGGGAAAGTCAGAGACTAGCAATCAAAACGACTCGCAATCGGATCGTATTCTGGTCAAAAAACTAGGCAGAGAATTCTTAATCAAGGTTAACGACATTGAGCATATCGAGGCCGCGGGAAATTATGTAAATCTGCACATAAATAAGCGGGTTTATCCGTTACGAGAGACGTTAACAAAAATCCAACAGCGTCTCGATGATGCGACGTTTAAACGTATCCATCGTTCGCATATTATTAATCTCAATTTGGTCGCAGAAATCAAACCACTAGAGAGCGGCGACGCTCAAGTCTTGCTAAGCAGCGGCAGAGTAATACCAATGAGTCGCACATACCGTAATCCATTTATTGAGAGTCTTTGATATCAGTATTGCAATGCGGTTATTTGTTCGCCAATGGCCATGCAAGGGCTTAAAACAGATAAAGAACTAAGACTATGTCCGCATTATCCAAACCAATCTAGCAGCATCGCTACCGATGCTGCCAACTACCGTCTATCTACTAACCATCGTCTAACAATCGACGCAAATCAGCAATCGCTGAATTAGCTCTGGCTATATAAGAACTCATCACTAGAGAATGATTAGCAAACATGCCCAAGCCGCTGCCGTTCAAAATCATGGGGCTGGTGACGCTTTGTTGAGTCGCTTCAAGCTCGCGGATAACTTGGCGTAAGGTTGGAATTGCGTTCTTGTCTCTAAGCACTGGCCCGAAGTCTACTTCGGCGGCGTGCAAGAAATGCAGCAGTGCCCAAGAGGTACCGCGTGCTTCGTAAAAGTTATCGTCGATTTCAAACCATGAGGTTTCAGTGACAATTTCAGACTGGGTTGCGGTTGATTGCTGTGCGTTCGGGTCTCCGGCTAAGTCGGTATTGACACGAATCAATGCTCTAGCTTTACTAAGCCTCTGCGAAAGTGACCCTAAGCGTTTTTCAACCAAGCTAAGCCATTCATTTAGATTGTCAGCACGAGCGTAGAATTGCGCATCTCGCTGACTTGGGTCGCTTAAACGCTTGAGATATTTTTCTAACGCTTCGATACCCTCTTTATATTCACCTTCAGCGGAAGGGAACAGCCATGAATTGCTATCAACGTTGAACTTCGGCTCGGCGATTTCTAAATCTGGGTCGGCTAGAGACTGCGTTTGCGAACGGCTGTAGTCATTTCGCATAGACTTAGCTAAATCGCGGATTTGCTGAAGAACACCAAACTCCCAGTTAGGCACATTATCGAGAAATACACTCGGCGGCGTAATGTCGTTAGACAAATAGCCTCCGCGCTTATTAAGTAAGGTTGCGGTCGCACCAATTAAGGCCGATGTTGTTGCCACACCAACCACTGGCTGAACGTTGTCGGTCGATCGTTCCATAATCGGCTGCGTTGGCTCGTGGCTCCAGTACCACCCTAGTAGCACGAACAATAATAATATGACGATGGGCACAATGACCCAAGGCTTGCGTATATATTCCATGACGACCCCGATAAATAAAAACTGATAAGCGATGTGGCCTATCTTAACTTAATGAATTAGAAGTGGGATCAATTGAGTGAATTACAAGGGGGATTTAGTGAAAAAACTGATCTAATGCTAGCCAAATGGACGATAATTCTAGGCGGGAGAAATGCCCTCAAGTGGCAGCTACTACTTCGGCTAAGCGCAGTATGACTGGGTAACGCCATTCATCGCTACCCAGCATTCAGGAAAATCTCGAGCAGAGCCGGAGGTCTGCCCGACTCTCTAACGAACCCGATAAAAGTATTACTTCTCGCTAACGGCTTTACACAATTCGGTAATCGCCGACCAATCGCCCTCACGAACTAGCTTTGATGGTGCAAGCCAACTGCCGCCCACACACATAACGTTAGGTAGCGCTAAAAAATCGTGATAATTCGATTCGCTGACACCGCCGGTTGGGCAAAAGCGTATTTCGCTAAACGGCCCGCTAAAGGCTTTGAGTGCGCTGATTCCGCCCACCACCGTGGCCGGGAATAACTTACATTCACGTATGCCGTATTCCATCGCAAGCATTAAATCTGACGCCGTGGCCACGCCTGGTAAGTATGGAATGCCCTGTTGCTTGGCAGTTTTTAAGAGGCTTTCGGTAATTCCTGGACTAATGATCGCGTCAACACCAGCTTTAACTACGGCGACCATTTGCGCTGGCAAATTAACCGTTCCGGCGAGTACTACCATGTCAGGAAAACGCTGCTTAATGAGCTCGATGGCTTTAATTCCATAGGCGTTTCTCAAGGTGATTTCGATCACATTAACGCCGCCATCTAATAGCGCTTGCGCTAGGCCCATGGCTTGCTCTTGATTTTCAATAACCACTACCGGCACTACTTTTTGGCCGTCTAACATCTCGCTCACTAACATTTTCTTATTCACGCTAATTTCCTGTGTATTACTTTTTAGGCTGCTTTGTTTTATCATTGTTTTGCCTTCTTATTTACTAATGAACGATGCGCCAAGCGTTGAATCGCCGACCACAGCACGCATTTTTTCAAATAGACCTCGGCCTAAGGTTTGTAGTATTTTTGGCTCGTCAGCCGGCTCACGTTTAGCTAACTCGGCTTCGCTGACCAGAGTGCAAAGCTCGCCAGTATGACAATTAACCCGCACTACATCGCCCTCTTGCAAATAGGCTAGCATTCCCCCTTTTTTAGCTTCAGGGCTAACGTGCATTGCGGTGAGTACCTTGCCAGAGGCACCTGACATACGACCATCGGTTACCAAGGCAACCTTGAAGCCTTTATCTTGTAAAATACCTAAGTAGGGAGTCAATTTATGCAGCTCTGGCATGCCATTCGCCGCTGGGCCTTGAAATCGTACAACCGCAACATGATCTGAGTTTAAGTCACCCGCTTCAAAGGCCGCTTTTAATCCATCTTGGGTATCGAAAATTTTGCAGGGCGCTTCAATTATTTGGTACTGCTTATCGACCGCGGATATTTTCACTACGCCGGTGCCGAGATTACCGTCAACAATTCGCATGCCGCCCTCAACCGCAAATGGAGCCGAAGTTGTCGCTAATATTGTGTCATCACCGCTCTCCACAATTGGCTCGCCCCAGGAGATATTTCTATCGGCATCGATTTGTGGCTTTCTGGTATAGGCATCTAAGCCCTCGCCCATGACATTGACTACATCTTCGTTAAGCATGTTCACCGAGCGAAGTTGATTAACTAGATAAGGTAATCCTCCGGCTTGCTCGAAGTGATTTACATCGGCTTGGCCATTCGGGTAAACGTTGGCTAACAGTGGCGTCATACGAGAAATATCATCCATATCTTGCCAGTTAATTTGAATTCCAGCGGCCGCCGCCATGGCGATCAAATGTAAGGTCAAATTAGTTGAACCACCGGTGGTCATCATCATCACCATGGCGTTGACCATTGATTTTTCAGTTATCACTTCGGCTAACGGGCGATAGTTAGAGCCCTTAGATGTTTGGTCAAGCAACTTACGCACAGATTCTCTTGTTAGCTCAGTTCGCAACAAGGTACCAGGGTTAACAAAAGAGGTTCCAGCCAGCTGCAAGCCTAACGCTTCCATTAATGTTTGATTGGTGTTGGCGGTGCCGTAAAAAGTACAGGTTCCGGGGCTGTGATATGACGCTGACTCACTTTCTAGCAACTTGGCTTTATCTATTTCGCCAGTGGCAAATTTCTGCCGCGCAAGTGCCTTCTCTTTATTCGGGATGCCCGATGGCATCGGGCCCGCTGGTACAAACATCACCGGTAAGTGCCCGAACTGCAATGCACCAATAACCAAACCTGGAACGATTTTATCGCACACGCCGAGACACATCACACCATCGTAGACATCGTGGCTTAGCGAAACAGCGGTCGCTAGCGCGATCACATCGCGGCTAAAGAGGCTCAGTTCCATACCCGGCTGACCTTGAGTAACGCCGTCGCACATGGCAGGAACGCCGCCAGCAACCTGCGCTGTAGCGCCTAGATCGCGAGCCGTCAGCTTAATGATATTCGGGTATTGGGCAAACGGTTGGTGTGCTGACAACATGTCGTTATACGCAGTGACAATGCCGATATTAGCGCCCTGCCCGGCTGGCATCGACTTTTTATCCTCCGCCGATTCGGCGGCAACAACGTGCGCCCAATTGCTGCATGACAATCGATCTGGAGCCGGTGGCGCGTTGCGCATCTGCTCAATCATGGCCAGATACTCTGCACGGGTATCTTTGCTTCGTTCGATAATACGATCGGTAATTTCTTTAATACTCATAATTAATTCAATTTTGGCGATGGTTAAGTTCTAGCAATTGATAAATTTAACAGCTTAGGTTTTAACTGCTTATTTTTAACAGCATCTATTTATGCTTTAGTCCGCGTAATAAACATTCAAAGCAACTCGGTCTTGAAACAAGACACTGCGTATCGGTAGCAATGTGGCGTCGCCGTTCTCGCTAGCCGTTTCAAAAACCACTCTCTTATCGAAACCGGTGAAATGCAAAGCCAGAAAGTTGGTATTCAGTAATACTGGTAAGCTCCAAGTGACTCGCTCCACCTGCGTGCTTGGCGAATTACAGCTTAATAAGGCTTGAGTTGAATCGATGTCTATTAGCTCAGCAATATTCTCGGCATCGGGGAAGAATGACGCAGTGTGGCCGTCACCCCCCATACCAAGAATTACAATATCAAACGACCTTGGCGCGTCGACGGTGGAGTTGGTGATTTGCAAATAGTCGGCTATCACAAATGGCAGTGACGCTTCAACCGAGTCAGCTTGCTGATAGAGAGGCACGAATCGAACCGTGGCCGGTAACTTATCAAGCAAATAGGTTTTCATAAATGCGGCATTAGATAAGGCGTGCTCTTCATCGACCCAACGCTCGTCAACTAGGGTAATAATTACTTTACCCCACTCAATGTCATGCTCTGCCAGTGCCTCAAACAATGGCTTGGGTGTTGAACCACCTGATAGCGCAAGCACCGCTGAGCCTTTTTCGCTGATCGCTTTAAAAATTTGCTGTGCAACTTCGCCAGCCAAATGTTCAGCTAAGCTTTGGGCATCAGCACCTTGATGGAAAGTATAATTTGAGTTCATGAGACCCTACCCTTCGAAATCTTGCCACTTACGGCCGTCTTTAATTAACAGGCCCAGTGCATCGTCGGGGCCAGTAGAGCCAGCCTTGTATTTCTGTGGCATTTGTTTAACTGCTTCCCAACCGTCAACCATACCGTCAACCCATGACCACGCGCCACGCAGTTCATCGGATCGCATAAACAAAGTCTGGTCGCCGCGAGTCACGTCTAATATAAGCCGTTCATACGCACTTGGGCTACGGTGATCTTCAAAAGCCTCTTCAAAGGAAAGATTAAGGCCGACATTTTGTAAGTCCATGCTTTCATTCAAACCCGGAACCTTGTTCATCATCTTCATTTCGATGCCTTCATTTGGCTGCAGTCGAATCACCAATTGATTGCTATTCAAGGCGTTTGGATTAATGTCGATAAACTTAAAAATTACCGGCTTAAACTGAATCACGATTTCAGAGTATCGCTCAGACATGCGCTTACCGGTGCGCAAATAAAACGGCACACCCTGCCAGCGGTTATTTTCAATCTCGGCTTTAATGGCGACAAAGGTTTCGGTTTTGGAAGACTCTTTGGCGTCCTTTTCCTCGATATAGCCAGGCACTAATTTGTTCTTAACTGAGCCCCGCGTGTACTGCCCGCGCACCGTATGGGTCTGCACGTTAGAGGCATCAATCGGCTTCAAGCAACGAATAACCTTGAGCTTTTCATCGCGAATATCATCGGCCTCATTACGCGCGGGAAACTCCATCGCCACCATACAAACTAGCTGCAATAGATGGTTTTGCACCATGTCACGCAAGGCACCAGACTCATCGTAATAATTCCAGCGCCCACCGGCGCCAACACTCTCAGCAACGGTTATTTGAACATGGTCTATATAGCTGCGATTCCAAAGCGGCTCAAAAAAGATATTTGCGAATCGTAGCGCGAGTAAATTCTGTACCGTTTCTTTACCAAGATAATGATCGATTCGATAGATTTGGTGCTCTTCAAATGTTTCAAATAGAGTGTCGTTAATTACATTAAACGATGCCAATGATTCACCCAAAGGCTTCTCAACCACAAGGCGGGTACTGGCCGTCACCACACCGGCTTCGCCCATGGCTTTGCAGATCGGGGCAAAAATTGACGGCGGTGTAGAGAGGTAAAAAACAATCTCTTCAGGCCCCATACTTTTTTGTAGCCGCTTTATGTCTTTCGCTGAGGTAGCGTCACCGTCGAAATGCATGATGCGTTTAGAGAAAGAATCCCAATTTTCATCTTCGACCGATTTTACATAGTCACTTTCTTCGGTCCACTTTCGCATGTTATTGAGAAAGTCTTCATAGCTGTATTTGCCTCGTCCAAAGCCGACGATCTTAGTGCTATCGGCCAATAAGTTTTCTTTATGTAGACTGTAAAGCGCTGGATAAAGTTTACGAAAGGCCAAATCGCCTTCACCACCAACGATTACGATATTGCATATATTAAGCATCGAAGCTCCTCTCTTTATACCGACCGTCGAAATGCTGGGTCTCATCTCTCGGTACGATTATGTAATTTATTTACATATTTTATGTAAAATGTTAGATTATTACAAACTGATTATGACTTTATTCGCTTTACCCACGATTAAACGGCTCAACTTAGTCAGCTCTGCAGCAAAATAATGAAAAGCTGGTTGATATGCCGAAAAAGCGCCAAAGTGAGTTGAAGAGCCTTTAAAATAGACATAACTTTAAGCCTACATCACTCAACAGTTCACTATTGATCATATCACCACACTTATCGATCAACTGAGTTTTAGCAACCGAGTTTCAACAACCGAGTTTATCAACCGAGCACTAGCATGAATGACCATCTAATCTTGATCGCAGACATTGGCGGAACTAATGCCCGCTTTGCCTTAAGCACTGACGCACCTCAATATTTTAGCTCTGCGCAAACGCTAGAGGCCGCTGAATTTGAGCATGTAAGCGATGCCATAGATAGGTATTTGAGCTCACACAATATCAAGCAACTAGGCGCTATCGCCTTAGCTGTTGCTGGGCCGATTAAAAATGAAAAGGTGGTGTTCCCAAACAGCCATTGGTCGATTGATTGTGCCGATTTACGTGAACGCTACAACATAGAACACGTTAGCCTACTCAATGACTGGGAAGCAATTTCATACAGCTTAAGCAGCCTTTCTGAAAACGATGTAATTAATATCGGTGGCGATTGGCAGCCATTGCCTGATGGCGACTATACAGTCGGCGCACTTGGCCCTGGCAGCGGCTTAGGAATGTCTGGATTATTGCGCCGTGATAACAAATTAATACCGCTGGTTACCGAAGGCGGTCACGCCGGATTTTCACCAGAGAACCAGCTGCAGGGAGAAATCTTGAGCCACCTTCATCAGAAGTTTGATGATCGCATCTCGCGCGAACGGCTATTGTCTGGCCCAGGTCTGGTGAATATTCACGAGGCGTTATGCGCCATTCACGGACAAGACAACCCTGGTCTTATCGCCGCTGATATTGCGGTCGCAGGGATCAACAAAACCGACCCTATTTGCGAAGAGACCTTCGACCTTTTCTTCGAAATGCTCGGCCAAGTTGCTGGCGATATCGCATTAGCGCTAGGAGCCTACAACGGTGTGTTTATCGGTGGCGGAATATGCCAACGCTACCCTGATCAGTTAGCGGCAAGTCGCTTCAGGAAAGGATTCGAAAATAAGGGAAGACATAGCCATTTAATGGCCGATTTACCGACCTGGCTGATCACTCATAAAAACCCAGGGCTATTGGGTGCTAGCGTATTCGCCCGCAAAATTATCGAGCAAGGGTAAACAAAGTTCCGTAATTAAAAAAGCCCTGACAGAACAATCTGTCAGGGCTTTTTTTATATCAAAATTTGGCCTGCAATAAACCGCAACCCTATTAGAGGCCTGGGCCTTTTGGCTTCCAGCCTTTAAAACCATAGAAGGCTATGTAGGCATAGCAAACCATCGGAATCACGAAGGATATTTGCAGATTAACCGAGTCGGCAACAACCCCTTGTAATAACGGGATAAACGCACCACCAATAATCGCGGTGCACAACAAGCCCGAGCCTCGGCTAGCTAGAGGGCCTAGTTTAGCGATCGCTAGGCTAAAAATAGTTGGGAACATCAGTGAATTAAAAAAGCCAACTGCAATCAATGCCATCCACGCTGAATCACCGCCGGTAGTAATCACCACTGCCAGCAAAATAATCGCCGCTAAACCGTTGATCATTAGCATGATGTTACCCGCTACGTAAAACATCAAGCCAACCCCGATAAAGCGACCGATTAGCGCTAAACCCCAGTAGTTGGCAACATATTTAGCCGCTTCCTCTTCGCCCATGCCAGCAATGTGCGACTCACCCAAGAAGCTAATGATCAAGCTGCCGATTGACACTTCTGCGCCAACGTAAACGAAGATTGCTATTACACCAAGAATTAGGTGCTTGAACTGTAACGCGTCGCCATAACTACCTTTGTCGGCTCCGGGTTCATCAATTTTAGGCAGTTTAACGAAGATAAAGATCACCGCTAATACTAACAAGGCCATGCCTAAGCGTGCATAGGGCATCTTTACAGCGTCGGCGCCTGAGGCCGAATCAGCCACAGCTCCGAGAATCAGTGCAGCGCCAATAATTGGGCCTAGGTATGCTCCCGCTGAGTTAAATGCTTGAGTTAGTGTTAAGCGTCGTGGAGCCGTCTCAGATGGCCCGAGCAGAGCGACATATGGATTGGCCGAAACCTGCAATAGAGTTATGCCGGCCGCCAACACGAACAACGCGCCAAGAAAAACCGGGTACAACAGCAAGTTAGCAGCGAGAATAAACATAAAGCAGCCAGCCGCTGCGATGCTTAGACCTACTACAATACCTCGCTGGTAACCAAGCCTCTTGACAATACCTCCGGCGGGGATCGAGCAAACGCCGTAGGCTGCAAAGAAACAAAATTGAATCAACAGTGCTTGCGTGTAGTTTAATTCAAAGACGTTTTTCAAATAGGGTATGAGAACGTCGTTTAGCACGGTTAAAAATCCCCACATAAAAAATAGTGAAGTAAGAATAATCAGAGGAATGGTGTAGTTTTTGCCATCAGACGGTGATGCAGCTTGGGGGGATGAACCGGGTGATGACATTGGGGCTTGAGCCATGATTTGATCTCTTATGTTTATTAGTTTTTAGTAAAGCACTGAGCAGTATAAATAGTCTGCCTCGGCCTTCTCCTTAGGCATCAGGATACAAACTTCGTAACATTCAGCCGCTCCTCTTTGTTTGGTTTATGTAATAATTCAGCTATTGCTGAAGTACTAAATACGCCATCTCCAAAAGTGAGAATAGTCACATGATAGCTAATAAACAAGTGACTAAAAACAGTTAATGTAATAAATTTACATAAGGGCTAAAAAAATGAAAGGCAAGAACAAACCGACCTCGGTCGATATAGCACACTTGGCTGGGGTTTCCCAACCTACTGTCTCGCGTGCGCTGCGCGACAGCCCCTTAGTCAGCTTGGAAACACGCCAGCGAGTTCAAAAAATTGCTCGCGAACTGAATTATAAAGTTGATGTGAACGCCAGAAATTTGCGCTCGCAAACGACCAACACGCTTGCCCTGCTTTTATTTGAAGAGTCATCTGGTGAAAGCCAAGCTTTTATCAACCCGTTCTTTTTATCCATGCTTGGCAGCATCACTCGCGCAACCGCAAATCAAGGTTATGACCTGCTTATTTCATTTCAACAATTGAGTGATGACTGGAACGCCGAGTATGAAGATGCTAACAAAGCTGACGGCATCATATTTTTAGGCTATGGCGATTACACTAGCTATATAAAGCGCATCTCGAAATTGGATGAAGCCGGTGCTCATTTTGTTACCTGGGGGCCGGTGATTGAAAACCAACCTGGGCTATTCGTTGGTTGCGACAACGAACAAGGCGGGTTTCTAGCGGCCGATCACTTACTAACACTCGGGCATAAAAACATTGCCTTTTTAGGTAACGAATCAAAAGACGACCCAGAACTCAGAGACCGCTACGCGGGTTATCGACGAGCTCATGAGAAACACTCAATTAAGGTGCAAGAGCCACTTCACTTTCGGGCAAATTTCTCTGAAGAAAGCGGCTACAAAGCGGCCAATGAATTACTTGATAGTGGCGTAGAATTTTCAGGTATTTTCTGTGCCAGTGACCTGATTGCAATTGGCGCAATAAAAGCATTACGCCAGCGAGGTATTCGAGTGCCACTGGATAAAGCAATTGTCGGTTTTGATGATATCCCTACCGCCGAACACCTTTCACCGGCACTCTCTACAATCCGCCAAGACACTTTCGAGGCTGGAAAGGAATTGGTTGACAGTGTTATTCGCTCGATAAACGAAGAACCTGTGCAGTCGGTTTTATTGCCAACCAAGCTAATAGTCCGCGACTCTTGTGGCGCTGGCACTAACGCTGGTTGAGACTCTTTTTGACGCTGACGCTGGTTGAGACTCTTATAAACGCTAACGCTGGTTGAGACTCTTATAAACGCTAACGCTGGTTGAGACTCTTATAAACGCTGACGCTGGTTGAGACTCTTATAAACGCTGACGCTGGTTGAGACTCTTATGTCGCGACTTAAACCGTCGCGACTTCAGTCATTACAGCCAATTTATAGTCACTTATTTAATCGATCAACAAGGTCTACGAGCGCGACATTAGACCTCGGTTTGATGCTTTACAAACATCATCACAATCGCGGCTAAGACCCAAAAACCAGCGGCTAAGCCTAGTATGTAAATTGCTTCTCCAGCAAACAAATACTTCAACGCTAAACCAAGTAAGCTGGCCGCTACCAATTGCGGTATGACAATGAAAAAGTTAAACACGCCCATATAAAGGCCCATGTTTTCCGACGGCACCGAGTCAGAAAGTACTGCGTAGGGTACCGATAAAATCGAGGCCCAGGCAAAGCCAACACCAAGCATAGACAGCAGTAACATCATCGGATCCTTAAATACCATCATCGATGCTAAACCTGCGGCGCCAATCAAAAGGTTGATGGAGTGGGTTCCTTTCAGACCAATACGTCGAACTACTATCGGGATCAGTAAAGCGGCAATAATCGAAAAGCCATTGTATGCGCCGAATAATACCCCTACCCAGTTAGCACCCTCATTATAGGCCTCGCTGGTTACATCGGAGCTAGCGAAGTGCACACTGGTTACTGCTGGTGTTGTGTAGATCCACATAGCAAATAATGGAAACCACGAAAAGAACTGCACCACTGCTAACTGGCGCATGGTTTTCGGCATCAATACGACGCTACGACATGCCTCATAGAAAGTGTTTTTATCACCACTCTTCTCTTTCGATGAGGCGTAAAACTGTAATAAGCCAACCACCGTCACGCCACCACTAAGAATATAAAGCTGATAATCCCAGCCACCAAGGTAAATAGCGAGGCTTACTAACAAGCCCGCTGCAGTCCAAATAATCGACCACGTGCTGGAGAAAACCGGCTGGCCAGCCAACACAGCTTGCTCTGCGGCGGCAAAACTTGCATTTTCTGGCTCTTCAAAAGAGGCCAGTTGCTGCGGGCTATACTCCTTTGTGCGGATAATCGTCCAGCCGACCGTTAACGCTACAGCGGCGGCACCGAGATAAAATGAATACCGTACTGAATCCGGTATTAGGCCGTCGGCGGCGGTATTATCGACACCAAGAAAATTGGTAAAGATCCACGGCAACATCGATGCGACTACGGCTCCAACACCGATAAAAAAGGTTTGCATCACGTAACCAAAAGTCCGTTGCTTACTGGGTAGCATGTCGCCAACGAAAGCTCTAAACGGCTCCATCGTCAGATTGATACTGGCATCCATTACCCAGAGCATTATCGCCGCCACCCACAGGGTTGGCGAGCTTGGCATAAAGACCAGTGACGCGGTGGTTAATATTGCCCCCCAAAAGAAGTAGGGCCGACGACGACCCATCTTGGTCCAGGTTCTGTCACTAAAATGACCAATCAAAGGCTGCACGATCAAACCCGTTAATGGCGCCGCTATAAACAACATTGGAATCATTGCCATGTCGGCGCCGAGCGTCTGAAAGATGCGGCTGACGTTTGAATTCTGTAGGGCAAAGCCGAATTGAATGCCAAGAAAGCCGAAGCACATGTTCCAGATTTGCCAAAAATTTAGCTCCGGTTTTTGACGCAATGTTGAACCCATTGAGCTACTCCTTATTTATAGTTTTTATTATTTTTCAAACAATCAGATGTCTCTTAGTATATTGCTTGGCAAAAGGTACACACAACGAGCTACATACGTATTCATGCCATTAGCAAACCAGCTAATCCTCCTTAGCAGCAAGCGAATCAATAAAAGACTGATGCGTCGGCAACTTACTGACTACCTGATTGATAACCGTTTTAATGTTGCCATGAAACTCAGACAGTTGTGTCAGGCTAATCGAATTGGCTAGCGGGTGATAATCCTCAGGCACTAAACCTTGGCCAATCATCACTTGTTGCCAGGCCACATCGCTAAACAATGCGTCGCTAACGTTGGCAGTTTTGCCCGCCTGTTTGAAAAGACTGATCTTGTTCGACAACGACTCAGGTATTGGCATCTCGGAGCACGCTCTCCAAAAAGGCTCTGGTCGTTGATTGGCGGCATAGTGCAAGATAATGAAGTCTCTAATATGCTCCATCTCATCTTTAGTCTGACGATTGTACTCATCAATCTCGGCCACCTTAATGCCCTTATGTGGAAACATTTTTATCAGTCGAGTAACCGCAGTTTGGACCATATGAATGCTGGTCGATTCAAGTGGCTCTAAAAAACCAGACGCTAGGCCGAGCGAAATACAGTTTTTGTGCCACGCTTTTTCACGTCGCCCTGTTTTAAATTTGATCACCCGTGGGCCCGTTCGAACTGCTCCGTCAATGTTCTGCAATAGTAGCTCGGTGGCGGTTTGATCAGTCATGTACTGACTACTAAACACAAGCCCATTGCCAACCCGATTCTGCAACGGTATTTGCCATTGCCAGCCAGCCTCGTGCGCAATCGATCGAGTATAAGGCACTGCTGGGTTAACCGATTCAGATTGCACCGCTACCGCACTATCAGCAGGCAGCCAGTGAGACCAATCTTGATACTTTACGCCTAATGCTTGATTAATTAGCAAGCCTCTGAAACCAGAGCAATCAATGAATAAGTCGGCTGATATCAAGCTCTTATCTTGCAGGGCTAGGGTCTCGATCGCTCCATCGTGCGGGCTTAAGTTGACCGCGTCAATTAAGCCTTCAACGCGCTTTACCCCTGCTTGCTCGCTATAGCGCCGTAAATAATTGGCGTAAAGACCGGCGTCAAAATGATATGCATAGACGAGGCCATTCATACCGGTATTGGGGATGCTATCAAATTTGGCAAAGCGACCCTGCTTAGCCGCTTGGTAGTTTAGCGAATAGTCCCAGAAATCGGTACTGACTCCGGTCTCTAGGCCACGTAACCATAATTGCTCAAACCCACACAAGGCGAGGCCCTTGCCGATGTCGCCAAAGGCGTGCATATACGAGTCGCCGGCTCGGTTCCAATTTTCAAACTGGATGCCTAACTTGATCGTGGCGTTGGTTTGTCGGATAAAATCGGCTTCGTCTATACCAAGCGCTTGATTTAGAGCTTGGATTGGCGGAATGGTCGCCTCACCAACGCCGACTGTACCGATTGCCTCTGATTCAATAAGTGTTATTTCTAGGTTTTTACCCAGCAGGCGTACAAGTAACGCAGCGGCAATCCAACCGGCTGTACCGCCGCCTACAATGGCTATTCGTTTGATCGTATTGTTCATTATTGGCTGTGGAATAAAATACTCAAAATTTAGGCGCTAATTTAGACACTAAAAAGCCCCTGCAAACATAGCTTACAGGGGCTTTTCATTCTACTTAACTAAGTAGATACCTTAGTAAAGACTTAGAACTTATAGCGAGCGTTCAACAAGAAGGTTCTGCCAAAACGTTGAAAGTCTTGAACATTGCCGCTGCCGTCAACCGTGATGTAGGGTTCGTCAGACAAGTTTTGAGCTTGAAAACTAACCGCTAAACCATCCAAGCTTTCAAAACCTGCTTCGCCAAAGTCATAACTTACTTGAGCATCCCAGAGGGTTGCGCCGATAACAGTGGTGAAATTTCGAGTAAACGAGGTGCCGAAACGCTCGCCTAAGAAATCGTCACGATCACGAACACTTACCCGTGCTTGAAAGCCAGATTTTTCATAGAAAACCGTTGCGTTAACAATTTGTTCCGACAAACCTGGAACTACAATCGGACTGTTATCTGAGGCTGAATCTAAGCTACTGTCCAAGAAAGAGCCGCTAACACTAATGCCAAAACCATCTAGCACTGGTGAGATTAACCGACCTGGCAGCACTCCGGTTAATTCAAAGCCGTCGATACTACCGGTAGTGGTGTCAGTCCACGCGGTTAAGAAACCTTGTGTTGAGTTAACCGTGCCGGTGAAGCCAGGCGCTTGCACCCCGGTAAAATCACCTGGCGTGATAACTTGTTCTTGCCATGTGCGTAGGTCTTTGTAGAAATAGGCGGCAGATATGTAACCGTCGTCACTGAAGTAATACTCATAGCTAAAATCGACCTGATCAGCTTCATTCGGGCGGAGTTCTGGGTTACCACCGGTTGCACCAAAGGGAGGCGCGCCTACCGCGTTTGCGACCGCGTCGAAGGTAAAGCCAAAGCCCGCATTCATTCGATCCATGCGCGAACGTGACAATGTTCGAGCTAGACCAAAGCGGAGCTTCTGATTGTCGGTCAAGCCAATAGATAGGTTCAGGCTTGGTAACACATCGCTAAAACTAGCACCGCCATTAACTCGTTGAGCATTGACAAAACCATCGACGTTGGTGACCGCATTGCCGATTGAGCTTTGGTCGGTATCTACGTATTGAACGCCAACATTACCAGTCACTAATTTGCCACCCAGTTCAGTTTCGAAATCACCTTTTACAAATACGGTGGTTATTTTTTCGGTCACACTCCAGGTGTTAATCGCACGATTATTACTGGTTTGGTTTTCATCGGTTAGTATGTAAGCACCAGAATTCAGAAGTGCAAAAGAATCGTATGACTGGATGCTACCTAAGCCTAAGAAGTCAAGCGAGGTATCTGCTACACGAAACTCGTCAGGAACACCAATGCGGTTAGGGAATTCCTTCAATGTTAAGAAGAAACCATTGTCTTGCTTCGACTTAGTTCGATCAGCGTAATTAACGCCTGCCGACACATTGGTAAATAAGCCTTGGTCAAAGTTCTTGCTAACCACCGCCTTGAAAGCACTTAGCTCATCGTCGATTTCAGGAATATTAATGAAACCATCTTGTCCGTTTGACGCAACCGTTGAACCGTTACCCCAACTTAGTGGGCCACCTAATTGAATTAGATTTGGGTCAGCGTAGTTCAAGTTCGAATCAAAATTCACTCCGAACTGGTCGCCATCTTGAGAGAAACCAATATTATCCGATGCACCTACGCCAGTACCTCGTCCAGTACCCGAGTAGCTTTCTAAACTGTTTACTGTACGATCCGCTTTTGATGAACTGGCGTCTAATTCTAGAGTCACCGTGTCATTGATTGCGTATTGAAGATTTAGTCCAAAGTTAGTTAACTTCGCATCACGCTGCTCAAAGTCGTTACGAATAACACCTTGTACATTATTAAACGTGCCGCTGGTTACGAAGCCATCAGCCGCCGTAGCTATGTCAGTCGAGACACCGAAGCCGCCGCCAAAGGCGCCCGGAATTTCAATGCCTCGCAGAATTTTTTCATCCAGGAAGTCGATATGCAATGCGTCAGCGGTCAAAACTAGACGATCGTTCGGAGCGTATTCCACTACCGCCATCACCGTGTCACGTTGCAAGTTCGAGGAACGAACAAATGGCTTTGCTCCACCTAAAACACTATTGCCTTGGCCGTCGCCTGCATAACCCCATGCATTCCAACGCTCTTCTTGATTCGGCGACTCTAGTGTCGCGATTGCCAGTGCAACACCTATAGTGTCGTCAGCAAATTTGTCGACAAAGGAGAGTGTGCCACGATAGCCGGTGTCTTCGCCATCGGCATTCAACTTACTTAGATCGTTTTGCTCAACCGATACATTCAATTGCAGAACACGCTCGTCGATATCTAACGGGCGAACCGTCTGTAGGTCAATCGTGCCAGCAATCCCCTGATTAACAATCGATGCATTTGGCGTTTTATAAACCGTGACACCGGACATGATTTCTGATGGGTAGACGTCGAACTGAACACCACGGTTATCGTCGATAGATACTTGCTCGCGGCCATTGAAGGTTGTCGTTGAGAAGTCTTCGTTGAAGCCTCGGACTGAAATTGAGCTAGCACGACCGTCTAAGCGCTGCGCCGCCAAGCCAGGCAAACGAGCAATCGAGTCGGCGATGCTTGAATCAGGTAATTTACCAATATCTTCGGCCGAGATGGACTCAACTACCGATGACGAATAGCGTTTTGCATCAATTGAGTCGATGATCGACTTACGGTAACCAGTAGCCGTCACCACAACTTCTTCTAAAACCACATCGTCGACTTGTGCGTAAGTCGGCGCTGCTGTACTAGCGATAGCCGCAGCGACGCAAGTGGAAAGGACGGTTTTTCTAAAAGCCATGGTGTTTTCTGATAGAGGTCTTACTACGCGCTTCTGTGTGGCGCGATTAAATTTTGACTGTCTCATGCTTCTCCTCGTATTTAATTAGGTATTCTTGTCAAGTACATGGTATTTGAAGCCCTATTGGGTGGATATAAGGTGCATACGTATTCAAAAGCACTGCATTCTTATTACATACGTATTCATTCATAACTAACATAACTTTAAGATGTAACTGAACGTAGAGAGTTAGCTTTAGTGCGCCTGCGTAATGGCGCATGAAACACTTATAAAACTGGGCTACCAGCGTTATAAATGGCTGAGCTGCTGATGGTGAGGCTTGAAATTCAAAGCGCAACAGCGATTGAACTCAACCACCTCAGCCATGTTAAACCTTTGCGAACGACTGTCATCACTTATTAATCGTTCAGTGCTTGGAAAAACACCATAACCAGACAACAAACAATGCCATGAGATCACCGGGTAATAGCGCCCTATTCCTTGGCGCTCGATTTCAAGTGATATATCTTCACCTGCATTCCAGACGTTAAGCAACGATTGCAACGACGGCGATAGGGTATTGTTGTTAGCACAGTCACGCCAGTAGTGCTGGCCTGCGTTTACGCGATCAGCTCTAGAATTAACCTTGTAGTGACAGACGATGTAATCGCGAATACCCTCGAATTTTGCGCTGATTGACTGATTAAACTCGGCTTTATCTGAATCGGAGAGCTTGCCAGCATTAAACAGGCTAATGAATCCTTGAATAGTGTCTTGTGCGAGGTGCAGCGCGGTTGCTTCAAGCGGCTCGATAAAGCCCTGAGACAGACCAACCGCGAGACAATTGCCAGCCCAATGCTGCTGTCGCTGACCAACTCTCATTTTCAAATGCCGTGCTTGCACCTCGGAATCTAGCAGCCCGAGACTAGCCCGCAGCTCGGTTTCGGCCGCATCTGAATCGATATGACCGCTACTGTAGACGTAGCCGTTTCCAGTGCGATTGGTAAGCGGAATGTTCCAAACCCAGCCGGCATTCATTGCCACTGCGGTCGTTTGTGATGCCACCTGCTGACTATCTCCAGTTGGCATAACTCTATCGCCAGTTGGCATAACTCTATCGCCAGTTGGCATAACTACCGCCGAATCATTAAATAGGTTTTCGGCAAAACTGTTAAACGGCACCTTCAATGCCTTACCAATTAACAGGCCAGCAAAGCCTGAACAGTCGACAAAAAAATCAGCTTGATGCTGCTGCCCATCGCTACTCTTTAGGCTTTGGATGTTGCCAGTCGGGTCAACGATAACGTCATCAATGGTTGCTTGAATGTGACGCACACCTAACTTGATCGCGTTTTCTTTGAGCACTTCTCCAACAAGGTAGGCATCGAAGTGATATCCATAACTCACTGCAAACGGAAAATTTCGATCAGGCTTAGGACCAAGCTTTGAGGCGGCTAAATAGGCCGGCAAGAAAAATTTATTCGGCTGCACCTCAACATCAATGTTGTGTCGACGAAGGTAGCTATTGTAAACAAACGCTTGCGCGGTATCACGATCGGTCTTGGCTGGAAACGGATGAAAATATTCTTCAAAGCCCTTTTTTCCAGACCAGCCTTTAAAGCTTATTCCGTTTTTATACGTTGCGTTGCATTTCGGCATCCAGTCTGACTCAGCAATCTCTAAGTGATCGAACAGCGCCTTGAGTTGAGGTGTTGATCCCTCGCCGACACCGACTATGCCGATCTCGGCTGATTCGACCACATTTATCTCAATGCGTCGGCCATTGACCATTGTCCCAGCGCAGTTCTTAGCGAATAAATTTGCCGCCATCCAACCCGCTGTGCCACCGCCAAGAATGAGTATTTTATAATTACTAGCCATGCCTATTTCAGTTTTTACTACCTCGGTATCCTACATAACCACCCACCAGAATCAGGGTATTCTAGTTTAATTCGAATACTTGCGCTGACTTAGCCGGTAACGACAAGGGTTTCGAGATCGACGACGATTCTTTAGTAATCACATTCAGCATTGTTTGCTTACCCTTGATGCGCTCGGCAAAGCGTGACAAATCGAGGCTCACGGCCGACTGATTATTATTCATAATCACCATTACCACGCTATCGCCTGCCCCCCCAACATCGTCTAGATAGCGGAAAAAAGTATAGACGCCATCCTTGGGTAGATAGTGCATTAGTTTGCCATGGTGGATCGCAGGGGCAGCCTTGCGCCAATTTAATAGTGTTCGCAGGTAAGCCTGCATTTCTAATGCGTCGACCGACAGACCCTCGCCTGTCTTAGCATTACTTTTATCACCACTCCAGCCGCCAGGGAAATCAGATCGAATAATGCCGTGGTCTTCTGTCCCCGTGTTGCTCATCAAAATTTCGGTACCGTAAAACAATTGAGGGATACCCCGAGTAGTCATCAAAAAGGTGAGTGCCATTTTGGTTAGCGCCGCATCATCATTCAGCTGCGTGTGCAAACGGCTCATATCATGATTGTCGCCAATCACAACTAAATTATTGGCATCCGGGTATTGAAAATCATTGGCGAGGAGCGTGTGCAAGCGCCGTAAACCGTTACGATCTTGTTTATTCTCCGGCTCAGTTAATGCAAGGACTAAGGCCTCTTGTAGCGGAAAATCCATTAAACTTGGCACTCCACCGTCATAACCGTCTTGGTTCAACTTACCGCTTTGCCAGTATGAAACTACGGCGGGATTGGTTGTCCACTCCTCACCGACAATATTAAGGTTTGGGTATTCGGCCAAGATACGAGCATTAAATTCAGTGGTGAAATGCTTATCAGCATAGGGCAAGGTATCAACCCGCAAGCCGACTAAGCCAGCAAACTCTATCCACCAGATATTATTTTGAATTAAGTAATTAGCTAAATAAGGATTGCGCTGGTTTAGATCCGGCATGGTCGGCACAAACCAACCGTCATTAAACTCAACACGGTCTTGCTCAGAACTGTACGGGTCTTGAATAGCCTCATGACTATGCGATGTTTGACTAAACTTGCCATCATTATTGATCCAGTCAGAGCTTGGTAAATCGTTCATCCACCAATGGTTGACACCAATATGATTCGGAATCGTGTCCATGATTAAACCAATCCCGAGATCCTGCGCTTGCTGTGAAAACTCAATCAATGCCTGATTACCACCATAACGCGCATCGATCTGATAAAGATCACTAATCGAGTATCCGTGGTATGAATATTGTGGCTCGTTATTTTGTTGCAATGGATTCAACCAAACCTTGGTAATTCCTAGTTCTGCCAAATACTCGAGATTATCCGACAGCCCAGCCAAATCACCACCATGGCGCCCACCCGGTTTACTGCGGTCGCTTAGCTCTGTTAGGCCATCTACGTTGTCGTTTGATATATCACCGTTGGCGAAGCGATCAGGGGTGACCAAGTAAATAACGTCTTTAGACGAAAAACCTACGCGTTGGCGTGAGCCTGCCTCGCGCGGTTTGATCTGGTAGGGATAGACCTGTGACCGACCGCTCTGCCCGATAAAGGTCAGCTCGATTAAGTCAGCCTTAAATTGACTGGATATCTCTAGATCGACAAAGACATAATTCGGGTTTTCCGCAGCGGTTACTTTTCGCACCGTCACCATCTGTGTCGATGACTCAACTTGAACATCGGACAAACCTTGACCGTAAACCATCAATTGCAAATTAGACTGCGCCATATTCGACCACCAAAATGGTGGCTCGACTCTGTCCACAGACAGATTCGCATAAGCGGACTGAACGGAGACAACGCTGAGTAAAATCGTAAGTAGAAAAACCGCCACTTTGAAGTACTTGAACATAATAAAAATCTAACCTTAAGTAGTGCGTATAAAAAGTAGAGCACATAAAAGTAATGCGCATAAAAATCACCTTAATCGATACCATCAACGGCCTAGCAACTTATAAATTACTGTGTAAGTAATTGTCTGGCTAGCCGTGTCACTCATCGTATTTCAAGCCCGATCGACGACGTTAGCAACTACATACGTATTCATACCGCTCGCGCACCTGTGCATACGTATTCATAGCTCGAGTGACTGCAAATTTACATCGACTCACTTTAAGATTGTCAGGTAACCGTGATAGCAGTTCCGCCCAAATGGCAATAATGCATTGAGGTAAAGTGCATAGCAGCGATTCTAAGCAAAAACTATTAGTATGTTGTAAGACACACTATGGTAGCCAAAGTTGGTAACCATGATAAACATAGTTGGTAAACATAGTTTCGCGCCATTTGGTCATATCAACGATCTAATATTAAGTAGTGAATCAGAAGTGACTCAAGCGACAAATTTAAAACTCAAGCTAGTACAAGCTAAAGACGACGGCCAACACGACTCAGACCACTCACTCGATTGGTGGCGTGGTGCGGTGATTTACCAAGTTTATCCTCGTAGCTTCTGCGATACCAACGAGGATGGCATCGGTGACTTGCAAGGAGTGATCAGTAAGCTCGATTACATCAGCGACCTAGGCGTCGACGCTCTGTGGGTTTCGCCGTTTTTCAAATCGCCGATGAACGACTTTGGTTACGATATCAGCGACTACCGAGACGTCGACCCTATCTTTGGAACACTAAGCGACTTCGACGAATTAGTCGCTCAGGCGAAGATACGTGGCATCAAGATAATGATTGATCAAGTATTAAGCCACACCTCTGATCAGCACCAATGGTTTAAAACAAGCCGAAAATCAAAAACCAATGATAAGTCTGATTGGTACGTTTGGGCCGATGCAAAACCGGATGGCTCTGCGCCAAATAATTGGATAGCGATCTTTGGTGGTAGTGCCTGGCAGTGGGACGAAAAACGCGGTCAATACTATCTGCATAATTTTTTATCCTCTCAACCAGATCTGAATTTTCATTGCGATGAGCTTCGTGCACAGATTCTTGAAGAAATAGAATTTTGGCTGAAACGAGGAGTTGATGGTTTTCGACTTGATGCAATCAACTTTTGTTATCACGACAAGTTGCTACGCGATAACCCATTCAAACCGCTTGAAGAACGCACCGGCCGAGGCTTTTCGCCGGAAAACCCATATGCCGCTCAATATCATTATTTCGATAATACTCAAGACGAAAACTTGGGCTTTCTCGAAGAGGTACGTAGCTTATTAGATAATTACCCTGGAACCGTCGCGCTCGGTGAGATCAATTCAGAAGATTCGCTAAAGACTTTATCTGAATACACTCAAGGTGATCAACGACTGCACATGGGCTACAACTTTGAGTTATTGGCTGACGAGTTCTCAGCCGAACATGTTCGTAAAACGGTCAACTCACTTGAGTCTGTTATCGGTGAAGGCTGGCCTTGTTGGGCGGTAAGTAATCATGACGTAATTCGAGTCGTCAGTCGGTGGGGCGATGGCATACACAACACGCAGTTTGCTAAAATGGCGTTAGCGCTTGCCGCCTCGCTGCGTGGCACCCTATGTGTCTATCAAGGTGAAGAGCTTGGTTTCACTGAAGCGAATATTCAACAACACCAGCTACAAGACCCTTTTGGCATTGAATTCTGGCCAGAATTTAAAGGTCGTGACGGTTGCCGCACGCCAATAGCTTGGAACGATGACCAGCCCCATGCCGGTTTTTCAAGTCATGATAGCTGGCTACCCGTGGCCGACGAACATCGTCGCCATAATGTCGCTGCACAGGTCGAAGACAATGATTCGGTGCTAAATTTTTATAAACAGTTTTTACGCTGGCGTACGACTCAACGCGTGCTCATCGAAGGCGCAATTGAATTTCTCGATTCACCCGAACAAGTTTTAATCATCCATCGAAGTCATCATGGCGAACACATAACTGCTTGCTTCAACCTCAGCGCTGAGCCCGTTACCTTTGCCGCTCCAGTGATTAATACACCAATCCCCCTGCAGGGCTTAGGCGTGACATTAGATACCACGACCGAAGGCCTTAGTATCAGTTTAGAACCATATGGGTTCGCTTATTTTTCATAGCGATCGTCGACCTTAAATCCGCAGTAATTAAATGAAAAAATAAAAATAGCATCCTTGCTAACAACACGTCCATTCCACGAAATCTTTTGCAGCGCTAACTCAATAGCGCTTATCTGCTTCGAACTAGTTCTGAGTACACTTCTTACAACATATTTTTCTGTTAAAGCCTAGCTAATGGCTTAAACCTTAGCTCGCTTTCGACATCTCAACTTGATCGCCAAGCTCAAGCATACGGCTGGCGGTGTCGATCATCCGGTTAGAGAAGCCCCACTCATTGTCATACCAAGCAAGAATTTTAACCATGTTGCCCAGCACTCGAGTTTGAGTCACATCGGCAATGCTAGAGGCGGGGTTGTGGTTAAAGTCACTTGATACTAACGGTAAGGTATTAATTTTAAATACACCGCCAATCGATTTATCAGCGGCCGCTTGTAGAATGCTATTCACTTCTTCAACCGTGGTCTCACGTCCGACATTGACGGTTAAATCCAATAACGAAACGTTCAAGGTTGGCACGCGAATAGACAAGCCATCTAATTTTCCGATGAGATCTGGAACAACTAAACCGATTGCTGCGGCCGCGCCAGTTTTTGAAGGAATCATCGAGTGAGCAGCCGCTCGAGCACGACGTAAGTCGGTGTGATAAACGTCATTTAAACGTTGATCGTTAGTGTAAGAATGTACCGTATTCGCTAGCCCTTTCTCGATCACCAGTTCGTCATGCAGCGCTTTTGCGATAGGCGCTAAGCAGTTTGTTGTACATGATGCGTTTGACACTAATACATCGCTAGCTTTAAGCACGTTGTCGTTAACACCGTAAACGATAGTCGCGTCTAGGTCTTTGCCTGGAGCCGAAACCAGCACCTTCTTGGCACCCGCAGTTAGGTGAGCACCGGCCGTCTCGCGTGTTGTAAAGAAACCTGTGCATTCAAGAACCAAGTCGACGCCTAATTCTGCCCACGGTAAATCAGCAGGGTTGCGCTCAGAAAGAACTTTGATCTTATCGCCATCTACCAGCAAAAAATCGCCGTCAACACTGACATCTTTAGCGAACTCACCATGCACAGTGTCATATTTTAGAAGGTGTGCATTGATCGCAGCCTCACCCAAATCATTGATAGCAACCACTTGAATATGCTCGTTTTTATTGTATTCGTACATGGCACGTAACACGTTACGACCGATACGTCCAAAACCATTAATTGCTATCTTATACATAACGTTATCTTCTCGAAGTTTACTAATTAGGGTTGAGGGCATCAGCAATACAAAATAGTTAGACTGATTTTGTACCGAGCGACTAATCGAATTATTGATTATTCAAGTTGATGCTCTAATATGGTCAAATGTTAGCATAAAATGTAATTAAATTTCAATAAAGAACGCCGTTATTGCGGTTATTGTAACTACGCTACATTTTCTCACTTTGTATGATAAATACAAGTAAGGTCAATTAGAGCTCTAATAGCTCAATATCTGACTAAAGTGAGAATTGACTAGAGTTTTTAGAATAATTGACTATTATTGAAACTTAATTACAAAAATAGAAAATACACTTTTGAGGTGACAGTTGATCTCCCCATTAGAAATACCGTCGGAGCCAGACCATGCACGCACAAGCCTCTCTATTGCAACTAATGAGTAGTGATCAAATACGCTTAAGTAAGTCTGATAAAAAGCTAGTCGCAATCATACGAGAACAACCCAGCCTGGTGATCCATAAGTCCATTGCATCGCTTGCGACACAGGCTGAAGTCAGTGAACCGACGGTCAATCGTTTCTGTCACAAATTGGGCTGTGACGGCTACCCAGACTTCAAATTACGCTTGGCTCAAGAAATATCATCAAACGGACGACTATTCGTAGAAAACTTGGACCGTGACGACAGCACCAGCATGGTCATTAGTAAGATCATGAACTCGATTCAAAGCAGCATTCAATCCTTAGGCAATACCATTCGCCCAGAATCATTAGACGCAGCGGCCAGCGCGATTGCAAAGTGCAAGAGTGTCAACTTCTTTGGTATGGGCGCATCTAGCTCGGTGGCGCTGGACGCGCAACACAAATTTTTCCGCTTTGGCATGCCCGTTATTGCCCATGCAGATTTCATTAATCAACGCATGATGTGCTCGATGCTCGATAAAGAAGACGTTGGCGTTTTCATCTCCTATACAGGCCGGACCGACGCGATGATCGTAAATGCCGAAATAGCCCGAGCACGAGGCGCCACGGTTATTGGCATTACTTCGCAGGGTTCATTGCTGTCTGGCCAATGCGACTTCGTGTTAAATGCGATCACCGCTGAAGACACTGATTTATTCACCCCGATGACCTCACGCATCATGCATCTTGCAGTGGTCGATATGCTGGCGACCAGCGTTGCCCTGAAGATGGGCAGCTCGGTAGAAGACAACTTCAAATCTATCAAGAAGAATTTAGCCGCCACGCGAATAGATCGATACTAGAATCAGTAGAGGCGCTATAATCAAGCAAACCCTTACTTGCTTCACACTCTATTATTCAATTTGATGGTCGTTAAATGAGTCTAGACAATATTCGCATTGTGTTGGTGCGCACCTTTCATCCCGGCAATATAGGCTCGGCGGCGCGCTCGATGAAAACGATGGGACTTACCGACTTGGCACTGGTATCGCCTAAGGACTACCCTTCAGATGAAGCCACTAAAATGTCTGCTGGCGCCAGTGATGTGTTAGCCAATGCCTCTGTTCATGGTTCAATCACTGAGGCAATCAAAGATTGTACCGCGGTAATCGCCAGTACCGCACGGCCTCGCGGCTATGACCTACCAGAAGTAAACCCGAGTGAAGCGGCTGAAATACTACTTAGCTCGGCCAAGACAAACCCAGTTGCATTAATCTTTGGCCCCGAGAGAATGGGTCTACACAACGACGATATTCAGTACGCAAAATATCGTGTCACTATTCCGGCAAATCCTGAATACAGTTCCTTGAATATGGCCTCGGCGGTGCAAACGCTTAGTTACGAGATATTCAAATCATCACAAGCCGAAAATCCCGCTAAAAGTGCTCGAACCGAGCGCCAATTGCCGACGTCAAATCAACTTGAGTTATTTTACCAACACCTCGAAACCGTACTACAAGATATATCCTTCCTAAGGTCTCATCAAGGCGAGACATTACAACGTCTACGCCACCTCTACAGCCGAGCTGAACCCGACGTATTAGAACTAAATATTCTTCGAGGCATTTTAACCGCCACGCAAAAAACCATCGTTAAAAACTCGGCAGAAGATAGCTAGACAAGCTTTTGAGGTGTTTATTATCTCTTTTACTGCAGACGATACGGCAGAGCAATAGAGCTCATTTGTCGTAGGGTCTTGTTGGTGTCCATGAGCAAATATTTCGCATAACGTTACCTTTTGACAAACTAAGGACGCTCGTCTTAATATTCAGGTTATGCTCAAATTTTGTGACACCAAAGGATGCAAACCATGAAATATAACCATAGCTCCACTTCCTCATACTTTAATAAGTTCCCTCTTTACATGGGTCTTGGCCTACTTGCGATTAACAGTACATCCAATGCCCTTGCCGCCAAGAGCGACACACCAGTGAAAGCTGAAGTCAGCGAAGTTGAAATTGAACAAAAAACAATTGGGGAGAAAAAAGTACCTGAAGCAGTGCCACCAAAGCTTAGCAGAAATGCGCAAATTCAAAATGCGATGGAAGATCTAGCGCAACGACTCAGTATTGAGACAAGCGATATCACACCACTATCAGCGTCACAGGTTACTTGGCGCTCAGGTGCTATGGGCTGCCCTAAGCCAGGACATCAGTACACCCAAGCATTGGTTCCCGGGATGCTAATTGTACTCGGGGCCGAGGGTAAACACTATCGTTACCATGGCAGTGTCAGTGGCAAGCCGAACTACTGCCCGTCTAATCGAGCAGAAACCCCAGCCACTTCTAGAAGCGACATCTGAGTAGAAGCGACATCTGAGTAATATTCACTGATCACAGGTCTTACGTTGAGACAAAGAGGTTAGACAAAGAAGTTGAGACAATAAGGTCGAAAAAATGAGGCTTAGACAAGGAAATAGCCGGCGCGAGCTAAATCGATAATAGATTGGTAAATTCAAAAAAAAGGAGTAGAGATTTCTCTCTACTCCTTTAAATCATACTTCTTTAGTAGTAATTATTCACATGAAGTCGCTGCAATAGCTACTTCATTGGCACCACTATTTGATAGGTCTCCTTGATTCACAACAGTATCAACGCTGCAATCAGTTTCAACTTGAAAACCTAAGGTTGCCGAACCACCGTCTAATGTATTCACATGAACGTCGACACCAACTTGAGGAGGAATGCCTGCGCCGTTGTAAAACATCGCATCACCGACTGTGCCATCCATGTTCTCGGCACCAACAGTTGCACCAACAGTAGTGTTATCTAAACGGCCATAGGTGAAGTGAGCCTGTGGTAATACTCCTACTGGAGAACCATCGTTTAAGACCCATACTTGAAATGTTGCCGCATCAGTACTACCGAAATGTTGGATATCTTCCCATTCATAGATAGTCCACTCAAAAGGACCTGAGTTGAGAATGGCAACATAAAGATTACCACCTGCGCATGGGTTTAGATCACGCCAGAAAGGGGCTAGAACATTATTCGGCGGCGTCGCATCCGGAAATTGCTGGTTCTGAAAACTGGTACCTACGCCGCTCGCCGATCCCGCTTCAATGGTACCGTTCATCGACCAAATAACCTGAGTGTAACTCGCGCCATTATATGTGAATGAAGGAACATTTAAAGTTATAGCACCATCATCGCAGTCAGCTGGCAATGCAAATGGAGCCGCAAAACCAGACATCGGTATGTAACCAGTGACAGGGAAATTAGGCGCAACTTCTAAACCACCTGGATCCAGCTCACCAGTCCATGACAAAGCATTAGTACCTGCGTCGTATGACCAAGCAGATGTCGTTGAACCATTGTTAACAGTTTCTGTCGCTGAGTTAGCAACAAACGTCGTCCCCGCAGGTAGTTCATCCGTAACTGTAATTGGGCCAGTTAATGGGCCGTTAGTTACGTTTAACTCATAAGTCAAAGTATCACCAGCAGAAGCCAGTTCAGCATCTACAGTCTTGGTGAATAAAGTTGCATTAGAAGCTTTAGAAGCAAAAACCGCCATTGGCATATGTAAATCTGGCCCCTTACCCTTACGCTCGAGATTTAGGGTTCCAAACTGCCAGCCTTGCTCAGATGAAAAGTTGGTAGCGGTAACAGTAATAGTCGCACTTTGGCCCTTTTTGAGCTTCAGTTTAATCTTCTTATCTTTCTTGCCATGCTTACCCTTATGGCTATGTTTGGCTTTCTTGTGCTTATGATGTTTACCTGGTTGAGAAACGCTCACGTCGGCATCGAAACCGACGCCTGAAACTGTTACTTCCCATTTGCCGTTTTTCTTGGTCTTATTGGTCACAGTTCGTGTCCACGAACAAGTACCAACACAATTGCTGTCCATCATGCTCGGTAGATTCAGCATGCTTGGGTCACCACCAGTTTCAGGATTAGCCGCAAGAAAGTTTGCCGCCGTTTCACTTAGAACTAAACCAGAGTCAACTGCGTCGCCTAGAGTTACGCGGCCCGCGCCTAAATCAAACGGGTCGGTTGGGGTAACACCATCTTCTTTAAACGTATTTTCGGTCACACCGGTCATCATGATCGCTGATTTAATTTCAGTCGGAGTCCAGTCAGGTCGAGCCGCTGCCATCAACGCGCCGGCGCCTGCATTATGCGGGCTAGACATTGAAGTACCTGAAATAATTTGGTACTCAGGCGCTTGTGCTGCTTGGCCATCGGCCTCTGCACCCATGATATCAACACCAGGAGCGGTAAGGTCCGGCTTCAATACGTCGAATGCTAGTTGTGGTCCGCGTGAGCTAAAACCAGCCATAACGTCGCCGTTTGAATCAGAAAGATCAAAACCAGAGGCTGTGATAGTTGCCACTGCATTGGTGTTTGCCGCTAGATAATCACGCAGCTCAGCACCCAGCGTATCACCTAAGTGAATTGCTGGAAGAAAATGCGCATCCGCTGAGGTACCTTCGCCTTGGCCAAGGTTTGCCAATACATAACCGCCAGCACCACCAGCAAGCACGTTTTGACCTTTTTCTGTACGAGCTATTGAGCCGCGATCACAAACGACAATTTCACCGTTAAAGGTTCCTGCTGGGAATGGGTCTAAGCATTGACCGGCTGGGTCAAACGCCGTTGTATTAGCATGAATAATCGTTGCAGGGCCATAACCAGCACTGAAGCTAGAGCCGTTGCGATCGGCTAAAGTTCCGCCGTCGCTATTGATATCAACCAAGCTATTTGCAATTGCGCGATTGTGTGTAGACGCAGCAGTGGTTGCTACCCAAGGTCCTAGGTGCGCGACCGTACTAGCTGCCGGGCCAGAGTTACCAGCCGATGCTGAAACATAGATACCCGCTTCAACCGCTGCTAGAAAGCCCAGTTCAATTGCATCGTTGTATGGATCGCCACCACCTGAGATTGAGTAGTTTAGCGCAGCAATGCCGTTTGGCAAGTTGCCTGCATCAATAATGATTTGGTTTACCGCAGCTACCAAGGCGGCACCGGGGCAAGTTTCCTCACACACATCGTAGGCAATAATATTTGCATGCGGAGCAACACCAGAGATATCAAAGGACGCGGTTGTTGTTGGAGCAACCAATTCAGCACCTAACACGACATTACCGGCCGGTAATGTCGTGTTAGGTGCTGAATTGGTTGCTCCAACAACAACCGCGTCCTTTGATATCTCTGGTGTTGCTCCGCATGCAAATATTATTGCCTACGATGTGTGTGAGGAAACTTGCCCCGGTGCCGCCTTGGTAGCTGCGGTAAACCAAATCATTATTGATGCAGGCAACTTGCCAAACGGCATTGCTGCGCTAAACTACTCAATCTCAGGTGGTGGCGATCCATACAACGATGCAATTGAACTGGGCTTTCTAGCAGCGGTTGAAGCGGGTATCTATGTTTCAGCATCGGCTGGTAACTCTGGCCCGGCAGCTAGTACGGTCGCGCACCTAGGACCTTGGGTAGCAACCACTGCTGCGTCTACACACAATCGCGCAATTGCAAATAGCTTGGTTGATATCAATAGCGACGGCGGAACTTTAGCCGATCGCAACGGCTCTAGCTTCAGTGCTGGTTATGGCCCTGCAACGATTATTCATGCTAATACAACGGCGTTTGACCCAGCCGGTCAATGCTTAGACCCATTCCCAGCAGGAACCTTTAACGGTGAAATTGTCGTTTGTGATCGCGGCTCAATAGCTCGTACAGAAAAAGGTCAAAACGTGCTTGCTGGTGGTGCTGGCGGTTATGTATTGGCAAACCTTGGCCAAGGCGAAGGTACCTCAGCGGATGCGCATTTTCTTCCAGCAATTCACTTAGGTGATACGCTGGGTGCTGAGCTGCGTGATTATCTAGCGGCAAACACCAATGCAGTGGCAACTATCACAGCCTCTGGTTTTGATCTTTCTGATTCAAACGGCGACGTTATGGCTGGTTTTAGCTCACGCGGACCACAACTAGCATTCGACGTATTGAAGCCGGACCTTACCGCTCCTGGTGTTGATATCATGGGTGCAGAGGCCGATGGCCAAGCAGCACAAGCGCCTGAGTACCAAATTATTTCAGGTACTTCAATGTCTAGCCCGCATAATGCAGGCGCCGGCGCGTTGATGGCAGCGGCTCGACCTGACTGGACTCCGACTGAAATTAAATCAGCGATCATGATGACCGGTGTGACCGAAAATACGTTTAAAGAAGATGGTGTTACCCCAACCGACCCGTTTGATTTAGGCGCGGGCCGCGTAACTCTAGGCGACGCAGTTGACTCTGGTTTAGTTCTAAGTGAAACGGCGGCAAACTTTCTTGCGGCTAATCCTGAAACTGGTGGTGACCCAAGCATGCTGAATCTACCGAGCATGATGGACAGCAATTGTGTTGGTACTTGTTCGTGGACACGAACTGTGACCAATAAGACCAAGAAAAACGGCAAATGGGAAGTAACAGTTTCAGGCGTCGGTTTCGATGCCGACGTGAGCGTTTCTCAACCAGGTAAACATCATAAGCACAAGAAAGCCAAACATAGCCATAAGGGTAAGCATGGCAAGAAAGATAAGAAGATTAAACTGAAGCTCAAAAAGGGCCAAAGTGCGACTATTACTGTTACCGCTACCAACTTTTCATCTGAGCAAGGCTGGCAGTTTGGAACCCTAAATCTCGAGCGTAAGGGTAAGGGGCCAGATTTACATATGCCAATGGCGGTTTTTGCTTCTAAAGCTTCTAATGCAACTTTATTCACCAAGACTGTAGATGCTGAACTGGCTTCTGCTGGTGATACTTTGACTTATGAGTTAAACGTAACTAACGGCCCATTAACTGGCCCAATTACAGTTACGGATGAACTACCTGCGGGGACGACGTTTGTTGCTAACTCAGCGACAGAAACTGTTAACAATGGTTCAACGACATCTGCTTGGTCATACGACGCAGGTACTAATGCTTTGTCATGGACTGGTGAGCTGGATCCAGGTGGTTTAGAAGTTGCGCCTAATTTCCCTGTCACTGGTTACATACCGATGTCTGGTTTTGCGGCTCCATTTGCATTGCCAGCTGACTGCGATGATGGTGCTATAACTTTAAATGTTCCTTCATTCACATATAATGGCGCGAGTTACACTCAGGTTATTTGGTCGATGAACGGTACCATTGAAGCGGGATCGGCGAGCGGCGTAGGTACCAGTTTTCAGAACCAGCAATTTCCGGATGCGACGCCGCCGAATAATGTTCTAGCCCCTTTCTGGCGTGATCTAAACCCATGCGCAGGTGGTAATCTTTATGTTGCCATTCTCAACTCAGGTCCTTTTGAGTGGACTATCTATGAATGGGAAGATATCCAACATTTCGGTAGTACTGATGCGGCAACATTTCAAGTATGGGTCTTAAACGATGGTTCTCCAGTAGGAGTATTACCACAGGCTCACTTCACCTATGGCCGTTTAGATAACACTACTGTTGGTGCAACTGTTGGTGCCGAGAACATGGATGGCACAGTCGGTGATGCGATGTTTTACAACGGCGCAGGCATTCCTCCTCAAGTTGGTGTCGACGTTCATGTGAATACATTAGACGGTGGTTCGGCAACCTTAGGTTTTCAAGTTGAAACTGATTGCAGCGTTGATACTGTTGTGAATCAAGGAGACCTATCAAATAGTGGTGCCAATGAAGTAGCTATTGCAGCGACTTCATGTGAATAATTACTACTAAAGAAGTATGATTTAAAGGAGTAGAGAGAAATCTCTACTCCTTTTTTTTGAATTTACCAATCTATTATCGATTTAGCTCGCGCCGGCTATTTCCTTGTCTAAGCCTCATTTTTTCGACCTTATTGTCTCAACTTCTTTGTCTAACCTCTTTGTCTCAACGTAAGACCTGTGATCAGTGAATATTACTCAGATGTCGCTTCTACTCAGATGTCGCTTCTAGAAGTGGCTGGGGTTTCTGCTCGATTAGACGGGCAGTAGTTCGGCTTGCCACTGACACTGCCATGGTAACGATAGTGTTTACCCTCGGCCCCGAGTACAATTAGCATCCCGGGAACCAATGCTTGGGTGTACTGATGTCCTGGCTTAGGGCAGCCCATAGCACCTGAGCGCCAAGTAACCTGTGACGCTGATAGTGGTGTGATATCGCTTGTCTCAATACTGAGTCGTTGCGCTAGATCTTCCATCGCATTTTGAATTTGCGCATTTCTGCTAAGCTTTGGTGGCACTGCTTCAGGTACTTTTTTCTCCCCAATTGTTTTTTGTTCAATTTCAACTTCGCTGACTTCAGCTTTCACTGGTGTGTCGCTCTTGGCGGCAAGGGCATTGGATGTACTGTTAATCGCAAGTAGGCCAAGACCCATGTAAAGAGGGAACTTATTAAAGTATGAGGAAGTGGAGCTATGGTTATATTTCATGGTTTGCATCCTTTGGTGTCACAAAATTTGAGCATAACCTGAATATTAAGACGAGCGTCCTTAGTTTGTCAAAAGGTAACGTTATGCGAAATATTTGCTCATGGACACCAACAAGACCCTACGACAAATGAGCTCTATTGCTCTGCCGTATCGTCTGCAGTAAAAGAGATAATAAACACCTCAAAAGCTTGTCTAGCTATCTTCTGCCGAGTTTTTAACGATGGTTTTTTGCGTGGCGGTTAAAATGCCTCGAAGAATATTTAGTTCTAATACGTCGGGTTCAGCTCGGCTGTAGAGGTGGCGTAGACGTTGTAATGTCTCGCCTTGATGAGACCTTAGGAAGGATATATCTTGTAGTACGGTTTCGAGGTGTTGGTAAAATAACTCAAGTTGATTTGACGTCGGCAATTGGCGCTCGGTTCGAGCACTTTTAGCGGGATTTTCGGCTTGTGATGATTTGAATATCTCGTAACTAAGCGTTTGCACCGCCGAGGCCATATTCAAGGAACTGTATTCAGGATTTGCCGGAATAGTGACACGATATTTTGCGTACTGAATATCGTCGTTGTGTAGACCCATTCTCTCGGGGCCAAAGATTAATGCAACTGGGTTTGTCTTGGCCGAGCTAAGTAGTATTTCAGCCGCTTCACTCGGGTTTACTTCTGGTAGGTCATAGCCGCGAGGCCGTGCGGTACTGGCGATTACCGCGGTACAATCTTTGATTGCCTCAGTGATTGAACCATGAACAGAGGCATTGGCTAACACATCACTGGCGCCAGCAGACATTTTAGTGGCTTCATCTGAAGGGTAGTCCTTAGGCGATACCAGTGCCAAGTCGGTAAGTCCCATCGTTTTCATCGAGCGCGCCGCCGAGCCTATATTGCCGGGATGAAAGGTGCGCACCAACACAATGCGAATATTGTCTAGACTCATTTAACGACCATCAAATTGAATAATAGAGTGTGAAGCAAGTAAGGGTTTGCTTGATTATAGCGCCTCTACTGATTCTAGTATCGATCTATTCGCGTGGCGGCTAAATTCTTCTTGATAGATTTGAAGTTGTCTTCTACCGAGCTGCCCATCTTCAGGGCAACGCTGGTCGCCAGCATATCGACCACTGCAAGATGCATGATGCGTGAGGTCATCGGGGTGAATAAATCAGTGTCTTCAGCGGTGATCGCATTTAACACGAAGTCGCATTGGCCAGACAGCAATGAACCCTGCGAAGTAATGCCAATAACCGTGGCGCCTCGTGCTCGGGCTATTTCGGCATTTACGATCATCGCGTCGGTCCGGCCTGTATAGGAGATGAAAACGCCAACGTCTTCTTTATCGAGCATCGAGCACATCATGCGTTGATTAATGAAATCTGCATGGGCAATAACGGGCATGCCAAAGCGGAAAAATTTGTGTTGCGCGTCCAGCGCCACCGAGCTAGATGCGCCCATACCAAAGAAGTTGACACTCTTGCACTTTGCAATCGCGCTGGCCGCTGCGTCTAATGATTCTGGGCGAATGGTATTGCCTAAGGATTGAATGCTGCTTTGAATCGAGTTCATGATCTTACTAATGACCATGCTGGTGCTGTCGTCACGGTCCAAGTTTTCTACGAATAGTCGTCCGTTTGATGATATTTCTTGAGCCAAGCGTAATTTGAAGTCTGGGTAGCCGTCACAGCCCAATTTGTGACAGAAACGATTGACCGTCGGTTCACTGACTTCAGCCTGTGTCGCAAGCGATGCAATGGACTTATGGATCACCAGGCTGGGTTGTTCTCGTATGATTGCGACTAGCTTTTTATCAGACTTACTTAAGCGTATTTGATCACTACTCATTAGTTGCAATAGAGAGGCTTGTGCGTGCATGGTCTGGCTCCGACGGTATTTCTAATGGGGAGATCAACTGTCACCTCAAAAGTGTATTTTCTATTTTTGTAATTAAGTTTCAATAATAGTCAATTATTCTAAAAACTCTAGTCAATTCTCACTTTAGTCAGATATTGAGCTATTAGAGCTCTAATTGACCTTACTTGTATTTATCATACAAAGTGAGAAAATGTAGCGTAGTTACAATAACCGCAATAACGGCGTTCTTTATTGAAATTTAATTACATTTTATGCTAACATTTGACCATATTAGAGCATCAACTTGAATAATCAATAATTCGATTAGTCGCTCGGTACAAAATCAGTCTAACTATTTTGTATTGCTGATGCCCTCAACCCTAATTAGTAAACTTCGAGAAGATAACGTTATGTATAAGATAGCAATTAATGGTTTTGGACGTATCGGTCGTAACGTGTTACGTGCCATGTACGAATACAATAAAAACGAGCATATTCAAGTGGTTGCTATCAATGATTTGGGTGAGGCTGCGATCAATGCACACCTTCTAAAATATGACACTGTGCATGGTGAGTTCGCTAAAGATGTCAGTGTTGACGGCGATTTTTTGCTGGTAGATGGCGATAAGATCAAAGTTCTTTCTGAGCGCAACCCTGCTGATTTACCGTGGGCAGAATTAGGCGTCGACTTGGTTCTTGAATGCACAGGTTTCTTTACAACACGCGAGACGGCCGGTGCTCACCTAACTGCGGGTGCCAAGAAGGTGCTGGTTTCGGCTCCAGGCAAAGACCTAGACGCGACTATCGTTTACGGTGTTAACGACAACGTGCTTAAAGCTAGCGATGTATTAGTGTCAAACGCATCATGTACAACAAACTGCTTAGCGCCTATCGCAAAAGCGCTGCATGACGAACTGGTGATCGAGAAAGGGCTAGCGAATACGGTACATTCTTACACTAACGATCAACGTTTAAATGACGTTTATCACACCGACTTACGTCGTGCTCGAGCGGCTGCTCACTCGATGATTCCTTCAAAAACTGGCGCGGCCGCAGCAATCGGTTTAGTTGTTCCAGATCTCATCGGAAAATTAGATGGCTTGTCTATTCGCGTGCCAACCTTGAACGTTTCGTTATTGGATTTAACCGTCAATGTCGGACGTGAGACCACGGTTGAAGAAGTGAATAGCATTCTACAAGCGGCCGCTGATAAATCGATTGGCGGTGTATTTAAAATTAATACCTTACCGTTAGTATCAAGTGACTTTAACCACAACCCCGCCTCTAGCATTGCCGATGTGACTCAAACTCGAGTGCTGGGCAACATGGTTAAAATTCTTGCTTGGTATGACAATGAGTGGGGCTTCTCTAACCGGATGATCGACACCGCCAGCCGTATGCTTGAGCTTGGCGATCAAGTTGAGATGTCGAAAGCGAGCTAAGGTTTAAGCCATTAGCTAGGCTTTAACAGAAAAATATGTTGTAAGAAGTGTACTCAGAACTAGTTCGAAGCAGATAAGCGCTATTGAGTTAGCGCTGCAAAAGATTTCGTGGAATGGACGTGTTGTTAGCAAGGATGCTATTTTTATTTTTTCATTTAATTACTGCGGATTTAAGGTCGACGATCGCTATGAAAAATAAGCGAACCCATATGGTTCTAAACTGATACTAAGGCCTTCGGTCGTGGTATCTAATGTCACGCCTAAGCCCTGCAGGGGGATTGGTGTATTAATCACTGGAGCGGCAAAGGTAACGGGCTCAGCGCTGAGGTTGAAGCAAGCAGTTATGTGTTCGCCATGATGACTTCGATGGATGATTAAAACTTGTTCGGGTGAATCGAGAAATTCAATTGCGCCTTCGATGAGCACGCGTTGAGTCGTACGCCAGCGTAAAAACTGTTTATAAAAATTTAGCACCGAATCATTGTCTTCGACCTGTGCAGCGACATTATGGCGACGATGTTCGTCGGCCACGGGTAGCCAGCTATCATGACTTGAAAAACCGGCATGGGGCTGGTCATCGTTCCAAGCTATTGGCGTGCGGCAACCGTCACGACCTTTAAATTCTGGCCAGAATTCAATGCCAAAAGGGTCTTGTAGCTGGTGTTGTTGAATATTCGCTTCAGTGAAACCAAGCTCTTCACCTTGATAGACACATAGGGTGCCACGCAGCGAGGCGGCAAGCGCTAACGCCATTTTAGCAAACTGCGTGTTGTGTATGCCATCGCCCCACCGACTGACGACTCGAATTACGTCATGATTACTTACCGCCCAACAAGGCCAGCCTTCACCGATAACAGACTCAAGTGAGTTGACCGTTTTACGAACATGTTCGGCTGAGAACTCGTCAGCCAATAACTCAAAGTTGTAGCCCATGTGCAGTCGTTGATCACCTTGAGTGTATTCAGATAAAGTCTTTAGCGAATCTTCTGAATTGATCTCACCGAGCGCGACGGTTCCAGGGTAATTATCTAATAAGCTACGTACCTCTTCGAGAAAGCCCAAGTTTTCGTCTTGAGTATTATCGAAATAATGATATTGAGCGGCATATGGGTTTTCCGGCGAAAAGCCTCGGCCGGTGCGTTCTTCAAGCGGTTTGAATGGGTTATCGCGTAGCAACTTGTCGTGATAACAAAAGTTGATTGCATCAAGTCGAAAACCATCAACTCCTCGTTTCAGCCAAAATTCTATTTCTTCAAGAATCTGTGCACGAAGCTCATCGCAATGAAAATTCAGATCTGGTTGAGAGGATAAAAAATTATGCAGATAGTATTGACCGCGTTTTTCGTCCCACTGCCAGGCACTACCACCAAAGATCGCTATCCAATTATTTGGCGCAGAGCCATCCGGTTTTGCATCGGCCCAAACGTACCAATCAGACTTATCATTGGTTTTTGATTTTCGGCTTGTTTTAAACCATTGGTGCTGATCAGAGGTGTGGCTTAATACTTGATCAATCATTATCTTGATGCCACGTATCTTCGCCTGAGCGACTAATTCGTCGAAGTCGCTTAGTGTTCCAAAGATAGGGTCGACGTCTCGGTAGTCGCTGATATCGTAACCAAAGTCGTTCATCGGCGATTTGAAAAACGGCGAAACCCACAGAGCGTCGACGCCTAGGTCGCTGATGTAATCGAGCTTACTGATCACTCCTTGCAAGTCACCGATGCCATCCTCGTTGGTATCGCAGAAGCTACGAGGATAAACTTGGTAAATCACCGCACCACGCCACCAATCGAGTGAGTGGTCTGAGTCGTGTTGGCCGTCGTCTTTAGCTTGTACTAGCTTGAGTTTTAAATTTGTCGCTTGAGTCACTTCTGATTCACTACTTAATATTAGATCGTTGATATGACCAAATGGCGCGAAACTATGTTTACCAACTATGTTTATCATGGTTACCAACTTTGGCTACCATAGTGTGTCTTACAACATACTAATAGTTTTTGCTTAGAATCGCTGCTATGCACTTTACCTCAATGCATTATTGCCATTTGGGCGGAACTGCTATCACGGTTACCTGACAATCTTAAAGTGAGTCGATGTAAATTTGCAGTCACTCGAGCTATGAATACGTATGCACAGGTGCGCGAGCGGTATGAATACGTATGTAGTTGCTAACGTCGTCGATCGGGCTTGAAATACGATGAGTGACACGGCTAGCCAGACAATTACTTACACAGTAATTTATAAGTTGCTAGGCCGTTGATGGTATCGATTAAGGTGATTTTTATGCGCATTACTTTTATGTGCTCTACTTTTTATACGCACTACTTAAGGTTAGATTTTTATTATGTTCAAGTACTTCAAAGTGGCGGTTTTTCTACTTACGATTTTACTCAGCGTTGTCTCCGTTCAGTCCGCTTATGCGAATCTGTCTGTGGACAGAGTCGAGCCACCATTTTGGTGGTCGAATATGGCGCAGTCTAATTTGCAATTGATGGTTTACGGTCAAGGTTTGTCCGATGTTCAAGTTGAGTCATCGACACAGATGGTGACGGTGCGAAAAGTAACCGCTGCGGAAAACCCGAATTATGTCTTTGTCGATCTAGAGATATCCAGTCAATTTAAGGCTGACTTAATCGAGCTGACCTTTATCGGGCAGAGCGGTCGGTCACAGGTCTATCCCTACCAGATCAAACCGCGCGAGGCAGGCTCACGCCAACGCGTAGGTTTTTCGTCTAAAGACGTTATTTACTTGGTCACCCCTGATCGCTTCGCCAACGGTGATATATCAAACGACAACGTAGATGGCCTAACAGAGCTAAGCGACCGCAGTAAACCGGGTGGGCGCCATGGTGGTGATTTGGCTGGGCTGTCGGATAATCTCGAGTATTTGGCAGAACTAGGAATTACCAAGGTTTGGTTGAATCCATTGCAACAAAATAACGAGCCACAATATTCATACCACGGATACTCGATTAGTGATCTTTATCAGATCGATGCGCGTTATGGTGGTAATCAGGCATTGATTGAGTTTTCACAGCAAGCGCAGGATCTCGGGATTGGTTTAATCATGGACACGATTCCGAATCATATTGGTGTCAACCATTGGTGGATGAACGATTTACCAAGCTCTGACTGGATCAATAATGATGGCAAGTTTAGTCAAACATCGCATAGTCATGAGGCTATTCAAGACCCGTACAGTTCTGAGCAAGACCGTGTTGAGTTTAATGACGGTTGGTTTGTGCCGACCATGCCGGATCTAAACCAGCGCAATCCTTATTTAGCTAATTACTTAATTCAAAATAATATCTGGTGGATAGAGTTTGCTGGCTTAGTCGGCTTGCGGGTTGATACCTTGCCCTATGCTGATAAGCATTTCACCACTGAATTTAATGCTCGTATCTTGGCCGAATACCCAAACCTTAATATTGTCGGTGAGGAGTGGACAACCAATCCCGCCGTAGTTTCATACTGGCAAAGCGGTAAGTTGAACCAAGACGGTTATGACGGTGGAGTGCCAAGTTTAATGGATTTTCCGCTACAAGAGGCCTTAGTCCTTGCATTAACTGAGCCGGAGAATAAACAAGATCGTAACGGTTTACGGCGCTTGCACACGCTCCTCGCCAATGATTTTCAATACCCGGATGCCAATAATTTAGTTGTGATTGGCGACAATCATGATATGAGCCGTTTGCACACGCAGCTGAATGATGATGCGGCGCTAACCAAAATGGCACTCACCTTTTTGATGACTACTCGGGGTATCCCTCAATTGTTTTACGGTACCGAAATTTTGATGAGCAACACGGGGACAGAAGACCACGGCATTATTCGATCTGATTTCCCTGGCGGCTGGAGTGGTGATAAAAGTAATGCTAAGACAGGCGAGGGTCTGTCGGTCGACGCATTAGAAATGCAGGCTTACCTGCGAACACTATTAAATTGGCGCAAGGCTGCCCCTGCGATCCACCATGGCAAACTAATGCACTATCTACCCAAGGATGGCGTCTATACTTTTTTCCGCTATCTAGACGATGTTGGGGGGGCAGGCGATAGCGTGGTAATGGTGATTATGAATAATAATCAGTCGGCCGTGAGCCTCGATTTGTCACGCTTTGCCGAGCGCATCAAGGGTAAGCAAACAATGCTGAATGTGATTACTAAAGAATCGTCGTCGATCTCGAAACCCTTGTCGTTACCGGCTAAGTCAGCGCAAGTATTCGAATTAAACTAGAATACCCTGATTCTGGTGGGTGGTTATGTAGGATACCGAGGTAGTAAAAACTGAAATAGGCATGGCTAGTAATTATAAAATACTCATTCTTGGCGGTGGCACAGCGGGTTGGATGGCGGCAAATTTATTCGCTAAGAACTGCGCTGGGACAATGGTCAATGGCCGACGCATTGAGATAAATGTGGTCGAATCAGCCGAGATCGGCATAGTCGGTGTCGGCGAGGGATCAACACCTCAACTCAAGGCGCTGTTCGATCACTTAGAGATTGCTGAGTCAGACTGGATGCCGAAATGCAACGCAACGTATAAAAACGGAATAAGCTTTAAAGGCTGGTCTGGAAAAAAGGGCTTTGAAGAATATTTTCATCCGTTTCCAGCCAAGACCGATCGTGATACCGCGCAAGCGTTTGTTTACAATAGCTACCTTCGTCGACACAACATTGATGTTGAGGTGCAGCCGAATAAATTTTTCTTGCCGGCCTATTTAGCCGCCTCAAAGCTTGGTCCTAAGCCTGATCGAAATTTTCCGTTTGCAGTGAGTTATGGATATCACTTCGATGCCTACCTTGTTGGAGAAGTGCTCAAAGAAAACGCGATCAAGTTAGGTGTGCGTCACATTCAAGCAACCATTGATGACGTTATCGTTGACCCGACTGGCAACATCCAAAGCCTAAAGAGTAGCGATGGGCAGCAGCATCAAGCTGATTTTTTTGTCGACTGTTCAGGCTTTGCTGGCCTGTTAATTGGTAAGGCATTGAAGGTGCCGTTTAACAGTTTTGCCGAAAACCTATTTAATGATTCGGCGGTAGTTATGCCAACTGGCGATAGAGTTATGCCAACTGGCGATAGAGTTATGCCAACTGGAGATAGTCAGCAGGTGGCATCACAAACGACCGCAGTGGCAATGAATGCCGGCTGGGTTTGGAACATTCCGCTTACCAATCGCACTGGAAACGGCTACGTCTACAGTAGCGGTCATATCGATTCAGATGCGGCCGAAACCGAGCTGCGGGCTAGTCTCGGGCTGCTAGATTCCGAGGTGCAAGCACGGCATTTGAAAATGAGAGTTGGTCAGCGACAGCAGCATTGGGCTGGCAATTGTCTCGCGGTTGGTCTGTCTCAGGGCTTTATCGAGCCGCTTGAAGCAACCGCGCTGCACCTCGCACAAGACACTATTCAAGGATTCATTAGCCTGTTTAATGCTGGCAAGCTCTCCGATTCAGATAAAGCCGAGTTTAATCAGTCAATCAGCGCAAAATTCGAGGGTATTCGCGATTACATCGTCTGTCACTACAAGGTTAATTCTAGAGCTGATCGCGTAAACGCAGGCCAGCACTACTGGCGTGACTGTGCTAACAACAATACCCTATCGCCGTCGTTGCAATCGTTGCTTAACGTCTGGAATGCAGGTGAAGATATATCACTTGAAATCGAGCGCCAAGGAATAGGGCGCTATTACCCGGTGATCTCATGGCATTGTTTGTTGTCTGGTTATGGTGTTTTTCCAAGCACTGAACGATTAATAAGTGATGACAGTCGTTCGCAAAGGTTTAACATGGCTGAGGTGGTTGAGTTCAATCGCTGTTGCGCTTTGAATTTCAAGCCTCACCATCAGCAGCTCAGCCATTTATAACGCTGGTAGCCCAGTTTTATAAGTGTTTCATGCGCCATTACGCAGGCGCACTAAAGCTAACTCTCTACGTTCAGTTACATCTTAAAGTTATGTTAGTTATGAATGAATACGTATGTAATAAGAATGCAGTGCTTTTGAATACGTATGCACCTTATATCCACCCAATAGGGCTTCAAATACCATGTACTTGACAAGAATACCTAATTAAATACGAGGAGAAGCATGAGACAGTCAAAATTTAATCGCGCCACACAGAAGCGCGTAGTAAGACCTCTATCAGAAAACACCATGGCTTTTAGAAAAACCGTCCTTTCCACTTGCGTCGCTGCGGCTATCGCTAGTACAGCAGCGCCGACTTACGCACAAGTCGACGATGTGGTTTTAGAAGAAGTTGTGGTGACGGCTACTGGTTACCGTAAGTCGATCATCGACTCAATTGATGCAAAACGCTATTCGTCATCGGTAGTTGAGTCCATCTCGGCCGAAGATATTGGTAAATTACCTGATTCAAGCATCGCCGACTCGATTGCTCGTTTGCCTGGCTTGGCGGCGCAGCGCTTAGACGGTCGTGCTAGCTCAATTTCAGTCCGAGGCTTCAACGAAGACTTCTCAACGACAACCTTCAATGGCCGCGAGCAAGTATCTATCGACGATAACCGTGGTGTTCAGTTCGACGTCTACCCATCAGAAATCATGTCCGGTGTCACGGTTTATAAAACGCCAAATGCATCGATTGTTAATCAGGGGATTGCTGGCACGATTGACCTACAGACGGTTCGCCCGTTAGATATCGACGAGCGTGTTCTGCAATTGAATGTATCGGTTGAGCAAAACGATCTAAGTAAGTTGAATGCCGATGGCGAAGACACCGGCTATCGTGGCACACTCTCCTTTGTCGACAAATTTGCTGACGACACTATAGGTGTTGCACTGGCAATCGCGACACTAGAGTCGCCGAATCAAGAAGAGCGTTGGAATGCATGGGGTTATGCAGGCGACGGCCAAGGCAATAGTGTTTTAGGTGGAGCAAAGCCATTTGTTCGTTCCTCGAACTTGCAACGTGACACGGTGATGGCGGTAGTGGAATACGCTCCGAACGATCGTCTAGTTTTGACCGCTGACGCATTGCATATCGACTTCCTGGATGAAAAAATTCTGCGAGGCATTGAAATTCCGGGCGCCTTTGGCGGCGGCTTCGGTGTCTCGACTGACATAGCTACGGCGGCTGATGGCTTCGTAACCAGCGGCACGTTTAATAATGTACAAGGTGTTATTCGTAACGACTTTGAGCAGCGTGATGCGAAGTTAACTAACTTTGGACTAAATCTTCAATACGCAATCAATGACACGGTGACTCTAGAATTAGACGCCAGTTCATCAAAAGCGGATCGTACAGTAAACAGTTTAGAAAGCTACTCGGGTACTGGACGAGGTACTGGCGTAGGTGCATCGGATAATATTGGTTTCTCTCAAGATGGCGACCAGTTCGGAGTGAATTTTGATTCGAACTTGAACTACGCTGACCCAAATCTAATTCAATTAGGTGGCCCACTAAGTTGGGGTAACGGTTCAACGGTTGCGTCAAACGGACAAGATGGTTTCATTAATATTCCTGAAATCGACGATGAGCTAAGTGCTTTCAAGGCGGTGGTTAGCAAGAACTTTGACCAAGGCTTATTTACCAATGTGTCGGCAGGCGTTAATTACGCTGATCGAACTAAGTCGAAGCAAGACAATGGTTTCTTCTTAACATTGAAGGAATTCCCTAACCGCATTGGTGTTCCTGACGAGTTTCGTGTAGCAGATACCTCGCTTGACTTCTTAGGCTTAGGTAGCATCCAGTCATACGATTCTTTTGCACTTCTGAATTCTGGTGCTTACATACTAACCGATGAAAACCAAACCAGTAATAATCGTGCGATTAACACCTGGAGTGTGACCGAAAAAATAACCACCGTATTTGTAAAAGGTGATTTCGAAACTGAACTGGGTGGCAAATTAGTGACTGGTAATGTTGGCGTTCAATACGTAGATACCGACCAAAGCTCAATCGGCAATGCGGTCACCAACGTCGATGGTTTTGTCAATGCTCAACGAGTTAATGGCGGTGCTAGTTTTAGCGATGTGTTACCAAGCCTGAACCTATCTATTGGCTTGACCGACAATCAGAAGCTCCGCTTTGGTCTAGCTCGAACATTGTCACGTTCGCGCATGGATCGAATGAATGCGGGCTTTGGCTTTACCTTCGACGCGGTCGCAAACGCGGTAGGCGCGCCTCCCTTTGGTGCAACCGGTGGTAACCCAGAACTCCGCCCGAATGAAGCTGATCAGGTCGATTTTAGCTATGAGTATTACTTCAGTGACGACGGTTACATATCTGCCGCCTATTTCTACAAAGACCTACGCACATGGCAAGAACAAGTTATCACGCCAGGTGATTTTACCGGGGTGCAAGCGCCTGGCTTCACCGGCACGGTTAACTCAACACAAGGTTTCTTAACCGCGTGGACTGACACCACTACCGGTAGTATCGACGGCTTTGAATTAACCGGAGTGCTGCCAGGTCGGTTAATCTCACCAGTGCTAGATGGTTTTGGCATTAGTGTTAGCGGCTCTTTCTTGGACAGTAGCTTAGATTCAGCCTCAGATAACAGTCCGATTGTAGTTCCAGGTTTGTCGGAACAAATTGTTAACGCAACGGTTTTCTATGAAAAATCTGGCTTTCAAGCACGGGTAAGTGTTCGTGATCGTGACGATTTCTTAGGCGAGCGTTTCGGCACCTCGTTTACTCGAAATTTCACCACTGTTATCGGCGCAACCCTCTGGGATGCTCAAGTAAGTTATGACTTTGGCGAAGCAGGTTTTGAAAGCTTGGATGGTTTAGCGGTTAGTTTTCAAGCTCAAAACTTGTCTGACGAACCCTACATCACGGTTGACGGCAGCGGCAATGTTCAAGACTTTCAACGTTTTGGCAGAACCTTCTTGTTGAACGCTCGCTATAAGTTCTAAGTCTTTACTAAGGTATCTACTTAGTTAAGTAGAATGAAAAGCCCCTGTAAGCTATGTTTGCAGGGGCTTTTTAGTGTCTAAATTAGCGCCTAAATTTTGAGTATTTTATTCCACAGCCAATAATGAACAATACGATCAAACGAATAGCCATTGTAGGCGGCGGTACAGCCGGTTGGATTGCCGCTGCGTTACTTGTACGCCTGCTGGGTAAAAACCTAGAAATAACACTTATTGAATCAGAGGCAATCGGTACAGTCGGCGTTGGTGAGGCGACCATTCCGCCAATCCAAGCTCTAAATCAAGCGCTTGGTATAGACGAAGCCGATTTTATCCGACAAACCAACGCCACGATCAAGTTAGGCATCCAGTTTGAAAATTGGAACCGAGCCGGCGACTCGTATATGCACGCCTTTGGCGACATCGGCAAGGGCCTCGCCTTGTGTGGGTTTGAGCAATTATGGTTACGTGGCCTAGAGACCGGAGTCAGTACCGATTTCTGGGACTATTCGCTAAACTACCAAGCGGCTAAGCAGGGTCGCTTTGCCAAATTTGATAGCATCCCCAATACCGGTATGAATGGCCTCGTCTATGCATATCATTTTGACGCCGGTCTTTACGCCAATTATTTACGGCGCTATAGCGAGCAAGCAGGGGTAAAGCGCGTTGAAGGCTTAATTGACGCGGTCAACTTAAGCCCGCACGATGGAGCGATCGAGACCCTAGCCCTGCAAGATAAGAGCTTGATATCAGCCGACTTATTCATTGATTGCTCTGGTTTCAGAGGCTTGCTAATTAATCAAGCATTAGGCGTAAAGTATCAAGATTGGTCTCACTGGCTGCCTGCTGATAGTGCGGTAGCGGTGCAATCTGAATCGGTTAACCCAGCAGTGCCTTATACTCGATCGATTGCGCACGAGGCTGGCTGGCAATGGCAAATACCGTTGCAGAATCGGGTTGGCAATGGGCTTGTGTTTAGTAGTCAGTACATGACTGATCAAACCGCCACCGAGCTACTATTGCAGAACATTGACGGAGCAGTTCGAACGGGCCCACGGGTGATCAAATTTAAAACAGGGCGACGTGAAAAAGCGTGGCACAAAAACTGTATTTCGCTCGGCCTAGCGTCTGGTTTTTTAGAGCCACTTGAATCGACCAGCATTCATATGGTCCAAACTGCGGTTACTCGACTGATAAAAATGTTTCCACATAAGGGCATTAAGGTGGCCGAGATTGATGAGTACAATCGTCAGACTAAAGATGAGATGGAGCATATTAGAGACTTCATTATCTTGCACTATGCCGCCAATCAACGACCAGAGCCTTTTTGGAGAGCGTGCTCCGAGATGCCAATACCTGAGTCGTTGTCGAACAAGATCAGTCTTTTCAAACAGGCGGGCAAAACTGCCAACGTTAGCGACGCATTGTTTAGCGATGTGGCCTGGCAACAAGTGATGATTGGCCAAGGTTTAGTGCCTGAGGATTATCACCCGCTAGCCAATTCGATTAGCCTGACACAACTGTCTGAGTTTCATGGCAACATTAAAACGGTTATCAATCAGGTAGTCAGTAAGTTGCCGACGCATCAGTCTTTTATTGATTCGCTTGCTGCTAAGGAGGATTAGCTGGTTTGCTAATGGCATGAATACGTATGTAGCTCGTTGTGTGTACCTTTTGCCAAGCAATATACTAAGAGACATCTGATTGTTTGAAAAATAATAAAAACTATAAATAAGGAGTAGCTCAATGGGTTCAACATTGCGTCAAAAACCGGAGCTAAATTTTTGGCAAATCTGGAACATGTGCTTCGGCTTTCTTGGCATTCAATTCGGCTTTGCCCTACAGAATTCAAACGTCAGCCGCATCTTTCAGACGCTCGGCGCCGACATGGCAATGATTCCAATGTTGTTTATAGCGGCGCCATTAACGGGTTTGATCGTGCAGCCTTTGATTGGTCATTTTAGTGACAGAACCTGGACCAAGATGGGTCGTCGTCGGCCCTACTTCTTTTGGGGGGCAATATTAACCACCGCGTCACTGGTCTTTATGCCAAGCTCGCCAACCCTGTGGGTGGCGGCGATAATGCTCTGGGTAATGGATGCCAGTATCAATCTGACGATGGAGCCGTTTAGAGCTTTCGTTGGCGACATGCTACCCAGTAAGCAACGGACTTTTGGTTACGTGATGCAAACCTTTTTTATCGGTGTTGGAGCCGTAGTCGCATCGATGTTGCCGTGGATCTTTACCAATTTTCTTGGTGTCGATAATACCGCCGCCGACGGCCTAATACCGGATTCAGTACGGTATTCATTTTATCTCGGTGCCGCCGCTGTAGCGTTAACGGTCGGCTGGACGATTATCCGCACAAAGGAGTATAGCCCGCAGCAACTGGCCTCTTTTGAAGAGCCAGAAAATGCAAGTTTTGCCGCCGCAGAGCAAGCTGTGTTGGCTGGCCAGCCGGTTTTCTCCAGCACGTGGTCGATTATTTGGACTGCAGCGGGCTTGTTAGTAAGCCTCGCTATTTACCTTGGTGGCTGGGATTATCAGCTTTATATTCTTAGTGGTGGCGTGACGGTGGTTGGCTTATTACAGTTTTACGCCTCATCGAAAGAGAAGAGTGGTGATAAAAACACTTTCTATGAGGCATGTCGTAGCGTCGTATTGATGCCGAAAACCATGCGCCAGTTAGCAGTGGTGCAGTTCTTTTCGTGGTTTCCATTATTTGCTATGTGGATCTACACAACACCAGCAGTAACCAGTGTGCACTTCGCTAGCTCCGATGTAACCAGCGAGGCCTATAATGAGGGTGCTAACTGGGTAGGGGTATTATTCGGCGCATACAATGGCTTTTCGATTATTGCCGCTTTACTGATCCCGATAGTAGTTCGACGTATTGGTCTGAAAGGAACCCACTCCATCAACCTTTTGATTGGCGCCGCAGGTTTAGCATCGATGATGGTATTTAAGGATCCGATGATGTTACTGCTGTCTATGCTTGGTGTTGGCTTTGCCTGGGCCTCGATTTTATCGGTACCCTACGCAGTACTTTCTGACTCGGTGCCGTCGGAAAACATGGGCCTTTATATGGGCGTGTTTAACTTTTTCATTGTCATACCGCAATTGGTAGCGGCCAGCTTACTTGGTTTAGCGTTGAAGTATTTGTTTGCTGGAGAAGCAATTTACATACTAGGCTTAGCCGCTGGTTTTTGGGTCTTAGCCGCGATTGTGATGATGTTTGTAAAGCATCAAACCGAGGTCTAATGTCGCGCTCGTAGACCTTGTTGATCGATTAAATAAGTGACTATAAATTGGCTGTAATGACTGAAGTCGCGACGGTTTAAGTCGCGACATAAGAGTCTCAACCAGCGTCAGCGTTTATAAGAGTCTCAACCAGCGTCAGCGTTTATAAGAGTCTCAACCAGCGTTAGCGTTTATAAGAGTCTCAACCAGCGTTAGCGTTTATAAGAGTCTCAACCAGCGTCAGCGTCAAAAAGAGTCTCAACCAGCGTTAGTGCCAGCGCCACAAGAGTCGCGGACTATTAGCTTGGTTGGCAATAAAACCGACTGCACAGGTTCTTCGTTTATCGAGCGAATAACACTGTCAACCAATTCCTTTCCAGCCTCGAAAGTGTCTTGGCGGATTGTAGAGAGTGCCGGTGAAAGGTGTTCGGCGGTAGGGATATCATCAAAACCGACAATTGCTTTATCCAGTGGCACTCGAATACCTCGCTGGCGTAATGCTTTTATTGCGCCAATTGCAATCAGGTCACTGGCACAGAAAATACCTGAAAATTCTACGCCACTATCAAGTAATTCATTGGCCGCTTTGTAGCCGCTTTCTTCAGAGAAATTTGCCCGAAAGTGAAGTGGCTCTTGCACCTTAATTGAGTGTTTCTCATGAGCTCGTCGATAACCCGCGTAGCGGTCTCTGAGTTCTGGGTCGTCTTTTGATTCGTTACCTAAAAAGGCAATGTTTTTATGCCCGAGTGTTAGTAAGTGATCGGCCGCTAGAAACCCGCCTTGTTCGTTGTCGCAACCAACGAATAGCCCAGGTTGGTTTTCAATCACCGGCCCCCAGGTAACAAAATGAGCACCGGCTTCATCCAATTTCGAGATGCGCTTTATATAGCTAGTGTAATCGCCATAGCCTAAAAATATGATGCCGTCAGCTTTGTTAGCATCTTCATACTCGGCGTTCCAGTCATCACTCAATTGTTGAAATGAAATAAGCAGGTCATAACCTTGATTTGCGGTTGCGCGAGTGATGCTGCCAAGCATGGATAAAAAGAACGGGTTGATAAAAGCTTGGCTTTCACCAGATGACTCTTCAAATAAAAGCAGGGCAAGCGTGTTGGTCGTTTGCGAGCGCAAATTTCTGGCGTTCACATCAACTTTATAATTCAGTTCGCGAGCAATTTTTTGAACTCGCTGGCGTGTTTCCAAGCTGACTAAGGGGCTGTCGCGCAGCGCACGCGAGACAGTAGGTTGGGAAACCCCAGCCAAGTGTGCTATATCGACCGAGGTCGGTTTGTTCTTGCCTTTCATTTTTTTAGCCCTTATGTAAATTTATTACATTAACTGTTTTTAGTCACTTGTTTATTAGCTATCATGTGACTATTCTCACTTTTGGAGATGGCGTATTTAGTACTTCAGCAATAGCTGAATTATTACATAAACCAAACAAAGAGGAGCGGCTGAATGTTACGAAGTTTGTATCCTGATGCCTAAGGAGAAGGCCGAGGCAGACTATTTATACTGCTCAGTGCTTTACTAAAAACTAATAAACATAAGAGATCAAATCATGGCTCAAGCCCCAATGTCATCACCCGGTTCATCCCCCCAAGCTGCATCACCGTCTGATGGCAAAAACTACACCATTCCTCTGATTATTCTTACTTCACTATTTTTTATGTGGGGATTTTTAACCGTGCTAAACGACGTTCTCATACCCTATTTGAAAAACGTCTTTGAATTAAACTACACGCAAGCACTGTTGATTCAATTTTGTTTCTTTGCAGCCTACGGCGTTTGCTCGATCCCCGCCGGAGGTATTGTCAAGAGGCTTGGTTACCAGCGAGGTATTGTAGTAGGTCTAAGCATCGCAGCGGCTGGCTGCTTTATGTTTATTCTCGCTGCTAACTTGCTGTTGTACCCGGTTTTTCTTGGCGCGTTGTTCGTGTTGGCGGCCGGCATAACTCTATTGCAGGTTTCGGCCAATCCATATGTCGCTCTGCTCGGGCCATCTGAGACGGCTCCACGACGCTTAACACTAACTCAAGCATTTAACTCAGCGGGAGCATACCTAGGCCCAATTATTGGCGCTGCACTGATTCTCGGAGCTGTGGCTGATTCGGCCTCAGGCGCCGACGCTGTAAAGATGCCCTATGCACGCTTAGGCATGGCCTTGTTAGTATTAGCGGTGATCTTTATCTTCGTTAAACTGCCTAAAATTGATGAACCCGGAGCCGACAAAGGTAGTTATGGCGACGCGTTACAGTTCAAGCACCTAATTCTTGGTGTAATAGCAATCTTCGTTTACGTTGGCGCAGAAGTGTCAATCGGCAGCTTGATCATTAGCTTCTTGGGTGAGTCGCACATTGCTGGCATGGGCGAAGAGGAAGCGGCTAAATATGTTGCCAACTACTGGGGTTTAGCGCTAATCGGTCGCTTTATCGGGGTTGGCTTGATGTTTTACGTAGCGGGTAACATCATGCTAATGATCAACGGTTTAGCGGCGATTATTTTGCTGGCAGTGGTGATTACTACCGGCGGTGATTCAGCGTGGATGGCATTGATTGCAGTTGGCTTTTTTAATTCACTGATGTTCCCAACTATTTTTAGCCTAGCGATCGCTAAACTAGGCCCTCTAGCTAGCCGAGGCTCGGGCTTGTTGTGCACCGCGATTATTGGTGGTGCGTTTATCCCGTTATTACAAGGGGTTGTTGCCGACTCGGTTAATCTGCAAATATCCTTCGTGATTCCGATGGTTTGCTATGCCTACATAGCCTTCTATGGTTTTAAAGGCTGGAAGCCAAAAGGCCCAGGCCTCTAATAGGGTTGCGGTTTATTGCAGGCCAAATTTTGATATAAAAAAAGCCCTGACAGATTGTTCTGTCAGGGCTTTTTTAATTACGGAACTTTGTTTACCCTTGCTCGATAATTTTGCGGGCGAATACGCTAGCACCCAATAGCCCTGGGTTTTTATGAGTGATCAGCCAGGTCGGTAAATCGGCCATTAAATGGCTATGTCTTCCCTTATTTTCGAATCCTTTCCTGAAGCGACTTGCCGCTAACTGATCAGGGTAGCGTTGGCATATTCCGCCACCGATAAACACACCGTTGTAGGCTCCTAGCGCTAATGCGATATCGCCAGCAACTTGGCCGAGCATTTCGAAGAAAAGGTCGAAGGTCTCTTCGCAAATAGGGTCGGTTTTGTTGATCCCTGCGACCGCAATATCAGCGGCGATAAGACCAGGGTTGTCTTGTCCGTGAATGGCGCATAACGCCTCGTGAATATTCACCAGACCTGGGCCAGACAATAGCCGTTCGCGCGAGATGCGATCATCAAACTTCTGATGAAGGTGGCTCAAGATTTCTCCCTGCAGCTGGTTCTCTGGTGAAAATCCGGCGTGACCGCCTTCGGTAACCAGCGGTATTAATTTGTTATCACGGCGCAATAATCCAGACATTCCTAAGCCGCTGCCAGGGCCAAGTGCGCCGACTGTATAGTCGCCATCAGGCAATGGCTGCCAATCGCCACCGATATTAATTACATCGTTTTCAGAAAGGCTGCTTAAGCTGTATGAAATTGCTTCCCAGTCATTGAGTAGGCTAACGTGTTCTATGTTGTAGCGTTCACGTAAATCGGCACAATCAATCGACCAATGGCTGTTTGGGAACACCACCTTTTCATTTTTAATCGGCCCAGCAACAGCTAAGGCGATAGCGCCTAGTTGCTTGATATTGTGTGAGCTCAAATACCTATCTATGGCATCGCTTACATGCTCAAATTCAGCGGCCTCTAGCGTTTGCGCAGAGCTAAAATATTGAGGTGCGTCAGTGCTTAAGGCAAAGCGGGCATTAGTTCCGCCAATGTCTGCGATCAAGATTAGATGGTCATTCATGCTAGTGCTCGGTTGATAAACTCGGTTGTTGAAACTCGGTTGCTAAAACTCAGTTGATCGATAAGTGTGGTGATATGATCAATAGTGAACTGTTGAGTGATGTAGGCTTAAAGTTATGTCTATTTTAAAGGCTCTTCAACTCACTTTGGCGCTTTTTCGGCATATCAACCAGCTTTTCATTATTTTGCTGCAGAGCTGACTAAGTTGAGCCGTTTAATCGTGGGTAAAGCGAATAAAGTCATAATCAGTTTGTAATAATCTAACATTTTACATAAAATATGTAAATAAATTACATAATCGTACCGAGAGATGAGACCCAGCATTTCGACGGTCGGTATAAAGAGAGGAGCTTCGATGCTTAATATATGCAATATCGTAATCGTTGGTGGTGAAGGCGATTTGGCCTTTCGTAAACTTTATCCAGCGCTTTACAGTCTACATAAAGAAAACTTATTGGCCGATAGCACTAAGATCGTCGGCTTTGGACGAGGCAAATACAGCTATGAAGACTTTCTCAATAACATGCGAAAGTGGACCGAAGAAAGTGACTATGTAAAATCGGTCGAAGATGAAAATTGGGATTCTTTCTCTAAACGCATCATGCATTTCGACGGTGACGCTACCTCAGCGAAAGACATAAAGCGGCTACAAAAAAGTATGGGGCCTGAAGAGATTGTTTTTTACCTCTCTACACCGCCGTCAATTTTTGCCCCGATCTGCAAAGCCATGGGCGAAGCCGGTGTGGTGACGGCCAGTACCCGCCTTGTGGTTGAGAAGCCTTTGGGTGAATCATTGGCATCGTTTAATGTAATTAACGACACTCTATTTGAAACATTTGAAGAGCACCAAATCTATCGAATCGATCATTATCTTGGTAAAGAAACGGTACAGAATTTACTCGCGCTACGATTCGCAAATATCTTTTTTGAGCCGCTTTGGAATCGCAGCTATATAGACCATGTTCAAATAACCGTTGCTGAGAGTGTTGGCGCCGGTGGGCGCTGGAATTATTACGATGAGTCTGGTGCCTTGCGTGACATGGTGCAAAACCATCTATTGCAGCTAGTTTGTATGGTGGCGATGGAGTTTCCCGCGCGTAATGAGGCCGATGATATTCGCGATGAAAAGCTCAAGGTTATTCGTTGCTTGAAGCCGATTGATGCCTCTAACGTGCAGACCCATACGGTGCGCGGGCAGTACACGCGGGGCTCAGTTAAGAACAAATTAGTGCCTGGCTATATCGAGGAAAAGGACGCCAAAGAGTCTTCCAAAACCGAAACCTTTGTCGCCATTAAAGCCGAGATTGAAAATAACCGCTGGCAGGGTGTGCCGTTTTATTTGCGCACCGGTAAGCGCATGTCTGAGCGATACTCTGAAATCGTGATTCAGTTTAAGCCGGTAATTTTTAAGTTTATCGACATTAATCCAAACGCCTTGAATAGCAATCAATTGGTGATTCGACTGCAGCCAAATGAAGGCATCGAAATGAAGATGATGAACAAGGTTCCGGGTTTGAATGAAAGCATGGACTTACAAAATGTCGGCCTTAATCTTTCCTTTGAAGAGGCTTTTGAAGATCACCGTAGCCCAAGTGCGTATGAACGGCTTATATTAGACGTGACTCGCGGCGACCAGACTTTGTTTATGCGATCCGATGAACTGCGTGGCGCGTGGTCATGGGTTGACGGTATGGTTGACGGTTGGGAAGCAGTTAAACAAATGCCACAGAAATACAAGGCTGGCTCTACTGGCCCCGACGATGCACTGGGCCTGTTAATTAAAGACGGCCGTAAGTGGCAAGATTTCGAAGGGTAGGGTCTCATGAACTCAAATTATACTTTCCATCAAGGTGCTGATGCCCAAAGCTTAGCTGAACATTTGGCTGGCGAAGTTGCACAGCAAATTTTTAAAGCGATCAGCGAAAAAGGCTCAGCGGTGCTTGCGCTATCAGGTGGTTCAACACCCAAGCCATTGTTTGAGGCACTGGCAGAGCATGACATTGAGTGGGGTAAAGTAATTATTACCCTAGTTGACGAGCGTTGGGTCGATGAAGAGCACGCCTTATCTAATGCCGCATTTATGAAAACCTATTTGCTTGATAAGTTACCGGCCACGGTTCGATTCGTGCCTCTCTATCAGCAAGCTGACTCGGTTGAAGCGTCACTGCCATTTGTGATAGCCGACTATTTGCAAATCACCAACTCCACCGTCGACGCGCCAAGGTCGTTTGATATTGTAATTCTTGGTATGGGGGGTGACGGCCACACTGCGTCATTCTTCCCCGATGCCGAGAATATTGCTGAGCTAATAGACATCGATTCAACTCAAGCCTTATTAAGCTGTAATTCGCCAAGCACGCAGGTGGAGCGAGTCACTTGGAGCTTACCAGTATTACTGAATACCAACTTTCTGGCTTTGCATTTCACCGGTTTCGATAAGAGAGTGGTTTTTGAAACGGCTAGCGAGAACGGCGACGCCACATTGCTACCGATACGCAGTGTCTTGTTTCAAGACCGAGTTGCTTTGAATGTTTATTACGCGGACTAAAGCATAAATAGATGCTGTTAAAAATAAGCAGTTAAAACCTAAGCTGTTAAATTTATCAATTGCTAGAACTTAACCATCGCCAAAATTGAATTAATTATGAGTATTAAAGAAATTACCGATCGTATTATCGAACGAAGCAAAGATACCCGTGCAGAGTATCTGGCCATGATTGAGCAGATGCGCAACGCGCCACCGGCTCCAGATCGATTGTCATGCAGCAATTGGGCGCACGTTGTTGCCGCCGAATCGGCGGAGGATAAAAAGTCGATGCCAGCCGGGCAGGGCGCTAATATCGGCATTGTCACTGCGTATAACGACATGTTGTCAGCACACCAACCGTTTGCCCAATACCCGAATATCATTAAGCTGACGGCTCGCGATCTAGGCGCTACAGCGCAGGTTGCTGGCGGCGTTCCTGCCATGTGCGACGGCGTTACTCAAGGTCAGCCGGGTATGGAACTGAGCCTCTTTAGCCGCGATGTGATCGCGCTAGCGACCGCTGTTTCGCTAAGCCACGATGTCTACGATGGTGTGATGTGTCTCGGCGTGTGCGATAAAATCGTTCCAGGTTTGGTTATTGGTGCATTGCAGTTCGGGCACTTACCGGTGATGTTTGTACCAGCGGGCCCGATGCCATCGGGCATCCCGAATAAAGAGAAGGCACTTGCGCGGCAGAAATTTGCCACTGGCGAAATAGATAAAGCCAAGTTGCTAGAAAGTGAGTCAGCGTCATATCACAGCCCCGGAACCTGTACTTTTTACGGCACCGCCAACACCAATCAAACATTAATGGAAGCGTTAGGCTTGCAGCTGGCTGGAACCTCTTTTGTTAACCCTGGTACCTTGTTGCGAACTGAGCTAACAAGAGAATCTGTGCGTAAGTTGCTTGACCAAACATCTAAGGGCTCTAACTATCGCCCGTTAGCCGAAGTGATAACTGAAAAATCAATGGTCAACGCCATGGTGATGATGATGACCACCGGTGGTTCAACTAATTTGACCTTACATTTGATCGCCATGGCGGCGGCCGCTGGAATTCAAATTAACTGGCAAGATATGGATGATATTTCTCGTATGACGCCACTGTTAGCCAACGTTTACCCGAATGGCCAAGCCGATGTAAATCACTTCGAGCAAGCCGGAGGATTACCTTATCTAGTTAATCAACTTCGCTCGGTGAACATGCTTAACGAAGATGTAGTCAATGTCATGGGCGAGGGCTTAGATGCCTATACCAGAAAGCCACAAATCGATGCCGATAGAAATATCTCCTGGGGCGAGCCAATTGTGGAGAGCGGTGATGACACAATATTAGCGACAACTTCGGCTCCATTTGCGGTTGAGGGCGGCATGCGAATTGTTGACGGTAATCTCGGCACCGGCGTAGTGAAAATATCCGCGGTCGATAAGCAGTACCAAATAATTGAAGCGCCCTGCAAAATTTTCGATACCCAAGATGGATTAAAAGCGGCCTTTGAAGCGGGTGACTTAAACTCAGATCATGTTGCGGTTGTACGATTTCAAGGCCCAGCGGCGAATGGCATGCCAGAGCTGCATAAATTGACTCCCTACTTAGGTATTTTACAAGATAAAGGCTTCAAGGTTGCCTTGGTAACCGATGGTCGTATGTCAGGTGCCTCTGGCAAGGTACTCACCGCAATGCACGTTAGCCCTGAAGCTAAAAAAGGGGGAATGCTAGCCTATTTGCAAGAGGGCGATGTAGTGCGGGTTAATTGTCATACTGGCGAGCTTTGCACTCTGGTCAGCGAAGCCGAGTTAGCTAAACGTGAGCCGGCTGACGAGCCAAAAATACTACAAACCTTAGGCCGAGGTCTATTTGAAAAAATGCGTGCTGTGGTCGGCGATTCAACGCTTGGCGCATCGTTCATTAGTAAATAAGAAGGCAAAACAATGATAAAACAAAGCAGCCTAAAAAGTAATACACAGGAAATTAGCGTGAATAAGAAAATGTTAGTGAGCGAGATGTTAGACGGCCAAAAAGTAGTGCCGGTAGTGGTTATTGAAAATCAAGAGCAAGCCATGGGCCTAGCGCAAGCGCTATTAGATGGCGGCGTTAATGTGATCGAAATCACCTTGAGAAACGCCTATGGAATTAAAGCCATCGAGCTCATTAAGCAGCGTTTTCCTGACATGGTAGTACTCGCCGGAACGGTTAATTTGCCAGCGCAAATGGTCGCCGTAGTTAAAGCTGGTGTTGACGCGATCATTAGTCCAGGAATTACCGAAAGCCTCTTAAAAACTGCCAAGCAACAGGGCATTCCATACTTACCAGGCGTGGCCACGGCGTCAGATTTAATGCTTGCGATGGAATACGGCATACGTGAATGTAAGTTATTCCCGGCCACGGTGGTGGGCGGAATCAGCGCACTCAAAGCCTTTAGCGGGCCGTTTAGCGAAATACGCTTTTGCCCAACCGGCGGTGTCAGCGAATCGAATTATCACGATTTTTTAGCGCTACCTAACGTTATGTGTGTGGGCGGCAGTTGGCTTGCACCATCAAAGCTAGTTCGTGAGGGCGATTGGTCGGCGATTACCGAATTGTGTAAAGCCGTTAGCGAGAAGTAATACTTTTATCGGGTTCGTTAGAGAGTCGGGCAGACCTCCGGCTCTGCTCGAGATTTTCCTGAATGCTGGGTAGCGATGAATGGCGTTACCCAGTCATACTGCGCTTAGCCGAAGTAGTAGCTGCCACTTGAGGGCATTTCTCCCGCCTAGAATTATCGTCCATTTGGCTAGCATTAGATCAGTTTTTTCACTAAATCCCCCTTGTAATTCACTCAATTGATCCCACTTCTAATTCATTAAGTTAAGATAGGCCACATCGCTTATCAGTTTTTATTTATCGGGGTCGTCATGGAATATATACGCAAGCCTTGGGTCATTGTGCCCATCGTCATATTATTATTGTTCGTGCTACTAGGGTGGTACTGGAGCCACGAGCCAACGCAGCCGATTATGGAACGATCGACCGACAACGTTCAGCCAGTGGTTGGTGTGGCAACAACATCGGCCTTAATTGGTGCGACCGCAACCTTACTTAATAAGCGCGGAGGCTATTTGTCTAACGACATTACGCCGCCGAGTGTATTTCTCGATAATGTGCCTAACTGGGAGTTTGGTGTTCTTCAGCAAATCCGCGATTTAGCTAAGTCTATGCGAAATGACTACAGCCGTTCGCAAACGCAGTCTCTAGCCGACCCAGATTTAGAAATCGCCGAGCCGAAGTTCAACGTTGATAGCAATTCATGGCTGTTCCCTTCCGCTGAAGGTGAATATAAAGAGGGTATCGAAGCGTTAGAAAAATATCTCAAGCGTTTAAGCGACCCAAGTCAGCGAGATGCGCAATTCTACGCTCGTGCTGACAATCTAAATGAATGGCTTAGCTTGGTTGAAAAACGCTTAGGGTCACTTTCGCAGAGGCTTAGTAAAGCTAGAGCATTGATTCGTGTCAATACCGACTTAGCCGGAGACCCGAACGCACAGCAATCAACCGCAACCCAGTCTGAAATTGTCACTGAAACCTCATGGTTTGAAATCGACGATAACTTTTACGAAGCACGCGGTACCTCTTGGGCACTGCTGCATTTCTTGCACGCCGCCGAAGTAGACTTCGGGCCAGTGCTTAGAGACAAGAACGCAATTCCAACCTTACGCCAAGTTATCCGCGAGCTTGAAGCGACTCAACAAAGCGTCACCAGCCCCATGATTTTGAACGGCAGCGGCTTGGGCATGTTTGCTAATCATTCTCTAGTGATGAGTTCTTATATAGCCAGAGCTAATTCAGCGATTGCTGATTTGCGTCGATTGTTAGACGATGGTTAGTAGATAGACGGTAGTTGGCAGCATCGGTAGCGATGCTGCTAGATTGGTTTGGATAATGCGGACATAGTCTTAGTTCTTTATCTGTTTTAAGCCCTTGCATGGCCATTGGCGAACAAATAACCGCATTGCAATACTGATATCAAAGACTCTCAATAAATGGATTACGGTATGTGCGACTCATTGGTATTACTCTGCCGCTGCTTAGCAAGACTTGAGCGTCGCCGCTCTCTAGTGGTTTGATTTCTGCGACCAAATTGAGATTAATAATATGCGAACGATGGATACGTTTAAACGTCGCATCATCGAGACGCTGTTGGATTTTTGTTAACGTCTCTCGTAACGGATAAACCCGCTTATTTATGTGCAGATTTACATAATTTCCCGCGGCCTCGATATGCTCAATGTCGTTAACCTTGATTAAGAATTCTCTGCCTAGTTTTTTGACCAGAATACGATCCGATTGCGAGTCGTTTTGATTGCTAGTCTCTGACTTTCCCAAAAGGCTGGCTTCCCCTTGTAGCCGCAAGATAAGGTGGCGATATAAATAGATAATGGCGAGGATAATTGCGTAAGCCCGAGCATCCTTTAAATATTCATAAAAAAATTGCTCAATAATTGACCCGAAATCGTAGTACGAACCATTAAGCCAATAAATCAATTTACGCATGCCAACCATCATACTAACGTGCAAAACTGAGAATATAAGGCTAAATAAAACGTGAGCCGGAACCGCCACTTTGAGGTTTGACCAGCGCCAAGGAATGCGGCTATCTAAATAGACAATAAGCGGAATAAGCATGAGTAAGGCAATCATGCTTGTGCCCTCCCATGAGGCTATTTCCCACGCGTTTGTGTCTGCACCATAGCGGTACGAGTCCATCATCGCCACCATTGTTTCGCTGACAAATATTATGCAAAAGAACACCAGCCAGAACCCAATCTCTATCGGGCGGCGTATTTTCAAGTAGCGATCTAAGTTCATAAAAGTGGATTGTTATTATTGTTAAAGATGGATATGCCTAGGCCAACAATTCTAACCCTTATACGGCACGACTCGTCACAGAATCACATCGGCCCGTCACATAACGGTTGAGTTAACGGCATTATTAACTTCAAATGCGACCATCTTGAATTAACCAACGATTTAATAATGGACCCTCTTCAATACTCGCGACCACGTCGTTACGACATTGATGCACTGCGTGTGCTGGCGTTTTCAATTCTAATTCTCTATCACATTGGCATGCTTTATGTTGCTGATTGGGGCTTCCATATTAAGAGTTCCTATCAGTACGAATGGGTCAAGTACCCGATGTTGCTGGTAAATCAATGGAGAATGCCTTTATTGTTTCTAATATCCGGCATCGCATCCAGTTTTTTGATTAGTAAACTCAGCGCTATTAGCTTTTTGAAGAGCCGAAGTTTGCGTTTGCTGATCCCATTTATCACCGGCGTTATTCTAATTATTCCACCGCAGGCATACATCCAAGCGCTAGCGAACGGCTCACTTGCCAATAGCTTTGGAGAAATGTCCTATGCGGGCTTCCTGAGCCACTATTTTAGCTTTCAAGAGTGGCCTATAGGCGCTTTTGACGGCAGCGAATACGGATTCACTTGGAACCACTTATGGTTTATACCCTATCTCTTCGCCTACACGTTGTTGCTCGTGCCACTAGCTATGTTGCTGCGTATAAGTACTCTGCAGGCTAGGTTTGAGCGCATAGGCTTAGTGGCGCTAATTATGGCACCGGTATTAATTCAGATTATTTGGCAACTGACCCTAAATGATGAAAAACCGATCTCTCATGCGCTTATCGACGATTGGTACGCACACGCCATGTACGGTACATTCTTTCTTCTCGGCTATCTAATCTCCGACAATGCAGCGGTTTGGCAAAAAATTATCAACTTGCGCTGGGTATCCTTAATCGGAGCCTTATTTTGTTATTGCCTCCTGATTTCACTTTGGTTGAAGTTCAATCAGCATGAATGGCAAGATCATCTCGCAGGTGTAATAGCTACCTTTAACCAATGGCTATGGCTATTAGCGGTGTTAGCTTGGTCAGCAAAACTCCTCAATCGACCTCGAAGCTGGTTGAAATACGCTAATAATTGCGTATATCCCTGGTACATATTGCACCAGACAATCACCATTATCGCGGCCTACTTTTTAGCCAAACTTTCTCTTGGTGGACCGTTAGAATTCGCCTTAGTACTAGTGTTTACGGTAGTAGGTTGCTGGGCAATAACTGAGTATTTAATCCGCCGTCAAAAGCATATGAAATTCCTGTTTGGTATGAAGTAAAAGTTCGAATTTGAATTGCTCTCGATGGTTCTGAAATTGGAGGCTTGATGTACTTCGAGTATTGTCCAGGCGATTGGTTAACTTCAATTTCAATATTTTTTTCCGGTGGCAGCTGTTTGTTGTGACGGTCATTTACAATACCTAGAGTGCGTATGGAAATGGGGTTGCATGCCTACCAAGGCTGAGGTTTTTGCGAGGGCAATTTGAAAAAGCTCTCCGAAGGCGGTGAATAATCGATCTTGGTTGCATGTTCTGTTTTCGTGATCCAGCCGTCCAAGGAATGTTCAAATATCAATACAACTCCTTTTATCGATGACATTATCAAATCGGTATAACCCAACATGTTCCTTTCATAACTTAGAGGGTTTCTAAGTAATTCATCTGAAGCCCAATATGTATCGGTCCAGCCATTCACGTTGACGACGGTCTCATTAAGTGTCAATGATTGGAAAGCCATATTATTATCCGTTCTCAGAATCTTCGGCTCATTGAGCTCACCGTTGATAGGGTCTCTTTGATTATGTTCCTCGAATAAGAAATCACCATTCTTTAATAATGTGTACTCTATATTAGATTTGGAGACATACCATAAGCTATCGACTACATTAGAATATGGATAAGTTACAACTGTATCCCCGTTCTCTCTAAAGCACATGACTTTAGTCCTACCATAGGTATTGTGGAAATCAGCCATAATCAATTCAAGTTTTTCTCTGTCATCTTCATTTTTAGGCTTACTTGCTTGGTAGCTTAATTCATACGAAATACACCCCTGAAAATACTCTATTGAAGCGGCATTCAAGGTAATACAAACGCACACTAATAGTGATAGAAACACCATTTTGAATGCAACACGCTTCAACTTACTTGGATTAAGCTTACTCATTATATTATTTAGATCTATGGATTCCTTATCCCTAATGGAGATTTCCAATATTACACATTTGCAGCCTTGTTCGAAAATACTGAATCCTACTTTTTGTAATAGACACAGTATTTTTCCAGCGCATAACTTTCATAAATTACAGCTTTGAGTATTCTACAGCCTTTTTACCTAATCATAAAACTCTAAGCGAAAAGGCAGAAAGTTGCCCTTAAGCGACATTTCCAGCATCCTAGTGCTTTGACCAGTTTGTCAGCTAAGGCTCCCAATGCCAATTAGATTTATATACAATAATATTCTCATCTAAGAAATTCCAAGAACTCCTTGTCCACAGAATGTACTTGCTGGGACAGCCATAACTATTACTTGTAAATCTTACTCTAATCTGGGAGTCTAAGCACTTAAAGGAATAAAGGAGAGTTAGGATGACTCAATCCAGAGAAACTATCGTGTCTGTTGCCGACACGCCCTACTATCATTGTGTGTCTCGTTGTGTTCGGCGGGCTTTTTTATGTGGCCAAGACCACTACTCAGGGCAAGACTACGAACACAGACGCCAATGGCTTGAGGATAAGCTTCACCATACAGCGCAGGCATTTGCCATTAAACTCTGTGCTTACGCCGTCATGAGCAATCACTACCACGTTGTATTACACATTCGACCAGATCTATCGAATGCTTGGTCTGACCGCGAAGTAGTCAAACGTTGGCATTCTTTGTTCAGGGGGAACCTGATTTCTCAACGTTATTTGGCTAATGATGTTTTACTCGATACCCAACATGAACGATTAAATGAAGATGTTGCCTTGTGGCGCGAGCGCCTTGCTAGCCCATCTTGGTATATGCGAATCGTCAACGAAGCCATCGCACGCCGAGCAAACAGGGAAGATAATTGTACTGGTCGATTTTGGGAGGGCCGCTTCAAAAGCCAAGCGCTACTTGATGAAAGGGCTCTGCTGGCCTGTATGGCCTACGTCGACTTAAATCCTGTTAGAGCTAAGATGGCAACGTCACCAGAGGAGTCTGAGCACACCAGCGTTAAAGCTCGTATTAGGGCGTTAAAAAAGAATAACCCTGCGCAAGTAACAATAGCCGAATTTGTTGGATCAGACCCTGAGGTGCAAGGCCTCCCGTTTTTAATTAAAGACTACCTTGAACTCACAGATTGGACTGGACGGTTGATACGAGAGGGCAAGCGAGGCTCGATCAATGACGAACTCCCTGCAATACTAGAACGACTATCATTAAATCAAGACGCTTGGA
>Ga0075467_10000061_pt1 | contig 67171 bp, 58 predicted proteins | sample DEB08_DNA_9_FD_75067 | JGI IMG/M metagenome (GOLD analysis project Ga0075467, IMG submission 75067) | Aqueous microbial communities from the Delaware River and Bay under freshwater to marine salinity gradient to study organic matter... | ecosystem: Environmental > Aquatic > Marine > Coastal ... | reverse complement strand
CTATCGTCTCGCACGTCAGATAGTTCTAACGCATTAACAGCACCACCAAATTCTAACAGTAATTCTAGTTTCGCCGAGCCGTCAGCCAGTGTGAGGGTGAAGGCTTCATAGTCAGCCAAGATTGTGCTCTCCTAAAGGGAGTGCAGCGACCCAGCGTTGGTAGGCATCTTGATATTCATCTTTGAGCGCTGCGCATGGCTCAACAATGCCGCTGGGCTGTAAGCCGCTAAAGGCTTCTTTTGCCGAACTGTAATAACCGCTACCTAATGCTGCAGCTCTAGCGGCACCTTCGGCTCCGTCGGTGTCGTAAAACTCTACGGCTGCTTGCGTGGTGTTGGCAAACGTAGCGGTAAAAACCTCGCTTAAGAACATATTACCTTTGGCAACACGCACTACCTCGCAGTTGCCACCTAAAGACTTGAGAACATCAAAGCCTTGGTTTAGGGCAAATACAATACCTTCTTTGGTCGCGCGCACCACATGGCCCAAGCTGTGCCGGTTTAAATCGATGTTTTTAAGTTGTGCACCGAGCGTGCGGTTTTGAAACAGACGTTCCGCGCCATTACCAAAGGGGTGAAAGATCAGTCCATCACTGCCAATAGGCTGGTTACTGGCCAAGTCATTTAAAAAATCATAGGAAGCCGGTGTGCCTGCGCTAGCACCGAGCAGTTGCCGCAACCAGCTGTAAGAGCGGCCCGCTCCATTCACGCAAACTAACACGCCGTTGCGCGGTGCTTGGTGAGTAGAGGTGACATGTAAAAATGTATTGACTCGCGACTGGGTGTCCGCAGCCGGCTTATCGGTAACTCCATAAATGACTCCGGAGGTGCCTGCCGTGGCGGCAACCTCGCCAGGTGCTAAAACATTAAGGCTAAAGGCGTTGTTGGGTTGGTCGCCACCGCGATAGGTGATGTTGATGCCCGGTTTTAAACCCAGTTGTTGTGCGGCAGTGTTGCTCAGCGTTGCCTGCTGGCCGATACTAGGAACGATAGTCGGTATGAGTTGTTCATCGATACCCCAATGACTAAGCAGTGTTTTCGCTATTTTTTGTTCCTGAAAGTCCCACAAAGTACCTTCTGATAAGCCTGAGGCGGTCGTTGTGATTTCGCCGGATAGTTCCATGGCGATGTAGTCGCCGGGCAACATGACTTTATGCGTTCTTGCGAATATATCAGGCTCGTTTTGCTGAACCCAGCGCAGTTTTGCTGCGGTAAAATTACCCGGTGAGTTCAGCAAATGGCCAAAGCAATAGTCGCTGCCTAGGGCGGTTAGCGCTGCTTCGCCTTCGCCGACGGCGCGGCTGTCACACCAAATAATGGCTGGGCGAAGCACCGTTTGATTGGCATCAACCAGCACCAATCCATGCATTTGATACGCAATGCCAATGGCTTCAATGGCGTCGGCATCTACCGAAGCATCTGAGAATAGAAGCTCACAGCCTTTAACAATGCAATCCCACCAAGTGGCTGGGTTTTGCTCTGCCCAACCCGCTTGCGGGCTGAGAATATCGAGTTCAGTGTCGGGGTACTGTACTGATGCAATAGCTTTGCCTGTTGCACCATCTAATACCGACAGTTTGACGGAGGAGCTTCCAATATCAATACCTAAAAAGAGCATGGGCTTATTGTATCCAAGAGATGAGTGAGTTGGTCAAAATCCGAAGCGTGTGAGCCACGCGTTAGTTTTAAAATTGCTGAAGGCGACCACGTAAATGCCATCATGCTTTGTATATAAAGTTTCTTTTTTGCTATTTTGACTACGTTAAAGGCTGTTGCTAGCATCCTCCCCGGTTTTGCAAATATGATCGTTGTGCATGGCAAGGCTTGTGCAAGCAGTTTGACTTGAGCCCCATGTCGGTTACGATGGCATGACTTGGTAATAAGAAGAATGATACGGCTCCATGTTAACGTGGTTTTTTCAAAAGCATAACAATTATCCTGTATCGGAAGCGCTCAAACGTTGCTTCAATACTTTGATGAATGATTGCACTGTTGCCGCGGAGATAAAACCGATAAACCAACGTTTTTGTAACGTGTTTGTATCAAAAATAAATAAAGGCAGCATTGCGAACGTGGGTTATGCCGGGCAAATTTATTGGCCTGTGTCTGTTCGGTGTTATGACGATAATCCTACATAAGTGGAAAGATCAATTTTTATGAAAAACATCAATGTATTGCTAGCGTCACTCTCATTTTTTTTAAGCGTCCTGATAGGACTCGTCTTATCTCAGGGTGGTGAAGAGGCCAGCAAGGTCGCAGATAAACAGTGGGTTATTGGTTTGTCGATGGACACTTTGCAGGAGGCTAGATGGAAGGTTGATCGTGATTTATTTGTGGAGCGTGCCAACGAATTAGGTGCGGAAGTGATGGTGAACTCAGCTAATAGTGATGATGCGATTCAGCTGCGCGATGTTAATTCATTTATTAGTAACGATGTCGACGCGATTGTTATTATACCGCACGATGGCGCGGCTATGGCTAAAGCCGTGCGCAACGCTCACGAAGCCAATATCCCTGTAATTGCCTACGATCGTTTAATTACCGATGCCGACCTAGACCTTTATATCACTTTCGATAACGTAAAAGTTGGGGAGGTGCAGGCACAGTATTTAGTTGACGCGATTAATGGCAGAGGGAAAATCGTAAGGATTTATGGCGCGCCAACCGACAACAATGCCAAGTTGTTTAAGCAAGGCCAAGATAATATTTTGCAGCCTTATCTTAATAGCGGTGCCATTGAGGTAGTCCATGAAGATTGGGCCACCGGATGGCAGCCTCAAGTGGCTAAGCAAATCACGAATGCCGCTATTACTAACAACGGCCACAATTTCGTTGCTATTTTAGCCTCTAACGACGGTACGGCCGGCGGTGCGATTCAAGCATTGAAAGAAGAGGGCTTGGCAGGAAAAATTATAGTGACAGGCCAAGATGCCGAGCTTGCTGCATCGCAACGAATTGTTGATGGCACCCAAGCTATGACTATTTACAAACCCGTTAAAGTTTTAGCCGCGCAAGCGGCTGAGTATGCAGTTAAGTTGGCTAAGGGTAAGCCTTTTGTAGCGAAATATGAGCTGGATAATGGCTACCGTAATGTGCCGTCTGTGTTTTTGCCGGTAACGGCTGTTGATAAAACTAACTTATTACAAACGGTTATCGCAGACGGTTTTAGAACATTTGACGATGTCTATCGCAATGTGCCTGTCGACCAAAGACCGCCACAACAGTAACCCTAATGAAGCAAAAAGTGCTACAAGTTTCTGGTCTAACAAAACGTTTTCCTGGTGTGTTAGCGTTAGATGACGTGAGCTTTGATTTAGAGGTTGGCGAGGTGCACGCACTGTGCGGTGAAAATGGCGCGGGTAAATCTACCTTAATTAAATGTTTGTCGGGTGTTTGGCCGGTTGATGCATACGAGGGAGACATTTGGGTTAATGCTAGGCGGGCCGATTTTAAGCATATTAAAGATGCCGAAAGCGCTGGCATCGGCGTTATTTATCAAGAGTTGGCGCTCGTGCGTGAAATGACGGTAGCTGAAAATGTTTACTTGGGTAATGAACCCACCAATAGGCTAGGCCAAATTGATTGGCCTAAGGTGTATGCCGCCACGCAAAGTCTGCTCGATAAATACAATCTAGATTTAGACCCTACGGCCTTGGTGGCAGACTTAGGCATTGGGCAGCAGCAGTTGGTTGAAATTGTTAAAGCGCTGCTTAAAAACACAAGCATATTATTACTCGATGAACCCACCGCCGCTCTAACTGAAAGCGAAGTGGATATCTTGTTAGATATTATTCGCGATTTAAAGAACGCAGGTGTTACCTGTGTTTATATTTCTCACAAACTTGATGAGGTGATGCAAATTGCCGATAGGGTGACTGTATTTCGTGATGGCGCCTCAATTGCCACAAGCCATATCGGCGCTATTGATAAGTCCGAAATCATTCGTCAGATGGTTGGCCGCAATATCGACGATTTTTTTCCTCGCCGCAGCAGCAGCCCTGCCAAGACTCTTTTGTCGGTGACGAATTTAAGCGTATTTGACCCGCTAGAGAATAAAAATTGTTTAGAGGATATTAGCTTCATTATAAGGGCGGGTGAGGTACTGGGTTTTGGTGGTTTGATGGGCGCCGGTAGAACGGAATTAGTCATGCATCTGTTCGGTGCTTTTGGCAATCGTGTTTCGGGTGAGGTTATTTGTAGTGGTAAGCCCATGCATAATAGTACACCCATTGATGCCATCAACGCCGGCATGATGTTGGTGTCCGAAGATCGCAAACGCTATGGTTTGGTGCTAGAAAAAGATATTGGTTTTAATCAGTCGCTGGCCTCACTTCCAAAATTTTCTCAGCATGGTTTACTGGATCATCACGCAGAAACACTTGCCAATAAAAAGTTATTTAAATCGCTACGCATTAAAGCGCCCACCATTGAATCGATGGTCGGTGGGCTTTCAGGCGGCAATCAGCAAAAAGTGGTGCTGGCTAAAGCGCTAATGACTCAGCCATCACTTGTTTTTTTAGACGAACCGACGCGTGGCATCGATGTTGGCGCCAAATTAGAAGTGTATGAGTTGATTAATCAATTGACTGAGCAAGGCAAAGCCGTGATTTTGGTGTCAAGCGAAATGCCTGAGTTACTGGGTATGAGCGATCGAATTATTGTCTTGAGTGACGGTAAGATTGGCGGCGAGTTTGTGTCGGCGCAAACTACGCAAGAGCAACTACTTCAAGCAGCCATGACGCATGGTTAATATTTTTTAAACCGCGAAATAACATTTATGAATCAAACAAAATTACTCCGTACGTATTCCATGGGCATTGCTTTGGTGCTTATTTGGCTGTTTTTTACCGTTGCTACCGATAACTTTTTATCGGCTCGGAATTTATCCATTCTATCGATTGAAATGGCGGTGACCGCCACTTTAGCATTGGGTATGTTGCTGGTTTTACTGCCGGGTCAAATTGATTTGTCGGTGGGCAGTGGGGTGGGTTTAATTGGCGGTATCGCCGCGGTACTTATTTTTAATCATCATTGGAATGCCTTTGCAGCAATGGGTGCAGGATTAGCAGTGGCGCTGGTAATTTGGGGCCTTATGGGCACGCTCATTATTCAATATCGCGTTCCGGCATTTATCATCACACTAGGTGGTTTACTGGTATTTAAGGGGTTGTTTTGGAAAGTGATCGATTCTGAAACAGTACCGGTTGTTGCTGGAGCCGGTGATAACGCATTGTCGCTGCTCACCACTCATTATTTAACACCTGCGCAAGGATTTTTATTGTTAGGCGTCATTGCTTTTTTTGTTATTCGCGCCAGTGTGAGGCAACGAAGTCAGCGAGCAAAGTATGGCTTTGAACTTGAAAGTAGCTCGACAGCGATTTTAAAAATCTTTGTGGCATTGCAAGCGTTGCTGCTCATTATTTTGGTCATGAATCAATTTAGAGGCGTCCCGCTATCAGTCGTTGTTTTGGGCATAGTCGCGTTTAGCGTTTATATTATTACTATGCACACCCGCTTTGGCCGCTATCTTTATGCGGTGGGAGGCAATAAAGAGGCAGCTATTTTATCGGGGGTGCCGGTTAAAAAAGTTATTATTGGCGCTTACGTGATGTTGGGCGGCATTGTGGCGCTTACCGGATTTATGCAAACGGCTTACTCGGGCGCATCGACCACTACCATTGGCAATTTGATGGAGCTTGATGCCATTGCCGCTTGCGTTATCGGTGGTACTAGCTTAGCCGGTGGCCGCGGTAATGTGCTAGGCGTGCTTATAGGTGCGCTCATTATGGCCACCTTGCTCAATGGTATGACGTTGATGGCGGTAGCGCCTGAAACCAAATTTATTGCTCGTGGCACGGTGCTAGCGCTGGCCGTTTGGCTAGATGTGTACCTGTCTCAAAAGGCAGACTAGTTGGCCGACCCAGTGAGAGCATTTTTTTATACCAGTATTGACCTCAGCAATCAGTTCAACAATGGTTCCATTTACTGGGCCAATCAGGCCTTGCCGATCAAGGCGCTTAGTCGCACCACCTAGGGCGGTCAGTACTGTAAAAACACATGCGGTATGCAAACAGCTAATAAGCCGATTTTTTCTTGCGTGTGTGCAATGACCGGACCCGCTGAAATCCGTCAATGCGTTTGTTGGGCCATGTGATGTGCACATGTTGGTCATTCAGTCGTTACGCAATCTTATTGCCAGAGCAAATATATTGCCTGCGCAAAGATGCGGCAAGCGTATGATTTTAATTGATGCGGTCTGCCCGGTATGTCTCGTAAAATCTAATGGGCCTTAGCTGGGTTTTTCGGCCGACAGACTTAAGCCGTTTCAGTGATTCTACAGTGGAGTTTTCTCGAGCTTAGCACTATCATGGAGCGTTTTGCGGATGTGCAACCTAATTTTAGGATATCGATACCCTTATGACTGAGTTAACCAAAATCCTGCTTGATGAATCTGAGATGCCCACGCAGTGGTACAACATTGTTGCTGACCTGCCTGTACCGCCACCGCCGCCACTGCATCCGGGTACCCACCAACCGGCCACTGCCGAAGACTTTAGTGCACTTTTTCCGCAGGCCCTGATTGAGCAAGAGATGTCGCAAGAGCGCTATATCGATATCCCAGGTGAGGTTTTAGATGTTTATCGTTTGTGGCGTCCCAGTCCTTTGTTTCGTGCTCACCGGTTAGAGAAACTACTCGATACTCCAGCCAAAATTTATTACAAGTATGAGGGTGTTTCGCCTGCGGGTTCACACAAGCCCAACACCGCGGTGCCGCAAGTTTGGTACAACGCTCAAGAGGGTATTCTTAAGCTGACAACCGAAACAGGCGCGGGGCAGTGGGGTAGTTCGCTGGCGTTTGCTTGTGCGCAATTTGGCCTTGAGTGTGAGATTTGGCAAGTAGCAGCTTCGTATAAAGCCAAGCCTCATCGCCGCACCATGATGGAAGTATGGGGTGGTAAGGTTTATCCAAGTCCGTCTAATGAGACAGAATTTGGCCGTTCTTTGCTGGCGCAAGATCCCGATCATCCGGGTTCATTAGGTATTGCTATTTCAGAAGCTGTGAGCAAGGCCATTGAAAATCCTGGTACACGCTATGCGCTGGGTAGTGTTTTGAATCATGTGCTGTTACATCAAACTATTATTGGTGAAGAAGCGCTGTTACAAATGGCTAAAGTAGGCGCTGTACCTGATGTGTTAGTGGGCTGCACTGGCGGCGGGTCGAACTTCGGTGGCCTGGCGTTCCCGTTCTTACGCGAAAAATTAAAGGGCAACATGAACCCCGTCATACGCTGCGTTGAGCCAACGGCTTGCCCTACCTTAACCAAGGGCCAATTCCGCTATGACTTTGGTGATACTGCAGGGCTGACGCCACTCATGAAAATGCATACCTTAGGGGCCTCGTTTATCCCTGAGCCTATTCATGCCGGTGGGCTTCGTTATCATGGTATGGCGCCGTTAGTCTCGCATATTTATGATTTGGGGCTGGTCGATGCAATTGCGATTCCTCAAACCGAATGCTTTGCCGCTGCGCTTCAATTTGCGCGCAGTGAGGGTATTGTACCTGCGCCTGAGCCTACTCACGCGCTTGCTGCAGCTATACGCGAAGCGCTAGCGTGCAAAGAATCGGGCGAAGAAAAAACCATTCTCACAGCATTATGCGGCCATGGGCATCTCGATTTAGCCTCATATGATAAGTATATGGCTGGCGAAATGCGTGATCTAGATTTGTCTGACGATGTCATTCAGGCTGCTATGGAAGGCGTTCCTGTTATTGCTGAATAACTAACAGATAACAAGTGGTTTATAAAAAATATAAGCTGAATAAATCGGCTTCAACAAGCATTAATCAAAAAATAAAATACCGACTGGAGTCATTATGAAAGTGATAAATATACGCGTTTTGTATTCAACCCTGCTATTAGGTGCTGGAGTGTTCACAGCATCAATGCAGACGCAGGCAGCTGATAGTAACGACAAAGCACTGAAACTACTGGAGGAAGTGATTGTTACGGCCCGCATTCGTGAAGAAGGTTTGCAAGATGCGCCCTTAGCTGTTTCGGCTTATACCGGTGAAAGCCTCGAGTACCGCGGAGTGAACAAGCTCGATGACATCGCACGCTTTGTGCCCAGTCTCACCTTAGAAAATAATCCTAGTTTTGGCGGCGCGTCTAACGCTGCGGCTATTTATTTGCGTGGTGTGGGTCAAAAAGAATTTTTACCTACCACAGAGCCTGGCGTAGGCTTGTATGTTGATGGCGTTTATGTGGCGCGTTCGGTGGGTGGTATTTTAGATATTGTTGATGTTGAGCGCCTAGAAGTATTGCGTGGCCCGCAGGGCACCTTGTTTGGACGCAATACTATTGGCGGGGCAATTTCATTAACCAGTGTGCGGCCCGAGCCCGGTGGTGAGCGAAGTGCGAAAGTGTCGGTTGCCACAGGCACTGATAACTTAAGCCGTCTTAAGGGCGCAGTGCATGTACCGTTAAGTGATACCTTTGCTGCGCGGTTGTCGGTGGCTTCCTCAAGGCAGGATGGCTATGTGCAGCGCACAGACGGCGTTGATTTAGGTGATGACGATACGCTAACCGGTCGTTTGTCGTTAGCTTGGCAGCCCTCGGATGATTTCTCGGCCGATTTTTCTCTTGATATGACGCGCGACAGAGAAAATGGCCCAGCTCTGCAGCTAATTGGTATTGATTATTCAGATTTAAGTCAGCTTAGTAATGTCAATGGTGGGCCTTTGGATCCCGGCTCGGTACCGCCGCCGATGGCGTTTATTCATAATGTTGTTTTTGCAGCGACCGGCCCAGGTCTACCGTGTGCGGCTAGCGCCATTGGTATAACTTCTGCACCAGCAAGCCCCAATTGTTATGACGATCGTTATATTGGTGCGGATAACCAAGATGAAGGTAGTGCGCCGGCTTTTTCTGAAACCGATGTGTTGGGTGTCTCAGCCACGCTAAGCTATGCCATTAGTGAGGCTTTGTCGCTCAAGTCAATTACCGCATACCGTGAGCTTGATGCAAAATTTGCACGTGATGGCGACCATTCACCGCACCGTATTTCGCAATTTTTTGATGATTTAGAGCAGGCGCAATTTAGCCAAGAATTTCAACTGTTAGGCAGTCACGATAGAGTGAACTGGGTGCTTGGACTTTACTATTTTGAAGAAGATGGCGACAACGAAAATATTCTTGACTTTACCGTGTCAAACTTCCGCTCGGGCGGTGAATTTGACAATGAGGCCTTAGCAGCATTTGCGCAGGTAACGTTTGATGTCAGCGATCGTCTACATCTAACGGTAGGCGGGAGATATACAGAAGAAGAGAAATCATTCACCCCCGATCAAATTATTTTTCAAAATTATATTACTGATTTTTTCGGCGCAATACCGGCACCACTGCCGGGTGATTTGGCGGCGTTAGGCGCGCCTTTCTTAGAGGCCGGCGATCGAATTTTGCCGTTCATTGAGAAGACGGTTGATATTGAAGAATTTACACCCATGGTGAATTGGGCATTCGATGTCAGTGATGATGCCATGCTGTATCTCACGTACTCAGAAGGCTTTAAGTCGGGTGGCTTTACGCAACGTGTATTCCCACCAATAGTGGCGCCTTTCACAGCGCCAGCGGGCACGCCTGACCTCGATCTTATTCCCACCTACGAGCCAGAGTTTGTTGAGTCAGTAGAGTTTGGTGCCAAGATGAGTTTTCATGAGGGGCGAATTAAATTAAACGGTGCTTTGTTCCAGTCAGACTATAAAGATTTGCAAGTGCAGGTATTCAATAGCGTTGCACCGGTCACGCAGAATGTGGGTACAGCCACTATTGATGGCGTAGAGTTGGAACTTAAAGCCGCACCTGGCGACGGCTGGTTTGTTGAGGCGAGCGTATCGTTTATTGATGCTGAGTATGTGGATATTGACACAGCGAGTACGCTAATAGGCAAAGATAATGACTTTGAGCGTGTCCCCGATACTCAAGCCAGTATCGGTGTATCTAAAGCAATCGAATTGGAAGATAGCGGTTTAATTACCCTGCGTGGTGATTGGAGTTATCGTGGAGCCACCTATAACGATGCCTATAACACCGAGCTACTCAAAACCAATTCTTATGACCTGTTCGATGCCAGTGTTGCTTGGACTAACCAAGACGAAGATCTGACCGTTACTTTATTGGGTCGCAACCTGGGTGATGAGCAGTACTTAGTAAGCGGTGTGTACGGCACAGCCTTTCAATCGTTTGAAGGCTTGTATGACCGTGGCCGTCAATGGCAGCTCGAAGTACGAGCACGCTTTTAATGAGTTAGTGCGTAAGCTGGATAAACGTAAAAAAGCAGCGTGTTGTGAGAAAAAATTATGGCTAGGGTAAGTATTGCCAAACCGGCAAGTATTGATGATCCTGAAATTGAAGGTATCTTGGCGTGGGTCACTGAAATGGAAGGCAGTGTCCCTAATCATTTTTATGTCGAGCTCAACTTCCCCGAGTTTTTTAAGGCCAAGCTCGGCGCGACCAAGGTGTTGTGGGAAGCCGGCGAGCTGAGTATGGAAGAAATTCAGCATGTGGGCATTTTGGTATCCAAAGACAACGGCTGTGAATACTGTACAGCAGCCTTTTGCACCATTCTTAGTTACGGTTTGAGCACATCGGATGACTACATTGCCGGCTTACTGGCTGAAGGCGTGCTGGCGGTAACAAGCGAGCGTTTGGTTGCGCTGATCGATTACGCGCTGCAGGTCAATCGTAATGCCGCCGGTGTTGCTGATAAGCAGATAGCGAGGCTTAGAGAGGCGGGACTTACCGATAAAGGCATAGTACAGCTCACGCATTTAGTGAGTGACTTCCGTGCTTATAATACTCTTAATTTGGCACTGCAAACCGATTACGACTATCGCGATTTTTGGCGAGAGCTGGCCTTCCAGCCCCCGTCGCAGTGAGGCGTTAGCCTTAAAAGCCGGGTGCCTGGGGTCATTATTTTACAGCCTAGACCAACTACATAAAAAGAGGCTGATTATGTCTGAGCAACACTATCATCACCAAGGCGAAAATTTGCCGCCTCCAAGTCATCATGATCAGCAAGTGATTACTGATGCCGCAGCGAAGGGCTATTGGCGTGCTAATTTACGTTTGTTGGCGCAGTTGCTCACCGTCTGGTTTGTGGTGTCTTTTGGTTTTGGCATATTGCTCGCTGACTGGCTCGATCAGTTTTCTTTTTTTGGTTTTAAATTGGGTTTTTGGTTCGCTCAGCAGGGAGCTATTTACGTCTTTGTTGCACTCATTTTTATTTATGCACGGCGTATCGTTGTAATTGAACGTCGATTTGGAGTGGACGACGACGACCGTGATGTTGACGCTGCTAACGATCAGGGAGCGTCATAAATATGACTACTCAAATGCTCACCTATTTATTTGTTGGCCTGTCATTCGCTTTATACATTGGCATAGCGGTATGGTCTCGGGCAGGCTCCACCAAAGATTTTTATGTTGCTGGCGGCGGCGTACACCCTGTAGTGAATGGCATGGCTACGGCGGCCGATTGGATGAGTGCGGCTTCGTTTATTTCTATGGCCGGCATTATTTCTTTTGTGGGTTTTGATGGTTCGGTTTATTTACTCGGTTGGACGGGTGGTTACGTCTTATTAGCGCTATTGCTGGCGCCTTATCTACGCAAATTTGGTCGCTTTACAGTGCCGGATTTTATTGGTGAGCGCTATTATTCAAAAACTGCTCGTATCGTGGCAGTGGTCTGTTTAATCTTCGTGTCATTCACTTACGTTGCGGGTCAAATGCGCGGTGTGGGCATTGTGTTTTCACGCTTTTTAGAAGTTGAAGTCAACACCGGAGTGGTCATTGGCATGGCCATCGTATTTATGTACGCCGTGCTTGGTGGCATGAAAGGGATTACTTACACACAAGTGGCGCAATACTGTGTTTTGATATTCGCCTACATGGTGCCGGCTATTTTTATCTCGCTAATGATTACCGGTAATCCTATTCCACAGCTGGGTTTTGGCGCCGAGGTGCTCGATGCTAAAGGGCTCGGTTCGGGTGTGTCGGTGCTAGAAAAACTCGATGGTGTGCTCATGGATTTAGGCTTTGGTGCCTATACACAGGGCAGTAAATCAACCATCGACATGTTTGCCATTACCGCCGCGCTGATGTTTGGTACGGCTGGATTGCCGCATGTATTGGTGCGCTTTTTTACCGTACCCAAAGTGTCTGATGCGCGGCTATCGGCAGGGTATGCGCTGGTGTTCATTGCCATTCTTTATACTACCGCGCCGGCTGTTGCGGCGTTTGCGCGTCTTAACTTAGTTGATACGGTGCAAGACACTGCTTATGCAGATGCTCCCGCATGGTTTGGTAATTGGGAGAAAACTGGACTGATTGCCTGGCAAGATAAAAACAATGATGGTGTTATGCAATATAGTGCGGGTGCCGCACTGTCGCCCACTAAGCCAATTTTTACTGATCAAAAAGGTATTCATGGCGAGCGACTACTGAAAAACGAACCCACTGCGTCGGCCAACGAAGTGTATATTGATAGAGATATAATGGTGTTGGCTAACCCCGAAATTGCTAATTTACCCGGCTGGGTTATTGCCTTGGTGGCGGCCGGTGGAGTGGCTGCGGCTTTGTCTACTGCTGCAGGCTTGTTGCTGGTGATTTCTAGCTCGATCTCGCACGATTTACTCAAGCAAACCCTAATGCCAAATATCAGTGATAAGCAAGAATTGCTGTTTGCCAGAATAGCTGCGGCGGTAGCCGTTTGTGTGGCTGGATTATTTGGTATCTATCCACCGGCTTTTGTGGCGCAAGTGGTGGCGTTTGCGTTTGGCTTGGCAGCCGCTTCATTGTTCCCTGCCATTTTACTCGGTATATTTAGTAAGCGAGTGAATAAAGAAGGCGCCATAACGGGTATGTTAGTGGGGCTAATTTTCACTTTTAGCTATATTGCCTATTTTAAATTTTACGCCCCCGAGCTCAATAATTCAGTTAATTGGTTGCTGGGTATTTCGCCTGAGGGTATTGGCTTTTTGGGTATGCTGATGAATATTGCGGCTGCACTTGTTGTCAGTATGATGACCGCGCCGCCGCCAACGGATGTGCAGGATTTAGTAGATGATATTCGTATTCCCACCGGAGCTGGGGTCGCGCACGAGCACTAAGTGAACGTGTATACCAATAAAAAAGGCCCTTAAGGGCCTTTTTTATTGGGGTGAGTGCTTATTCGTGCTTAGCCTAAACTGCCTTTGGCAAATGCTTGCATTGAATAATCTTCATCACCAAACATAGTGTTGATTCTTAGCAAACGCTTTACATAGTGACCCACATCGAGTTCATCGGTCATGCCAATACCACCATGCATTTGCAACGCTTCATCGCCCACTAACTTACCCACCTGAGCGACCATGACTTTTAAGGCTAGGGTGTCTTGTTTGCTCTGTTTAAGCAGCTCCTCGCAAGTGTTGGGGTCGCTGGCTTGATGGGCCGCTACATTGGAGCAGGCCGAACGCAGCAATAACGAGCGAGTTTGCTCAACATTGATAAACATATCAACCATGCGGTGTTGCAGCGCTTGAAATGAGCCTATGGCCACACCGAACTGTTTGCGCGTTTGCGTATAGGCCACAGTGGTATGCAGTAGTTTTTCCATAATACCCAATGCTTCGGCGGCGGTGGCAATGATAGCTCGATCGATTGCGCGCGCGAGATTGTCATAGCCATGATGAACTTCGCCAACGATATTTTCGCTGTCTACTGCAACATCGGTGAGTGTGATATTGGCGACTCTATGGCCATCCATCATCGGGTAATCCGTTTTACTTACGCCGGCTGCGTTAGCATCTACATAGAACAGTGTGATACCGGTTGTATCTGACTGTTCACCTGCAGTGCGAGCGCTGATGATCAATTTGTCGGCGGCTTGCCCATTGGCAACCACCACTTTTTCGCCATTTAAAATGTATTGGCCATTACTCAGCGAGGCGGTTGTTTTTACATCGGCTAACTCGTAGCGACTTTGTGTTTCGGTGAAGGCAACAGCACCTTGCAGGCTGCCATCAATGATTGCTGCAATGTCTTGTTCGTGGCGTGAGGCGTCGGGCCCATTGGCAAGCAGGCCGCCAAACATAATGACGCAAGCTAAATAAGGCTCGAGCGCTAATCCCTTACCTAACTCTTCCATCACAATAGCATCGTCAATCGCGTTACCGCCAAAACCGCCTAAGTGCTCGGCAAAGGGTATGGCCAGCCAGCCTAGTTCGGCAAATTGTTGCCAATGCTCGTTGCTATATCCGAGTTCCGATGCGGCAATTTTTTTGCGCGTATCGAAATCGTAGTTGTTTTGAAGGTACTTCGCGACGCTATCTTTAATGAGGGTTTGTTCTTCGCTGTAGTCAAAGTTCATAATAAATAATCACTGATTTAATGGTGCTGATAAAAGCTTACCGTTTATTTGGGTAGCGAGGCATATGTCATTCTATGTAAGCTGACGAATAGTTTTTGCCGCAATAATATTAGCCAAGGCCTAGTATGGCTTTAGCAATAATATTTTTTTGTATTTCGTTGGAGCCGCCATAAACAGTGGCTGCTCGACCATACATATATTCGACGCGAGCTCTGTCGGCAAAATCATTCCCGATGCTGTCGCTAGTTTGCGCACCAGCGAAGTTGCCCGCTACATATAGCATGAGTTCCTGCACACGCTGCTGTAGTTCGGTACCACGAATTTTAAGCAATGAGGACTCCGGCCCTGGCCCTTGCCCAGAAATGGATTTGGCTACCGTGCGCAACTCAGAATATTCTAATGCCATGACATCAATTTGAATTTGGCTGAAGCGTGCGCGAAAGGCCGGGTCGCGGGTAAGCGGTTGGCCAGCAGACATCGTTTTTTCGGCATGCTCATGAATAGCGCTTAGGCCATTTTTTATGTCGCCAACGCCAGCAATAGCATTGCGCTCGTGTGCTAGTAGCGATTTAGCATAAGTCCAGCCTTTGTTTTCTTCGCCAATGAGTCCATCGACTGGAACTCGCACGTTGTCAAACACCACTTCGTTAAGCGTGTGACGGTTATCAATGCCAATAATTGGGTTGATACTAATACCAGGCAGGGTCATATCGATCAATAAAAAGCTGATGCCTTGCTGTGGCTTGCCGTCTGATGATGTTCTTACCAAACAAAAAATCCAGTCGGCATATTGTGCATAGGATGTCCATACTTTGGCACCGTTAACCACGTAGTGATCACCATCGCGCTCAGCACGCGTCGATAGCGATGCTAAATCAGAGCCAGCACCGGGCTCGGAGTAACCTTGGCACCACCAATGGTCGCTATTTAAAATAGCGGGTAAAAATTTTGTTTTTTGTTCGTCGGTGCCAAAGTTATAAATCACCGGCCCCACCATTTTTAGGCCAAAGGGCAAAACATCGGGGACACCTGCTTGGGCACGCTCGGTTTCATAGATAAATTTTTTCGCCGAACTCCAGCCAGTGCCGCCATATTCAGCCGGCCAATCGGGTGCGATCCAACCCTGTTGATACAACACTTTTTGCCAATCAATAATCGCCTCGCTAAAGGTGGCGGAACTTCCAAGTCGTTGCTTTAAATCGTCGGTATAGGACTCAGCAAAAAATTGCCGAACCTCGGTGCGAAATGCTTGGTCACTGTCGGAGAATGTGATGTCCAATGGAGGCCTCTTCTTGGTAAAGTGAAAATAGACTAGGTGACGTTAGGAGGGTTTCTTGCGCGACTATGAGTGCGGCCTAGCTAAAGCGTCAGCCGTATTTTAGAACAGAATTAATGGTCGCAGTGCGATATTATTAGGGGTAAAGCATTACTGAAAATTAATGAACTTGAGGCCGCTTAGTTTGCTTGATGCGGTTCGCCAAAAATAGTGTCTATCAAGTGGTTAGTAGTGCTGATAAATGCTGGCAATGATCAGCAGCCTCTATGCCGCGGTCAGTTAAGTAGCCGCCATCTTTTTGCGAGATGAGACCCTTGTTGAATAGTCTTTGAGCCGCTGTTTTATGCGATTGACTGGCACTAGAATGAACTTTAATGCCGCTCTGAGTGCCTGGATGCTTCGGCGACTCCACAAACTTTAGCAATAACTGCATTTCTTCTAATGTGTCTGTATTCATGGTTGTTATTCCTGAGGCGATAAATAGGTAGCGAGCAGTTGCTTAGGTTAGGTGAGAGGTAGATTCTATACTACCTTTGCAAGTTTGTGTGGCGGCAGCTAATTTCTATGAAAGTTAAATGCTTAGCCGCTTGGTGGCGGTAGCTATTTATAGGCGAGTTTCGATTCTTGTACAAGCGTCGATTCATGTACACGGGATTATCCAAATGAAGTATTATAGTATTGACTGATTAATTCTGATCCACATGAGCTCAAGTGTTATGTTGGCTAGCTTAAAGCGTTCCATAATAAATAGGAGGTTCCCCGCAATAATGCGTCGGCATGATTGGACGTTATTGATGCTGCTATGGTTGTTGGCCGCTTCACTGTGTTTGCCTGCTTTGGTGCTAGGCAATGTAGCCATTGAAGAACCCAGTGAAGAATCCACTGAATGGCACGTAGTATCGTTAGATGACGGTATTCAAACATCAACACAAACGGTTGAAGGCTCACCCTACAAGGCAGCAAGACATGTGGTTGAGATCGATGCTGGTGTTAACAAAGTGCTGATGGCCTTTGGTGATGGCAGCAGTTGCGTGGCCTGGCTCATAGTGTGTAAGCAATCGAGGATCATTGAGCGTATCAGTGAATATGAGTACGTAGGTTACGCTGTGATTGATATGCCATGGCCTGTTTCGAATCGCGATTTGGTTTTTCGCTCAACAGTAGCTCGCAAGGCTTCAGGCGGTGCTGTAGAGCTCACGCAAGTGGCAGAGCCGCTGGCGTATCCAGGTACTAAGCTCGTGCGAATGCTTTCGCGTGCTACCTACTTGATAGAGCCGTTAGATGAAGATAGATCTCGCCTCACGTATACCATTCATACCGACCCCGGCGGGAATCTATCCAGCGCAATGGTTAACGCGAAAGTGCATGTCAATACCCGCCGAGATGTGTCGGCGCTGATTAAGCACTTGCAAGAAAGTTAAGCCTACGGCCAATAGCCACAAGGGCTAATTATATTTGGGCCGCAACGCGGCTGCCTTGATCAATAGCCCGCTTGGCATCAAGCTCTGCCGCTACATCCGCACCTCCAATCAATTGGGCCTTAATGCCAGCCGCTTCAAGCGGTGCCATTAAGTCACGCAAACTTTCTTGGCCGGTACAGATAATAATATTATCGACTTCTAATAACTGTGGCTTGTGGTCAACTAAAATATGAAAGCCTCGGTCGTCAATTTTGAAATACTCACAATGACTGAGCATGCGTACCTGTTTGTCGCGCAAAGCAGCGCGGTGAACCCAGCCAGAAGTTTTACCGAGGCGCTTGCCCAGAGGTTCGTCTTTGCGTTGCAGTAAGGTCACCTCGCGAGTCGGTGGTGAGGGTTCTTTTGCTATGAGCCCGCCGCGGGTTTGGTAGCTGCGATCGACGCCCCATTCTTTAAACCAGGCTTCTGGGTTTAAGGTGCTGCTAGATCCAGCGTGTGTAATAAACTCTGCGACGTCAAAGCCAATGCCGCCGGCGCCAACAACTGCAACCTTATTGCCCAGAGGGGCGTTGCCGCGCAGCACGTCAGTATAGTAGAGCACTGATGGGTGATCTAATCCTTCAATATTGGGTACTCGCGGTTTAACACCCGTTGCTATGAGAACTTCGTCGAAGCCTTTTAGCTGTGCAGCGGTTACCTCGGTATTTAATTCCAGTATGACGCCCGTGGTTTCTATTAGTTGGCCGAAGTATCGCAAGGTATTTTCAAATTCTTCTTTGCCCGGTACGCGCATGGCCATGTTGAATTGGCCTCCAATGCAGTTAGCTTTGTCAAATAAGGTCACCGCGTGGCCGCGTTCGGCTGCCACGGTTGCGGCGGCCAAGCCCGCAGGCCCAGCACCGACTACGGCAATATTTTTTGGCTGAGCGGTGGGCAGATAATTTAGTTCGGTCTCGCGGCAGGCACGCGGATTCACCAAGCAAGAGGCTTCTTTGGCTTCGAAGGTATGATCAAGGCAAGCCTGATTGCAGGCAATACATGTGTTAATGGCTGACGCACGGCCGCTTTGTGCCTTAATGACGAAGTGAGGGTCGGCCAGCAGTGGTCGCGCCATAGACACCATATCGGATTGGCCGCTTGACAGAATATCCTCAGCCACTTGTGGGTCGTTAATGCGATTAGTGGTGCAGACGGGAATAGCCACTTCTTGGCGGAATTTTTCTGTAACCCACGTGAAAGCGGCGCGTGGCACAGAGGTGACGATGGTAGGTACTCTGGCTTCATGCCAGCCAATACCAGTATTGATAATCGTCGCGCCGGCTTGCTCAATCGCTTTGCCCAGCAGTACAACTTCTTCCCATGTGCTGCCGTTTTCAATTAAGTCGAGCATTGATAAGCGGTAAATGATAATGAATTCTGGCCCGACGGCTTCACGTACGCGCTGCACAATTTGTACCGGCAGTTTCATGCGGTTGGCAAAACTTCCACCCCATTCGTCGTCTCGTCGGTTGGTGTGTTCAACCAGAAACTGATTGATGAAATAGCCTTCGGAGCCCATGACTTCAACGCCATCGTAACCCGCTTTTTGTGCAAGCAGCGCAGCCTCGGCAAAGTCGTTAATTTGTTTTTTTACCCCCCAGCCTGGCAGTGCAATAGGCGCAAATGGCGTGATGGGCGATTTGATCCTATTGGGTGCTACGGACAAAGGGTGGTAGGCGTATCGACCAGCATGCAGAAGTTGCAGCGCGATTTTGCCACCGGCTTCATGTACTGCGCCGGTGACTTGTAAGTGACGTTTTATTTCGCGGCTACTGCTGAGTTTAGAGGCCCCCGGATAAAACGATCCTTCAAGGTTGGGCGAAAAGCCGCCAGTCACAGAAATAGCCACGCCGCCTTCGGCGCGCTCCGCAAAGTAGCGGGCCAGGCGCGGAAACTTTTTTTCGCGATCTTCAAGACCCGTATGCATTGAGCCCATTAACACTCGGTTTTTTAACTCAGTAAAACCTAAGTCAAGTGGCTTTAATAGGTTGGGGTAATAAGCGTTGGGCTGTGCAGTCATTATAGATGCCGATTGTGGGTTAAAAGATGAGTGGATGGATGTCTATGTGGGTTGCTATTGTGCCAGAGTAGTTTGTTCGAGGCTTTTACTGAACATTACTAAAGAGTTATCTCCGTGTGCGGTGCTGCTTATCACGTCCAGTTTAATTTTAGTACTGGCCTTGCTGCAAGGTGCGATATAATGAAAGCGGACTGTTTAGGCGCCAGTTTAAGTGTGAGGTTGCGGCACTTACGCGTTGCGCAGTGATAATGCTAGCGACGCCTCAAGCGCAGCGTTAAGGCCGGTAATGCAAAGCGACACCCAAACCAAAGTCTGGACTACTGCTGGTGACAATGTCTTCGGTAAAATAGAGGTCTGCTGTAAAGCGGTGAGATAATTGCACGCTGCCGCCCAACGCTAACTGTCCTCCTACATTACCCAGTTCATCGGTCGCGCTGCGATAAAGCGATGAATGTAGGTCCAATTGGCACTTAATTGTGGTGCGTTGCCCTAAGCGATAGGCGATGCTGCCGCTGCCATAGCCCGCCCAATCTTTACGCAGGTCTTTGAGTAAGCCTGTATTGCCCAACCACAATGCACCTAAGGTTGTTTGCCCGCTCAAACGTGGCCAGCGTTCGCTGTTCCATTGCCCGACCGTCCAGTCGACACTGGCGCTGGTCGCCCCTGAGCCCGTTAGTCGCGCTTCATCGCCGGTGGGCAGTTTAATACTCATGCGCAAGCTATGCAGCCATTTGGCCTCTTTGTGAGTGGGCAGAGCGTACAGCCAAGCAAGCTGAAAATCACCTACGCCGCTGGTATTGCGCTCAAGCAGCACTCTTTGTACGCCATTAACCTGATAGTCATAAAGCAATAGGTCTTGTGCTCGCTGGTCACGATTACCGTTAGGGAGGCCAAAGATGCTATGCCATTGCTCAATCGGTTGATCGCTATTACCGGAGTGATGGGCTATGTACGGCAGAGTGGCGCTCAGGGCGCTATGCGGACCTAGCGCCAACATTATGCCCAGTTCAGTGCGAAACAGTTCGCCGTCAAAGGTAATATTTTCAACCGTGTTGCCCTCGGCATTTTGCGCGCTAGATTGCGAGCTCAATGAGTAGTTGGCTAGGTTGAGTGAAAGGCTGAGTGGCGAACCATTCGGTTTGCTAGCTTGGGTGAAGGCCAGTGTTGGTGCGACAGGAAGCCCGTGGATTTGTACCAGCGGATTGCGATTGCTCACAGGCAGGGTCACTTGGTTTATCCCGCTGGTGGCTTGCTCTGCATAAACAGGACCGCACAAGCTGCTCAGGCCTATGAGCATTGCAGCAAGCATATTGCTTGGGCGGCGCAAATACGCTGTTGGGCTGGCAACCGTTAAAAGAGTGCAAAGCAAAAGAGATCTGGTGTGCATAAGGATGTTGGCACGCTTAGGTGATAGGGCAGCTTGGCTGAGGCAGCACAAAATAAAGGGTTGATATGGTGTTGGTCAAGTGGCTTTTTTTGCACAGTCGCTGTCTAAATGTGATAATTTGATACCCTCAATGAGCGCCTAGTTATAAAGCGAGAAAAGCTTTTGCCGTTGTATTTTTCGATGAAAACTGCGGCGATGGGCTCAGAGTTAATCTTGATTGCCTTAACGAGAAACTATGAAAAATCAATTATCACACATCGATGCTACCGGTGCGGCCACGATGGTTGATGTAACGGTTAAGCCTGATACTCAGCGCGAGGCGCGAGCCAGTGCGACGGTAACAATGAACGCGCAGGCAATGCAGCAACTCATAGCGGGCAACAACAAAAAGGGTGATGTGTTGGGTGTTGCGCGCATTGCGGGCATACAAGCTGCAAAGAAGTGCAGTGATTTAATTCCGTTGTGTCATCCACTTGCCCTTACTGGCGTACAAGTAGACTTCGCGATTGATGAAACGGCCAATAGTGTCAATGTTAATACGGGCTGCAAAGTCAAAGGCGGTACCGGTGTTGAAATGGAAGCCCTCTGCGCGGCAACGGTTGCGGCGCTGACTATTTATGATATGTGTAAAGCCGTCGATAAAAGCATAGTAATATCCGAAGTCGCTTTACTTGAAAAAACCGGCGGCAAGGGTGGTCATTGGGTTCGTGCAGCAGATGAATAGCATGTGTACTAATCAGCGAATGGCAAGGATAGACCTAAGTGATACAGGGGCTTTAATGATGAGTCAGCGCAATAAACAGACCTGGCTGAGCTCAACAGGCTCGTGGATGGTGCGATGTTAAGCGTGAAATATTTTGCCAGCTTACGTGAGCAGCTGGGCTGCAATAGTGATAATGTTGAGTTTGTAGCCGGTGAAACACTCGCACAGCTAGCTGGACGCTTGGCCAACAAGCATGCTGGGTCGCTCAGCGATATTCAACAACCAACGACTCGCTGCGCGGTCAATCAGCAGGTGGTTGAATTAACGGTTGTACCGGTTGATGGCGATGAGATTGCATTTTTCCCACCCGTTACTGGCGGTTAATGGCGATGCCCAGTGAACCTATATTTGTCAGTGTACAGACACACAATTTTTGTCTAAATGAGCAGCAGCAAGCGTTATTTAAGTCATGTAACGCTAATGCCGAGATCGGTGCGGTTGCTTCTTTTGTCGGCCTGGTGCGAGCCGAAAATAATATTATGGAAGCCGGTAGCGCGCATAGCGGCAAGCTGAGGGCGCTTTATATCGAGCATTATCCGGCGATGACAGAGCCGGTACTGCGCCGGCTTTGTGAGCAGGTCCTAGAGAAATGGCAATTAATTACCTGTCGTGTGATTCATCGAGTGGGTACGATACCGACCGGTGAGCAGATTGTCTTGGTTATGGTGGGAGCAGAGCATCGAGCAGCGGCTTTTGCTGCGTGCGAGTGCATTATGGATCACTTGAAAACGTCTGCACCGTTTTGGAAAAAAGCCATTTTTGAGCATGACGAGCATTGGGTGGCAGCTAAGCAAACCGACCAAGCCAAAGTTGAACAATGGAGCGACTAACGAGTTGCTAGCGCTATTTACACACGGTTAAAACAGGTTATTCGATGGAGTTCGACACGAAACAAATGCGCGATGCGCTAGGGCAATTTGTGACCGGGGTTACGGTGGTGACAGTGCTGCCAGCTAGGGTTGATGGTGCGAAAGAGCAAGCGGCACCGTTGGGTGTAACGGTCAATTCTTTTGCCTCGGTTTCACTCGACCCGCCCTTAGTACTTTGGAGCTTGCAAAAAACCTCGGAAACGTTGCCCACATTTGATAGCACTAAGGCCTTTGCCATAAATATATTGGCCAGTGACGCGCAGGACATATCAAACCGCTACGCTCAACATGACAACCACGAGCTTGAATCGCAGCACTATGAGCTCAGTGCTGAGGGTGTGCCCGTGTTGACCGCGTGTAAGGTCAGGTTTGTCTGTGAAACTGAACAGCGTGTTGACGGTGGTGATCACGTTATTTACATAGCACGTGTTAAATCCATTTCGGCTATCGATCCTGCTCCGCCGCTGGTCTTTTTTAATGGTAGCTATGGCGCACTGGCGGTATAGGCTTGTGTTTAGTAAACAAATCTTCAAATCACGATTGATGAGACGTCTGTGAAATATTGTAGTGATTGTGGTCAGTCTATTGTTGTGCAAGTTCCCGCAGGGGATCACCGCGAGCGCTATGTATGCGCTGCCTGTGATGTTGTGCACTATCAAAATCCAAACATGGTTGTGGGTACGATTCCGCTGCATCACGATGAACAGGGACAGCCAAAAATTCTGTTGGCAAAACGTGGCATTGAGCCACGACTGGGTTATTGGACGTTGCCAGCAGGTTTTTTAGAAAATGGTGAGACAAGCATCGAAGGTGCAGTGCGTGAAACGCTAGAGGAAACCTGTGCCGTGGTAGAAAATGTCGCGATGTACCGAGTTTTGAACGTCGCGCGAACCAATCAAATCCACATATTTTTTCGCGCTGATTTACCTTTAGCCGATTTCACCACAACGCCAGAAAGTACAGAGGTTGAGCTGTTTGCCTTTGAGGATATTCCTTGGCGTCAGTTGGCTTTTCCAACAGTGCATAAAACGTTGGAAGATTTTATTGACGAGTATCACCAAGGCCAATTCACAGCAGCTATGTTTGATATTGATCATCACAGTTGGAAAGTATTGGATATTTGACACTAAGTTAATGTTCATACTGAGCGAACGAAGACCCCACATTTATTTAGTTTGATTTATTTTTAGGTTGCCACACGATATGCTTTTAGTCGGCTATGCAGTGGTGTTAGTACTGATGGTTTTACTCGGTGCTAATACCAATAAATTTGTACTGCTCAATCATACCCGTACACAACTTATTATGAGTTTTGTTTCCGGTATCATGCTGGGCATCGCTGTTTTCCATCTTTTGCCCCACGCACTGTATGCTGCGCAGGGCCATGTTTCGGTAGACTTTGTGGCGCTTTGGCTTATGTGCGGTTTGATCGTTATGTTTTTGCTGCAAAGGGTTTTCCACTTTCATCAGCACGACTTCGATGAGGCGCCTCAGCCATGCACGAGCACCCATGCCCACGGCGGGGGTCATGATAATAGCCACGATCACAGTCACGATCACGATCATGCAGCATCGCATAGTGCGGCGGAGTTGGGAGGCTGGGGCGTATTTATGGGGCTGGCGCTGCACTCGTTGCTGGACGGTGTGGCACTGGCTGCCAGTATGCAGGTGGATTGGCTGTCTACGGGTCATACAGGATGGACAGGCTTGGCGGGGATAGGGGTATTTATTGCCATCTTCTTACACAAGCCTCTGGATGCGATGACCATTGGCATGTTTATGCAGCGGCAAGGCGTGCGCTCAACAACGCGCGTATTAGTGCTGATAGCCTACGGGTTGTTGTGTCCGTTGGCTGCAGGGCTGATTTTATTTGGTTTACCCGCAGATATAACGACGCCAGCTTTTATTGTGGCGGCACTCGCTTTTTCAGCGGGCATATTTTTATGTATCGCGCTGAGCGATTTGTTGCCAGAAATCCATTTTCACACGCATGATCGTGGCAAAATGACGCTAATGTTATTGCTGGGCATCGTATTGTCATTTTCATTAAAAAATATTGAGTCGATTCATGAAGAGTCACCCCAGTTGGGTGCGACGAGTGATGTTTTGGTTGAGTCAGAGCATCATCATTAGTGTTGGGGCATCATTAGTAGTTAGGCATCGTCACGGTCAAAATGGTTAGGCAGTGCCTCTAAGAGTCATTGAATACAGGGAGTCTACAAATCGCTAACTGGCTGCAAGCGCAATCGGAATCTTTTTTAGCATGGCTGATCATTGGTGTGCTTCTGTTGCTGTGTGCGTTAATCGGCACTTTGGCCTCGGTGGCACGCCGTGCTGCGCAGTTGCGATTGGAGGCGGAGCAACTTAACGAAGCGTGCATTAGCGAGCGCAATAAAAATGGTTTGTTGGAAGAGAATATCGCTAAACTGCGTTTAGCTGAAACAGAGCTAGCGGTAGCGGAGCATGAAAATAGCTTGTTGAAAGAGACCGGTTTGGACGTTGGCCGGCAATTAGACAGTTTGCGAACTGAGCTCAATGAGTTACGGACTAACTATGCAGCATTGCAGGCACAAACGCGCGCTGAGCGAAGCTCGCTAGAAGAAAAATTGCAATTACTACAGCAAAATCGCGAGCAATTGACCGGCGATTTCGAGCTGTTAGCGAACAAGATATTTGAAGAGAAAACGCAAACGTTTTCTAAAAACAGCCAGCAGTTACTCGACGTTACGCTTTCGCCATTAAAAAATCAGCTCGATGAATTCCGCAAGCGTGTGGATCACGTATATACCGTAGAAAGCAAAGAGCGGCATGTGTTGCAAGATCAAATCAAACAGCTGCGTGAAGAAAGTATGCGTATCAGCGAAGATGCCAATAACTTAACTCGAGCATTGAAGGCCGATAACAAATCGCAAGGTAACTGGGGTGAGCTGACGCTAGTGCGGGCCCTAGAGATGTGCGGCTTGAGAGAGCCTGAAGAATACGAGACTCAAACGAGCTATAAAGCGGATGATAATTCACGACAGATTCCGGATGTGGTCGTGCATTTGCCCGGCGGCAAAGACATTATTATTGATTCAAAAGTATCGTTAGTGGCTTATGCGCGGTACTTTGAAGTGGAGAGTGAGGAAGAAAAAAGCCAAGCGATCGCGCAGCATTTGCAATCGGTTCGTCAGCATATTAAACAGCTCAGCGATAAGTCATACCAGCATTTGCCGGGCATCAGCACCCTAGATTACGTGATGCTTTATATTCCTATCGAAGGCGCGTCAGCGATGGCCCTGCAAGGCCACCGTGGTTTATGGGAAGAGGCTTACTCGAAGAATATTGTATTGGTGAGTCCGACCAATTTACTCGCCATACTGCGCTCGGTTGAAACAATATGGCGACATGAAAAACAAAACAAAAATGCCGAAGAAATTGCGCGGCAGGCGGGTAATTTACATGATAAATTTGTCGGCCTTATTGGTTCAATGGAAAGTGTGGGCCGCAATCTAGATGCGGCTAACGTTGCCTATGAAAAAGCCTATAGCCAGCTCTCGACCGGCAAGGGTAATTTGGTGTCCCGGGTTCATAATTTGGAAAAACTAGGTGCCAAAACTAAACATACCATCCCTGCAAAATTAACCGATGCTGCGGGTGTGGTTGCTGTACAGAGTGTGGAAAATAGTGCGCAGGATGATGCAGATTTGAGCGCAGAGCTCGATTCAGACAATGCACCGGATTAACGATTTATTAGGAGTTATTCATGGCATTTACCAAAGTGGGCAATTTGGCGCCAGCCTTTACATTGCACAACCAAAACGGCAAAAAAGTGAGTCTGAAAGACTTTAAAAACATCAAAAACGTGCTGGTGTACTTTTATCCGAAGGCGAGCACGCCCGGATGCACCGTGCAGGCCTGTGGTATTCGCGATAACAAAAAACAGTTTGAGAAGTACGATACGGTTGTTTTAGGTGTTAGTCCCGATCCTGTGTCTCGGTTAGAAAAGTTTATTGAGAAGCAGGGGTTAAATTTCACTCTGTTGTCGGACGAAGATCATGCCATTGCGGACAAATATGGAGCATGGGGCCCCAAAAAGTTTATGGGCCGCGAATTTGATGGTATTTTGCGCACCAGTTTTTTGGTCGGTAAAGATGGCCGAGTTAAGCATGTGTTTGACAAATTTAAGACTAAAACCCATGATCAGGATGTACTGGCTTGGTTGAGTGAGCATCTATAGAGAGTTTTGCCTAATTATTTTATTAGTTGATGATATAAACCACGAGGAAAGTATTGATGAGTTTTTTTATTAGTAATGCCTATGCCCAAGGGGGCCCACAACCCAGCGGTAGTCCAATGGTCTCTTTGATTTTTATGCTGGGTCTATTTATTTTTTTCTGGTTCATCATTATTCGACCACAGCGTAAACGTCAAAAAGAGCATGAGCAGTTAGTTAATAACGTAGCTAAAGGTGATGAGGTCGTCATGACTAGTGGCTTGCTCGGTAAGGTTATTAAAATTGACGGCGATTATTTAGTTGTTCAGGCAGCTGATAGCGTTGAGTTGAAATTTCAAAAGGTCGCTGTTCATGCGGTTTTACCTAAAGGTACTTTAAAAGCTATCTAGCCGACGTTGCTAGTAGCAGTGTGAGGCAGCAGTGATGCTCAAGTATCCGCCGCGACTACCGTTGGCCCAGTTACCCACACCGCTGCAACCGTTGCGTCGATTGCAGCGTCGTGAGGGTGGGCCGTTAATATGGCTCAAGCGCGATGATATGACCGGCGCGACGCTATCGGGCAACAAGGTACGCAAGCTAGAGTTCATTTTGGCGCAGGCTCAGCTTGAGGGTTTTGACGCAGTCATCACTTGCGGCGGGATTCAATCTAACCACTGTCGTGCTACGGCGCTGGCGGCGGCTCAACTGGGCTTCGCTTGTCATTTGATTCTTCGCGGTATGCCCGAACACGGGCAGCCTGCGCAAGGCAATCATTTACTTGATGAACTGGCTGGAGCTTCAATTGAGTACGCGGCGCCAAAAGAGTACTTTGCTAGCTTAGATGATATTTTTCAGCGTCAGATAGATCAGTATGAGCGCTTGGGGAAAAAGGCGTTGGCAATTCCAACCGGTGGCAGCAATGGCATTGGTATATGGGGTTACATTGAAGCCACGCGTGAACTCATGGATGATTGTGTAGCGCTCGCATTTGATCCCACTGCAATTATTTGTGCCAGTGGTTCTGGGGGGACTCAAGCAGGGCTGACTGTTGGCGCTGCAATTTATTGCTCTGGGGCGAAGGTATACGGCATCAATGTATGTGATGACGAAGACTACTTCGTTAATAAAGTGTCTGCTGATGTTAAGCAATGGCGACAAATCTATCCCGAGGCATCGGCTCATTTAAAGGAAGGCCCCTTAGGTATCCATGTTATAGATGGTTATGTAGGTGCCGGTTACGGCCAGGCAGATAAGGATGTTTTTGACACCATCAAAATGTTAGGTGCACTCGAAGGCGTTGTGCTCGATCCGGTATACACGGGAAAAGCATTTGATGGCTTGCTAAAAGAGATCCGGCAAGGTCGTTTTGCCGATGAAAAAAATCTTATTTTTGTGCATACCGGCGGTGTATTTGGCTTGGCACCTTACGCCGCTGATTTGTCGGTTGGTTAGATGAGGCCTGCGGCACTGACCGAGCTAGGCTGATCTAATCGTCGACGAGCAAGTTTACACATTAGGCTATTGCAAGCTATTCGGCAGCGTCCTCAATCTCTTCAAGTACCCGCGGCGAAAAGGTATCAAATTCTTGCATTAGTGGTCTGTCTGAGTATTTTATGAATGCGCTCATAGCCTTCTGTAATTGTTTTTCACGCATAAAAGCATAGCGCTGAGAAGTGAGCCCTGAAATCTGCATTTGGTCTTTGAGTATGGTGGGTCGGATAAACACCATTAGATTGTTTTTACTTTTGCTATCTGAGTAAGAACTAAACAGTCGGCCTAGGTAGGGAATGCTTCCCAGAATAGGCACCTGCGTTCGGTTGGTGATTTTGTCTTCGCGAATCAGTCCTCCCAGTACCAAAACCTGGCCGTCTTTAATCAAAACGCTGGTTTTAATTTCCGCTTTGTCGGTAATTAAGTCCACCGCGCCGCCTGCCGTGTTTTCTGAGACGTTTTCAGTTTTTTGGTCAATGTCTAAAGTGATTGAGTCGCCCTGATTGATGCGCGGTGTAACCGTCAATGAAATACCTACATCTTGACGCTGCACTGTTTGAAATGGGTTGACGACGCTTGAACCTGATGAGGTTGAGCTGCCAGTAATAAATGGCACATTTTGCCCCACCAGCAAGCTGGCCTCTTCATTGTCCATCGCAACGATGGTCGGTGTAGAAAGTATGTTGGATTTATTGCGAGTAGATATGGCCTGTAGCGCGCCAATTAAATTGCCGTCCTTTAAGTAACCGAACGACAAGCCTGAATTGCTGATGAGTCCCGCCGCTAATTCGTTAGAAGTTAAACCATCATCACTGGCAAGGCCGCTGCTAAGCAATCCGCCTGGGTTTGCGGCAGCGCTGCCGGTATTAATAGCAGCTACCGCGCCGTTTGGATTGGTTTCATAAATTTCGGATGCACCCCATACCACGCCAAAGTCATCGCCTGCATCTCCTGAAACCTGAACGAGGACTGCCTCTATTAGTACCTGTGCGCGCTGAATATCGAGCTGCGAAATGATCGATTTAATATTTTCCATCAGCGAAGGCGGCGCTGAAATGACCAGTGCGTTGTTAGCCTCGCTAGATTCAATGCTAAAGCTTTTAATATCTTCGGTTTTAGTTTCCTTGAGCATGCTGTCACCCACGCTCTGCAGAATGCCGGTAATTTCAGCGGCTTCAATATAGTTGAGGTAAATCACTTGGGTATTACTGTTGCCGTCCAGTGGTCTGTCGAGTCGCGCGATGACCTTTTTGATCTGGGTGCGTCTTTTCTTGTTGCCGGTAATGAGTATCGAATTAGATCGCTTGTCGACCGCAAAGTCTATTTTGGCATTTTCTTTTGCAGCGCCGCCTTCAAGTGCAGTTGCTACCGATTTGATCACACTAAGAATGTCATCGGCTGAGGCGTGCACAATAGGGATGATCTCAAGATCAATCTCGCTTTCGGCGCGATCCAAAATCGCAATAATTTTCTCAATTTTCTCTATGCTACGGGCCGTGTCGGCAACAATTAATGAGTTGGTTTTTTGGTAGGCGCTTAGGTATGCCGAAGCAGGGATAAGCGGCTTTAGGCTGGCAACAAACTCGCTAGCCTCGGTGTGCTCGAGACTGATAATTGCGGTGACAATTTCTCCTCGGCGCGCTTCGTTGCCGGCAAACGGGATGTCGCTAGTTTTCGCATCGGCATCAGGCACAACCATAATAGTGCCCTCGGAATCGACAGCGGCAAAGCCGTTGAGCGCCAGTACTGTTAAGAAAAGCTCGTAGGCTTCATCAGGTGATACCGGGCGTGAGGAAATGACGGTTACCGTGCCACGGACACTGCGATGCACGATAATGTTTTTTTGCGTTCTATCGGCAATCCACTGCACGAAACCCCGGATGTCGGCCTCACGCATATTCATGGTGAATTGTTCAGGTGCTTTTTTGGCTGCTTGATTGTTGCCCAGTAGTTGGAGTAATACGTCATCTTGGGCGATGGTGGGGTCGGGTGAATCTTCTTGTTCTGCTGAGTTTTCGGTGACTGCAACAATCTCCTCATTGAGTGCTGGGCCGTCATTGGTCGTTGTGTCAGTTTGTGCCAGAGAATGCACTGCGCAAGAAAGCGACACAACGAGCAATAAAAGTGTTTTCAACATAGCTGGCTTCTGATGATGTGAGCGGTTCATATTGGGTTATTTACGTCCACGTAGCTGGCGAATACGATCGCGAATGGCGTCGCGGCGTTGTTTATTTGCTTCTGAATCTACGCTGTTAGCGCCGCTGTCGGAGGCGTTGATGTTGCGCCGCGTATTGATGCCGCTCGTGTCGATCTCATCGGGAAAGTAAAGTGTTTCGAGTAAACCATTGCGAGCCAGCACTACCCGATCGGCATATATTGCTCGCAAAGTGGCATCGCCTGGCACTTCGTCGCCGATGGCGTAATGGTGTGCGACTTTTCTATCATCTTCTATGATGGCGCCAGCATTGGCATTATCAACGGCGGTGAAAGCGCCGCGCAATTTGAGTTCGAGTTTGGTTTCCGGCAAGTCTTCCACAATGATGCTTGGCGCGGCTTGCGCTAAGCCAAAGAAATTGCGTTGTCCTATGTCTTGCGGGTTGATCTTGTTGGTGGGGGTCTCGCCGGCGCTTATTTGAAAGTTGATGTCGGGGCTGTAGAGTAGCGCCGTTAATAAAATACCGAAGCTGGCAGCCGTTGCCAGGCCTGCCGCAGTCACAAGCGCAGCACCAGCCATGATAACTGGATTGTTGGTTAGGCTGTTAAGGCTTAAGGACATCGAAATTAGTGGCCAAATAAGTTGTTAACGGTTGGTGTCACTAGCGTAGGCAGCTTAGCTGCCCGTCCGGACTAATGAAGCTTGTGGGTCAGTCTGACGTTTGAGCGTAATTGCCTATTGTAGGGTGCAATGCGTAGTGACTTTTGTTGTCTACGAATTATTATAGACGGAGACAGCTTGGAAAGGTTTCGATAGTTGGTAAAAATTCATCGAAAGTCGATATATTCCAGCCATTTATGGCACAATCTTTAATGAGTGCTGCAATGTTGCTGTGGTTGTGACAATTTAAGCTAATCGCGACTAAACTAACAATGGATTTGGGGCGGCTTAACCGCGCATGTGGTGAGCATCTAAGGGTATCTTGCTAGGTTGATAATTGTACAGCCGGCGGTGGGCCATAGCCCGACGCGATGATTGGCCGTTGAAAATATCTATTTTGTATCAGTGAAGGATTTAAGGTTGGAGAGTTATATCAATTCATTGCTTGGCGCCGACGCGGACACCGCTGAGAAGCCAAGTGAAGTGTATGAAGAGGCCGGTTCGACTCGGCCTTTATTGCCGTTTCCGTTTGCTAAACGCTGTGGCGCTTACGTGATGGACGATGGTAATACCCTTAGACTTTTTCACAGGGAGTCGATCCACCACAGTGTCGTTGCAGAAATTCAACGTTTTTTAGGTCGACCGTTTGGCTGCACTGTGGTCAGTGAGGCTGACTTTGAGGAGCGCCTCACGCAGGCTTACGAGAGCCGGAACAACGAAGCCATGCAAATGGTTGAAGATCTGGGCGATGAGATGGATTTAGCCAGCTTGGCTGATTCTGTGCCCGAGTCTGAAGACCTTCTAGAGCAAGAAGATGATGCGCCGATTATCAGACTGATCAACGCATTACTGACCGAAGCCGTTAAAGAAAACGCCTCAGATATACATATTGAAACGTTCGAAAAGCGCTTGGTTGTTCGATACCGCGTCGATGGCGTGCTGCGTGAAGTGGTAGAGCCTAAACGCGTCTTGGCACCGCTACTGGTTTCTCGCATTAAGGTCATGGCTAAGCTGGATATTGCCGAGAAACGTGTTCCGCAAGATGGACGTATTTCTATTCGGATTGGTGGGCGCGAAATCGATCTGCGTGTGTCGACCATGCCATCGAGCAATGGCGAGCGAGTGGTGATGCGCTTACTCGATAAGCAAGCCGGCCGACTCAAGTTGACCTCTCTTGGCATGGATAAAAATGACATGTCTCGCTTGCGCGATATCCTGCATCGCCCTCATGGCATCGTTCTGGTAACGGGTCCTACCGGCTCAGGTAAAACCACCACACTTTATGCCGGGCTGACTGAGCTCAACCATAGCTCTAGAAACATTCTCACGGTTGAAGATCCCATCGAGTACAACCTCGAGGGCATTGGTCAAACCCAGGTCAACAACAAAGCCGATATGACTTTTGCTAGGGGCTTGCGCGCAATGCTTAGGCAAGATCCCGATGTCGTTATGGTGGGTGAGATTCGCGATATTGAAACGGCCGACATTGCCGTGCAAGCAAGTTTAACCGGCCACTTGGTACTCAGTACGTTGCATACGAATACGGCCATAGGCGCGGTCACGCGAATGTATGACATGGGTGTCGAGCCTTTCTTGCTTTCCTCTAGCTTGGTGGGGTTAGTCGCGCAGCGCCTTGTGCGTGTGTTGTGCCCAGATTGTAAAGAGCCTTACTTACCGGATGCAAAAGAGCGGGCGCTGTTAAAAATCGAGGAGCACGATCCGCACTCGATGTTTCGCCCAGTAGGCTGTCCCAAATGCAATAATCTTGGTTACCGGGGGCGGCGTGGTATTTATGAAGTGGTGGGTATTGATAGTGATCTGCGTCGCATGATTCACGACAAGGCCTCCGAAGAAGAAATGACTAAGCAGGCTCGTTTGGGCAGTCGAGGTATTATGGCCGATGGCATTACTCAGGTGCTGGCGGGGTTGACCACTGTAGAAGAAATTCTTCGAGTTACCCAGGAGGGGTAGGGCGTGGCTGCATTCACATATGTTGCGCTGTCTCGCGATGGTAAGCAAAAAAAAGGTGTGCTCGACGCAGACAGTGCGCGGGCCGTTCGCCAGATGCTGCGCGAGCAATCACTTATGCCCATGGAAGTGGCACCGGCCGCTCACTCTGAGTCGCGCAACGAAGTCTCTAGTGGGTTTAGCTTCGGCAGACCCTCGCTCAAAGTAGCCGACCTAGCTTTAATTACGCGCCAGTTGGCTACCTTGGTGCAGGCCGGTATTCCACTTGAAGAAGCATTGGGAACCGTCGCTAAACAATCGGATAAAGCACGTATCAACGGTATCCTAATGGCCGTGCGTGCAAAAGTATTGGAAGGGTACACGCTAGCTGATGCGTTGGGTGAATTTCCGCAGGCGTTTTCCGATTTGTATCGCTCAACAGTGGCCGCAGGCGAGTCGGCGGGCTATCTAGATGCCATCCTTGAGAAACTGGCTGATTATACTGAGTCATCGCAAGCGTCACGGCAAAAGATACAAATGGCTATGATCTATCCCGCCATCTTATTTTGTATGGCTATTGGCGTCGTTGTGCTACTCATGGTGTTTGTAGTGCCGGATGTAGTTAAAGTATTTAATACGCAAGGTGCGGCTTTGCCTTGGATTACGCGCGCACTGATAGCCAGCAGCGATTTTATTTCAAGTAAGGGCTGGCTCGTTGTGACAGTGTTGGTTGTGTTTTCGTTTGTGTTGCGGGGGGCTTTGCGGCGACCGGAAATGCGGCTGTCGTGGGATCGTCGTTTGCTCAGCCTGCCACTAATTGGGCGACTAGCGCGCGGTACGAATACGGCACAATTTGCCAGTACGCTGAGTATTTTGACGGCTTCTGGTGTCCCATTAGTGGAGGCTCTGAAAATTGCCGGGCAGGTGCTCGAAAACCATTGGTTGCGTCGGCAGATTTCGGAGGCTACACAGCAAGTTAAAGAGGGCACCAGCCTTAATCAGGCGCTGTCGAAAGACGGTTACTTCCCGCCCATCATGTTGCACATGATTGCAAGCGGTGAACAAAGTGGGGAGCTCGACCAAATGCTCTCTCGCACCGCGACTGCTCAGCAGCGTGATCTTGAAGCGCTTATAGGCGTAATGTTAGGGATACTAGAGCCAGTCATGCTTTTATTTATGGGCGTTTGCGTGTTTGTTATTGTGTTGGCGATTTTGTTGCCGATTGTCAATCTCAATACAATCGTTTAGCGGTTAATAAACCTCGCTGATTGTATTTAGCGTGTTTTCAAAAATAATGACGGATAGCAAGACCTGTGTGAAGCCAAGACCCGTGTAATGAAAGAAGCGTTGATTGTTTCTATATCGGTTCTTTGTTAAGCAATACTTTTTACAATTAATGATTCAAAGGAGTTATTTTACTGCAATGAAAACAAACATAAAAAACGCTAGGCCTGCCGCAGGCCACACGGTAACCGCAACTGCCGCCTACGTTGATAAACCTCGCCATAGTAATGCTGGTTTTACGCTTATTGAAGTGTTGGTCGTGGTGGTCATTATGGGCCTGTTGATTGGCTTGATTGGCCCTAACGTTCTTGGTCAGGTCGATAAGGCTCGCGTTACTACCGCTAAGGCCGATATGGCTACGCTCTCGTCGGCGCTCGACATGTATAAGCTAGACAATCATTTTTATCCTACCACCGACCAATCACTTGAGGCTCTAATTGCCAAGCCTAGTGCCTCGCCAGTACCTAAAAACTGGAATAGCCAAGGTTATCTAAAAGGCAGCGAAATCCCCCTTGACCCTTGGGATGGAGAATACGTTTACTACAGCCCTGGTGATGGTTCAGTGCCTTACGAGCTTATTAGCTTAGGCGCCGATGGTCGTGAGGGTGGTGAAGGTTATAGCGCTGATATTAGTGTCTGGGGTAATTGATTGGTAGCTGTGGTTAGTGTGCTGCTGTGTTGCATCATCGGCTTGTGAGCTTAGCCGTTGATGCAGACAAAATTAGAATCAATATAATTGTTTTGCAGCGGGGCGTTCAAGTCGATTGAAAGATGGCCGTGCCATAACCACTAACAGCGACTTGTCACTGCAAATTAATCGAGAGAAACTCTTTGACTCCCAAGGTTGTTCCTAAAAATGCTCACAGTGGAGCGGTACCCTTCCTGAGTTTTGGTTGGCTGCGCTGTCTTCATAGCAACGCCAATTGCAAGCCTGTACAGCGTGTTGGCTATCGTTCTGGTGGCTTTACTTTAATAGAACTATTGGTGGTTCTGGTGGTGCTGGCGCTCTTTTCAGGCATGGTCGTTCTTTCCATTGGTGATAGTTTTCAGCGCAAAGTTTCCACCGAAGCGGAGCGCCTGCAGGCGTTGCTCATAGCTGCATCCGATGAAGCTATTTTCACTACCAATGAATTTGGTTTTCATTTTACTGATAGCGGTTATCAAGTCTTGCGCTGGAATATATTGGATGGCGGGTGGGTTGCCCAGGCGACCCAAGCATTTAAGCCCCATCAATTACCCGACGGTATGGTTATGCGAGTGAGTGTTGAGGGCTTCGCTATGCCTGTCGACGATCAAGAGCGAGATGGCGAGGTTGTTGAGATTGAGTTCGGAGAAAATGTAGAGTCGGTAGACTATGGTGATGCCGAAAACGAAACCGACGAGGCCAAGACGGTTGATGTTAAGCCACAAATTTTAGTGCTCAGTTCAGGCGAGTTATCGGTGTTTAGTGTGCGATTTGAAGCGGCCGATGAGCCCTCCCAGCGAGCGGCTTATGAGGTGTTATCCGATGGGTTTTCGCAGCCTCGAGTCAAAGGGCTCAATACGCCTGAGCGTGACCAATGACTTGCCGAACGCGCACTAAACTGTTGCAGTTGTGCGGGGTAGCGCGCCAGCGTGGGTTCACCCTTATTGAAGTGATGGTGGCGCTCGCTGTTTTGGCATTGTCGGGTATTGCCTTGTTGTCGAGCGTTGGCTATGCCACCAGCGATCTGGGTAAGCTGAATGAGAAAGTCGCCGCTCTGGGAATTGCAGAATACGCTATAAATACCGTGTTGCTTCAATCTGAATTTCCAGAGGTGGGCAGCGATGAAGAAATTATTACCGTGGCTAACCGCGATTGGAGTGTTGAGGTTACGGTGAGTGAAACGGCTAATGAAAAAGTCTTGCGCATCGATGCTCTGGTGCGCCCGCAAGATGTTATTTTACAGCGCAGCGAACACGCCACTGTGCTGCTCAGTGCATTTCGTACTGACATGGAGCCGGAATGAGCGCGCCACTTATTCAGTTGAGTCGATCTTGGGGCCCGTATCGGCCACGAGGCTTTACCTTAATTGAGGCCTTAGTGGCGATGTTTATATTTGCGTGGATAGGCTTGGGTTCTTATCAAATTCTTGATCAGATTATTCGTGCGCAAGAAATCAATCAAAAGCATTCAGCGCAGCTGGCAACGTTGCAGCGAGTTTCGTGGCAGTTAAGTCGTGATTTTCGGCAAATGGTCGATCGTGCTGTGGTCGATGAAAATGGTGTGGAGCTTGGGTCGCTTGAATTTGAGGGGGAGGATACGCTCATTGAATTTACGCGATCGGGGTGGAGCAATCCATTGCAGTGGCCGCGCAGCGATTTACAGCGTGTCGCTTATCGGATCGATTATCACCCTGAGAGCGACGATCCCGAGAGTGAGTTTTATGAGGATGAAGCACTTTATTTGGTGCGTTTATTTTGGCGTGTGTTAGACCGTGCCATTGATAGCGAGCCAATGGAGCAGGCAGTGCTGCGAGATGTGGTAGATTTTCGTACTCGGTTTTGGGATGCGGACAATGATGAGTGGAGCGATGCTGTGGTTTATGCCGCGGCGTCAAAGCACATGCCCAAAGTTGAGTTGCCAGCTGCCATTGAAGTGAGCGTCGTGCTGAAGTCCGAAGCCATGTACTCCTATATTTTTCAGGTTTTATGATGCTGTTTTTATGCCGTAGCATACCGCCACGAGGTTTGTACTCAGCTGCCCGTGCACGGCAACGCGGTGTTGCGCTGATCACTGTGCTGATGGTTTTTGCCATTGCATCATTGATAGCCGGCAAAGTGATAATGGGCAAGGCGGTGGATACGCAGCGCGTCACCGGTATGGTTAACCGAACGCAAGCCTATTATTACGCGCTAGCAGCCGAATCGTTAGCAATGTTAGCGCTGCGTCAAGACGACCAAAATGACGTCGATGACCAAGAGATGGCAGATGATCTTGAGGAGATGTGGGCAAGCGGCGCGATACCGTTTGAAATTGACAGTATTGGTAGCGTGGTTGTACAAATCATAGACCTTAACCGCTTTTATAATATTAATAATATGGTGCAGGGCAACGGGCAGGTTAATGATCAGGAGCTTGAGCGTTTTAGGCATTTATTGGTTGAGTTACAGCTGGACCCGGAATTGGCTGATAATCTTAAAGATTGGCTCGATTCTGACGATCGCGAAGCCGGTTACTTGAGTGAGAGCAGTGCTTACCTTGAGCAGACACCCGCTTATCGTGCCGCCAATAGCCCCATGTTGGATATTAGTGAGTTGCGTTTAGTAAATGGCTTTGAGCCGGAAGTCTTGCAAGTTTTACTGCCACACATCACGGCCGTTGCGACGGTTGGGGTTGTGCCGCTTAATGTAAATACCGCTACTGACTACGCTTTGACCACGTTGCAGGAGTCAGTGGTAGGGGGCCAATCTAAAGGCTTAACGATTTCAGCGGCGCAAAATATTGTTTCGGAGCGGCCCTATGATGACGATCAAGATTTTAATGCGCGAAGCGGCACGCGTAACCTGCTGACATCTACCGCTGTTAATAGCGCAACGGGGCAGGTTGGTGGAGCGACAGGGACTAACCAGAACTATTCACGCTACACAAAACGCTTGGGTGTGACTAGCCTTTACTATGAGATCAACATCCGCGCTAATTACGCCGGCCATATGGCTTACCTTACAACGGTGGTTTGGCAAGAAGGTATTGGCGCTAATGCAAAGTATGTTGTTTTATCGCGCCGAGAAACCGATAATTCAGCTCGGCTTGCACAATTTTCTCTGAATTCCAATCAATAGTTTGATTGGGGTGAGAGCTGAGTATGCCGGTGCAGTATTGTCTTGAGCAATAAATGATTGACCTTATAAGTGGTCAATCGTGCAAAGGTTTCAGTAGGTGGCTAGAAAGCGGTAGTAATCGATAAAGTGAAGCTGCCGTTAATTAGTTAGAATCATTGACCGGCCACGCTACATAATTGGCTAAAAACAGTTATCAACAGGTGCGGAGCCTGTAATTTATTCATGTCAGACTTTCTGTGTTTACGTTTTCGCGATACCGAGATTACACCGACTTCCCAGGTTGCGTGGTCGATTGTTTCCGCCTCTGCTCGTATTGAAGATAGTGGTCATGCACTGTTAGCGGATATGGCGCAAACCGTATCCGATAACGAAGCGGGGCGGCGCTGTATTGTCATTGTTAGCAGCGAGTCAGTGTTGCTGACATCGGTTGAATTGCCGGCCAAGCAGCATCGGCATAGTAAGCAGCTAGTGCCGTTTTTGGTAGAAGAGCAAATTATCGACCCCATTGAGGCAATGCACTTAGCTATGCCGGTATTACACAGCGGCGATGAAATTGCCGTTGCCGCAGTCAAGCGCAAACTCTTAGCCGATTGGCTGGAGCAGCTTGCCGCGGTTAATATCGCGCCGGATTTCCTCTTGGTTGATGTTTTTTGCGTGCCAGCGCAGGCAAACCAATGGCAGCTACTGTTTGACGAGGATCGTGTTTTATTTCGTGATGGCGCCTTGAGCGGCATGCGCCTCGATCGGCAAACAGCAAGCACAGTATTGAAACTTGCCATTGCGGCACAGAGTCAGTCAGTGAGTGAGGGTGCGAGTGGCGCTCTGCAGCAGGTTGCTTTAGTGCAGAGCACTTCAGCCGATGCTGAAATGGCGGCTCGGATAGCTTTGCAACAGCGCCGTGACGAATTGACTACCAAAGCATTATTAGACCATGCAAGTGATGCTAGCGCCGACCCTTTTGAAGCTGCCTTGGTGGGCGATGACTTTACTAATTCGGCAGATGGGTTTGATGACTCGACCGATGAAGACGATGGTGAAGATGACGGCATCGATGGAGATGCTCGGACTCAGGGCTCGCAAGCATGGTTGCATGAGATTGATGACTTTGTTCGCTCAGAAAATATTGAAACCAAGGTTGTTAATTACAGCGAAACGGTGTCGCAATTACTCGCAGTCAGTGCGGTGCAGTCATTAGATAGAAATTTAAATATTTTACAAGGTGATTTCCGACCCGCTACGGCCAATGCGGCAAATCGTCGGTACATGCGCAAAATATCGGTGGCGGTGGCGGCCTGTGTTGCAGTCTTTATGACGATCACGCTGGGTGGAGGCGCATACCTCAATTACCAAGCCGATAGTTACTATGATCAGAGCGTTGTTATTTATCGGTCTTTATTTCCAAAACAGCGCAAAGTTATGGACCCAGTCAAGCAAATGCAACGGCAATTGCGCGGGGCGACAGTAGGCGGGACCACGTCCGACTTTTTACCCTTGCTCGATGCAGCCTCTCGTTCACTGGCGGGCCTAGATACTCAAGGTGGCGAAGAGCCCTCAATTAAACAGTTACGTTATGATGTGCAGCGAGGGCTCATTGCGATTGATCTTCATGCTAGTAATATCGACCAGCTCGAAGCCTACCGTGATCTACTCACCAATGAAGGGCTTGATGTAGATATTCTTTCAGCCAATCAAGATGGTGATACGATCAAAGGCCGTATTCAGGTGGGCCGTTCATGAGTTCAAATATAAAATTCAATCTGGATAAATTGCGCGAACGCTTTGATGACGAGCTAGAGCAGTCGATTGCTAAGGTGAAAGCCAACCAAAACTATCAGAAGCTTGAGCAGCGCTACAATAGTTTGACCGATCGTGATCGCTCTTTTGTTAATATAGCGGCGTTTTTACTGGTGGTTTTTTTGGCTTATCGGATCTTAGTCGGGCCGGCACTTGGTTATTTAGGGAACGCCAGCGGTGCATTCCAGAAGCAATTAGAAAATTATGAATGGATGGTCGCGCAAGAGCCAAAGACCCGCGAATTATTGGATGCCGGTGGTGCTACCCGCGAGGGCTCGCTTTTGAGTATTGCCTCGGGCACTGCTAAAAACCATGAGCTTACCTTTAGTCGATTTGAACCGATAGGCGACGATCGCGTTCGTCTCTGGCTTGAGCAAGTTAAATTCAACAATGTGGTTAATTGGTTAGGTGAGCTTGAAACCAATCAAGGCGTGAGTGCTATTGATATCTCTGTTGACAGCGCCGCGCCAGGCTATGTTAGTGTGCGACTGACGTTGCAAGGCTAGACACAATGTATCTAGATTTTTTTGGTCTGCACGAAAAGCCTTTTTCTATCGCGCCAGACCCACGCTATTTGTATATGACCGAGCAGCACCGCGAGGCTATGGCCCATCTTATTTTCGGGATTGGCGACGAGGGCGGGTTTATTTTGCTCACTGGCGAAATTGGTACCGGCAAAACGACAATCTGCCGCGGCTTGCTTAATGAACTGCCCGATGATGTCGATATTGCATTCATTATTAATCCTCGCTTATCCGCCACGGAAATGTTGCAGTCAGTTTGCGACGATCTGGGCGTTGCTTATGCTGATGGTGACTCGCTAAAAGTATTGGTCGATGCACTCAATGTGTTTTTGCTGGAGTCGTATGCGCGCGGGCGAAATACTATTTTGATTATCGATGAGGCTCAAAATCTCAGCGATGAAGTACTTGAGCAGTTACGTTTATTAACCAATTTAGAAACCAGTGAAAAAAAGCTACTGCAACTGATTTTGTTAGGGCAGCCGGAGCTCAATGATAAGCTTGCGCGGCCTGCGTTACGGCAATTGGCGCAGCGTGTTACCGCTCGATTTCATCTTCAGCCGCTAAGTTATAGTGAGATGGTTGAGTATATAAAGCATCGTTTACATGTGGCTGGGTTTCGTGGGGAGATATTTTCACGGCCGGCGCTCAAGCACATGTATAGTAAGAGTGCGGGTGTTCCTCGGTTGGTCAATGTTATCTGTGATCGAGCCATGCTGGGTGCTTATACCTCGGGTCAGCTCACTGTAGAGTATCCGTTAGTAGCGGCGGCCTGTAACGAAGTTTTACAATTTTCACCTGGCATGGGTAAGTTTAAAGCCATGGCTTCTGCGGCTTGGGGGTGGCTTGTTGTGGGCGCGCTAGGCTGTGCCGCGCTGGCATACATTATTGTGGCTACGGAGATCCCCCAGGCGATCCAAGATTATTTTACGCCGCAGTCTTCATCGTCCTTTGCTAGCATCGTGGCGGCTCCACCAAAGCCACCCACGGGCGAGGTCTGATACGTGTCTTTTATTTTAGATGCCATAAAGAAATCTGAAGACGAGCGTCAGCGAAGTAAGCAGCCTGACGTTCACTCACTGCAAAATAGTGGCGTCTATACCGTTGCACCACAGCGACGGTTTGTACGTTCATTTATTTTGTTAGTCGCCTTGGTGATGCTTATTGGTATTTGTTCTTGGCTGTGGCCGCAAATTCAAAGACAATTTACACCTCATCAATATGAGCGGGGTCAGGCGCCGTTAGCTCAAGGCAGCTCGATACAGAATCAAAAAAGTTCACAGGCTGGCGGGCAAAAAGTTGCAACCACTCAGGTTACCAATGCTGCGACTGATGCTGACATGGCAACAGGATCAGATGTGGCATTTAGCACAGGCCAACAGAGTTCCAATAGCGCAAGCAACAAACTGCCGCCAAGAAATTTCATCAAGGAACTTTGGCAAATGCCGGCAGACTTTCAGTCTACCGTTCCGGATTTAAAATTTTCCTTTCACGTCTTTAGCACAAATCCTGAAAAGCGGACCATCATCATTAATGGGCGTCGTATGCGCGAAGGGCAAATGGTAAGCAGTCAAGTTAAGCTGCGGGTTATCACGGAAACAGGGGTGATCTGCGAGCATAAAGGTCAATATTTTCACGTCGATGTTGTCGAAAAGTGGTAGTGGCCTGCCGTTAACTGTGCAGTGCTGGTTATTACTAAGGTGAGTGGGCGATGAGTGACATTGATGCAAATAATATATTGAATGCTTCTCCGGGAACCTATTTAAATAGTCGCTCTCATCGGAGTTTGATCGAGGCGCGTGTTGTTTTAACACCGAACAATCGCCTTGCCGACTTCTTGCGCGATCAATTGCGTGACGTGCATTGTGAAGCCAAAGTTGATTCTCAGGATGATAACGATGCAGCCTTGGCAATATCCGTACCGACAATCCTTCCCTACCAGACTTGGCTGAATGAACTGTATGCAAAAGCGCTGGTGGCAGGCTATGTTCAGCCACTGCGTTTACTCACAGCGGTTGAAGAGGTTGCTCTTTGGCAGGCTTTGATTGAGCGAGAAGGTCCTGCTGATTTGTTGGCGCCCGCACTGGCTGCTGCCGAGGCACAGCGTGCCAATCAATTGCTCGATGCGTGGGGTGTTGACTTACCCGAACATGCGTTTGAATTTTCTAGTGTGCCCGACTGCGCCATTTTTTACTCATGGGTGGAAAAGTTTCGACAAGAACTGGTCGAGAGGGATTTTGCGTCGATCGGAGATGTGCAATCACAGTTGGTGAGGTTAAGCGATGCACAGCTGAGCTTCTTATATGATGTTTCAGCCGGCTATTTATTCTCAAGCGTGCCAGCTTCGTCAGAGGCTGCTGCTGAATTAAGCGACCCGATTGTCATGTTGGGTTTTTTTACTCCTACGCCGTTACAACAACAGCTCATCTCTCGCTTAGCCCATGTCATTAAGCAAAAAGCCCATGTGCTAAGTAGCGCTGCGAGCGATGAAGTGGCACCGCCGGTAGTGGATAGTTCGCTGGGAGACTCGGAGCAAAATATTCTTACCCCCGTTGTGCCTGATCCAATCCTCTCGCAACATCTGTTGCAGGTGCGCAGGTCAATTACCGTTGCAGATTTCGAAAGTTTTGATGTTGAAATGAAGGCGGCGGCAAACTGGGCCAAAGCTCAATCTAAGGCGTCGCCTCGATCTCGCATAGCGATTGTCATACCGAACCTAGCAACACAGAAGAAGTCCGTAGAGAGAATTATGGAGCAGGTTTTTTCCAAGCCTTGCGAGGAAGAGAGTGCTGGAACGGCGGCTTCAATGCCGGCAGGTGTCGACCTTTTTAATATATCTGCGGGAAGTTCATTGGCTAATCTACCAATGGTAGACGTATTTTTAAAGCTAGTGGAAAGCAGTCTGCGGCCGTTGAGCACGGATGAGTGGCAGTCTATTATCTTTTCACCGTATTTGTTTGCTAGGCATGAATCGCTGGGCGGTCGCAATCTCATTGTGCAGGCCATTTATGAAAGTGGCGAAGCAGAATTTAAATTAGAAGAAATGAATAGACTGGTGAGTTGGTTCCAGAAACGACACCATAAAAACAGTAAGAGCGACGATGCAGTTGGCCAAGTTGCTGGCGGCCAAGCCTATGCTGAGGTCGAAATGTTTTTAGACCTACATAAATCGGGCAATGCTTTATTGAGTGTCAGTAAGCGTTGGGAAAAGGCGGCCCCTTCTTTGTGGATGCAGCGTTTTCGAGCGTTATGTGCAGTACTCGGTTGGCCTGGCGGAAGAGGTCTGGACAGCGATGAATATCAACAGCATCAGGCTTTTGTTGAATGTGCATCGTTGGTTTGGCAAAGTGATGAGCTGGTCGGCGATGTGAATGCGAGTGTGGCACTGAAGCTGTTCAGGCAGCAGTTGCAGCATACAATTTATCATAAGCAATCGGTTGTGCATGAAGCTTACGCGCCGGTGCAGGTACTTGGTGTGCTCGAGGCAAGTGGACAATTATTTGACAGTCTATGGATTGCAGGTCTTTCCGACCGTGTCTGGCCGGTAGTGCCTAAACCTAATGCGCTTATTCCTTTTGGCTTGCAGGCACGCAGTGAGATGCCCGGTGCATCGGAAAATAAAGAGTTTGCCGTTGCCAAAGCAGTGACGCAAAGTCTACTCACTAGTGCGCGGCATCTGAGATTAAGCTATCTCAATACGGTTGATGGTGTTGACGCCTCGCTTTCGCCGATTGTGTCTGGGTGTTTGTCAGACGAGCAGCCATTGCCCCATGATGAACCTCTAAGCGATACCGCGGCCTTTGACGATTCGCGTGCAGTAATCGTGCAGGGGCTGGTCAGTAGTAAGAGTGATCCGCAGGCGTTTAATCCTTTTGAGTATCTCGATGATTTTTACGGTCAGCCTTACCCAGCACTGGTTGATAGTGAGCAAAGACCACTACTGCGCCGCGGTGTGTCTATGCTGCAAGATTACGCTCTCAATCCGATGCAGGCCTATGCCAAGCATCGTTTAGCATTAGAGCCGCTGCCAAAGGCGACGATGGGTTTAACCGCGCTTGAGCGTGGCAATGTGATTCATGGCGCACTTGAGTATTTTTGGAGAGCCATACCTAACAGTGATGCACTGGCGGATCAGGGCATCTCCGCGCAGGCTGAATTGATTGAGCAGGCGGTAATTAGTGCCTTAGGTGAAGTCAATGCTAAGCGTTACAGGCCGCTAGGGGCGCGCTTATTAGATCTTCAGCAGCAGGTATTTGTGCGCTTACTGGGTTGTTGGATTAATTTAGAAAAAGAGCGCCCCAGCTTTTCTGTGCTGGCGTTAGAGCAATCGATTGCTGGTCAAGTTGGTGACTATCTTATTAGCGGGCGTATCGATCGAATTGATCGACTAGCAAACGGAGAATTACTGTTTATTGATTATAAAACGGGTAGCGTCAGTACGAGTGGTTGGTTAGACGAGCGTGTGAGCTCACCACAGTTGCCTTTCTACCTGTTGGCCGCACGATCGCTCGATGTGGGCGATGAGCACGGCTCGGCCTACGTGGATTCGCCTCAAATGTCTTTGGCATTTGCTTGCCTCAAGCCGGGTTCTATAAGTTTTTATGGACTCACAGAAGCGGACACGCAAACTAAGGACATTGCAGGTATTGAGGTGATGAAGCCTGCTCAGCTTGCTGTGTTCGGTGACATGAACGCACTGAGGGAACACTGGCAGACTGAGTTGCTTGAGCGTAGTAAAGAAATTGCAGCAGGCTTCGCAGGGCTCGATCTGCAGTTGGCTACGGTGGCTACCGATGGCACCGATCGATATGAGCCATTTACTCGTGCCTTGGCCGCCGTTAATGCAGCACAAAACGACGCATCAGTAAATCTTCTCAGTGATAGAGATGGAGGCGCCCGTGAGTCTTAGTCCTATTGATGCCGGTGCAAGAGCTGCGGCGCTTGATACATCCCAATCGTTTTGCGTGTCGGCGCCGGCGGGCTCTGGCAAAACTGAACTGTTGACTCAGCGTTTGCTGAAATTGTTGGCTATTGTTGAGCAGCCTGAGGCTATCTTGGCTGTTACCTTTACTCGTAAGGCTGCTGCAGAAATGCGACAGCGCGTGGTCGAGGCTCTCCATTTAGGGAGGCTTGAGGAAGCGCCTGCCGAAGCTTATAAACAAGAAACGTGGCGCTTAGCAAGAGCTGCGCTGGCGCAAGATGAATCTCAGCAGTGGCACCTGCTGGAAAATCCCGCGCGATTAAAACTACAAACCATAGACAGCTTATGTCATTCAATTGCCCGTGAACAACCGTTACTGAGCTTGCTCGGTGGCAATTTACAACCGGTAGACGATGCACGACCGCTGTATGAGCGTGCAGTGCGCAATTTTTTTGCCGAAGTCGAAACAACCAGCGATGTGAGTGATCCGTTAGCCACATTGCTGTCTTACTACGACAACAACATAGCGCGGCTCAGTCAGCTTTTTGTCGATATGCTGAGCGTTCGTGATCAATGGTTGGGCCATATTATTGGCTATAGTGGCGGTGGTTCAGATGACTTACAACTTGACGTAACGCTCCGGCGCTGGATAGAGGATGCGCTTAGTGATGCAGCTGGTCGTCTTAGTGTTCATGCGAGTGAACTGGGAGGTGTTGCTGATTTTGCTGCGAGTAATCTTTGTGATGATCCCTCGGCCGCACCTGCTAGCGCTATTCGAAGTTTACTGGGTCTGAAGGGTTTGCCTGATCCAAGCATGGCTGAGCATAAGCGCTGGGTCGGCTTAGTTGAGCTGTTGTTAACGGGTAAGTTTACCCCGCGTAAAGCCTTAACTAAAAATCAAGGTTTTTTGCCTAAATCAGCTAGCGATAAAGCACTGGCTGAGCGCAGTGCTGTTGAGCGAGAAAAATTATTAACTATCTGCACCGCCATCGGCTCGGAGCCGGCCACATTACTATCATTAAAAACGGTAGCAAGTTTGCCACTTGGTGGGTATCAAGCGGAGCAGCGCAACTTGCTTGAACCGTTAGCTAAGTGTCTAATTAATTTGTGCGGGCATTTACATTTAGTTTTTGGCCAGTCAAGGCAGTGCGATCATAGCGAGGTTTCTTCGGCAGCGTTGCGAACACTAGGTTTTGGCAATGCCGCGGGATTAGCAGCCTTGACGCAAAGTCGCTTGGCGCGTAGCGATGAAGATATTACAGCAAATGCTGCAGCTTACAATTGGAACAGTCGACTGCAGCATATTTTGGTTGATGAGTTTCAAGACACCTCAATTAGTCAGTTCTATTTGTTGCATGCGCTCACTGCGGACTGGCCTAATTACAACGCACAGCAATGTGAATATCCACGTAGCTTATTTATCGTGGGTGACGGCATGCAGTCGATATACAGCTTTCGCCAAGCGAGGGTTGAGCTGTTTTTACGTGCGCGCAGAGAAGGGCTTGGCGAGTTGCACTTGGAACCTTTAGAGTTACAACAAAACTTCCGCTCCACTGCGCCTATCGTCAACTGGATAAACGAGCAATTCACTCATGCTTTCCCTGAATCGGAAGACCTTTCGCGAGGAGCCGTGCGCTACAGTCCGTCTCAGGCCTTCGCTCCAGGCGCTCATGCTGAGGTGTCTAAAACCTCGGCTGTTTCTGTGCTGGCCTGTACGGATGATTTGGAAGGATTACAAGAGGCTGACGCGGTGGTTGCAACCATTGTGCAAGCGTTGCAAGTTGATCCCGCACAATCGATCGCCATATTGGTTCGCGCACGATCTCATCTTAGGCAAATTATTCCGGCGCTCGAAGCAGCTAAGATAGCTTGGCAGGGCACCGATATTGATTCGTTAGCGCGTCGTGAAGTGGTGATCGACTGTATGACCCTCGCTAACGCATTACTCAACCCTTGCGATGATCTGGCTTGGTTTTCACTGCTGCGTGCACCTTGGTGCGGCATCGAGCTTCGAGACCTGCAGGCGCTGCACGATTATAGGCACCAACGCAACCGCTCGATGCGCTTATCCGAGTTGATCGTGAGCTTGGGCGGTAGGAATGTTGTTGGTGATGGGCAGAAAACTAGTAGCGCCCCTGTTAAGAGCGAAGCGGCAGCGCTCAGTGATATAGCCGGTTTAAGCAAAGAGGCAGCGCTTCGCTTGCAATTTTTGGCGAATCAGGTTGTTGTAGCTTGGTCGCAACGTGGGAGGCTTGGCACGCGTCAGTGGTTAGAAAAATGTTGGCGTAGTATTGGTGGCCCTCTGGCTAGCGCATACTCAGCAGATGGCGAAGATGGTCGATCAGCTTTGGTTTTTTTCGATACGCTAGAATTATTTGAGCAGCAGTGCAGTGAAGGTCAGGCAACTTTTTCTTTGCAAGAATTAGCACGCAGAGTCGAGAGGCTTTATGCCGAGCCTATGGTAGGTGTGCACAAAGAGGGCGCAACGCCGGTACAGATAATGACCATTCACAAGGCTAAAGGGCTCGAGTTTGATACCGTTATTTTACCCGGCTTGGCGCGAGCTGCGCGCGGTAACGATAAGCCGTTGTTAATGACCAGTGAACGCGTGTTTTCCGATGGAACCAGTGGTTTGCTTTTATATCCGCAGCTGCCAGCAAAGCCGTTGCGCCGCGATAATAAAGATAACGAGACGAGCATTTACGAGTTTTTGCGTAGTGAGGATAAGCTTGTTAAAGAGTTTGAGTTAACCCGACTACTATATGTTGCAGCGACGCGAGCCCGATCGAGGCTTATCTTGCTTGCAAGATTGGATTCATTAGATGCATCGAATCCGGTGGTTACGCCAACTGATGCCTTCGACAAAGATTTATTTAAGCCCCCGGTCCGCGGCAGCATGTTAAGTACATTGTGGCCGGCTGTAGTTGAGCAAATTACCTTGGCTAACTCTACTAATAAAATGTTGACGGCATCAAGCGAGTTAGACAACGATAATTCGAGTATTTATGCTCAGCTAAAACGTTTTAATAAGGATACGCTTGCGCTTTTACAGGTTGCCCAAAAAGGTTCGGGTTTAGAGGCTCAGCTACCTTTTGTTGGAGAGCGGTCGTTAGTGGGCGATGATGTCGGTGATGGTTGCACCGACGGAAGTTTGGTTGATGCCATAGATGATGTGCACAGCGCTGATAGTGCAGCGGGTACTTGTGTTCACGAAATTTTGCATCTTATCGGCGTCCAGGGTCTAGAAGAATGGCGGTTACGAGATTTGACGGCACTGCATCCACACTGGTCGTTAAGGCTTCAGCAGTTAGGAGTTACACCTGACAAGCGTGCGTTAATGTTAGACAAAGTTCACCGTGCAATTAACAACGTGTTGCAGGGCGATACAGGGAGCTGGCTATTTTCCAGTAATCATACACAGCGAGCCTGCGAGTTTTCTCTGGTCTATGGCGCATTTGAAGAACTAGATGTGAGCTCGACCGAGTCTAGCTCCAGTGAAAACACGAGGGTGCGTCGTTGGAAACGCTCTACCGTTGACACATCGTTTATTGATGCCAATAACTGCCGTTGGATTATTGACTATAAAACCTCTGAGCCTGGTTCGGGAGCCGATATTGATGCTTTTTTGCAGCGTGAAGAGAACAAGTATCGAGATCAAATCGGCTATTATCATGGTATCGTCGAGGCTCTGCTTTGCCCCGGTCAGTTGGGCAGCGATAGTGATTTTCAACGACGCGGTGAGAGCGGCGGTTGTGTTGGTGGCGGTGAGCCAGTCGGTGATGCAGCGGTTGATATCCGATGTGCTTTGTACTTCCCGTTACTCGATAGGCTGGTAGAGATTGATACGAACAAAGTTGTTAGATGATTCAATTCAGCGATTGTGGCACTCTTGGATTCGCTTGGGGTTAGGTTAGCGCACTTGTGTAATCGTTTTGTAATGCCAACCAGTCAGGCTCTGATCTCCTGCAAATATTGATGGTACGCTCGTTAATTTAGCATTGTCTTTTTAGGAAAAATTCTTTTGTCCCAGGTACTCGCGACACTCATAGGTGATAACGTTGACATACTGCAGCAGCTCGATAGGCTGTTAGCGAATATCTCGTTGGATCATTACTGCCAAACAGAGCCGCAGTTAAAAGCGTCATCCATTGGGGTACATCTGCGGCATGTGCTCGACCATTACACCTGTTTGTTAGAGGGCCTAGATGATGGGGTTGTTGATTATGATCAGCGTGCGAGAGATGTTCGCATTGAAGAGTCAACTCATCAGGCGCAGCTTTGTTTGAAAGGCGTTGTGAGTGGTTTGCAAGGGCTATTGTCAAAGCCATTCGAGGGTGAGCTTCAGGTGTATATGGCAACGTCGAGTGGCTGTGTTAAAAAGGGTGAGCGTCTGAGCGTAGCGCAAGTCTCTTCACTCGAGCGTGAATTAGGCTTCCTGCATAGTCATACGGTGCATCACAATGCGAGCATCGCGCTGTTATTGAAGTTAAATGATGTTGAAGTCTTGATTGAGAAGGATTTCGGGTTGGCGCCCGCGACTGCACATTTTCAGGAGCAAGTTTAATGTGTACGCTGACCTGGAAGTTCAATGCGCTGGAGCAAGGTTACGCGCTTTTTTTTAACCGAGACGAATTGAAAACGCGGCAACGGGCATTACCCCCGGCTCTTCATCAAACGCTTGAGGGTGTTAAATACCTTGCGCCTACTGATGCTGACGCAGGTGGTACATGGTTAGCGGTTAATCAGTATGGTTTAACCGTTTGTTTGTTAAATAACTATACGGCGCCGGAACCCACTAACAAGAACATTGTGAGTCGTGGCGAGGTCGTTGTTGCACTGGCTGGCTGCGCTAATCTCAATGAATTAGAAGTAGCGCTGAGCGAGCTTGAATTACAAAAATATCGCGGTTTCGAGCTGGTTGTTTTTGCTGTTGGTGTCCACCATTGGAGCTGGGATACTTTGACACTGGTCAGATTGCCGGCTGAAATGCCCATAACCTCATCGTCCTTCGATACCGACACGGTTCAGGCAGTGCGTAGAGAGTTTTTTGATATCGTGGGGGCTGATGGTGATCTTGAATCACTAAAGCATTTTCATTCTTGTCACCTCGACCACGAATTACATGAAATGGATGGGCAGCCGTTAGCTGTGACCTCTGTGTGTATGCATCGAGAGTTGGCGCAAACCGTGAGTCAGTGCTTTGTCCAAGTCCGCAACGATATTGTTTCCATAAGTTATACGGATGGATCGCCTTGTGTCTCTATTGCTAGTGAGGCATTGAGTCTGCCGCGTAGAGCCATAGCCTAGTGGGCTTTCGTCAGTTTTTTAGGTTAATTTGTAATTAATTTATGCATGAAAGTATTGATCAAAATCCGTTTAGAAATGTGCTCAAAGGCGCTTTTTTTTCGCGCGTTATAGAGAGAGTGTTGGGCTTGGATCGCTTGGCAGATATTTATGCTAAGCGTCCATTTGGTGGGTCACCACTCGATTTTCTTAAACATGTACTCGAGTCTCTTAACGTGACGCTTGAAGTAAGCGATCAAAGAGAGACTATTAAAAAAATACCCGCTAAAGGTTCGCTATTGGTTGTTGCCAATCATCCGCTGGGTGGACTTGAAGGCGTTGCAATCGCAAGCTTTTTGTTGCGGCACAGACCTGATACGAAGGTCCTCACAAACGCACTCTTGACTAAAATCCCAGAATTACAATCAATCTTTATCGGGGTCGATATTCTTTCGAGCCAACGGTCACGTGGGAATACTGCCGGCATTCGTGAGGCGCGCGCCCATCTGGCTAGTGGCGGCGTATTACTTTTGTTTCCTGCCGGCAAAGTAGCAACCTTTAACTTTTCTCAACGAAAAGTATCCGACTATCCGTGGAATCGATTTGCTGGCCGCCTAGTGCGTAAGACCGGCGCTACTGTCCTGCCTTTATATGTGGATGCTTACAACAGTCGAATGTTTTACATGCTGGCGTTGATCCATCGATTTTTACGTACTGCAATGTTGCCACGAGAGCTGGCTAATAAGGGTTCCCAAACGCTGCGCGTTGTGACCGGCGAGCTTATCAGTGCAAAAGAGTTTCAGTACATGGAAACCGATGAGAGGGTTACTGCATGCCTGCGGCTAGCGACGGAATTACTGCAGCTGAAGCAGCGCGGTAAAATTATTCATTCGCCCAAAGCTTTTGCGCAGCTACCCCTATCAACAGTGGACGCTTTGCCAAGTTCAGGAAGTGATTTACTGCAACAGCTTATGACCATGGAAGATTGTCAGGTGGTGTGTAACGAAGCGTATGCTGTCTATATTGCTCCATTTGATAGGCTCGGGGTTGTGATGGACGCTATTGGTCAAGCGCGGGAATATACGTTTCGCGAGGCCGGTGAGGGCACCGGTAATAGTTCTGATGTTGATCAGTTTGATCCGTATTATCTGCATGTTTTCGTTTGGGATAAGCATAGGCTGCGCATTGTTGGTGGCTATCGGCTTGGCCGGGTGCATGAAATTGTTGCTCGTTGCGGTATAGACGGTCTGTATGCACGGACGCTTTATTCGCTTGATTTAGAGTATCTAAAAAAGCTAGGCAATCCCTTAGAATTAGGCCGCTCATTTGTACACCCAGACTATCAGCGCAAGCCCGCAGCACTAGATTTATTATGGCGTGGAATCGGTCGTTACGTAGCGAGTCATCCAGAGTTTGATACATTGTTTGGTGCTGTGAGTATTTCAAACGAGCACTCTGATATGGCTCGAGCACTTATATCCGAATGTATGCTGGAATCGTTTCAAGCTGAACAGAAGTTTTTAAACAATGTGGAGCCAGTGGCGCCTCTAAGCGTGTCGGATAAGGTTTGGAGCCGAGAAATGCTAGCTACGCTGAGCCACGTGCCGTTGGTCAATAAGCTTATTGGTTGTTGTGACCCGGGCAAAGCTTTGCCGATTTTACTACGGCATTACCTATCGCTGAATGGTAAGTTTGTTTGCTTTTCGGTTAATAAGGCCTTCAACGATTCTCTCGACGGGCTGATTCTCGTGGACTTGTCAAAAGTGCCTGAAAAATATATGAAGCGATATTTAGGGGCTGAAGGTCTAGAGCATTATCAAAAATACCGAAAAAGTCAGGTTCAAGCAGGTAATGATTGCGCCTAACGATTAAGCACTTTTGCAGCATCAATTGCAAAGTAGCTCAGTATGCCGTCAGCTCCGGCGCGCTTGAAGCAGAGTAAGCTCTCAAGCATACAGGCTTCGCGATCTAACCAGCCGTTAGCAGCAGCAGCCTCAAGCATCGCATACTCGCCGCTGACCTGATAGACAAACGTCGGAGCTTTGAATGTATCTTTAATGCTCTTGAGGATGTCTAAGTAGGCCATTCCTGGCTTGACCATGACCATGTCGGCGCCTTCTTGAAGGTCAAGAGATACTTCGTGCAAAGCTTCGTTGGCGTTGGCGGGGTCCATTTGATAGCTGAATTTGTTGGCGCCAGCAAGATTGTTGCCGCTGCCAACGGCATCTCTGAACGGCCCATAGTAGCTTGAGGCATATTTTGCCGCATAGGCCATGATGTTTACGTTGGTGTGATTGGCAGCTTCTAATGTATCGCGAATTTTTCCAATACGGTGGTCCATCATATCAGAGGGCGCTACGATATCAGCGCCGGCATCCGCATGTGAGAGCGCCTGTTTAACAAGTGTTGCCACTGTGACGTCGTTCAGTACATAACCTGATTGGTCGATGATACCGTCTTGTCCGTGCGACGTATAAGGATCAAGCGCGACGTCAGTCATGATGCCTAGCTCAGGGGCGTGATCTTTGATGGCTTTAATCGCGGTTTGCACCAGGCCGTTTGGGTTCCAAGCCTCTTCTGCTTTGAGCGTTTTTTTGTCGCCATCAATTACGGGGAATAAAGCGATAGCGGGAATACCTAATTGCACTAATTCTTTTGCCAGAATAATCAGGTGGTCGATGCTGCGTCGCTCGACGCCGGGCATAGAAAGTACAGGCTCTTGCCGATCGGTGCCGGGGAGAATAAACGTAGGGTAAATGAGATCATCGACCGTTAATGCGGTTTCGCGCACCAACCGCCGTGAAAAATCTTGATTGCGTAAACGGCGTAACCGAATACGGTTACCACTAGTGCGCGAAGGTGACCAACTCATAAAAGTCTCTCTTGAACAGTGCTTATTAATAAATAATTTGGGCAATGCCCTAGGCGTTGTCAGGGGCGGGCCAGATTTCCGCTAATGTATGGCTGGGCCTGCCAATATTTTTGCAGCCTCTGCTAGGGTCATAAGCTTACCAACTTTACGGCACTATGTATGCGGCCTATTGTGGCCCTGTAGTAAGCTGCTGAGGCTTTCTTATAAAAGCATAGCACTACCATGGATGGCAACCTTTTGAAATACGAAGGTCTAGATCCAATTCTATGGAGGCGTTTTGATTATTTTATTGGATTAATCTTTTATGGTGGTGGAACAAAACAGGCGGCGGCAGGTCTTTAGTGGGGTAAGTTAGTGTGCTTATATTGAGGATGATTGGATAGATTAATCGTTAGTCCCTAAAATAAAAGTAGCGTTTAAAGTTGTATTTCGATCACATGAGCTTTGAATCCAGCCAATGATCAGACCATTTTGTACTTAATGAGGATAGTAAACATGTTCCAGCATTTTCGATTGAGCTTGCTCACAATTGTTGCGATGGCCAGTCTTTTAGCGCTTCCATGCCAGGCGGCATTACCGTCTTTTGGGCTTGACGGTGAGCCGATGCCGAGCCTTGCCCCGTTATTAAAAAAGGTCAATCCGGCCGTTGTTAACATTTCAACACATAGTATTAAAACAGTGCGCAACCCGTTGTTAGAAGATCCGTTTTTTCGCCGGTTTTTTCAAGCGCCTGAGGGGCAGGTTCCAGCTCAGCGGCGACGTACTCAAAGTGCAGGCTCGGGAGTAATTGTTGACGCGTCTGCCGGCACAGTAGTCACTAATTTTCATGTCGTAGATGGCGCTGATGAAATTATTGTTACCCTCTCCGACAATCGAAGCTTCACAGCTTCGCTGGTCGGTGGAGACCCCGAAGTCGATATTGCCGTATTGCAAATTGAAGCGAGCGATTTAGTGGCCATTGACATGGCTGATTCGGATCATCTTCTGCAAGGTGATTTTGTCATAGCCATAGGCAATCCGTTTGGACTGCAAAATACGGTCACCAGCGGTGTGGTTAGTGCGCTGGGACGATCGGGCTTAGGCATTGAAGGCTATGAAAACTTTATTCAAACCGATGCCTCAATTAATCCAGGTAACTCGGGTGGCGCATTGGTGAATTTGCGCGGCGAGCTAGTGGGTATTAACACCGCAATTATTGCACCTGGTGGCGGCAATGTGGGGATTGGTCTAGCCATTCCGATGAATATGGCTCGCCACAGTATGGAACAAATTGTTGAGCATGGTGAGGTTCGCCGTGGGCAGTTAGGCGTGATCATTCAAGATCTAACCGCTGAAATGGCCGAGGCGTTTAAACTTGATCGCCAGCAAAAGGGTGTAGTCATTGCTCAAGTGCGCGAGGGATCAGCAGCTGATCAAGGTGGGGTTAAGGCAGACGATATTGTTACTGGAGTCGATGGTAAATTGATAGAGTCTTCGGCGCAGTTACGGAACGCGATAGGATCCAAGCGCATTGAAGAGAAGGTTGAACTTACGCTATTGCGTGACGGCCAAAAATTAAAATTAACGATGCGTATAGGTGAGCGTGAAAACGTCGCTCGCAATGCTCGCGATATACATCCAGCACTAGAGGGAGTGAAACTGCGTGATGACGAAGCGCGCGAAGGGGTTTTAATCGAGGCGATTGCCAATGGTTCTGCAGCAGCGGGGTCAGGCCTGCGAAAAGGAGACCTACTGGTTGCGGCTAACCGTGTGCGAATAGCGAATATGGATGAGTTAATTGATGTGGCAAGCCGTAGTGACGGTAACATGCTGCTGCGGATTATCCGTGGAAACACAGCGCTTTATTTAATACTTCGTTAGTGTTGTCATCATATTAGTTGAAGTTTTTAACGCTTATAAACTGGGGCTTGTTTTGGCGGTGGTTATCTACATTTTTGTCGGCATTGTCATCGATATTGTTGTTACTAAGCGGTGTGTACTATGATGCTTATCGATTTTTTCTTATAACGATGGCGCAAATACAATTGCGCAAGTAGATAGGGTGTAGGCGCAGTGGTTGTTTGGCAAAAAAAAATTGACGGCAGTCACTATGAAGTGCGCACAGCGGGTCACTCGATTCGACTGTACCGCAATAGCGTATTTCACTCTCAATATAATAGTCAGCGAATGCTCAATGGCGGTGTATGGGATATGCTCTGGATCCCATTATGTTTCTTGCCTCCTCAGCGAATTCGCCGAGTATTAATGCTGGGCGTTGGGGCAGGGGCGGCGCTAAAGAAGATCAGCGACTTCTTCCCCGATGCTGAGATTACCGGGGTTGAGCTTGACCGTAACCATCTGCGTGTTGCTAGGCGCTTTGTTGGCTTACGCGGGCCCTCTATTGAGCTAGTTGAGGCCGACGCGCTCGCCTGGGTGCAAGCGAGTGAAGCGCCGCGCTACGACGTGATTATTGATGACCTATTTAACGAGGTCGATGGCGAGCCCTATCGCGTTATAAACTTTTCCAATCGCTGGCTGCGCCTGCTGCGCCAGCGTTTGTCAGCCAACGGCTTATTGATAGCCAACTGCGTAAAGATGGTTGAAGCCAAGTGTTTGACCCAGCGCTACCGTAGTGACCCCAGCCTAGCTGTCAGTGGTAGCGGAAAACACGGCTTTAATCATGGCTATGTGTTACAGCAGCAAGGCTTCGACAATGTTGTAGTTGCGGCCTGTCAGCAGCCCCTGTCGACTCGTGAGCTAAAAAAGCGATTCGGTTTGCTACAGCTATCGCCAACGGTTAAGTCGCCGGTTAAGTTTCCCGCGTTGCTAAAATTACGAAAGATCGCATGATTCGAGCGAGGCCCATTAGTTTTACCTTGCGTCTATTTTTAGCATATCCCGCCAGTAGGGCAGACTTGAATTGGCGAATTTGAAGTATAAGGTTCTGGCGTGCGATTCGATAAAGCGGCTCTTTGAGTGCCACAAGGCTCAGAAAATAAAAATTTGTTATAACGATATAGAGTATTGTTATTTGCCTTGAGGCTAGCTTTAGATTAGTTTGCACGGCCGTGTGTGCTTATGCCCCAGTGATTACCGAGTAATCCATTAAGCTGCGGAGGCAGGTTACGTACAGTCATGCTCATTTAACGAAAAGTTTTGTATATTCATGGATCTCAACGCAGTTAATCAGTCGTTACGCAACGCCAGTCCGAGCGAAATTATCCGTTGGGCTGTGTCGCAAAATAAGAAGATTATTTCTACGACAAGCTTTGGAAAAAATGCTGCGGTCATGTTGCATATGGCTCAGGCTGAGGCGCCCGGTTTGCCGGTCATTTGGGTGGACACTGGCTACAATCTCCGCGACACCTACGTTGTGGCCGAGAGATTGATTAAATCGCTCGACTTAAATATGCAAATTTTCTCTCCGCAGGTGACTTCGGAAAGGCGTAATTCGATAATGGGCGGCATTCCTACTATTGAAGATATTGAGCAGCATGAAGAGTTTACCCGCCAAGTGAAGCTTGAACCCTTTAATCGAGCTATTGAGGCGTTACAGCCGGAGATCTGGTTAACGGGGATACGCCAGCAAGAGACGGATCACCGCAAGACGCTCGATATTGTGAGTATTGATGGACGTGGGATTGTTAAAGTAGCGCCCATTTTCTATTGGGATGATGACCAGGTCGAGAGCTATATGAACGAACATTCGCTAATTAGCTGTAGGCACTATTTCGATCCGACCAAGGTCCATGACGGGCGAGAGTGCGGCTTGCATACGTCAGCCTGATCTCGAGTTGATATACATTGCGATCAGGTTACAGCATCGGTTGCATCGAGCGGCTTAAAAACGTTGAAAAGGGTTATTGTTGAGTTTTGGCAAGCTGTGCGGCCAAGCCGGTATAGTTTGCAGGTGTTAGCGCACGCATAGCCTCCTTGGCAGCTTCCGGGACATCAAGATCATTAATAAATACGGCAAGTGTATCGGCCGTCACTCGCTGCCCGCGACTAAAAGCTTTGAGTTTTTCGTAGGGTTCTTCGACGTTATATCGGCGCATGATGGTTTGGATGGGTTCAGCTAATACCTCCCATGCTTGGTCGAGATCATGATCAATTTTAGGGGCCTCAAGCTCTAATTTTCCTAGGCCCTTCAAAGTCGACTCATAGGCGATCATGCTGTAAGCGAATCCTACACCCATATTACGCAAGACAGTGGAGTCAGTGAGGTCACGTTGCCAGCGAGATATGGGCAGTTTGCGAGCCATATGATCTAGCATCGCATTGGCTAGGCCTAAATTACCCTCAGAGTTTTCAAAATCGATAGGGTTAACTTTGTGGGGCATGGTGGAAGAGCCGACTTCTCCTTCGCGTCTTTTTTGTTTGAAATAGCCTACCGAAATATAGCTCCATAGATCACGATCGAGATCGATGACAATGGTGTTAAAGCGGGCTAAACAATCAAAAAGTTCGGCTATGTAATCGTGAGGCTCAATTTGAGTGGTGTAGCGATTCCACTGTATACCAAGGCCTTCAACAAAGTCGCGACTGTGTTGCTCCCAGTCTAGCTCTGGGTAGGCTGATAAATGCGCATTGTAGTTACCCACAGCACCATTGATTTTACCTAGCAAGTCTATATTTTTGAATTGCTCTAGCTGGCGGAGCAGTCGTGCAACGACATTGGCAAATTCTTTACCGATGGTCGTTGGGCTAGCTGATTGGCCATGAGTGCGAGACAGCAACGGCTGCTCCGCCCATTGTTGACTATATGCTTTAAGTGTTTGGGTAATTGACTCCATGCCTGGCAGTAACGCACTGCGCCCGGCCTGAAGCATAACGGCATGCGCTAAATTGTTGATGTCTTCTGAGGTGCAGGCGAAATGAATAAACTCTTTGAGTTCTGCGAGTTGGGGTACTGCATCAAACTGGCTCTTAAGAAAATACTCAACCGCCTTTACATCATGATTGGTAGTCCGCTCAATAGCTTTAATGGCCTTGGCATCCTCCACTGAAAATGTTTTCAAAATGTTGGCTAGCTTGTCGCGGCTTTCAACACTCAGTTCGCCAACCTCAGGGAGCGCTGGGTTGGCAGCAAGCGATTCAAACCATTTGATTTCAACCAGCACGCGTGCGGCGATTAGACCATATTCACTAAATATTTCTCTAAGCGGTTGGGTTTTTCCTGCATACCGGCCATCAATTGGAGAGATATTTAAAAGTTGTTCTGTAGACATAAGAGTTTCCGATTTTGTATTAAAATAGGTGCACTGGAGGATGTCTTGCAAACGTTTGTCCAGCTCCATTGGCTAGCTCAGCGGTATTAAGCTCGCTCATGTCCCCATTGACTACTATGCGTAAGATCGGGTCGATGGTCAATCGTTCGGAGTGTAGCTGATTACACTGACGAGACGCTTCATGAAGTGACATTTGTGTGCTATTCGAATCTGATCTAAACGTTGTCATGCCTCAATAAAGGCGAGTATTTATTGAATGACCGCGCCACCTAGGCAGTGTTGCCCATCGTAAAAGACGACATATTGGCCCGGCGTAATCGCTCTTTGTGGCGCGGCAAATTCAACAGTGAGGCCGCCGCTTGGGTTGGTTGCGACCGAGCATGCTTGGTCAGGTTGGCGGTAGCGAGTTTTAGCTGAGCATGCTAGTGGCAGCGTTGGGGCTGAGTTGATCCAGTGAGGAGCTTCAGTTTGCAGCACTGATTTAAGAAGAGCGGGGTGCTGATTACCCTGCACAGCAATCAGCGTGTTGCTGTGCATTTTTTTCTCCGCGACGTACCACGGTGCATCGGCTGCGCCGTCGAGCCCGCCAATCCCCAGTCCTTGTCGCTGACCAATCGTGTGATACATCAGGCCTTGGTGCTGACCGATCGTTTTGCCATGCTCATCTAGAATAGGGCCCGGCTGTGCTGGGATGTAATTTTCAAGAAAGTCTTTAAAGCGGCGTTCTCCGATGAAGCAGATACCCGTGCTATCTTTCTTCTGATGATTGTGCAGCCCAGCTTTTTCGGCGAGGTGTCTGACTTGAGTTTTAGTGAGTTCGCCCAGAGGGAACAATGTTTTTACAAACTGTTGGCCACTGACCGCGTGAAGGAAATAACTTTGATCTTTGTTGGCGTCATTGCCTTTGTAGAGCATGGCCTGGCCGCCACGCGTCACAACGCGCGCATAGTGGCCAGTAGCAATAAAATCAGCACCCAGCTCGTTCGCATAGTCACTAAACACTTTGAATTTAATTTCACGATTACACAAAACATCGGGGTTAGGTGTTCGGCCAGCGCGGTATTCAACGAGGAAATGATCAAAAACGTTGTCCCAATATTGGCTGGCAAAATTGACGGTATGCAGTTCTATATTGAGCCGGTCGCAAATCCGCAAAGCGTCTTCAAGATCGGTTCGAGCCGTACAGTATTCACTGCCGTCATCTTCGTTCCAATTCTTCATGAACATGGCTTCTACCTGATAACCGTGTTCTATTAGCAACAAAGCGGTAACAGCAGAGTCCACGCCGCCAGACAAACCGACAATGACTTTATCTTGTTGAGTGGTCGCCATAATTTTTTGAGCTATGAAGTATGTTGACGGTCAATGTGGCGCTCAATATGCGCACGGATCACAAAGCGCGATTTCACTTGGCGCAATCTTCTAACGCTTTGGGATTCTATTTTACCAGCCACAGTTTTAGAAAGCGCGTGACTTTTCCCGCTGAGTGCGAAGATTTGTGTGACTTGAGAGGCTTTGCAGGGACAGGTAGCTGATTTTGAAGGGCGTGCTTGTGCAAATTTGCGGCTCAACTTGCGGCGCTGAGGCCTTTGGAAAGCTGGGGTGATCTTGGCGTCGGAACGGGTGTAGCGAAGTTCATTGACCCAATATTGAAAGCGGGTAAACAGTGCTACCTAAGTATTGGTCAATAGCAGAAAAGACCATTGGGCTGCGAGGCGCTGACGAATGTTCTCTCGCCTCCTCAGGCGTCAGCCAAATGGCCTGTACAATACCGCTATCGAGGGGCTGAGTGTTATCGAAATCGAGGGCTTGCCCCACAAAAGTTGTTCGGTGATAGGTCACGCCGTTGCGCGGGGCTCGGTAAAGATTGATGCCTAACACCCCAGTGATGCTTACCTGCCAACCAGTTTCTTCGTGGGTTTCCCGTATGGCGGCCTCTACTAAGGTTTCGTTTGCTTCAAGGTGTCCGGCGGGTTGGTTTAAAACCAGTTGCCCATTGCAATACTCCTCAACAAAAAGAAAGCGGCCATCACGGCAAACTACAGTAGCGACGGTGACATGGGGTAAAAAGGCTTCGTTTGAGCTCATCTAGGCTTTACCAAAATTTATTCAGAACGACTTTTTGTGCGGCTACTTTGCCAATCAATTCAATCGCTGACTCTGTTTAACTGAAACTTCAACTGAGGTTGCTATTGCACTAAGTCTAGACCCTTGCTCAGTGTTCGAAGGCCAATGTGCTTGCCCGCGCTTGTGAAATGTCGAATCTCTAATTTTACCGTTGCTTATCTCTCTTTTGAGCGATTAGGTCTTGGGGTGCGTTTTTTTTGTGCAGGTGAGTCTTTCGATCGAGTAGGGAGATGAACATCACATGATGCGTGTTCGCCTGGCTGCATGTCTCCCAGTTGCCACGCCCCTATGCGATGGCGGACTAGTCTTAATACAGGGTGATTGATAGCGGCGCACATGCGGCGAACTTGCCGATTACGGCCCTCGGTTAGCGTTATTTCAAGCCAGCTGCTGTTCAGCGCTCGATGCTCAGGCACGCATGGCTCTCGCCTCCACAATGTGGGCAGGGTGTTGAGCGCTCGTATCTGTGCGGGCAACGTCAAGCCGTCCTTAAGTTCAATGCCTGCGCTTAAGCCCTTAAGGGTGTGTTCACTCGGCCTTCCCTCGACCTGGACCCAGTAAGATTTTTGCAATTTATGCTTGGGGTCAGCTATGCGAGCTTGCAGGCTGCCATTGTCCGTTAACAGCATCAGTCCTTCAGAGTCATAATCAAGCCGCCCGGCTGGATAGAAATTCGGAAGATCAATGAAATTTGCCAGCGTCTGCCTTGCAGTCGCTTTAGCGTCATTGGTGGAGGTGTCGGTAAACTGGCTTAGCACACGATAAGGCTTGTTAAACAATAAAAGCTTGGCCACCGTTGGGGGTTTCCTGGGCGAGAGATGAAGGCGGTTAATGGTAATACGTACTGGCAGGGCTTAATGATAGCGCAGTGAGCAGCTTCTTGAGTACTCTCTGCGTTTGCTCGAGGCTGTATCAATCTATGGGGAAATGAGCCGGGCGTTTAAGTTACTTGCCTGCGAGGGGGTCTCAAAGGCCCGCGAGGTGACATTGTCTAGAGCGTCTATACCAATGGCGATTCTGTGTCTAAGATCTCTGTAGTAATCGACTGGACACCGGCACCTTCACTTTCAATGTGCTGTGGGCTGGATACCTGTTCGAATTCTTGCGTAACGCCTGTCAGCGTCACTTCTTCTAAGACCTGAATGCTCATTGCATGGAGCCCCTTAGGGCCATCAATCGCCTCAAATGCAACACATTGGCCCGCCCGGAGGGTCCGGTATCCCTCCATCTCAATTGAAGAGTAATGAGCAAAAACATCTTGGTTTTCTTCATCGCTAAGGATGAAACCGTAGCCCTTTGCATTGTTAAACCACTTCACTACACCCGTTTTCATTTTTATAATCCTGTCTTGGGAGGCGCTAGACTGCTGAATTTGACTATTTCGGTATTTTAATTGTTTAATAATCAATCAGTCGAACCTTTTTAGTCCGGTTATCGTATATTGTTGTCTAGATGAGCCTTAATAGTCAAGTAGCACACGATTATGAAACTGTATAGTGAGCCTGTACAATAACTTATAAACTTTGAATTAAACGGCAAAAAAGCGAATGAAATATCCTCTAGATAAAGATCTTCTACTACCATTATTTATGAGTGGTAACACAACAGACATAGACCATGAAGATCAGGTGGTGGTTGAGCCTGCTGAACCCATGTTAAAAACGCCCTCGATGTACCAAGTCGTTATGCTAAACGACGACTACTCACCGATGGAATTTGTTGTGGAAGTGCTTGAAACTTTTTTTAATCTGGACCGTGAAGGCGCCACCCGAGTGATGTTGACGGTACACACCGCAGGACGAGCTGTATGCGGAACGTACACCCGAGATATTGCAGAAACGAAAGCCATGCAGGCAAACCAATATGCCCGCGAAAATCAACATCCATTACTTTGTGAAGTTGAATCGTTGCCAGATTAGAACTGATTTAGATTTATTTAGAGTGAGGCCGGAAGAATATGCTCAATAGAGAGCTAGAGAATACCCTGAATACTGCGTTTAAACTGGCGCGAAATAAGCACCACGAGTTCATGACCGTTGAGCATCTATTGCTGGCGATGCTAGGCAACGATGAGGCTGCAGAAGTCTTGGTTGCTTGTGGTGTGGAAACTAAAGACCTCAGCAAATCATTGGCCGATTTTATCGAATCGACCACGCCGCTGCTTGGTGCCAGCGAAGAAGAGCGTGACACGCAACCAACACTTGGCTTTCAGCGGGTACTACAGCGTGCAGTTTTTCATGTTCAATCTTCCGGTAAAAAAGAAGTAGGTGGTGCGAATGTTCTGGTGGCTATTTTCAGTGAGCAAGAGAGCCAGGCAGTTTACTTTTTGAAGCAGCAAAATGTTGCGCGTATAGATATTGTCAATTATATAAGCCACGGTATTTCCAAAGTATCGGGTTCTAGCGAAGGCGCTGCTGAGCAGCCCGGCGAGACTCAGTCGGAAGAGGAACTAGGCGCTGAAGGAACGAGTAAAAGTCCTTTGGAAAATTATGCCCTGGACCTAAATGCTGAGGCACACTCGGGTCGAATTGATCCATTGATCGGCAGAGATAGCGAAGTTGAGCGCGTCGTGCAAATATTGTCGCGCCGTCGCAAAAACAATCCACTATTAGTGGGTGAGGCGGGTGTGGGTAAAACTGCGATTGCTGAGGGGCTAGCTTATCGCATAGTCAATAAAGACGTGCCGGATATTTTAAGTGGCAGCACGGTATATTCCTTAGATTTAGGCGCCTTGTTAGCCGGCACAAAATATCGTGGCGATTTTGAAAAACGATTTAAAGCTTTATTGGGTGATCTTAAAAAATCGAGTGACTCAATATTATTTATCGATGAGATTCATACTATTATCGGTGCCGGAGCAGCTTCGGGCGGGGTAATGGATGCATCAAACTTGCTTAAACCTTTACTCAGCTCAGGGCAGCTACGCTGTTTTGGCTCGACTACCTTCCAAGAGTATCGAACTATTTTTGACAAAGACCGCGCGTTATCGCGACGTTTTCAAAAAATTGATGTTGGAGAGCCTAGCATCGATGAAACCTATAAAATTCTTAAAGGGCTTAAGTCGCGATTCGAAGAGCATCACGATATTCAATATACCGATAAAGCTTTACGTGCAGCTGCTGAGCTTGCTAAACGCTATATCAATGATCGATTTATGCCTGATAAAGCCATTGATGTCATCGACGAAGCTGGAGCGTTCCAACGTTTACAGCCGCCTTCAAAGCGCAAGAAGAAAATTGGCGTAAGCGATATAGAATCAGTCATTGCACAAATTGCTCATATACCACCTAAGCACGTGAGTAGCTCGGATCGTTCGGCCTTGGCTGATCTCGAAGGTAACTTGAAGCGTGTGGTGTTTGGTCAGGATGTGGCAATCGAAGCGCTGGCTTCAGCCATAAAGCTTTCTAGGGCTGGCCTCACTGCACCTGAAAAACCTATTGGCTCATTTCTTTTTGCGGGCCCTACCGGTGTGGGTAAAACTGAGGTGAGTAATCAGCTAGCGGCAATAATGGGTATGGAATTGGTGCGCTTTGATATGTCGGAGTATATGGAGCGACATACTGTTTCGCGACTCATTGGTGCGCCGCCAGGTTACGTTGGATACGACCAAGGTGGCCTATTAACCGATGCTGTTACCAAAAACCCTCACTGTGTCATCTTGCTCGATGAAATTGAAAAAGCTCATCCGGAAGTATTTAACCTGTTGTTGCAGGTGATGGATCACGGCACGCTGACTGACAATAATGGTCGCAAAGCCGATTTTCGTAACGTGGTGCTGATCATGACATCGAATGCCGGTGCAGAGAATATTAGTAGGCGTAGCATGGGCTTCACGACGCAGGATCATAGTACCGACGGTGTTGAGGCAGTTAATAAAATGTTTACTCCTGAATTCCGCAATCGTCTCGATTCAATTATCCAGTTCAGCGCACTGGGTGAAGATATTATCCTTACTGTCATTGATAAGTTCCTCGTTCAGTTGCAGGCTCAGTTGGACGAAAAGCGCGTGTTACTTGAGGTCGACCAAAAAGCACGCAAGTGGCTTCTTGCGAAAGGTTATGACCCGCTTATGGGCGCACGACCGATGAGCCGTGTTATTCAGGAGAATTTGAAAAAGCCTTTAGCAGAGCTCGTATTGTTTGGAGAGCTTTCCGAAAAAGGCGGAACGGTTGCGGTCACAGTGCACAAAGATGGCTTGAGCTTGAAAGTCAAAAAGAACTGAGGCTTTTAGTCTTTGCAGTGAAATATCATTCCCAATAAAAAAGCCTGCTAATGCAGGCTTTTTTATTGGGAAAATATCAAGCATTAACGACTTATCGTTCCCGAAAAGTGATTCGACCTTTGCTAAGGTCATAAGGCGTCATTTCAACTTTGACTTTGTCGCCTGTCAAAATCTTGATGTAGTTTTTACGCATTTTTCCCGATATGTGCGCGGTTATCACATGCCCATTTTCGAGTTTGACCCTAAACGTTGTGTTGGGCAGCGTGTCAATAACTTCGCCTTCGAATTCAATGCTTTCTTCTTTAGCCATAATTTTTTCGTTTTTAAGCGAGCCGCGCTTATTAATGGAGGAGTGTATTAAGTCAGCACAGGCATTTAATGCTCGATGGATTCAGACTCTGTAACGCCTGAAGACGGACTGCGCTTGCTATCGCGGGCATTTTGCCTGAAAGCCAGCGGATTATCAAAGCATGTGGGGCTGCTTTACCATAAAAACATGGGTGTTATTACAGGTTTTGTCTGCTGCGTTAGCGCAACGTTTGCCAACGGCCTTCAACATAAAGCTCGATTGGTCGAAAATCAATTTTATAAGACATCTTGCGGCATTGCTGAATCCAATAGCCTAGGTAGATATACTCGCGTTGTTCTGCGCGACACGTTTCAATGGCCGCTAAAATTGCATAGGTCCCGAGGCTGCGTTTGTGGTGATCGGGATCAAAAAACGTATAAACAGCAGATCGACTAGGGGCCACATCATCGGCAACGGCTAATGCAATCAGTTTGCCTTCGAGGCGAAACTCGGTGAAGCAACTAAACGCAGTCATACCTCCAATAAACTGTTCAAATTGTTCTTGGGACGGGGGGAACATATCGCCATCATCATGCCGCAGTGAGATATATTTTGCATACAGACTGTAGTGTTCTTCGGTATTGATAGTGTCGCAGCTGAGTAAAGTGAGATCGGAGTTTTTGTTTAGAATACGCCGATGCTTGCGGCTTGGTTGAAACTGATTAATTGGAACGCGCGTAGCGATACAGGCCTTGCAGTTCTTGCAGTGGGGCTTGTAAAAGTTCGGCCCAGATCGGCGAAAACCAACTTCATTGAGCTCGCTGTATAAATTTTCCGAGATGGGCGTGGTGGGGTCGATAAATACGGTTGTAGCGTCGCGGTCCTCTAGGTAAGAGCATGGATGCGGAGGCGTCATAAATAATGTTAAATTTTCGATTGAGCTCATTGAATTGCCTGAGCAAGTTCTTTCGTTGAAGCCCATGGAAGCGAGCGCCACTGGTTTTTTCGGTCTAGTTCGGCCGATTGATTGGGGGGCGCGCAGCTTGTTGTAGGGGAACTGTTCGCGTCTTCAAGCGATGATGGGGCAATGTTGGTCAGGTAACTTTTAAAGACTTTGCGGCTTATTGTTTTTACACCGAGGCTCTCGAGATGAGGGTTGAGGATTTGGCAATCTATAAGACGATATTTGCGAATGGCTAGCCATTTACACAAGGCAACAAAAGCCATTTTGGAGGCGTCTGTTTTTTGGTGAAACATCGATTCGCCACAAAATAAATCACCGACTGCAACGCCATATAAACCGCCAATCAGTTCATGATTGCACCATACCTCAATCGAGTGGGCATGACCTTGATCGTGCAGTTGCCTATAAGCATCCATCATTTCTTCAGTAATCCACGTCCCTTCAGAGTCATCGCGAGCGCGTGCGCATGCCTTGATGACTTGCTCAAATGCTGAATTAACGCTCAATCGATAATGATTGCGGCGCATGTTTTTGAGCAAACTGCGTGATACATGAACGCCACTCGGGGCGATGACTGCCCTCGGGTCTGGTGACCACCATAAAATAGGTTGGTCCGCTTCAAACCAAGGGAAAATCCCCCGTTGGTAGGCGGCAAGCAGTCGATCAACGCTAAGGTCTCCGCCAACTGCGAGCAAACCATTAGGATCATCCAGGGCGCTTTCTATAGGCGGAAAGTCAATGCTCTGTAATGTCGCCATTAATGCGTTAGCTACGTTAAATCGTCGAGGTATTTTTCTGCGTCGAGCGCGGCCATGCAGCCAAAACCGGCAGACGTTACAGCTTGGCGATAAACATGGTCAGCGACATCGCCAGCGGCAAAAACACCCGGCACAGATGTTTGCGTAGCGTTGCCCTCGAGTCCGCTATTGATATGCAAATAGCCGTCTTTCATTGCAAGCTGATCGAGAAAAATATCCGTATTGGGCTTGTGGCCAATGGCGATAAAAACACCGGATAAATCGATAGATTCTTCGGTATCACCTAGGGCTGATTTTATGCGTATGCCTGTTACGCCATTTTGGTCGCCGAGCACCTCGTCGAGATTGCAGTTCCATTTGATAGTGACGTTGCCATTTTTTTCTTTTTCAAATAATTTGTCTTGCAGCATCTTCTCGGCTCGTAGGGTGTCACGACGGTGCACCAGCACAACTTCTGAGGCAATATTAGATAGATAGAGAGCTTCTTCAACCGCCGT